>OJJJ01000459.1_pt1 | contig 20140 bp, 17 predicted proteins | sample 1596311 | NCBI WGS metagenome assembly OJJJ01 (sample SAMEA4350140, study PRJEB24818) | metagenome | biome: human; feature: gut; material: faeces | place: Denmark | collected 2013-09 | reverse complement strand
AATAAAGCAACCATGCGAAATTGAAGCGATGAAAAAGGCAGAACTCATTACTTGTGAAGGAATTACTGCTATGATGAAGGCTTCCAAACCAGGAATGTATGAGTACCAATACAAAGCTGAATTTGATTATGTCCTTGGACAGTATAGTCCAAATGGTCCCGGTTTTCCATCCATTATTTCTGCTGGAAAAAATAATTTCTGCATTCATTATTATAGCTATAAAGGGCAGGCACAAGATGGTGATATGGTATTAAATGATGTGGGAGCGACCTATGATCATTTAATGAATGATGTATCTCGTGGATGGCCTTGTAATGGTAAGTTTACAGAAAAGCAAAGACTTTTATATGAATGTGCTTTGAGAACATCGGATCATATGTTTGAAATTATTAAGCCAGGAATGAAAATGGCAGATGTGGATAAACTGGCGAGAAGATATAATTTTGAGCAGTTAAAAGAGGCTGGTGTATGTAAAAACTTTGAAGAAATCGGTACTTATATGTGGCATGGAGGCGCTCATCATGTGGGCTATGACTGTCATGATATGGTTCAGACACCAGAAATCATTGCACCAAACATGGTATTTTGTGTGGATATTGGAATTTATCACGAAGAATGGGGAATTGGATTCCGAATTGAAGATAACTGTCTTGTGACAGAAACTGGTTGTGAAAATCTTTCTTATATGACACCAAGAACAGTGGATGAAATTGAAGATACGATGAGAAAACATTATAAATAAGCGATTGCTAGAAAATGATAAGATATAATGAGTGGCGAATGGTGATCATAAATAAAATTTATGATAGAGTGGAAGAATAAGCCAAGGATAAAGTAGATACATTTGTGAGAATAAAAGCGAAGTTACTAGTGGATGACTTCGCTTTTATTGTTAGAACATTTACGCAAAGTGTGTTTCTCATCATTTGTTTCCATTCTGCAATTGTACATAAATATAGGAATGTATAAAATAAATAGTGGAAAGGAAGCTGATGCATATGAAAAATTATTAGAACAAAAGGTAGAGAAACCATTTCTAAGAAAACCATGGATTCCAACAGAAGGGAAGGAAGGAGAATTGTGATAAAACAATATGATGACTTTAATTACAGGAGCCAGTGGGAGCGGAAAATCTTTATTTGCAGAACAATATATTGACAAAAAAAGAAAAGAGGAGCAAGACTTAGTCTATCTTGCAACAATGAAACCGTATGGAGAAGAGACGAAAAAAAAGATCACTCGTCATAAAGAACAACGATACCAAAAAGGTTTTCAAACGATTGAATGTTATGAAAAGATAGAACAATTAAAATTACCGACAAAAGACTGTTGTGTCTTACTTGAATGTTTATCCAATTTATTGGCAAATGAAATGTACCCAGAAATAGAAGAGGGTAATGAGGAAGAAGCAAGAGTCCCATTAAAAAATGAGAAAGAGATAGTGTTTCCAGCCATTGTTCAAAAAATTTATCAGGGAATTTTACATTTAGAGGAACAATGCCAACATCTTGTGATTGTTACCAATGAAATTTTTTCAGAACCATTGCCAAAGTGGGAGGATTCTGCTATTTATACAAGGAATCTAGGACTGCTAAATCAAAGGTTAGCAAATCATGCTAAGAAGGTATATGAAGTTATTGCTGGCGTTCCAATCCTTCATAAGCAAATGGAATGTTTCGAAATACAAGAAAAGTCTAGGTGTACCACTATAAAAGGGAAAGAAATTTGGGAGAAAGGAGAAAGAGAAGAGAGTATGTTAGAGAAAAAAATCTTGGTTCTAGGAGGCGCGTTTCAAGGAAAAACAAAATGGGCAAAAGAGTATTGGCAGATTCCAAAAGAGGATTGTTTCGATATTAGAAAAAGTGATTTTAAGAAGGAAACAAAAACACTCTATCAATCAAAATTAGTTGCTCATATAGAAAAGATGGTGGAATGGTATTGTCAGCATGAAGTAGAAGAGGAAAGCCAAACTTCTCAACAAGATCTGGAAAAATGCTGGGTTAAAATAGAAAAACTGTGGGAAAATGAAAAAAATCCAATTCTTATTGTGGATGAAATAGGATACGGGATGGTACCAATGGAAAGAAATCATAGACGGTATCGAGAATTAACAGGCCGAATGACTTGTAAACTGGCCGAACAAGCAGATGAGGTTTATCGGGTGATCGCAGGAATTCCACAGCGATTAAAATAAGAAGAGAATAAATACTTTTTAAATATAGAAAATCTAATATAATAGGAAGTGAAAGGTAAAAACGTGAAATTAGCTTATTTTTATGTAACAGAACAGGGAAAGCAGTTAACAGAGCAAATACAAGAGGTGCTTGGCGGAACGTGTTATGGGAAAGAAGATTTAAAAGAGAATATTGCAATCGCCATGAAAGAATATGATGGAATTATTTTTGTGATGGCAACGGGAATTGTTGTGCGAATGATCGCGCCATATGTTGTCCATAAGGCAAAAGATCCAGCAATTGTCGTATTAGATCAAAGGGGGAAGTATTGTATCAGTTTATTATCAGGGCATTTAGGAGGGGCAAATGAATTGGCTAAAATCGTTGCACAAATTACAAAAGGACAGGCGGTTCTTACAACAGCAACCGATGTAGAACGGGTATTAGCATTTGATTTATTTGCAAAAGAACATCAAATGGCAATCGAAAATATCGATCAGTTAAAATATATTAGCGGTGCACTTTTACAAGGAAAAAGTGTGGAAGTTATATGTAAAAGTGAAGAAATAAAGGAAAAATTAAAGCAAGCAATCGTGACTCTTTCTATGGGAGACAAAGAGGAAAATCGTAGGAAAGAAAATAACCAGAAGTTTCCTATTCGTTTTGTAGAGAAAATAACAGGAAGCGAAGGAGTTGTTATTTCTCCGTATTTACAAAAGGAAGAAAATGGGAAAAGCGTATCAAGTGATGAAAGCAAAATAGGAAAAACAATGGAACAACATATTTTATATTTACGCCCTAAGGCGATTACCATTGGAATTGGTTGTAAAAAAAATCGGGATGAAATAGGGGTAAAAGAAGCGCTAGAAGTTCTTTTACGAGAAGAAAATCTTAGTCCTTTGTCTTTGAAGGGACTTTCTACAATTCCAAGAAAATCAGAAGAAGGCGCGGTTCAATATCTTTTAAAAGAATATCAAATTCCATTAATGATACAAACAGAAGAAGCGATTAAACAGTTAGATTTAGAGAAATTAGGAATAAAACAATCGGATTTTGTCAATCAAACAGTAGGAGTTGCTTCTGTTTCTACCGCGTGTGCATATTTATCATCACTTGGTGGTAAAATTTTAGTGGATAAGAGAAAGTTTCAAGGGTTTACCCTTTCGGTTGCCATGGATAATGCGTGGTAGATAAAAGATGATGGTTGAAACAAAAGATCGGTTGTGATATGATAAGACAGGAAAAAATAAATTGTCATAAATGATAAAAAGTTTGTGAAAGAGAATCGTAGGAGGAAGATTGTAATGAAAATTGCAATGGGTAATGATCATTCCGCAGTGGAAATGAAAAATGAAATAAAAGCGTATTTAGAAGCAAAAGGACATGAAGTGTTAAATCTTGGAACAGATTCTACAGAAAGCTGTGACTATCCAGTGTATGGAGAAAAAGTAGGACGTGCTGTTGTTTCTGGAGAAGCGGATCTTGGTATTACAATCTGTGGAACAGGTGTTGGAATTTCACTTGCGGCAAATAAAGTAAAAGGAGTTCGTGCAGTTGTATGTAGCGAACCATATTCTGCAAAATTATCTAAAATGCACAATAATACAAATGTATTATCTTTTGGTGCAAGAGTAATCGGAGTGGAATTAGCAAAAATGATCGTAGATGCATGGTTAGATGCGGAATTTGAAGGTGGAAGACACCAAAGAAGAGTAGATCAGATTATGGCAATTGAAACAGAATAAGTAGAATGATGAAAACACCCCAAAATATTAGAAAAACTCTAATATTTTGAGGTGTTTTTTTGTGCCATAGAAAATTTCGTTTCCTATCACATAAAAGTCTGCTTATTACTTTGTTCCGTAAATACGGTCTCCAGCATCGCCAAGACCTGGAAGAATATAGCCATGTTCATTGAGACATTCATCTAACGCACCAATATAAATATCCACATCAGGGTGAGCAGTCTGAAGTGCTTTTACGCCCTCAGGAGCAGCAATTAAACAAAGGAAAGTGATTTTTGTAATGCCTCTTGCTTTTAACTGATCGATAGCTGAAATAGCAGAACCCCCAGTTGCTAACATAGGATCGACTACATAAATATCTCTTTCATTAGCGTCAGAAGGAAGCTTGTAAAAGTATTCTACAGGCTGTAATGTTTCTTCATCACGATAAAGACCGATATGCCCCACTTTTGCATTTGGAATTAAATTTAAAATACCGTCTGCCATATGAAGTCCAGCACGGAGAATTGGAACGACGCAGAGTTTTTTTCCAGCGATTTCTTTTGTTGTTGTTTCTACAAGTGGTGTTTTGATTTTAATATCTGCAAGAGGAAGATTGCGAGTTGCTTCATAGCAGATAAGCATAGCAACTTCACTAGCAAGAGCACGAAACTCTTTTGTCGATGTATCTTCCCTTCTCATAATTCCGATTTTATGTTGAATTAATGGATGGTCCATTACAACAACTTTACTCATAATATAATACCTCCAAACTATAATACAAATGATTGATGAATAGGCAAAGCCTGTTCCCGCTCGCTAACGCTCATTATATCACAAAATATGTGGATAATCGAATTATTTAGACAAAAAATATTTCAAAACTATAAGGAATTATAAAATTCTTCTAGCTAAATATTGATGATAGAGCCGTTTGAGGAATGGAAGTTGTTTTTTTAGTTTCTTTTGGGTTGCAACGACCATCGTTTCAATTTCCACCAGTTGCTCTTTTGTTATTGTATGTTGACTATAACGTGCCAGATCAAAAAAAGGTTTCATACGTTCTTCCCATATCTTTTGTTCTGCCTTACTAGGAGGAGAAATGGTAAAGAGATACGTGAGGAAAGAAAGCATAGCAATGGCATTTTTATTTGCATCTTCTCCATGCCAGTGATAATGACGGATCTGCACAAGGATTCCTCGTCTTATCAGACAAAGCAGGACAAAAAGAAGAAAGAGTCCAAAGATGGAAAGCATTAGTTTTGTGACGAATGACTGTTGCTTGAACCATGTTTGGAAAGAAAATCCATTCGTGTCTGTTTTGTGTTCATCTGCTTTGTTTCGATTATCGCTATCTGCTGTAGTTGCAGTAGAAGCAGCTTCACTTGTTGCCTCTTGCTCGGTCGGCACTTCTTCCGTAGAAGCGGTCGTACTTTCAGAAGAGGTTTCTGGATCCGAGGCGATGGAAGATTCCGTATAGCCTGGAGTTGCGTCAAGTATTTGCCATCCGTTATCTGCCGTATAATATTCTGTCCAAGCGTGTGCATTGGATTCTGGAACATTTACGGTATACTGTCCTGTTTCTGCATCAAAACTTCCTTTTGAAAAATCGTTTGGAGAAATGACATAGCCTTCCACATAGCGAGCAGGAATTCCCATAGCTCGAAGAAGTAACGTGGCTGAAGAGGCAAAATGAACGCAGTATCCTTCACGGGATTCCTGTAAAAAGTATAAGGTGGCATCCTCATTTTTTGGCGCTTTTTTCGGTGTCAGTGTGTAGGTATAAATATGTTCTAAATAACTTTGTACGGTTTCTGGATAGTTTGTTGGCATGTAATTAGCCTTAGTTTCTAATGCTTCTACAATTGGAGAAAGAGCACTTGCTAGGCTTTTGGAAATGGTTAAGTAATCCTCTGAAAAATGAGCGGAATAGGCATCCAGTACAGCGTCGTACTTTGTAGTAGAATGGAAAAAAGAAGCAGATGTAGAGGAACTTTCACTTAAAGCATAAAAAGTGGAGTCTTTAATTTCAGTTCCCGTTAAATACGTTCCAACTGGAATCGTATAAGACTGTTTTGTGTCAGACTTTGGTTTATAATAGAGATCTTGTACCTCTGTGACCGAATCATTTGGAAGCATAGAATAGGGAACGTAAGCATAGGATTTATCCGCTCTCTTTGGCTCGATTGTAATATTCGTTTGATAAAGGTAAGGAAGTGTTTGGGAGTAGGAAAAAAGCTCTAATGGTGTGAGAGGAAATGATGATTCTTTTTCATAAGAAGATAAAAGAGAATCGTATTCCGCATTTTCTCGGATACCCCAATGATTTTTTGTATAGTAAGAGCTAGCATATCCTCTTAAATATACCGTTGTATAAGAATGAGGAAGGGTAACTTTTAACGCAGTTTTCGTGCTTTTTGATTTATTCCCAAGATTGGAAAGATCCCCTGCATTGATACCATTCCCAGTACTATTGAAAGCCGAAAAAAGACTTTCTAAATCAATGCCCATTAAGTTCCCTAAAGTTTCATAGTCTCTTGCAATAATCGCATTTCGCATGGAATTCCATTTTAAAGGTCTTTGATAATCGGTTTTGATCAATAACGCATTCGAAAACAGGATACAAATGCCAACACAAATGGCGAGGGTAGACGTAAATCCTTTTGGAATTTCTCTCTTTTTAAAACGGAATCGTTCTATCTGCAAAATGAGAAAGATGATATAGAGGAAGAAGCAGATTTTGTTTGGAACTGCACCAAAAAATAGTCCAACTTCTACAAGAGGAAAGGTAATAAGAAGAGAGAAAAAGCTCAGTCGAAAGCGATGGATGAGGATAACGAGGAGCAGTGTAAGGAGTGTCATAATCGCACAAAAAAATGGCACAATGGAATATAGCTTAGATTCCAAAGGCAAAGAGACAGTGCTACTTAGTACATTTAGTTTTGCCAATTTGTTCAGAAAATAGCTAGTGCTACAATCAATGGCATCTGGAAGGGTGTTTCGGAAAATAAGGGCAACGATTCCAATCAAAAGTAAGGAAAAGAGCAGGATGATATCTCCTTTTGAATGCCCAAAATAATGGTAGCTTGCGCATAAAAAAAGTGCAGGTATGATACAAAAAAGCGCCAATGGCAATGGGGAAACTGAAATCTCAAATGCTGTAATAAAGCAATATAGACTGCAAAAAGCCCCAATTACAATATAAAAAAAGTCTATGACTGTCGTTTTAATATTCATAAGCATCCTCCAAAGTAAAAGAAGCGGTAGGATTAGAACTTACTTTAAAATAAGAAGAATGAGAGAGCGAGTCTGGAAGCTTTTTTGGAAGTTCTAAAGGAAGGGGAGTTTTTAAGAATTCATAAAAAGCGTGATAACTCTCTTCTACCGTTTCAATTTTCCTATGATAGTATTGTTGATGGGAGGCGTGATACCAATAAAAAACATGACCGATTTCTTGCCTAGAAAGAGAAAGGCTGATAGATAAAAGAAGAGAAAGCCCTTCTTCTAATCGCTTTGCAAAATCTTTAGTGGTTTCTTTCTCGATTGCGGATAGTAAAAAAATATCAGCGGAAAGAGGAAGGCTATTTTCACGGACGATAAAGGTATCCGTTTTTGTACTTAATTTCCAGTGAATTTGGCGAAGGGAATCTCCCGTTCGAAATTCTCGAAGGGAAAATACTTCCGAAGGATCATCTCCAGACTTTGTTTTGGAGTATACAGTTCCATCCAGTGCCACTGTACTTGGCGATAACCTTTCTAACTGGACTGGGATCTGTTCTGGTAGTTTAATAAGAGAAATGGTCTTGTTTAATTTCCATCTTTTACGAAATAGGGAGAGAAAACTAAAGGCTTGTACTTCTTTTAGACAAAGCGTATAGTTTCCACTTTGAGAAAAAGAGATGGATTGTTTTAATGTGGAAATATTATGAGCAGAAGATGAAAAACGGCATTTTTTTATGGTACTTGTGCCAAGCAGTTCATTTGTTATTTCCACAAAAGCCACACATGAAATGAGTGGAAAAGGGGAACGATTATTTGCTGTTATAAAATAAGAAGATTGATCTTGTTCTGCTAAAATAGAAGGAGGGCTTTTAATCGAAAAAGATACGAAAAGAGATGTTATTCTATGAACAACAAATAATACTACTGGTAAACAGAGCATTGTTACGAATAAAAGCACCGCTAAAGAATCAAGATACATAACAGAAAATAAATAGAGTCCCATTAACAGAATGAAATAAATAAGTTTTGCATATAGCATAGGTTACTCCTTTATTATCTATGGATTTACGTTTTTTAATATTTGAGATAATACTTGTGCATTTGTCATGCCAGACGCTTTTGTCTTCGGATCAAGGACAATGCGATGAGCACAGACATCTGAGAAAATTAATTTAATATCTTCTGGTACGACAAAGTCACGCTCTTTTAAAAAGGCGGCAGATTTTGCCATACGCATTAATGCAAGAGAACCACGAGGACTAATACCGATTCGAATCATAGGGTGATTTCTCGTAGCATTGGCTAAATTAACGATATATTGATAAATCGGATCGCTAATATAAATTTTTTCTACTACAGACTGTATGAGTAGAAGATCATCAATGGTTGAGATTGCTTGGACTTCATCGAGAGGATTTTTATATTCACGTCCTTTTAGTATTTCAATTTCATTGGCAACACTTGGATATCCCATAGAAAGACAGCTCATAAAACGATCCATTTGAGATTCGGGAAGAAGCTGAGTTCCGATGGATCCAATTGGATTTTGTGTGGCAATAACAAAAAAAGGATTTGGAAGAACATGAGTGACACCATCAATGGAAACTTGTCCTTCTTCCATCAGTTCTAATAGGGCGGATTGAGATTTTGGAGATGTGCGGTTGATTTCATCTGCTAAAAAGAGGTTACAAAAGGCAGCCCCTTTTTTATATTCAAAATCCTCTGTTTTTTTATTATAAATAGAAAAGCCAACAATATCGCTTGGCAAAATATCAGGTGTAAATTGTAAACGATGATATTCTAAATGAAGTGCTTTAGAAAAAGCTACAGCAAGTGTTGTCTTTCCAACTCCTGGAACGTCATCGATGAGCACATGGCCTTTTGCTAAAATTGTCATAAGAACTTTTAATAAAACGGTTTCTTTGTCAATAATTACTTTTCGGACTTCTTCAAAAATAGAAGATGCCTTCTCATAGCAATAATCAAAATGTTCAATTGATTTTTGTGTATCCATTAAATTACCTCCAATCGATTGCTTTTTGTACTTTTTCGTGTTTAGGGTTGTCATAGCTTTATGATTTGCAGTATCATAATGATATGGAAATAAAAATAATAAGGGCAATCTTTGCCTTGTAATAATCATAGTATAAAATGTCAAAATATACAAGAAAGTTCATAAGAAGATAGCATAAGAAAAATAACGTGATTAAGAGAGAAAACAGAAGGAGGATACAAAGTGGCATATTTTCCAATGTTTATGGAATTAGAGAAAAAGGTATGTGTGATTATTGGAGGCGGAAAAGTAGCTCTTCGAAAGGCAAATGTATTAGTGGACTATGGGGCAAAGTTAATTATCATTGCGCCAAATTTTCAACAACAACTAAAGCAAATGGAACAAAAGGGAATGATAATTCTTAAAGAGAAAACAATTTCTAGTATGAAAGAAATTGATAAAAAGGAGTTGTGGGACGGGGAAGAAGAAATAGCATTGTGTGTATGTGCAACGGATCAAAAAGAAGTAAATGAAAAGATTGCTCTTTGGTGTCAAAAAGAACGGATACCTGTGAATGTGGTGGATAATAAAAGTTTATGTACGTTTTTATTTCCAGCAGTTGTAAAAAAGAAGGAGGTATCCATTGGAATTACAACTTCTGGGACAAGCCCTAGTGCTTCTTCCTATTTAAGAGAACAGATAGAAGGGATTATCGATGACGAATTTTTAACGTTTGTAGAAGAAATGGGAGAATATCGTCAATGGTTAAAACAACATGTAGAAAGAGAGGAAGAAAGAAGAAGAATGCTTCATAGTAAATGGGAGCAGTGGAAGCAAGGAGAATAAAAAGAGAAAAACAAAAAAGGAGAGGTTTGAATTTAATTTACAACAATTAGTTGCGTTTCTGCGTGAAAAATACTATGATAGGTAACGGACTATAAGATGGAAGATAGGAAAGAATATCGTATTAGGAATAATGTAAGTATTACGAGAGGTGTGTAGTATGATAGAATAACAAAAGTTATAAGTCATAGATAATACGCACTTTATACTAGTTAGAAATGGAGATAACAATGAGAAATTATATAGATTCAGAAAAATTATTTACAAAATCAAAAGAAGTGATTCCAGGAGGGGTGAACAGTCCTGTTCGTGCCTTTTTAGCAGTGAATCGAAATCCAGTGTTTATTGATCATGCAAGAGGAAGTCATATTTATGATGTGGATGGAAATGACTATATTGATTATGTATGTTCTTGGGGACCTGGAATCTTAGGACATGCCCATCCAGAAGTCATTGAGGCGGTGCAAAAAGCGGTACAAGATGGATTGACTTTTGGTGCTCCAACGAAAAAAGAATGGATATTAGCAGAAATGATTCATGAGGCGATGCCATCTATGGAATTAGTTCGTATGGTGAGTTCAGGAACAGAAGCGGTGATGAGTGCCATTCGTGTTGCTAGAGGTTATACAAAGAGAGATATGATCGTAAAATTTAAAGGGTGTTATCATGGACATTCCGATGGACTTTTAGTAAAAGCAGGATCTGCCGCTCTTACAAGTGCTGTTCCAGATAGTGCAGGAGTACCAGCTTCTTATACAGAAAATACATTAGTGGCTCTTTATAATAATGAAGACTCTGTTCGTGAAATTTTTGAAAAGTTTGGCGAAAAAATCGCTTGTATTATTGTAGAGCCAGTGGCTGCTAATATGGGAGTTGTGCCACCAAAAGAAGGATTTTTACAATTTTTAAGAGAGATCACAAACCAATATGGTAGTCTTTTAATTTTTGATGAGGTCATTACAGGATTTCGTTTAGGATATGGCGGAGCACAAGAGTATTATCAAGTAACGCCAGATCTTACGACTCTTGGAAAAATCGTTGGTGGCGGTATGCCAATGGCTGTTTATGGAGGAAAGCGTGAGATTATGGAATGTGTATCTCCTCTTGGAGAAGTTTATCAAGCAGGAACGTTATCCGGAAATCCAGTGGCAACCGCTTCCGGAATTAAAACATTAGAGCTTTTAAGAGGAAATCAGCATTTATACACAGAAATTGAAGAAAAGGCAAAAAAACTTGCTAAAGCTTTTGAACAAGCAGGCAAGAAAAAAGGACAGGCAGTAAGAGTAAACCAAGTTGGTTCTTTATTATGCTGTTATTTTACGGATCAAGTAGTGGATGATTATGATGGAGCAACATCTTCGGATCTTACTCAATATACAAAATATTTTGGAAATATGCTTGATCATGGTATTTATGTAGCTCCTTCTCAATTTGAGGCGATGTTTGTATCCGCTGCTCATACCGAGGAAGAGATTGAAGCAACATGCAATATTATTGATAAGTGGGCATAAGTGAAACAACAATAGTTGACTTTTGTGAAATTTGAGCAGTAGAATCGAGGAAATTTATGATACGTTTTATTGGAGCGGGTCCAGGTGATCCAGAATTATTGACTTTAAAAGGAAAGAGATACATTGATGAAGCAGATGTAATTGTATATGCAGGTTCACTTGTGAATAAAGAAGTGTTAAAAGATGCGAAAAAAGGTGCCAAGATCTATAATAGTGCCACTATGACATTAGAAGAAGTGATTACTGTTATGGCGGAAGGAGAAAAGGCAGGTTTAAAAGTGGTACGTGTGCATACAGGCGATCCAGCTATTTTTGGTGCTCATAGAGAGCAAATGGATCGGTTAGATGAGCTTGGTATTGAATATGAAGTGATTCCAGGGGTGAGTTCTTTTTTAGGAGTGGCAGCAGTTTTAAAAAAAGAATATACTCTTCCAAAAGTGTCACAGACGGTTATTTTAACGAGAATGGAAGGAAGAACTCCGATGCCAGAAGGAGAAAAATTAAAGGATTTAGCAAAACATCATGCGACAATGGTTATTTTTCTAAGTGTTGGCATGATCGAACAACTAGCAGAACAATTGATGGAAGAATATCGAGAAGATACGCCAGTGGCTGTTGTATATAAAGCCACATGGGAAGATCAAAAGATTGTAAAAGGTACGTTAAAGACTATCGCAAAACAAGTGAAAGAGGCTGGAATTAAAAAGACTGCACTTACAGTTGTTGGAGATTTTCTTGGAGATGATTATGAATTATCTTGTTTATACGATAAACATTTTACACATGAATTTCGAAAGGGTATCGAGTCATGAGTATTCAACTATTAAGTGTTAGTCATAAAGCAGCCCCATTACAAATAAGAGAACTTTTTGCTTTTTCCGAAGAACAGCAGTTGACGATTATGAAACAGTTGAGAATGGATGGTATAATTCAGGAAGCGGTTGTACTCTCTACTTGTAATCGTACAGAGGTTTATGTATATAGTGAAGAGGAAAATGAGAGAATTGTTTATGATCGCATGCTGACTGTGGTATCTAACATGGCAAAGGAAAATCAAAAAGAAAATGACAGCAAAGAAGAAGATTCCTTTGGCGGATATTACCGTTTGTACCATGGTGAAAAAGCAATCCATCATTTGTTTTCCGTAACAGCGGGGCTAGATTCTCTTGTCATAGGGGAAGATCAGATTCTTGGACAAGTAAAAAGAGCCCATGCGTTTGCAAGAGAGCATAAGCAATGTGGAGTTTATCTCAATACGTTTTTTCGTTATGCAGTAACGGGTACAAAAAAAGTTAAGACGCAGACGGATTTATCCAAAACCTCTGTATCGACTGCTACGTTGGCAGTAAAAGTGTTACAAGAAGAATATCAAAGTCTTGTTGGAAAAAAGATTATGGTTATTGGGGCCACTGGAAAGATAGGTTCTATTGTATTAAAAAATTTACAATCGATAAATGGCATTAAACTTTATGTGACTATGAGAGGGATTTCAGCTGTTAAGAAGATTGATGATAGTTATAGTAATCGAAAAAATGGTTGTTGTTATGGGGATAGTTGTACTGGATATGAAATTATTCCATATGAAGAGAGATATCATTATATAGAGGAAATGGATGGTATCATTAGTGCTACCGCTAGTCCTCATTATACGATTACAGCAAGTCATCTAAAACGGTATTGGAAGGGAAAGAAGATGGTATTTGTGGATTTAGCAGTACCAATGGATATTGAACATGAAGTAGAACAGTTAGCAGGGATTTCTTGTTATCATATGGATGATTTAAGTCGTTCAGCTAGAGAGAACAACGAGAGAAAAAAAGAAGAGGCAATCCATGCAAAACGAATTTTAAGAGACTATGAAGTTCAATTTAAAAAGTGGTTTTTATTTCAGCAGTCCTATGAGATGATCGATGAAGTTACAAATTATTTAGAGCAAATGATAGAAAAAAAGGGAACGAAAAAAGTATTAAATCAATTTTTCTATCAAATGCGGGAAGCAAATGAACCAGAAATGTTTGCTAATTTTTTACAAGCTGTGAAACGATATCAGCAAGTAGAAATAGAAGAAAAAGAATAAAAATAAGAGTAAGAAAAATAAGGATAATGAAAAGAAGGAAATAAGAAAGGAAAAAAGAATGAGCCATACATTATATATTGTTGGTTTTGGACCAGGAAATTATGAACATATGACACAAAAGGCAATTGATGTCATGAAACAAGTGGATGTGATTGTAGGATATACCACATATGTAGAGATCGTGAAAGAGTATTTTCCAAATCAGAATTATAAAACCACACCAATGAGAAAAGAAACGGAACGCTGTATCTTTGCAATTGAAGAAGTAGAAAAAGGAAATGATGTGGCCTTAATTAGCAGTGGGGATAGTGGAATTTATGGGATGGCAGGAATTGCATTACAATTAGTGCAGGAAAGAAAAAGCGATATTCAAGTGGAAGTAGTATCTGGAGTGACGGCGGCAAGTGTTGCAGCCTCTGTCCTTGGAGCACCATTAATGCATGATTTTGCGGTAATTAGTTTAAGTGATTTAATGACACCACTTCCGTTGATTATGAAGCGAGTGGAATGTGCTGCTATGGGAGATATGATCGTTTGTTTTTATAATCCAAGAAGTAAAAAGAGGAATGATTATATTATCGAAGCAGCAAAAAAAATGTTACTTCATCAAAAGGGAAGTATTCCTGTTGGCATTGTACGCCATGCAGGACGACCTGAAGAGGAGAGTTTTCTTACAACTTTAGAGGAATTAGCGAACTTTGAAGCTTGGAAGGAAGAACAAAAAAATAAAGTGGATATGTTCAGTATGGTAATTGTTGGAAATTCTACTACTTATGTGAAAGATGGAAAAATGATCACTCCAAGAGGATATAAGATTTCTTAAAATCCATAGTAACGAAAACTTTTCTTGCTTTTACTAGAAGGAATTGTTTAATGAAAAAGAGATAAGATTTTAAGATAAGGAAAGAGAAGTAGGAGAATAGAATATGAAACAAACACTTAGAATTGGAACAAGAGAAAGTAAACTTGCTCTTTTACAGACCGATATTGTGGTGAAAAAATTAAAGGAATGTATTCCACAATTAACAATTGAAGTGATTCCCATGAGCACAAAAGGCGATCAAATTCTTAATCGTTCATTGGCATCCTTTGGTGGAAAGGGTGTCTTTACAAAGGAATTAGAAGTAGCCTTATTGGATAAAAGCATTGACATTGCGGTACATAGCGCAAAAGATATGCCAATGGAGTTTCCAAAAGGGCTTCAAATGGGGGCGGTTTTAGAGAGAGAAGATCCTTCCGATGTGCTGGTTACGATGGATGGTACGAAAATTGCCGACATGAAGGAAGGAAGTGTAATCGGAACAAGTAGCTTAAGAAGGGAACTCCAAATTAAACAGCTAAATGAAGGCGTTCAAATTCGTGTATTAAGAGGAAATGTACAGACTCGTTTAAGTAAACTAGAAAGTGGTCAGTATGATGGAATTATTTTGGCGCGTGCAGGATTAAATCGTTTAGGAATTGAGGCTTACCCTAAGACTAAATATCATATGGAGACCTTGTTATCTGAACGTTTTTTACCCGCACCAGGACAAGGGATTTTGGCAATTGAATGTCGAGAAAATGATGAAGAGGTCTTGGCTATTTTAGAAACCATTCATTCAAAAGAAGGCGCGGAGATGTTATTTGCAGAAAGAGCCTATTTACAAACATTAAATGGTGGATGCAATGCGCCTGCTGGTGCTTATTGTCGAAGAGAAAATGGAAAACTTGTGATGGAAGCTATGTATGCAAAAGATGGAATTCATACAAAGTATGCGAAACAAGAGCTGGAAGTGAAACCTTTCGATAGTGAAGGAGATGTTGATAACAAAAAAAGTCATACAGATTCTTTCGCAAAACAATTAGGAAAGAACTTAGCAGAGCAAGTAAATATTGGAAAGGTATATTTAGTTGGTGCAGGAGCGGGAGATGAAGGATTATTAACAGTAAAGGCAAGAGATTTATTACAAAAAGCGGATGTGATTGTATATGACAGTCTGATTTCCACCTCCATTTTGCAAGAGACAAAGGTAGATTCTGAATGGATTTATGCAGGAAAACGTTCGAATAATCACCATTTGCCACAAGAAGAGACGAATGAAATCCTTTGGAAAAAGGCAAAAGAAGGGAAAATGGTTGTTCGATTAAAAGGTGGAGATCCGTTTATTTTTGGACGTGGTGCAGAAGAAGCGCTTGAGCTATTAGAACATGGTGTGGATTTTGAAATTGTTTCAGGTGTATCTTCTTGTTATAGTGTTCCTGCCTATGCTGGAGTTCCTGTTACTGATCGAAGATATGCTTCTTCTTTTCATGTGATTACAGGGCAAGAACAAGTAGGAAGAGCTGTGGATCGGGTCAATTATGAAGTTCTTGCAAAAGAAGAAGGAACGCTTATCTTTTTAATGGGGGTAAAGCGATTAGAAGAAATTTGTAATACGCTCATTCAATATGGAAAAGATAAGAATACTCCTGCTGGTATTTTCTCAAAAGGAACGACAAGACAACAGAAATTTTTAACGGGCACGTTAGAAACACTTCCAAAGATTGTAAAAGAGAAAGGGATTGCTATGCCAGCGATCATTGTCATTGGTCATGTTGTTTCTTTTTCTGAGCAATTACAGTGGATGAAAGGAAATGCTCATTTTAAAAAGAGAGTGCTTTTAACAGGAACGAAGCTGTGGTGTGAGAAAGCGAAGGAAAAAATAGAGCAGTTTGGAGCACAGGCAATTCCTTTTAGTTTGATTCGTGTAGAGGAAGAGAAAGAGGAAATATTACGTCCTCTCTTCCAAAGACAAGAAGACAAAAAAGGGATTGAGAAGTTTGAGTGGATTGTCTTTACAAGTCGAAATGGAGTAGAACTTTTTTTTGAACAGTGGAAAAAATACAGAAGAGATATTCGAGAACTTGCAAAATTTAAGTTTGCAGTGATTGGATCAGGGACAGCGGATACACTTAGAGAATATGGAATTGAGGCTGATTTTGTTCCACAAAAATTTTCAAGTGAAGATATGGCAAAAGAATGGGTAAAAACACTTTCAAAAGAAGAAAGAGTTCTTTTATTAAGAGCAAAAGAAGGTTCTATGGCATTGCCAAAAGCCTTGAAGGAAGCTAGCATTATTTATGAGGATATTCCTCTTTATCATATCGTTGGGGAAGAGAAAAAGAGGGAAGAATTAAATCGAGTGCTAAAAGAGGTAGATTATGTTGCTATTGCCAGTGGTTCGGCTGGAAGAGTATTTGCCAATATGATAGAAGAGGGGGAAAAAGAAGAAACAAGTTATCAGATTTTATCTATTGGAAAAGAGACGACAAAGACATGTGAAAATGCAGGTTTAACTGTTCATAAAACTGCAAATATTTATTCTATCGATGGAATTTTAGAATTGTTGAGAGAAATGCCATGAGAAGATTTTTAATTACATTAGGATTTATGACAAGGATTCCTGTCAGTCAAAATATTCCGTTTCAAAAAGGAGATTTAGAAAAGGGAATTGTTTATTTTCCAATGATTGGTTTGTTATTAGGAGCGATTTCTGGATTTTTTTATAGCATTGCCATTTGTTTTCTTCCAAAGGCATTAGCAGTATTCCTTGCTATTATAAGTAATTTATTTTTAACAGGAGCATTTCACCTTGATGGGCTTTGCGATACAGTAGACGGCATTTATTCTGCTAGAAAACCAGAGAGAATGTTAGAAATTATGAAAGATAGCCATATTGGAACCAATGGGGTAGCTGCTTTAGTTATAGATTTGGGATGGAAATATATGGGGATCTTTTTGAGTCCAGCTCCTGTAATAACGATTTTACTTCTTCCAGTTGCAGGGAAAATGGTACAAGGAGTGATGGGATATCATGCAATTTATCCAAGAAAAGAAGGATTAGGGCTTTTTGTTGGAACGGTGACAAAGGGGAGAACTTTGGTTTGTTATTTCCTTGGAACTTGTTTTTTGGCACTTGGGATAGGTTTTATCAGTGTTATGGAAAAAGAATCGATCGATTGGCTTTCACAATTGCAAATAAATCAATGGCAATTTTTTTTCCTAGGAAGCGGCGTTGGGCTGATTATTTCATTTTGCCTACTTGGAACTGCCATTTGGTTTCGAAAATACATTGAAAGAAAAATTGGAGGTATTACAGGAGATGTAATGGGAGCGTCTTCTGAACTTTGTGAAATGGTATTTTTATTATTTCTTTCTGCCATTTTTGTAAGATAATGCAATAGAATGAGAGAGAAAATCATTAAAAAAGTGTATGATAAAAATATAGGATAGAAAGAAAAGTTAAAAAATAGAGTAAGTGATGAATGGGTGCGGGAAGGAAATAAACATAGAAAGAAGTAACGGCAGATGGTAAAAGAAGAACAATATGAATATGCGTATGAAAGAGAATTGAAAAATTTAATCTCTTCGATAGAACCAATTTGTAAAGAGTATATGGAAGAAGTAGAAGCACATTGGGACACTCTTTGTAAGCCTTTAAAGAGTCTAGGACGATTAGAAGAGCTTGTCATCACTCTTGGTGGAATTCGAAGAAGTGAATATCCAAAGAGTCGAAAGAAAGCAGTTATTATCATGGCAGGGGATCATGGAATTGTAGAAGAAGGAATTTCACAAACAGGGCAAGAAGTTACAAGAGCAGTTGTAGAAAGTATGACAAGACAATCCTCTGCTGTATGTGTTATGGCACAGTTAAATCAAGCAGATGTGATTCCTGTAGATATTGGAATGGCAATGGATTCCAATGAAAAAGGAATTATAAGAAAAAAGGTGCGCTATGGAACAGGGAATTTCTTAAAGGAAGACGCTATGACAAGAGAAGAGGCTTGTCTTGCTATTTTGCATGGAATTGAATTAACAAAAGAGCTTGTATCAGAAGGATATGATACGTTTGCCATTGGTGAAATGGGAATTGGAAATACAACTACAAGCAGTGCGTTATGCTCTGCCTATTTTGGTTGTGATGCAAAAGAGGTTACAGGAAGAGGAGCTGGGCTTTCAAAAGAAGGAGTTAATCATAAAATACAAGTGATCAATGAGGCGATTGCAAGAAGAAAACCGGAGAAAGAAGATGTGCTTGATTTGCTATCAAAAGTAGGAGGACTTGAAATTGCTGGAATGGTTGGTTGTTTTTTAGGAGCTGCACTCTATCGTAAGCCTATGTTTATGGATGGATTTATTTCATCGGTATCGGCTCTTCTTGCAATAAAGCTATGTCCAACTTGTAAAGAATACATATTGCCTTCTCATTGTTCCAAAGAGCCTGCAGGAAAGAAGGTGTTATCTGCTATTGGAGTAGAACCATATTTTCAGTTGGATATGTGCATGGGAGAGGGGACAGGTGCTGTTATGGGATTTTCTATTTTAGACTATGCATTAGCGTGTTATAACAAAATTCCAAAGTTTAAAGAAAATAAAATTGAACCTTATGTTCCATTAGAATAAATGAAAGGACAAAGTGTGCTTTGTACACTTTGTTCTTTTTTTATTTACTGAAAGACAATGAGTCATGTGAGAGCCTTTATGATCATATATGACGACGGTCTGCGAATGTGAGAAGTTTGAAAAGCGTGCTTCTAATCGCTGTGTTTTCATCGGTAATTGTGAAAGATAAAAATGGTATTATTTACCATAAAAAAATATGATTCCATATGATACAATGAAAATTACAGCAAATGACAGAATAGAAGTACGGGAGAATATAGATGAATTATACAATTGGAATGGAAACATTTTCAGAAGAAACGTTACTGGAAACATTTAAAAATTATTTAGTGGATCGAGAAACTTCATTGGCAACATTAAAGAAATATTTATCTGATTTGAAAAAATTTTTTGCTTTTTGTTTAGATGGTAAGATAACAAAAGAAGTGTTATTAGATTATAAGCAGTGGTTAGTGGAGCAGTATGCGGTAAACAGTGTGAATTCTATGATTGCCTCTTTAAATCAATTTTTGAATTGTGTATGTTTGACTCATTTAAGAATAAAAAGTGTGAAATGTCAAAAACAGATGTTTTTAAAAAATGAGAAAAGTCTAAATAGAAAAGAATATCATAAATTATTAAATACTGCTAAAATACAAGAAAAAGCAAAAATTCAAATGATTATGGAGACGATTGCAGAGACGGGAATTCGCATTAGTGAGCTTTCATTTTTTACAGTCAAACAAGTAAAGCAAGGAAGGATAGAAGTTCATAATAAAGGAAAATATCGAGTGATCTTATTAACAAAACGATTAAAGATGAAGCTTCTTTATTACATAAAAAAACAAAAAATTGAATCAGGTATTGTTTTTTGTACAAAGACAGGGAAAGCGATTGATCGAAGTAATGTGTGGAGAGAAATGAAGAAGTTAGAACAAGAGGCGGGTGTATCAGGTGAGAAAATTTTTCCACATAATTTAAGACATTTATTTGCTAGAGTTTTTTATCAAGAAACAAAAAACTTAGTGATTTTAGCAGAAATTTTAGGCCATAGTAATTTGGAAACAACGAGAATCTATACAATGGAAACCATTGAAAAATATCAAAAATTGCTAGAGAGAATTGGAGGAATTTTAGAACAATAATAAAAAGAAAAAAATAGAAATTTAGAGTGAAAAATAAAACAACATAATAT
>OJJJ01000456.1_pt1 | contig 20260 bp, 20 predicted proteins | sample 1596311 | NCBI WGS metagenome assembly OJJJ01 (sample SAMEA4350140, study PRJEB24818) | metagenome | biome: human; feature: gut; material: faeces | place: Denmark | collected 2013-09 | reverse complement strand
ACAGTACTTTTACAAGTTAATGTAACAATGTGTTTCCTATGAAATAAAAAAGCACTACGTGCGAACGATGCGCAGGTCGCAATGGGAAAAATTTTACTTCGTAAACTGCGACCGCGCGGCAAAGTGTACGTGCTAGAAGTTATCGAAAGTCGCGAGGAGTGTTGGGCGCACACTTGGTTTTGTGATAGGATATGATAATATAGATAAAAAATAATTCTTGACAAGACGAATATGCCGTGTTATACTATAAAAAATATTTTAAATGTTTAATTGGTTCACATGTATTGTAAATCATTTTCACTGAATGAATTACAATGGATGTGTTTTTTTTATATGTTTCTTTGAGTTACGCCAAGGCAACAAGCGATGTGAGGATAGCAATATTTTTATATAACCATTGTTTGCCAATGTAAGAAACTCGAATCGAGTATTTTTCATAGTTTTCATGTAAGGAACCTCAGCGTTTAAAGTAAAATAATATAATTGGAGGTATCTTTCATGAATAAAGGTACAGTAAAATGGTTTAACAAAGAAAAAGGATTTGGATTTATTACAAATGAAAGCAATGGAGAAGATGTATTCGTACATTTTTCTGGAATCGCTTCAGAAGGATTTAAATCATTAGAAGATGGACAAAAAGTTCAATTTGAAATTACAAAAGGTAATCGTGGCATGCAGGCTACGAATGTTATAGCAGAATAATTCGTATTGTTCAACTCCCATTAAGGAAGAAATTCTTTAATGGGAGTTTTTTTATTTACGGGAAGATAACGAGCCATGCGGGAGCATTTATGCTCATATATGGCTAGTGGCTGTGGATGTGAGAAGCTCGTATAGCGTGCTTCTTATCGTTTATAGAAAGTTGTATTCAAGCAGATATTGATAGGCAAATACTGTACGAGAATACTGTTTAATCCTAACCTTTTCTATTGTGAGAATTAATATAGCTATCTAAGACAAAATATACCCATGATATTGACATAGCTCTAGAAGTGATAGATAATTGAATTAAAAAGAATATAAAAGGAAGTATTAGGATGAGAAAGAAACGGTATCAATTGTTTTGCGAGTTAATTGATGAATTTGATCGAGGATGTGAATTGACAGAAGAATATGACGCATTATTACATGATTATAATGGTGTTATTTTATTTCAAGCAGAATCTCAAATGATAAAAATGATTGGGAATAATCCTGGTATCACAGCATCTGAAATTTCTAAAAAATTTCATAAGACAAGCAGTGCTTCTTCTCAATTAATTCGTAAATTGAAGAAAAAAGGCTGGGTTATGCAAAGTAGGAATGATGAAAATAATCGAGTTTATAATTTGTATTTAACAGAAGAAGGAAATGAAATCTATAAAAATCATCAACAATTTGAAAATGCGTGTTATAATAGAACTTATCATGAATTAGATGAATTTACAGAAGAAGAATTACAGTTATATATCAATATACAAAAGAAAATAAATGCTACTTTTCAGCTTGATGTAGAAGAGAGTAAAAAATTAGAATCCTTGAAATGATTGATGTCAGGGGAATAATTCATTCAATTATAGATGAAATACATATTGCAAACATTAATATATGCTTCAAGATTTTACAAGATATTATAGAAAAATAGTTAATCTACTTAAAAATTAATCTAATAATGTAAAGATGTATTCCAGAAAAAGAGAAGATAAAATACAATGGGAGATAAAAAGAAAAGATAACAATTCATCATTAAAAAAGATGATAAATAAGAAAAATATATGAATTTTCGGAGGTAGAGAAATATGAAGTATGATTTTACTAGTATTATGGATAGAAAAGGAAAAGATTCAATTGCCATTGACGGATTAGGAACAATGCCAGGATTTGCTCCAGAACTTCCAAAGGAAGGATTTGATATTATTCCGATGTGGGTTGCGGATATGAATTTTCCTACAGTACCTACAATTCAAGAAGAAATTATAAAGCGTGTGGAACATCCAGCATATGGTTATTTTAATGCTACAGAACAATATTATGATTCCATTATTAAGTGGCAAGAAACACAAAATAAAGTGACAGGATTGACAAAAGAATGTATTGGATATGAAAATGGAGTGTTAGGTGGTGTTATTAGCGCTCTTAATGTGTTTTGTTCCAAAGGGGATAAAGTTCTAGTTCATACACCAACCTACATTGGATTCACAAATAGTTTAACGAATAATGGATATAATATGGTGTTAACTCCTTTAAAGAAAGACGAAAATAATGTATGGCGTATGGATTATGAAGATATGGAACAGAAGTTAAAAAACGAAAAAATTCATGCTGCTATTTTCTGTTCTCCTCATAATCCTTGTGGACGTGTTTGGGAAAGATGGGAAATTGAAAAGGCAATGGAACTTTATAAAAAGTATGATGTCTATGTTATTTCTGATGAAATTTGGTCAGATATTATATTGCCAGAGTACCAGCATATTCCAACACAATCAGTAAGTGAAGATGCTCGTATGAGAACGGTTGCTTTATACGCTCCAAGTAAAACTTTTAATTTAGCAGGGTTAATTGGAAGTTACCATATTATTTATAATACATGGATTCGAGATCGTGTGGAAAAAGAATCTTCTTTATGCCATTATAATGATATGAATGTTTTAAGCATGCATGCTTTAATTGGGGCTTATAAACAAGAAGGATATGAATGGGTAGAAGAACTATGTGAAGTAATTAAAGGAAATGTTGAATATGCTTGTGATTATATAAAAACTCATTTCAAAGGAGTTGAAGTATCAAAACCACAAGGAACTTATATGCTTTTTATTGATTGTGAGAAATGGTGTAAAGAACACAATATAACAATGGATGAATTAGAAAAGAGAGCATGGGAAGTAGGTGTTGCAGTACAAGATGGAAGAATGTTCCACGGAGAATATGCAATTCGAATGAATTTAGCACTTCCACTTTCTAGAGTGCAAGAAGCATTTGAACGACTAAAAAAATATATTTTTTGTGAAGAAAAATAAGCAATTTGTGGGAAGATAACGAGTTAGAAACTATGTTTGTATAAGGTTCTAATAATAAAGGATAGGAAAGAAAAAGGACTGTTCCAATAGGGCAGTCTTTTTTTACCCAAAAGTAAGAGTGTTCATAATTACTTTATTTTCTTTTTCACCTTTCTTATAAAATTAAAAGCAAAAAGAGGAGTGTTTTGTAATAGTCACTTCCTCTTTTTTTGATATTCCACTGAAAAGAAATAAAGCAATAGGAAAATTAATGATGTGCTTTATCAGAATCGCATTTTGTACGATGAATTGTTCCAAATGGGTGTTGTGGTGGTGCATAGATGGAAAATAATTTTAGATCACAGTTTCCAATATTTATAAGGTTATGCCAAGTATTTGCTGGAATAAAGATTCCAGAGCCTGTAGAAACTTTGCATTGGTAGTCAAGATGTTCCTTACAATTCCCCATCATCATATTGCCTAATCCTGATTCAACATAAAGAAATTGATCATTATCACAATGAATTTCTAGTCCAATTTCAGAGTGGCGAGGAATAGACATAAGTGTTAGTTGTAAGTCCCCTCCTGTCCAAAGTGCGGTACGAAAATTGTTATTTTGAATTGTATGACTGCAAAGATTTGTAACAAATGGATTTGGTCCTTGATCAAAATTAGTACAACAAGAACCATGATTATAATAAGATTTCATGATTTATCACCTCGAATTATTGTATGCTTAGATAAGAAGGTAGGTGAAACTTTATGATTAAAATAAAATTCATTCCGTAGGATTTAGAAAAATAACGCTCGTCTTTAGAATTCTTTACAATTTCCTCTTAAATTTATTTAGAAATTCATGATAAATTAAGTACATAACAACAAGAGAGAAAAAAGAAAGAGAGGAAAAAAATATGGCACTTGGAATACTTGGTTTAATAACAATAGGAGCAACAATAATCAGTGGTGGAGGAATTGTAGCATTATGTGCATTTCCAAATAAGAGAAAGGGCATCTTATATTTCTTAGCAGTTTGGGGAATTTTATTAGCAGGAGCAAAAGCAACAAGCCTTCCATCTAACTTTATATCTAGTCAGGTGATTGCTTGGGGAATTGGAGGATTGAGTGTAATTGGTTTATTATTACATATGACTGCTAAATCTGATAAACAATTAAATATTTCTTATGGATTCGTTATAGTATCCGTTGTTGTAAATTTACTTACTTTATTTTTTATTTAATGCTTTGAAGGACTCTTATATAGAGTCCTTTTTTATTTACGCGAAGGCAACGAGGCAGAAACTATTTTTGCATAAGTTTATAAAGCGTCTTTCTTGTTCCTAAATTCTAACAACATCATAGATGAAAAAATTCCCATACCTATATTAATAGATTTTAGTTGATCTTTTTTCTTCCTTTATGTAAAATTAGTATTATTTTGTTAAAGTAGGTAGAAAATCCTTTATAAACTAGGTTTTAACTACTTAAAGCGACAAGTCATACAAATATTTTATAACATTTTTGTCAATAAAAAATAGTGGTGAGGAGAAAGCGTCATCGTTAACCGTATTGTGGATTGATAGAAAGGATTATTAGGAAGGAGAAAAATAATGAAGAGAGAAAGTGCGTTTATCAATGAATTTAAAAAATTTATTATGCGTGGCAATGTTATGGATATGGCAGTCGGTGTCATTATTGGTGGAGCTTTTACTTCCATTGCAACTTCTTTAAATAAAGATATTTTGACTCCGATTTTAAGTATTTTTGGAGGAACTGATTTTTCCAATTTGAAAATCGCATTAGGTACGAGTGATAATGCGCCTGTATTATATTATGGGAATTTTATAACAGCTGTCATTAATTTCTTTATAACGGCTTTTGTTATTTTTTGCTTAATAAAAGCATTAAATGTATTAAATACAAAGTTGTTGCGAAAGCAAAAAGAGGTAGAAGAAGAGACTCCAACGACAAAAGTATGTCCATTTTGTAAGAGCAGTATTGCTATTGATGCCATTCGCTGTCCACACTGTACTTCAAAATTAGAGGAAGAAGATAAGAGTGAGGATCAATTGAACATCATAAAAGAAGTATAAAATGAATAGCCTTAGATAAATATAATAAAACAATTTTAAGAAAACCATTTCTTTTGCTTCCCAAGAAAGTATCAAAAGAAATGGTTTTTTTATGTGAATATATATGCGGTCTATTATTGGAAATAGGCTGTATCTATAGCCATATCCGTGTCGAATTTTAATAAAAAGCGATAAAAGATGGAGAATTTGGTAGATTCTAGTGTTGAAAAAGGCAATTGTTCTATGCTATAGTTAGAAGAATGTGGGATAAATTAGAAAAAGGAGGTTATAGTAAAAAGAAAGAATAGTGTTTTTTAGTTTTATAAGTAGAAAAATATTAAAGTAGGCTAAAAGGACATGAGCGCCTATTAGGACGGTGTGGATAGAGGGAGAATTATGGAAATTCAAATCCGGCAAAAATAATGAGAATACGACTTCCACGCAAATGCAAAAATATATTTCATCTGGCTAGAGGAGAATTTTTAGAAATAAAAGGAGCATTATAAAATATGGAAAAATTAAAAATACGACAAATACTATCGGTAACGCTTACTTTATTTGCTGTATTCTTTGGAGCGGGAAATATGATTTTTCCGCCAGCTATGGGACAAATGGCGGGGAAAAATTATGTGAGCGCTTTAATAGGATTTATATTAACAGATGCAGGGATTGCGTTGCTCGGTATTATCGCAGTTGTGTTAGTAGGAACAGAGATCAGTGATTTAGGAAATTTGGTAAGTAAGAAATTTGCATTGTGTTTTTCAGTGGGCATTTATTTATTAATTGGACCTCTCTTTGCTTTACCAAGAACAGGAAGTGTGTCTTTTGAATTGGCCATTTCTCCTTATGTACCAAAGGATTCTGCTTGGATCTATTCGCTTATTATTACAGCGATCTTTTTTCTTTTAACTTATCGTTTAAGTAGTAATCCAAGTAAAGTTGTTGATGTGATTGGAAAATATTTAACACCAATTTTATTAATTAGTATTACAAGTATTTTTATTGCTTGTTTAATAAAAGGAAGTACCAGTGGTGATGCTGTTCAGTTAGGAAGTATCGGAGAACCACAAGGAGCTTATGCTACGATTCCTCTTTTTCAAGGTATGATTGAAGGATATAATGCATTAGATGGCCCAGCAGGACTTGTATTTGCCATTATTATTATTAATGCAGTAAGCGGATTTGGCGTTAAAAATGAAAAGAGTATTGTGAAATATACGATTCTTTGTGGAATTGGTGCTGCCGCTATTTTAGCAATTGTATATTATATGCTCACTTATATTGGAGCGATTACAATGACGACATTTGAAAATGGAGGAGCATTATTACATGCGGTTACAAGTGAGGTTATTGGTGATGTAGGAGGAATCATTTTAGGAGGAGCCGTTTTCCTAGCTTGTATGACTACTTCTGTTGGACTTACAACATCTTTTTCTGATTATTTTCATGAGATTCTTCCAAATATTTCTTATAAGAAAATAACAGGAATTGTATGTGTATTTAGTTTTATAATTAGTAACATTGGAGTAACACAGTTAGTTAAGATTTCTACACCGATTTTAATGATGATATATCCAGTTACTATCGTTTTAATTGTATTATCTTTTATAAAACGATATATTGCACATCGCAGAATGGTGTATGTGCTTGCTATGGCCTTTGCATTTTGCATCGCCTTTGTAAATGGATTAGAAAAAGCGGATATTTCATTAGGTGTGATAACAACTCTTTGTAAGCAGATTCCATTTTATAGTTTAGGATTTGGATGGATTATACCAGCTATTATCGGAGCCATGATCGGTACGTTACCATTTTGGGCGATGAATCAAGAATCTGCTGAAGAAATGTGTGCAAACATAGAAGAATAACAGCGATGAGGTAGAAAATGCAGGGAGCTTTTGCTTTCTGCATTTTCTATTTTATAAACAGAGCCTATATGGTAATGGAAAAGTGAGAAAGGATATCGGTTGATTTTTGATTGATTAATTGATATAATCTATGAATGAGAGATTTCAATCTATTTCTCATGAACCCTTCTCTTCTTTATGAATGCGGAAAGAAAGAGAAGTAAGAGAATTGTATTAGTCCAAGGAAGAGTACAGGAAAAAGGTTGTTACAAAATCAAAAAGTTTAGCAAGGTAGAAAAAGGATGAAAATCATAATGATTTTATCTTGTAGAAATGATTTGTTTTGGAACAGCCTTTTTCACATCTTTAGAAAAGAAGCACAGTTGTGATTGACAAAGAGGAAGTGTTTATTGTAAAATAAAAAAGAATTCACAGGATAAATTGTGGAAAGAATGAAAAAGAAAAAAGACAATGATTCCATATGGTTTTTATATAGCTTATATAGGTTCATAATTGGATGAACGTTTCTACCAACTACCGTAATAGTTGACTATAAGTTTTCTTTTGGGAAAATTTATAGTTTAACCATTGCGGTAGTTTTTTTTCATTATAAGAAAGGAATTATTTATGAATACATTTGCATTAAAAGGAACGATTATTACAAGTGAGACAAAAGATAAGTTGAAGATAGAAGAGAATTCCTATGTGATTTGTGAGAATGGAATTTCCAAAGGGATTTTTAAAGAGCTTCCAGAGCAATATGAACAGATAGAAGTGCGAGATATGGGGGATCGTTTGATCATTCCAGGGCTCGTTGACTTGCATCTTCATGCCCCTCAATATGCATTTCGCTCAATTGGAATGGATATGGAGCTATTAGATTGGTTAAATACTTACACTTTTAAAGAAGAATCAAAATATGGGGATCTCAATTATGCAAAAATAGCGTATACTATATTCGTGGACGCTTTAAAAAAAGGAGCGACTACGAGAGCTTGTATTTTTGCAACACTCCATACACCAGCTACTCTATTTTTAATGGATTTGTTAGAGGAAAGTGGCCTTGCTTGTTATGTGGGAAAGGTAAATATGGATCGGAACAGCATAGAATCTCTTTGCGAGACAGAGGCCAAGCAGTCTCTGGAGGATACAAAAGATTGGTTAAGACAGTGTGAAAAACGATATCATCGAACAAAGCCAATTTTAACACCTCGTTTTATTCCAAGCTGTACTGATGAGTTGATGAGAGGACTAGCAGAGATTCAAAAAGAGACAGGTCTTCCAGCTCAATCCCATCTTTCTGAAAATAAAAGTGAGATTGCATGGGTAAGGGAACTTTGTCCTGATGCAAAATCCTATGGAGAAGCTTATGATCATCGAGGGATGTTTGGCGCCTTTGGAAAGACAATTATGGCACATTGTGTTCATTCCGACGACGAAGAACGAATGTTAATGAGAAAGAGAGGCGTCTTTGTTGCTCACTGTCCACAGTCCAATACGAATTTATCTTCTGGAATTGCGCCAATCCGCACTTATTTAGAAGAAGGAAATTTAGTTGGACTTGGAACCGATGTAGCAGGAGGACATGATCTTTCTTTATTCCAGACGATGGCAGAAGCCATTCAAGTATCAAAGTTGCGTTATTGCTTAGGGAATCCAGAGCAAAAGCCATTGACGATTGAAGAAGTATTTTATCTTGGAACAAAGGGAGGAGGAGCATTTTTTGGTAAGGTGGGAAGTTTAGAAGAAGGGTATGAATTTGATGCAGTGGTGCTTGATGATACAAATTTAAAACACCCACAACCATTGACAACTAGAAATCGTTTGGAACGCATGATCTATCTTTCTGATGATCGAAATATCTATGAAAAGTATGTAGCAGGTAATCGGATTGATAAGTAGAGAAGAATACAAGACTCCATAAGAAGTGAAAACAAATGAAGGAGAGAAACATGGAGTTTTTAGAACGCGTATTTCATCTAAAAGAGCATAAGACAGATGTAAAAACTGAGGTCATTGCAGGAATTACAACCTTTATGGCAATGGCATATATTTTAGCCGTGAATCCTAGCATTTTAAAAGATGCAGGGATGGATTCGGGAGCTGTATTTACAGCAACAGCTCTAGCAGCTTTAATAGGAACACTTTTAATGGTTGTACTTGCCAACTATCCATTTGTATTAGCACCAGGAATGGGACTGAATGCCTATTTTGCTTATACCGTGTGTGGAAATATGGGATACCCTTGGGAAGTGGCATTAGCAGCCGTATTTATCGAGGGAATTGTATTCATTATTCTTTCTATGACAAGTGTTCGTGAAGCAATTTTTAATGCCATCCCTATGACATTAAAATATGCAGTAACAACAGGAATTGGACTATTTATTACATTTTTAGGATTAAAAAATGCCAATTTAGTTGTACCAGATAATAGCACTTATGTAGCTGTTTATTCCTTTAAAGATGCGATTGCTTCAGGTGAAATCCATTCAACAGGAATTGGAGCATTATTAGCATTTTTAGGTATTATTATTACGGCAATTTTCCTTATAAAAAATGTAAAAGGAAATATTTTATGGGGAATTTTAATTACATGGGGAATTGGAATTTTATTACAAATAGCAGGTGTTTATGTTCCAAATGAAGAGATTGGAATGGGAAGTTTAATTCCTGATTTTTCAAGTGGATTTGGAATTCCATCTCTAGCACCAACGTTTGGAAAAATGCATTTTGGAACAGGAATGTTCTCAGTAGAGTTTATTGTAGTGGTATTTGCCTTTTTATTTGTAGATTTATTTGATACTCTTGGAACATTAATCGGTGTTGCATCAAAAGCGGATATGCTTGATAAAGATGGAAGACTTCCAAAGATTCGTGGAGCATTGCTTGCAGATGCCATTGGAACATCCTTTGGAGCTATTTTAGGAACTTCTACAACAACGACTTTTGTAGAAAGTACAGCAGGAGTTGCAGAAGGTGGAAGAACAGGATTAACTGGCGTAGTAGCAGCTATTTTATTCGGAATTTCTTTATTCTTATCTCCAATTTTTTTGGCGATTCCATCGTTTGCTACAGCACCAGCGTTAATCGTTGTTGGATTTATGATGATGAGTTCTGTCGTAAAGATTAATTTTGAAGATGCAACAGAAGGATTACCAGCGTTTCTTTGTATTGTTGGTATGCCATTGACATCTAGTATTTCAGAAGGAATTGCTTTTGGGATTATTTCTTATGTTGTATTAAATGTGATTACAGGAAAAGCAAAAGAAAAGAAAATAACGGTTTTAATGTATATTTTAGCCCTTTTATTCGTATTAAAATATATTATGATTTAGTGAGCGTTAATGAGGGGAAGCGGGAACGTTCCCGTTTCCCTTTAGTTAATCAAAGACAAGGAGCCGTGCGAGATCATTTATGCTCGCATATGGCGACTGTCTGCGAAAGTGAAAAATTCGCAAAGCGTGCCTCCCATCGTTAAAAAAATCGCTTGCTGAAATATAAGAAAGAGGATTCTTATATTTCAAGAGGTGATTTATAAAAAGGTAGTCCTTTAAAAACCTGAATCAAAAAGAAAACCAAGTAAGCAAGAATGGAGGTATTATATGGGAGTTGGGAAAAATTTAACAAGAGTAGATGCTGTTTTAAAAGTGACAGGGGAAGCAAAATATGTGGCAGATTTAGAGCCTCAAAATATTCTTGTGGCAAAAGTATTGCATAGTACCATTGCCAATGGTATTGTAAAAAGTTTTAATTTAGAAGAAGCCAAAAAAGTAAAAGGTGTTGTGAAGATTATCACCTGTTTTGAAGTACCAAACATTCAATTTCCGACGCCAGGGCATCCATGGTCTACGGAAAAAGCTCATCAAGATATTGCGGATCGAAAACTGTTAAATGAAAGAGTTCGCTATTATGGGGACGATATTGCGGTTGTTGTAGCGGAAGATGAGATTTCAGCAAATCGGGCGTTACGTCGTATTAAAGTGGAGTATGAGGAGTTTGAAGCAGTGCTCGATCCAGAAGAGGCGATGAGAGAAGGAGCTTCTATTTTACATAAAGAATATCCAAATAATGTGCTTGGACATTCTTCTTTTCGTATTGGAGAGGGGACTTATGAGGAGGCAACCAAAGAAGAAGATCTTATTTTATTAGAAAAAGAATATCGTACACAGCCAGTACAGCATTGTCATATTGAAGTGCCACATTCTTTTGCTTATATGGAACAAGATCGCATTATTGTTGTGAGTTCTACACAGATTCCTCATATTGTAAGAAGGGTGATTGGTCAAGCACTAGGAATTCCTTGGGGAAAAGTTCGTGTCATAAAGCCATATATTGGCGGAGGTTTTGGAAATAAACAGGATGTGTTATATGAGCCATTAAACGCTTTTGTTTGTACAAAAGTAGGAGGTCGTCCTGTGAAACTGGAATTGACAAGAGAGGAGACTCTTGGTTGTACAAGAACACGACATGGGATTCAATATAAAATAAAAGGGGCTGTGAGACGAGATGGAACGCTTGTTGCAAGAGATTTTAAGGCGTATTCGAATCAAGGAGCTTATGCATCTCATGGGCATGCCATTGCTGCTAATGGTGCCAATGTATTTAAACAGCTTTATCAAGATGAAAAAGTGCTAGAATCGGAAAGCTATACGGTCTATACAAACTGCATTACTGCAGGTGCAATGCGTGCATATGGAATTCCACAAGGAGATTTTGTGACAGAGGCACTGATGGATGATTTAGCCTGTGCAATTTCTATGGATCCGTTAGAGTTTCGTTTGAAAAACTGTATGAAACCAGATTATGTGGATCCTCATCTTGGTTTTGGTGGCACAAGTTCTGGTTTACTAGAATGTATCGAAAAAGGAAGGCAATATATTCATTGGGAAGAAAAAAGAAAGGCTTATGAAAATCAAACAGGCGATAAGAGAAGAGGAGTCGGTATGGCTATTTTCTGTTATAAAACAGGAGTTTATCCCATTTCTTTAGAGACAGCTTCTTGTCGTATGGTATTGAATCAAGATGGTTCTATTCAGCTACAAATGGGAGCGACAGAGATTGGGCAAGGTGCAGATACTGTTTTTACCCAGATGACAGCAGAAACAACAGGAATTACCGAAGAGAAGATTCATATTGTTTCGATGCAAGATACCGATATCACCCCATTTGATACAGGTGCTTATGCATCAAGACAGACTTATGTGAGCGGAATGGCTGTGAAAAAGACAGGAGAATTGTTAAAAGATAAAATTTTGTCTTATGCAGAGTGGAAAACAAAGAATTCAAAAGATACGATGGATATTTGTGAGAATCAAATCGTAAAAAAAGGAACAGGGGAAATTATTTTGTCGGTGGCGGATTTAGCATTAGAAGCCTTTTATAGCCTAGAGCGTTCTGAGCATATTACGGCAGAAGCCACGAGCCAATGTAAAAGCAATACGTTTTCTTTTGGAGCAACTTTCGTAGAAGTAGAAGTGGATATTCCATACGGAAAAATTGAAATTATCGATATTATCAATGTTCATGACAGTGGGACGTTAATCAATCCAGCTCTTGCAAAAGCACAGGTACATGGCGGAATGAGCATGTCTCTTGGCTATGTGCTAGGGGAAGAACTGCTTTATAATGAAAAAGGAAAACCTCTTAATAACAATTTACTGGATTATAAAATGCCTACGGCTATGGATACGCCAGAGCTTCATGTAGAATTTGTGGAAACTTATGATGAAACGGCACCTTATGGCAATAAATCGTTAGGAGAACCACCTGCCATTTCCCCAGCGCCAGCGATTCGAAATGCGGTGCTACACGCAACGGGAGTTGCCTTTGATAGCCTTCCTTTAAATCCAGAGAAATTAGTATTGCGCTTTATGGAAGAGGGACTGATTCAAGAATAAACAAGATACGAAGTTCAAGAAGGAAATAAGAAAATAGAAAAAAGCAATGGGAGGGTATGTTATGTACGATTTTAAACAAATGTATTTGCCGTATTCAATTGAAGAGGCACTGGAACTATTAGAAGAAAACAAGGGAGCAGAGATTATTTCAGGAGGTACGGATGTTCTCATTAAAATAAGAGAAGGAAAATTAGAAGGGGCAACTCTTGTCAATATTCATGAGATTAAGGAGTTAAAAGGAATCCATATGGAAGATGATGGGACGATTGTCATCGGAGCAGGGACAGTGTTTTCCCATATTACAAATAATGAAATCATTCAAACCTATATCCCAATGCTCGGTGAGGCGGTGGATGAAGTAGGAGGTCCACAGATTCGCAATATGGGAACAATTGGAGGGAATGTCTGTAATGGGGTAACTAGTGCAGACAGTGCATCGGCTCTTTGTGTTCTTAATGCGGTGATGGAGCTAAAGAGTAAACGGGGAACTCGATATGTTCCAATCACAAAATGGTATGTAGGAGCAGGGCAAACGGTTCGTGAACAAGATGAATTATTAGTTTCTATTCGAATTGCAAAAAAAGAGTATGAGAAATTTTACGGTCACTATATTAAATATGGAAAACGAAATGCAATGGAAATTGCTACCTTAGGCTGTGCAGTTGCGGTAAAATTAAGTGAGGATAAGAAAACAATCGAAGAGTTTCGTGTAGCATTTGGAGTGGCAGGACCAACGCCTCTTCGCTGTCCGAATTTAGAAGAGTTAGTTGCTGGTATGGGGCTCAATGAACGAGTGGTTACAATTATTGGAAAAGGAGTATTAGCAGAAGTCAATCCAAGATCCAGTTGGAGAGCCTCAAAAGAATTTCGTTTACAATTAATTGAAGAGATGAGCAAACGAGCATTTAGAAAAGTGGTAACGCTTGCGGGAGGTGAAATTTATGCTTAATATCATATCTATGACGGTGAATGGAAAAGAAGTAGAAGTTGCGGTGGATGAAAGAGAGTCTTTATTGGAAACTCTTAGAAATCGTTTGCATTTAACAAGTGTAAAAAAAGGATGCGAAGTGGGAGAATGTGGCGCTTGTACCGTATTAGTGGACGGAGAAGCAATTGATTCTTGCATTTATTTAACGATGTGTGCAAAAGGAAAACATATTTTAACAGTGGAAGGCCTAAAAGGAGAGGATGGGGAACTTAGTCCTATTCAAAAGGCATTTGTGGAGGAAGCAGCGGTTCAATGCGGATTTTGTACTCCAGGGCTTATTATGTCCGCTGTTGAGATTGTGGGAACAGGAAAGAGATACAGTCGCCAAGAACTTAGAAAATTGATTTCTGGACATCTTTGTCGTTGTACAGGATATGAAAATATTTTAAATGCTATGGAGCGGATTGTAGAAGAGACTTATCGGGCAACCAACAGATAAGAAATTTTCACCTTGAAAGTACAATTTTATGTATAGTGTTCCAATATTTGGCATATACTACAAGTAAGGAATAGTGGTATCAATATACCGAGGGTGAGGTATATGTGTAGAAAAAAAAGAGGGAGAATCAAATTGGTTATCGTATGTCTTTTTTTGAGCGGTATGTGCTTGCTTTCTGGTTGTATGCCGAGCAAAGAAAAAGAGGAAATACAAGAACAAGTAACCATTGATTTTACCGTTTGCCATGACGAAAATCTTCCAAAAGAATTAAAACAATTAATAGAAGAAAAAAAAGAAAAACCTTTTAAATTATCCTACCAGACAAAGGAATATACTTATATTGCTACAGGATATGGACAGCAGACGATGGGTGGATATAGCATACAGGTAAAAGCACTTTATGAGTTAGAAAATGTAGTTGTATTTCGAACAACATTAAAAGGTCCAAATCCAGAAGAGGAAAAGGAAGGTGTTTCTTACCCTTACATTGTTGTAAAAATTCAAAACCTTGATAAGACAATTTCGTTTCGATAGTTTGCTTTTATACATTAAAAAATTAAAAATTTAAAATTTTAAAAAATTAGTGTGATTTGACAAAAATTTACTATCGTGGTAAACTGTATACAGTGTACGATCGAGGTGATAAAATGACACAAACAGATATTATAAGAATTCGGCAGTCCGTTAATCGACATATTGGTAGTAAAATAAAAATTAGTGCCAATAAAGGTCGGCAAAAATTTGTTATTACAGAAGGTATTATTAAAGAAACTTATCCAAATCTTTTTTTAGTGGAAATTATTTCGCATAAAGAAGAAGAGAAAGTATTTCCGAAAATGGTTAGTTTTAGCTATCAAGATATTATTACAAAAGATGTACGAATGATGCTTTGTTCTTAATGTGATGGATCAATGCTTCAAGGAATAAATCTCTCTATGCCTGAATAAAATGATAAAAAGGCATGGAGGGATTTTTTTATGGAGTTTAATCAAAATCATATGAATGTGAGTATTATGAAATCATTAAAAAATGTTCAAAATACATTAGAAGCGGATCTCAATGTTCCAGATACAAAACAAGATGTAGAAAAATTAATTGAGACAAGGGGAGAAGTCCTTTTGTTAGAAACAGAAGCTATGGTAGATAAAGTACATATTGCAGGAGAACTTTTGGTGCGAGTTTTATATGCGATGCAAGGAGGCGCTTTATCATCTTTTCAGCACTCTTTTCCATTTGAAGATGATATCTATATGGAAGGTACTCTTCCAGAGGATACGATTAAAGCAGAAGGAGAGTTAGAGGATTTAAATGTTACCATTATTAATTCAAGAAAGTTGGCAATAAAGTCTTTATTAGGACTATCTCTTCGAGCTATTGATGTAGATGTCATTGAAGGAGCGGAAGAAGTCAGTGGAGAAGAAGGTGTTCAAGTCCTTAGAAGACCACAAAAGATGACAGGATTAATTGTCAATAAAAAGGATATGGTACGTCTAAAAGAAGAAGTTACAATTCCAGCTAACAAACCAAATGTGGCAGAAGTTTTATGGGACAGTGTCTCCCTTAGAAATCCTGAAGTGCGGTTGATGCGGGAGAAAATCGCCTTAAAAGGAGAACTTTTATTTTTTGTACTCTATAAAGGAGAAGAAGAAAATATTCCTTATCAGAATATGGAATGGGAACTTCCATTTGAAACCGAACTTCCTTGTAGAGAATGTGAGAGCGGTATGATCGATAACATTCGATTAAATTTGGGAAACTGTCAAATTGATGTGAAACCAGATGTGGATGGCGAGCAAAGAGTGCTTTCTTTAGAGTGTAGCCTTGACATGGATATTCGAATTTATGAAGAGCGAGAGATGAATTTTATTGTGGATCTCTATGCGCCTATGAAAAAATGGGAATTAATTGAAAATGAGTTTTCTTTTGAAAATCTTTTGATTCGAAATAATTCTAGAACAAGATTAAATCGAAGTATTCAAATTCAAGGAAAAGGTGCGGCTCTTATGCAGATCTGTCATGCAGATGGAACGGTAAAAATTGATGAAGCCGAATATACAGAGAATGGAATCCAAGTGGAAGGTGTATTAGCCATTACGATTCTTTACATATCAGGAGATGATCGGTATCCGATCAATAGTTTTAGTACCCTTGTACCATTTTCTCACTTAATTGAGACTCCAGGGTTGCAAAAAGAAGATATTTATGAATTAAATGGCTGTGTCGAACAGTTAAATGCGATTATGATAGATTCGAATGAAATTGAAATTAAAGCAGAGCTAAGTCTTGATATTATCGCATTTAAAAAGAAAAAAGGAAGAGCGGTTATTGATGCAAAAGAACTTCCTTTTGATGAGGAGAAATTTGCACAGCTACCAGGTATGGTTGTCTATATTGTAAAACAAGGAGATAGCTTGTGGCAGATTGCAAAAAAATATGATACGACTATGGAACATTTAATGGAAATGAATGAATTAGAGTCAGAAGAAGTAAAGGTAGGAGAGCGAATTTTTATTGCAAAAGAAACTCGTGTGCTTTTATAGGAAATTTATAGGAAAATAATCGATCGTTAGTTGCTTTTTTGAGAAAAAATGTATATAATATAATGTATACAAGATACATAATAAGATACAATCATACAGGGAGCAATCCGACGAATAAGGCGAACTGTAGAAAGGAAGAAAAGGAATAAACCGCATATGGATCAAATTCAATTAAAGGCATATGGAAAAATTAATTTAGGTCTTGATGTTATTGGCAGGCGACCAAATGGTTATCACGATGTTCGTATGATTATGCAGACGGTTCAGTTATTTGATCGTTTGCAGATGAAGAAAGTGAAAGAGAATCAAATTGAATTGACAACCAATTTGAGTTATGTTCCATGTAATGAACAGAATCTCGTTTATAAAGCTGTTGATTTATTAAAAAAAGAGTTTCAAATAAAAGAAGGAGTTTCTATTCAATTAGAAAAACACATTCCAGTGGCAGCAGGAATGGCAGGGGGAAGTAGCGATTGTGCTGCTGCACTTTATGGGATGAATCGTCTTTTTTCGCTTGGACTTTCACAAAAACAACTTATGGAATATGGGGTGCAATTAGGGGCAGATGTTCCTTATTGTTTGATGCGGGGAACCGCGTTGTCAGAAGGAATTGGAGAAATTTTAACGAAACTTCCTTCTATGCCAAATTGTTATATTTTAATTGCAAAACCAGCTATTAGTGTTTCCACAAAATTTGTATATGAAAATTTAAATTTACAAGAGCTTAAGGAGAAACCAGATATCGATGGTATGATTTTGGCATTAAAGCAAAAAGATTTAGAAGGAATTGCAACGAGATTATCCAATGTATTAGAAACAGTGACGATTCCAAATTATCCAGTTATCGATGAAATCAAACAACAGATGCTACAAACAGGAGCTATGAACAGTTTAATGAGCGGTAGCGGTCCAACGGTATTTGGGATTTATAAAGACTTAGAAACAGCAAAAAATGCACTGTTTTTCATAAGACGCTCTAAAGTTGCAAGACAATCTTATTTAGTAGAGCCATTTAACACAGAGGCTTCTTATATGAAAAAGTAAGAAATAGGCATATGACCTTTGGAAAAAAGTGACTTTAAAACTCATGAAAAATAGGGTGTACTATAAAAACTACAATTGAGAAATAAGGGAGTAACGATGAACGATAAATTAAAAGTAAATATTAATGAATATTTACCACTTCGTGATGTGGTATTTAATACACTTCGTCAGGCGATTTTAACAGGAGAATTTACACCAGGAGAGCGATTGATGGAAATCGCTTTGGCAGAGCGACTTGGAGTAAGTCGTACTCCTGTTAGAGAAGCCATAAGAAAGTTGGAATTAGAAGGACTTGTTGTTATGATTCCAAGAAAAGGCGCTGAGGTAGCTAGAATTACGGAAAAGGATTTAAGAAATGTATTAGAAGTTCGCTGTGCATTAGAAGAGTTATGTGCATCTTTGGCATGTGAGAGAATTACAGAGGAAGAAAAAGAAGAGCTAAGACTTAAGCTAAAAGAATTTGAAACAGCAGTGTCTAATAAAAATATCGCAGAAATTGTCGATAAAGATGTAGAGTTCCATGACATCATTTTTAAGACGACAAAAAATGAACGTTTAATACAGATTTTAAATAATTTAAGAGAGCAGATCTATCGTTATCGAATCGAGTATACAAAAGATGAAGACTATCATGGAGTGTTGTTAAAAGAGCACAAAGAAATCTATGATGCCATTGTAAATAATGAAAGAGAAAAAGCGATGAACTGTGTTAAAATGCATATCTATAATCAAGAAATTATTATGATTCGCAATATTCAAGAACAAGAAGCACAAGTAGAGAAAAAAAAATAAAGCTTATCTGAAAAAGAGTTGTTGTCAAACTATGTTTTGTTTCACAACAACTCTTTTTCTATTTATATGAAGGGCATTCTCATGATATTTAGTGAGAAAGTGACTCTAACACCTGTTTCATAGAAGAAAGAACTCCATGAGCGATAACAAGGGAAAGAGGTTCCATATCGTATTCCGTTCTAGCAATGACGATTGCTTTTTCATAAGGAGATTTTGTTTCTTTGGTCTGTACAAAAGGCGTATAGCCATAGGAAAGTAGAATCGTATTCATAAGTAAAAAAGCGATTTCTTCATTGCCTTTTGTAAATGGTTGGATATCTAAAACCCGTTTGTGCATCATAGATGCTAATTCGATTGGATGCAAGGTAGAGACGGAGGAACGGAATTGATCGGCTAAATGGCGCATAATATGATCGAGTTCTTCCTTTGGGGGATGATGATAACCATTCGTTGGTGGTAGATCAATAGAACGATATTCATCAGAACTGTCCGAAAAGAGGGTATGGTGAAATTGTTTAATTAACTGTTCTGTAATAGAGATTTTTTCTTGAAGTGCTAGAGAAAGAATTCGTTGATTGGCATCCTCGTAGTAAGAAGGAAATCCTAATTGAAGTACTTTTTTATAAAGCTCTCTAACGGTTTCTTTTGGATAAGAAAGAAGTAGAGAACGCATTTGATCTAATTGTTGCAATAATGTATTTAATTGAGACATAAGTAAATCCTCCTATTTTTGGGCAATTATTTAACAAGTTGAAACAAGAAAGTTTCGTTGATAAATATATACCATATATAGGTATCAAAAATCAAGGTATATAAGGAAAAATAAGGAAATTGATATGGAAATGATTAAAGATTGGAACATTTTTACAAGGTATTATCGAACTGGATTAGTAATTCAGAAACATTACTCAATTCTTTTGTAAATATCCAATATGATTCAAGATTTTCTTTCCCAAGTAGTGAACATGCGGATGCTGGAACACAAAATTCAGGGACTACAAAAGATCCTGTCATGAAGTGGGTATATGAAGCCATTGGTAGCTTTGGAGCAGCAAATGGTTCGGCTGCATATGCAAATGGAACAGATGTTTACTGGATTGTAGAAGGAGCTTTAAGCGGAGAGTATGCATTCTCTATCTTTAGCCATGAAACCGCTCATAACCAAGATGGAAGATATTTCTATGCAACCAATTGGAGAAGAACTGGAACTGGTGCAGAATCCTATGCTGATGGTAATATTGCTCAGCAAATCGGCGATGGAAGTATGGTTTTTAATATTTCTACGGTAAAAGATATTACTTCTGATATTACAAATAACTTTAGCTATGAAAGAATTGATACAGCAGAAAAAGTACATAGCTATTACAAAGAAATGTTTGAAACAGGATATGTTTTAGATTATTTAGAAGGACAAGCATTTTTACAATTGACACCAGAATAACAGTCTAAAATAGCAATACAAGTAAGTGAACAAAAAGATGGAACTTCTTTAAAGGTAACTTACAAAAAATTATCAGCAGAAGATTTTGAAGCAATGAATCGTCAGACTAGGGAAGATTTATGGAATAATAAAATTGCTTTAAAAACTGCCGGTACTTTTTCGTCTTCTTCTTATGGAAATTATGGATATGAATCTTTCTATGATGTAAACTGGTATCAGGTACATAAT
>OJJJ01000453.1_pt1 | contig 20312 bp, 15 predicted proteins | sample 1596311 | NCBI WGS metagenome assembly OJJJ01 (sample SAMEA4350140, study PRJEB24818) | metagenome | biome: human; feature: gut; material: faeces | place: Denmark | collected 2013-09 | reverse complement strand
GATCTGGACGTGAACTGGGGCGACGAGAAAGCCTGGCTGACCCACCGCGATCCGGAAGCGCTGGCGAAACGTCCATTAGCCGCGACCGAAATGGGGCTGATTTACGTCAACCCGGAAGGGCCAAACGCCAGCGGCGAGCCGCTGTCTGCGGCGGCGGCCATTCGTGCCACCTTCGGTAACATGGGGATGAACGACGAAGAAACCGTCGCGTTGATTGCCGGTGGACATACGCTCGGTAAAACCCACGGCGCAGGGGAAGCAACCCACGTAGGAACCGACCCGGAAGCCTCACCAATCGAAGCGCAGGGTCTGGGCTGGGCCAGCACACACGGCACCGGTATTGGCGCAGACGCCATCACCTCCGGGCTGGAAGTTATCTGGTCGCAAACGCCTACTCAGTGGAGCAACTACTTCTTCGAGAACCTGTTCAAATACGAGTGGGTGCAGACCCGCAGCCCGGCGGGCGCTATTCAGTTTGAAGCGGTGGATGCACCGGAAATTATGCCCGATCCGTTCGACCCGTCGAAAAAACGCAAGCCAACCATGCTGGTCACCGACCTGACGCTGCGTTTCGATCCAGAGTTCGAGAAAATCTCTCGCCGCTTCCTGAACGATCCGCAGGCATTTAATGAAGCCTTCGCTCGCGCCTGGTTCAAACTGACCCATCGCGATATGGGGCCAAAAGCGCGGTATATTGGCCCGGAAGTGCCGAAAGAAGATCTGATCTGGCAGGACCCGCTGCCACAGCCGGTGTTCAACCCTTCGAAAGAAGACATTGAAAGCCTGAAAGCGGAAATCGCGGCATCGGGCCTCTCCGTGAGCGAACTGGTTTCCGTGGCCTGGGCGTCAGCCTCGACCTTCCGCGGCGGCGATAAGCGTGGTGGTGCCAACGGTGCACGTCTGGCGCTGGCCCCGCAGCGCGACTGGGATGTTAACGCCGCAGCGGTTCGTGCTTTACCGGCTCTGGAAGCCATTCAGCGCACCACCAACAAAGCCTCACTGGCCGATATCATCGTGCTGGCGGGTGTGGTTGGCGTTGAGCAGGCGGCGAAAGCGGCAGGCGTTTACGTCAATGTACCGTTCAGCCCAGGCCGCGTAGATGCGCGTCAGGACCAGACGGATATCGAGATGTTTAACCTGCTCGAACCGATTGCTGACGGCTTCCGTAACTACCGTGCGCAGGTGGATGTGTCCACGACCGAATCACTGCTGATCGATAAAGCCCAGCAGCTGACGCTGACCGCGCCAGAACTGACGGTGCTGATCGGTGGCCTTCGCGTACTGGGTACGAACTTTGATGGCAGCAAAAATGGCGTGTTCACCAACCGTGAGGGCGTGCTCAGCAACGACTTCTTCGTCAATCTGCTGGACATGAATACCGTGTGGAAAGCGACAGACGAGTCTAACGAGCTGTTTGCCGGTAGCGACCGCGCCAGCGGTGAAGTGAAATACACCGCCACCCGCGCCGATCTGGTATTCGGTTCTAACGCCGTCCTGCGTGCGCTGGCTGAAGTTTATGCCAGCAGCGATGCCAGCGAGAAGTTCGTCCGTGACTTCGTTGCAGCCTGGGCGAAAGTGATGGATTTGGATCGGTTTGACCTGAAGTAACCATTGTGCCGGGTGGCGCTGCGCTTACCCGGCCTACAGGCACCTTAATTTGCAGGCCGGGTAAGGCGTAGCCGCCACCCGGCTTTTTCGTTATTCCCACTCCTGAAGGAAGCGCTGTCCATACTGGTCGGCAACCAATAGCGCCGCGTAAACCTGATCCGGCGACACGCCACCCGGCATGTTGTGAATGGTTTCGCCTTCTGCGCAGGATGCTTCGGCAATCAGGCGCATTTTGGCTGGAATATTCTCTTTAATGTTCAGCTGTGCCAGCGTGATGGGCAGCCCAACGCTATGGCAAAGCGCCGCGACGGTTTCGATTTCTTCTACCGGCGCGTTTTCCAGCACCAGTTGCGTCAGCGTGCCGAACGCGACCTTTTCACCGTGATAGAAAGAGTGCGCATCCGGCACTGCCGTCATACCATTGTGGATAGCATGCGCCGCCGCCAGGCCACCGCTTTCAAACCCGACGCCGCTGAGATAGGTATTCGCTTCGATAATGCGTTCCAGAGCCGGCGTCACCACGTGTTGTTCCGCTGCCAGCATCGCTTTTTCACCTTCTTCAACCAGAGTGTTGTAGCACAGCTCCGCCAGCGCTAACGCCGCCTGCGTGCATTTCCCTCCGGCCATGGTTGTCGCACCGCTGCGTGAACAGGCGCGTGCTTCGAACCAGGTTGCCAGCGCATCGCCAATCCCCGCAGCCAGCAGACGTGCAGGTGCACCCGCCACCACTTTAGTGTCGACGATGACCATGTTCGGGTTGTGCGGCAGCATCAGATAGCGGTCGAATTCGCCGCTGTCGGTGTAAATCACGGAAAGGGCGCTGCACGGTGCGTCGGTAGAGGCGATGGTCGGGGCAATGGCGACCGGCACGTCCATAAAGTGCGCCAGCGCTTTGGCGGTATCCAGCGTTTTACCGCCGCCGATACCCAGCACTGCCGTGCAGTCGGCACTGTCGGCCACTTTTTTCAGACGATCGATTTCGTTTTGTGAACATTCGCCGCCAAACGGCGCGATTTCGACATGCAGTTCTGCCTGTCTGAAACTTTGACGCAGGGTTTCTTCTGCGAAACCCAGCACAAATTTATCGCCAACAACCAGCCAGCGATTCGCCAGTGGTTTCAGATAGTCGCCGAGACGGGTGAGAACATCAGCACCCTGGATATATTTTCCAGGCGATTGAATGATACGGTCCATAACATTCCTCCCTTAGAGGTTGAGGTTACCAAACGCGTTTTTCCAGTCTTGCTCGAACTTCTCTATGGCTGACTCTACCGCCGGAGTGTTGAGCATTTGTTGCGCTACATCTAAAGGAAGCGTGATTGCTTCACATCCGGCGAGCAGGCAGTCCAGCGCCTGACGTGGTGTTTTGAAGCTGGCGGCCAGCACCATGCTCTCTGGCGCATGCAGTTCCAGCAGGGATTGCAGCTCCTGCACCATGCGAATGCCATCACCACCTTGCGCGTCGACACGGTTCACATACGGCGCGACATATTTCGCACCGGCCAGCGCGGCCAGTAGGCCCTGAGCGGCGCTGTAAACGGCGGTGCCCAGCGTCGTGATGCCTTCTTTTTTCAACGCGTTAATTGCAATCAGCCCCTCAGCGGTGACCGGAATTTTCACCACGATATCCGGGATGGCGTTGCTGAGACGTTTGGCCTCCGCCACCATCCCCTCCGCATTACGGCTCATGGTCTGGGCAAACAGCGTACCTTCCGGCCCGATGGCCTGTTGCAGGCGCGGCAGCACGTCCCAGAGGGATTCACGGCTGGCGGCGATGATGCTCGGATTGGTGGTGACACCCGCAATGGGAAAAATGCGCGCCAGGCGTTCAACTTCCGCGACGTCGGCGGTATCCAGATACAGTTCCATTATTTTTCCTTAAGTCAGTCAGTCTGAATCAAGGATACGGCGGGGCTGCGGGCGTCGGATACAGGTCAATTTTGCTAAATACTGGACAAATGTAATGTCCTTAATGAAGTGCGAGAGCGATCACAATGCTAGTTTATGGCGGTCAGCTGACTGTGATACTGGCGGCGGTATTCTGAAGGGGAGCGTTCAGTGTGCTTGCGAAAGAGGCGGCAGAAGTAGTTGCTGTCCGCAAAACCGCAGTTCGCGGCAATATCTTTGATTTTAAGATCGTAGCTTTTCAGCAATTGCCGGGCATGTTCAAGACGCGTCTGCGTCAGATATTCGTTGAATCCCGTGTTGCCTGTTTTTTGGAAAAGATGAGAAAGATAGTTCGGTGAAATGTAAAACGCCTGTGCCACCGACTCGCGGGTAAGAGGTGAAGCATAATGCGCGTCGATATAGCTGCGGATGGCTTCAAACAGCGCGCGGCTGCGGCTGGCGGTGTGGATGTCGCTGCCAAGCAGATCGCGGCAATGGCTGAGAAGGCTCAGTACCACCAGCCTGGCGGTGTCTTGCTCATCCGGCTGCATCTGTAATTCGGCCAGCGTTTGCAGCAGAAAAGCGCCCGTTCGCGGGCCGCGCCTGGCAACCTGTAATTGCTCCACAAGCGAACTGTCGCGGTGCATTTGCAGCGTCAGCTGCTGCTTACCGAAGTGTATGCTCAGGGCGTCAGAGGGGGGATGCGTGATATGTCCGAATGACGAAAATAACGCCTTGCAGGGGTTATCAAGGGTAATAACGAGGCAGGGTGCTGGTCGGGGGTGCTGCTCGGCCTGGGCTGAGAAATAAATCTGACGCAGCGGTAACGTGCGGTTAACCAGGTCAGCCAAAATGCGGGTGATATCGTGGTGCATGGGAGACTACCGAAATTTGTCGGGTGGCGCTGCGCTTACCCGGCCTACCTGTCGTAGGCCTGTGCAAGCGTCAGCGCCGCCCGGCGTGAAGCCTTAGCCGGTGTTACGCATACCTGCCGCAACGCCCGCAATCGTCACCATCAGCGCCTGTTCAACGCGTGGGTCTGGCTCTTTACCTTCCTCTTCCGCCAGACGGGAACGGTGCAGCAGCTCCGCCTGCAGGACGTTCAGCGGATCGGTGTAAACGTTACGCAACTGGATAGACTCGGCAATCCACGGCAGGTCTTCCATCAGGTGTGAGTCGTTGGCGATATCCAGCACCACTTTGATGTCGCCTTCCAGCAGTTCGCGCAGCTCTTTACCCAGTGCCCACAGCTCTGGTTTCACCAGGCGCTGATCGTAGTATTCCGCCAGCCACAGGTCGGCTTTCGAGAAGACCATCTCCAGCATGCCCAGACGGGTCGAGAAGAACGGCCAGTCGCGGCACATGGTTTCCAGCTCACTCTGTTTGCCGTCTTCCACCACCTTTTGCAGCGCCGCACCGGCACCCAGCCAGGCCGGGAGCATCAGGCGGTTTTGTGTCCAGGCGAAGATCCACGGAATGGCACGCAGAGACTCGACGCCACCGGTCGGGCGACGTTTGGCCGGACGTGAACCCAGCGGCAGTTTACCCAGCTCCTGCTCAGGCGTGGCTGAACGGAAGTAAGGCACGAAATCTTTATTTTCACGCACGTAGCCGCGGTACAGATCGCAGGAGATGTCAGACAGCTCGTCCATGATGCGGCACCAGGACGCTTTCGGCTCCGGCGGTGGCAGCAGGTTCGCTTCCAGGATCGCACTGGTGTAGAGCGACAGGCTGCTGATGGTCACTTCTGGCAGGCCGTATTTGAAGCGGATCATCTCGCCCTGTTCGGTCACGCGCAGGCCACCTTTCAGGCTTCCTGGCGGCTGTGACAGCAGCGCTGCGTGTGCAGGCGCACCACCACGGCCAATTGAGCCACCGCGTCCGTGGAACAGGGTCAGCTCGATACCCGCTTTCTCGCAGGTTTTGATCAGCGCGTCCTGCGCCTGATACTGCGCCCAGGATGCCGCCATCACGCCCGCATCTTTTGCGGAGTCGGAATAGCCAATCATCACCATCTGCTTGCCCTGAATGAAGCCGCGATACCAGTCGATGTTCAGTAACTGGGTCATGACGTCGTTGGCATTATTCAGGTCATCAAGCGTTTCAAACAGCGGTGCCACCGGCAGGGCATAGTCGATGCCCGCTTCTTTCAGCAGAAGGTGAACGCCCAGCACGTCGGACGGGGTTTTCGCCATGGAGATCACATAGGCGGCCACCGATCCTTTCGGCGCATCCACGATCGCTTTACAGGTGTTGAGCACTTCGCGGGTGTCGTTGCTTGGCTCCCAGTTGCGCGGCAGCAGAGGGCGCTTGGAGTTCAGCTCTCGGATCAGGAAAGCCTGTTTGTCGGCTTCGGACCAGCTTTCATAGTCGCCAATGCCGAGATAGCGGGTCAGTTCGCCCAGTGCTTCGGTATGACGGGTGCTTTCCTGACGCACGTCGATACGCACCAGCGGCACGCCGAAACACTTCACGCGGCGCAGGGTGTCGAGCAGTTCGCCGTTGGCGATGATGCCCATACCGCAGGCCTGCAGCGATTTATAACAGGCGTAAAGCGGCTCCCAGAGCTGTTCGTTCTGGCTTAGCAGACCTTCCGGTTTTGGCAGGCGCTGGCCTTTCAGACGTGCTTCCAGCCAGGCCTGAGTCGCCATGAGCTGGCCGCGCAGCTTTTTCATCAGGAAGCGATACGGCTCGCTCGCACCTTCTTCGCCAGCCAGCTCGCGCAGTTCCGGCGTCGCTTCCACCATCGACAGCTCGGAGATCAGTACCTGAATATCTTTCAGGAACAGGTCGGTCGCTTTCCAGCGGCTCAGCAGCAGAACGTGGCGGGTAATTTCGGCAGTGACGTTTGGGTTGCCGTCGCGGTCGCCGCCCATCCAGGAAGTGAAACGCACTGGCACAAAATCAACCGGCAGGCGGTAGCCCAGGTTCTCTTCCAGCTGTTCGTTCAGCTCACGCAGATAGTTTGGTATACCTTCCCAGAGGCTGTTTTCCACCACCGCAAAGCCCCATTTGGCTTCATCAACCGGGCTTGGGCGATGTTTACGGATTTCATCGGTGTGCCAGGACTGGGCAATCAGTTGGCGCAGACGGCGCATCAGCTGGTTACGTTCGTAATCGGCAATGTCTTTGTTATCCAGCTGTTTCAGGCAGTTGTTCACTTCCACCATTTTGTGGATCAGTGTTCGACGGGTGATTTCCGTTGGGTGCGCGGTCAGGACCAGCTCCAGCGAAAGGGATTCCACCGCTTTTTTGATGGTCGCTTCGTTGAGGTCTGGCTGGTCTTTCAGTTTACGAAGGGTGCGGGCAATGACTTCCGGGTTGCTGGCCGCTTCGCCTTTTGGCGAAATGCTGTGGTATTGCTCAGCGGTGTTCGCGAGATTCAGGAACTGGCTGAACGCGCGGGCGACAGGCAGCAGCTCGTCGTTAGAAAGGTTTTGCAACGTGGTGAGCAGTTCCTGACGACTGGCCTCGTTACCGGCACGGGAAGATTTGGACAGCTTGCGGATAGTTTCAACGCGGTCGAGGATATTCTCCCCCAACGCATCTTTGATGGTATCTCCAAGCACTTTGCCGAGCATACTGACATTACTACGCAACGCGGAATATTGTTCGTTCATAAAAACCCAGTCACCCCATCATTTTTGTTTATGCCCAGTCGAAAATCTGTTGGACATTATTTTGTCATCTCCCTTTATAAAGCCACGTAAAACCCCCGTCGTCAATTGCTGCGAAAACGGTTCAGCAAACGAATAAATGCAGGTAATTTACGAAATTTAATTCGCATTGCGTCAGATAAGTGATGCTTATGGGAATGTGACGAAGATCATGCGATTTGTTGCCCTCACCCTAACCCTCTCCCACAGGGAGAGGGGACAGTTCGGTGCGTTTTTAATGCCAGCAGAAGTGATGCACAACCTGGGTGATCAGTTCGCGGGTTGGTTTGATAAAGCGGGTTTCCAGATACTCATCCGGCTGGTGCGCCTGATTGATAGAACCAGGGCCGAGCACCAGCGTCGGGCACAGAGTCTGAATAAACGGCGCTTCGGTGCAGTAGTTCACCACGTCGGTTTTCTCACCGAGCAGTTTTTCTACCACTTCAACCAGCTGGTGATCTGGCGGGCACTCGTAACCCGGAATAGGCGGATGCAGCTCGGAAACCGTCAGACGGCCCGGCCAGCGTTCGCTCACCGGGGCCAGCGCTTCGTTCAGTAAGCCATCCAGATCGCTTAACGTCATGCCCGGCAATGGGCGGATGTCCATGTGCAGTTCGCAGCAGGCGCAGATACGGTTAGACGCATCGCCGCCGTGCAGGCTGCCGAGGTTCAGGGTCGGATACGGCACGGTGAACGCCTCGTAGTGATAACGTTCTTTCAGCGAGTCGCGCAGGGTCATGATGCGGCCGATGGCGTCGTGCATCAGCTCAATGGCGTTCACGCCGCGCGCCGGATCGCTGGAGTGGCCGGACTGTCCGAGCACGCGTACTGCCGTAGAAATATGGCCCTTATGCGCACGAATCGGTTGCAGAGAAGTCGGCTCGCCGATGATCGCGCAGTCCGGGCGAATCGCCGTGTTCTCAGAGAAGTAGCGTGCGCCTGCCATGCTGGTCTCTTCATCGGCGGTCGCCAGAATGTAGAGCGGCTTTTTCAGCGTTGTCACGTCCACGTCACGCAGCGCATCGAGGATAAAGGCGAAGAAGCCTTTCATGTCGGCGGTGCCCAGACCGTAGAGCTTGTTGTCGTGCTCGGTCAGGGTGAACGGGTCGCGCGTCCAGCGGCCATCGTCAAATGGCACGGTGTCGGTATGACCAGCCAGCAGCAGGCCGCCCGCGCCGTGTCCGGTACTGGCGAGCAGGTTAAATTTGTTGCGTGTTCCGGGGACGGGCTGAACCTCAACGTTGAACCCAAGATCGCTAAACCAACCCGCCAGCAGATTGATTAAAGACTCATTGCTCTGATCCAGCGCTTCTTCCGTTGCGCTGATAGACGGTGTGGCAATCAGGGCGCGGTAAATCTCGATAAATGGCGGTAAGTTCATTTTCATTGTTGACACACCTTAGGTCGTGATAGTATCAATATTCATGCAATAAATGTGAATAAAAATACATTAACGTTGAGCATAAAGGAACCCGATGTTGAATACGCTGATTGTAGGCGCTAGCGGTTATGCGGGCGCAGAGCTTGTAAGCTACGTGAATCGCCACCCTCATATGACCATAACCGCTTTGACCGTGTCAGCGCAAAGCAATGATGCAGGAAAGTTAATTTCCGATTTGCATCCGCAGCTTAGGGGCATTGTTGACCTGCCGCTGCAGCCGATGTCCGACATCAGCGAGTTCACCGACGGCGTCGACGTGGTGTTTTTAGCCACCGCGCACGAAGTCAGCCACGACCTGGCACCGCAGTTTCTGGCGGCTGGTTGCGTGGTGTTCGACCTCTCCGGCGCGTTCCGCGTTAACGACGGCGCGTTCTATGAAAAATACTACGGTTTCACCCATCAGCACCCGGAACTGCTTGAAAAAGCGGTCTACGGCCTGGCGGAGTGGAGCGCAGACAAACTGAAAGAAGCGAATCTGATTGCCGTGCCGGGCTGCTACCCGACGGCGGCGCAGCTTTCCCTGAAACCGCTGATCGACGCGGGCCTGCTGGATCTGAACCAGTGGCCGGTGATCAACGCCACCAGTGGCGTGAGTGGAGCAGGGCGTAAAGCGGCGATCTCCAACAGCTTCTGCGAAGTGAGCCTTCAGCCCTATGGCGTATTCAATCACCGTCATCATCCTGAAATTACGACCCATCTGGGCACGGATGTCATTTTTACGCCACACCTGGGCAGCTTCCCACGTGGCATTCTCGAAACCATCACCTGCCGTCTGAAAGCGGGCGTGACCAAAGAACAGATTGGTGAAGCCTTTACTCAGGCGTATGCGGATAAACCGCTGGTGCGTCTGTACGACAAAGGCGTGCCGGCACTGAAAAACGTGGTTGGCCTGCCGTTCTGCGACATCGGCTTTGCCGTGCAGGGTGAACACCTGATTGTGGTGGCTGCAGAAGATAACTTACTCAAAGGCGCTGCCGCGCAGGCAATGCAGTGTGCAAATATTCGTTTCGGCTTCCCTGAAACGCAGGCTCTTATTTAAGGTGTGATGATGAACCCATTAATTATCAAACTCGGTGGTGTGCTGCTGGACAGCGAAGAAGCGCTGGAGCGTCTGTTTACCGCGCTGGTTAACTATCGCGAATCACATCAACGTCCGCTGGTGATTGTTCACGGCGGCGGTTGCGTGGTGGATGAGCTGATGAAAGGGCTTAATCTGCCGGTGAAAAAGAAGAATGGCCTGCGCGTCACACCTGCTGACCAGATTGACATCATTACCGGTGCGCTGGCGGGCACGGCGAACAAAACGCTGCTGGCGTGGGCGAAGAAACACCATATCGCTTCCGTTGGCCTCTATCTGGGCGATGGCGACAGCGTAAAAGTGACCCAGCTCGACGAAGAGCTTGGACACGTTGGACTGGCGCAGCCGGGTTCGCCTAAGCTGATTAACACGCTGCTGGAAGGCGGTTTCCTGCCGGTGGTGAGCTCTATCGGCGTGACCGAAGAGGGCGAGCTGATGAACGTGAACGCGGACCAGGCGGCCACCGCACTGGCGGCAACGCTGGGTGCAGACCTGATCCTGCTCTCCGACGTGAGCGGCATTCTGGACGGCAAAGGCCAGCGCATTGCAGAAATGACCGCCGCGAAAGCCGAGCAGTTAATTGCTCAGGGCATTATCACCGACGGGATGATCGTTAAGGTGAACGCGGCGCTGGATGCGGCGCGCACGCTTGGCCGTCCGGTGGATATCGCCTCCTGGCGTCACGCGGAGCAGCTCCCGGCGCTGTTTAACGGCACGCCGATTGGCACGCGTATTCTGGCTTAAGATTCTGTGCCGGATGGCGCTTCGCTTATCCGGCCTACGTGAAATTTGTAGGCCCGGTAAGCGCAGCGCCACCGGGCAAAAATATCATCATTAAGGAAATTCGTTATGGCACTTTGGGGTGGGCGTTTTACACAGGCAGCGGATCAACGGTTCAAACAGTTCAACGACTCTTTGCGCTTCGACTACCGCCTGGCCGAACAGGATATCGTCGGCTCTGTGGCCTGGTCCAAAGCGCTGGTGACGGTTGGTGTGCTGACCGCAGACGAACAACTGCAGCTGGAAGAGGCGCTGAATAACCTACTCGAAGAGGTGCGTCTGGACCCGCAGCAAATCCTGCAGAGTGATGCCGAAGATATTCACAGTTGGGTGGAAGGCAAACTCATCGATAAAGTCGGTCAACTGGGTAAAAAACTGCACACCGGCCGTAGCCGTAACGACCAGGTTGCGACTGACCTGAAGCTGTGGTGTAAAGACACCGTTAGCGAGCTGCTGGCGGCCAACCGTCAGCTGCAGAGCGCGCTGGTGGAAACCGCGCAGAACAATCAGGACGCGGTGATGCCGGGTTATACCCACCTGCAGCGCGCGCAGCCTGTGACCTTTGCGCACTGGTGTCTGGCCTACGTTGAGATGCTGGCGCGTGACGAAAGCCGTCTGCAGGATACTCTGAAACGTCTGGACGTCAGCCCGCTGGGCAGCGGCGCGCTGGCCGGTACGGCGTATGAAATCGACCGTGAACAGCTGGCAGGCTGGCTCGGCTTTGCCTCCGCCACCCGCAACAGTCTGGACAGCGTCTCTGACCGCGACCACGTGCTGGAGCTGCTCTCGAATGCCTCTATCGGCATGGTGCACCTGTCGCGCTTTGCTGAAGATCTGATCTTCTTTAACTCTGGCGAAGCGGGCTTCGTCGAGCTGTCCGACCGCGTGACCTCAGGTTCTTCCCTGATGCCGCAGAAGAAAAACCCGGACGCGCTGGAGCTGATCCGCGGCAAGTGTGGCCGCGTGCAGGGCGCGCTGACCGGTATGATGATGACCCTGAAAGGGCTGCCGCTGGCGTACAACAAAGATATGCAGGAAGACAAAGAAGGGTTGTTCGACGCGCTCGACACCTGGCTGGATTGTCTGCACATGGGCGCGCTGGTATTGGACGGCATCCAGGTGAAACGCCCGCGCTGTCAGGAAGCGGCGCAACAGGGTTATGCTAACTCGACCGAGCTGGCGGATTATCTGGTCGCGAAAGGTGTACCGTTCCGTGAAGCGCACCATATCGTGGGTGAAGCGGTGGTAGAAGCGATTCGTCAGGGTAAACCGCTGGAAGATCTGGCGCTTGCCGATCTGCAAAAATTCAGCGCGGTTATCGGGGATGATGTGTATCCGATTCTGGCGCTGCAGTCCTGCCTGGATAAACGTGCCGCGAAAGGCGGCGTGTCACCGAAGCAGGTGGCGCAGGCGATTGCGGATGCGAAAGGTCGGTTGGTTTAAACCGTGCGGGCTGGTGCCCTCACCCCGGCCCTCTCCCACAGGGAGAGGGAGAAAAACGGAGCCTGGCTTAGCGCTGGGCTTTTTTTACGCAAAAAAAAGCGGACCACGGGGTCCGCAAAAGTTCACGTTGGCTTTAGTTGTTCGAGTTTTGAGAGAAACTCGCTGACGGTGCGGGGACGTCAAGGGTCAAACACGTGCCGCCTCGTCTATGTGGTGTATTATTCAACAGAATGCTTGATAGGGATAATCGTTCGTTGCTATGCTATCTATCGCCATGAACTATCGTGGCGACGGAGGATGAATAATGAATATTCGTGATCTTGAATACCTGGTAGCGTTAGCCGAGCACCGCCATTTTCGTCGCGCGGCAGATTCCTGCCACGTCAGCCAGCCTACGCTGAGCGGCCAGATCCGCAAGCTGGAAGATGAGCTGGGCGTCATGCTGCTGGAGCGCACCAGCCGTAAGGTACTGTTCACCCAGGCCGGTCTGTTGCTGGTGGATCAGGCGCGTACTGTGCTGCGCGAGGTCAAAGTGCTCAAGGAAATGGCAAGCCAGCAGGGGGAGACGATGTCCGGCCCGCTGCATATTGGCCTGATCCCAACCGTTGGCCCGTACCTGTTGCCGCAGATCATTCCGATGCTGCACCAGACATTCCCGAAACTCGAAATGTATCTGCATGAAGCGCAAACCCATCAGTTGCTGGCGCAGTTAGACAGCGGCAAGCTCGACTGCGCGATTCTGGCGTTGGTCAAAGAGAGTGAAGCCTTCATTGAAGTACCGCTGTTCGATGAGCCGATGATGCTGGCGATCTATGAAGATCACCCGTGGGCAAACCGCGATCGCGTGCCGATGGCCGATCTGGCCGGTGAAAAGCTGCTGATGCTGGAAGATGGTCACTGCCTGCGCGATCAGGCGATGGGCTTCTGCTTCGAAGCAGGTGCCGACGAAGATACCCATTTCCGCGCAACCAGCCTGGAAACGCTGCGTAACATGGTGGCGGCGGGAAGCGGCATCACACTGTTGCCTGCGCTGGCCGTGCCGCGCGAGCGTCAACGTGATGGTGTGGTTTATCTGCCGTGCATTAAGCCAGAGCCGCGCCGCACGATAGGTCTGGTTTATCGCCCTGGGTCACCGCTGCGCAGCCGCTATGAGCAGCTGGCAGAGGCCATCCGTGGTGCGATGGATGGCCATTTTGACAACGCGTTAAAACAGGCGGTTTAAGCCGTTCAGCGCAGCTACCCGATAGGCTTCCGCCATGGTCGGGTAGTTAAAGGTGGTGTTAACGAAGTACTCGATGGTGTTGCCGCCACCTTTTTGCTCCATGATTGCCTGGCCGATATGAATGATTTCCGCGGCACGTTCACCAAAGCAGTGAATCCCGAGGATCTCTTTCGTCTCGCGATGGAACAGGATCTTCAGCGTACCCACGCTCATCCCCACGATTTGCGCGCGCGCCAGATGTTTAAACTGGGCACGACCTACCTCGTAAGGCACCTTCATGGCCGTCAACTGCTGCTCGGTTTTCCCCACAGAGCTGATTTCCGGAATGGTGTAGATACCCGTCGGGATATCTTCGATCAGATGCGCCGTTGCTTCGCCTTTCACCAGCGCCTGAGCGGCAATGCGCCCCTGGTCGTAAGCGGCTGATGCCAGACTTGGGTAGCCAATTACGTCGCCCACTGCATACACGTGCGGCAGGGCGGTCTGATACATGCTGTTGACCTTGAGCTGCCCGCGGCTGTCGGTTTCAAGCCCGATATTTTCCAGCTGCAGTGAATCGGTGTTGCCGGTACGGCCGTTGGCGTACAGCAGGCAGTCAGCTTTCAGCTTCTTGCCGGACTTCAGGTGCATGATCACACCGTCGTCGCAGCCTTCGATCTTCTCGTACTCTTCGTTGTGGCGAATCACCACACCGCTGTTCCAGAAATGATAGGAAAGGGAATCTGACATCTCCTGATCGAGGAAGGCAAGCAGCCGGTCGCGGGTGTTGATGAGATCGACTTTGACCTCCATACCTCGGAAGATCGACGCATATTCGCAGCCAATCACGCCCGCGCCATAGATGATCACATGGCGTGGCTCGTGGTGCAGGCTGAGGATGGAGTCGCTGTCGTAGATGCGCGGGTGCGAGAAGTCCACGTCTGCCGGATGGTACGGGCGGGAACCGCAGGCGATCACAAATTTTTCAGCGGTGAGCGTCTCAACCGAACCGTCGTGGCACTCCAGCGCCAGGGTGTGTTCATCCACGAAATGCGCGTTACCTTGCAGAATTTCACAGTGGTTGCGCTCATAGAAACCCTGACGCATGCGCGTCTGCTGGTTAATGACCGTGTCTGCGTGATTCAGGATATCGGCAAAGGAGGAACGAAGAAGTCGGGAGTGGTCGCTGTAAAGAGGGTTCTGGTTAAATTCAATAATGCGGCTAACGGCGTGGCGGAGGGCTTTCGACGGGATGGTGCCCCAGTGGGTGCAACCGCCGCCAACATTATGATAGCGCTCAATGACCGCTACTCTGGCTCCCTGTTTCACCAGACCCATAGCAGCGCCTTCGCCGCCGGGGCCGGAACCAATAACTATTGCGTCGTAATCGTAGGAATGTGGCATGGCAAGGCTTACCTGTTCTTATACATAAAAGCAACAGAATCATAACATCATTGCAGAAGTATCCCAATTATCGTTGTGCTTTTTTCGGGCAGTGGAGCACAAACCGCGCGTAAACAATCATTCACAAAGCTAACCAAACAGATTAATTTTATTCTCTGGTATAGTGCCTGCAGGCCTTTGGAAGGATTCAACTATCGTGATGGGCGTTAGAGCACAACAAAAAGAGAAAACCCGGCGTTCGCTGGTGGAAGCGGCATTCAGTCAACTGAGTGCCGAGCGAAGTTTTGCCAGTTTGAGCCTGCGCGAAGTGGCGCGTGAGGCCGGGATTGCGCCAACGTCCTTCTATCGTCACTTCCGTGATGTGGATGAACTGGGCCTGACCATGGTCGATGAAAGTGGGCTGATGCTGCGCCAGCTTATGCGCCAGGCGCGCCAGCGCATTGCCAAAGGCGGCAGCGTGATCCGCACGTCGGTGTCGACTTTTATGGAATTTATCGGCAATAACCCTAATGCATTTCGCCTGCTGCTGCGCGAGCGTTCCGGAACCTCTGCCGCGTTTCGTGCTGCGGTCGCGCGTGAAATTCAACATTTCATCGCGGAACTTGCCGACTATCTGGAACTCGAAAACCATATGCCGCGTGCTTTTACGGAAGCACAGGCCGAAGCGATGGTGACGATTGTCTTCAGTGCGGGTGCCGAAGCACTGGATGTCAGCGTTGAGCAACGCAAGCAACTCGAAGAGCGACTGGTATTGCAGCTGCGGATGATTTCCAAAGGTGCGTACTACTGGTATCGCCGTGAACAAGAGAAACTGGCACATCAAACCGAAGAGTGAAGGTGAGTAATGAAACAGTCAGGTCAGGATAAAGGGACGCTGTTGCTGGCATTGATCGCTGGCTTATCCATTAATGGTACGTTTGCCGCTATTTTTAGCTCAATTGTTCCGTTTTCGATTTTCCCGATAATTGCGCTGGTGCTGACGGTTTACTGCCTGCATCAACGTTACCTGAACCGCACGATGCCCGTGGGATTGCCGGGACTGGCCGCTGCCAGCTTTATTCTGGGCGTATTGCTGTATAGCACGGTGGTGCGCGCGGAGTATCCGGATATCGGCTCTAACTTCCTGCCTGCGGTGCTCTCTGTGGCGCTGGTGTTCTGGATTGGCTCGCGTATGCGTAGCCGTAAGAGCCAGTTGCCGGAGTAATGAATGATTTGTAGGGCAGGTAAGCGAAGCGCCACCTGCCAAAAACGCCGGATGGCGCTACGCTTATCCGGCCTACAGATCACCGTGCGGTAAGTAAAACGCCGCACTCCATATGGTGCGTATACGGGAACTGATCGAACAGTGCCAGACGTTCAACCTTGTGCGTCTGGCTTAATGTTTCCAGGTTCTTGCACAGCGTCTCCGGGTTACAGGAGATGTACAAAATGCGCGGGTACGCCTGCACCATTTTCTCGGTTTCGCTGTCCAGGCCACTGCGCGGTGGGTCGACAAAAATCGTCTCGCACTGGTAACTCTTCAGATCGATTCCCTGCAGGCGGTTAAACTCGCGCACGCCGTTCATGGCCTGCGTGAACTCTTCTGCGGCCATGCGAATGATCTGCACGTTATCGATATGGTTCGCGGCGATGTTGTATTGCGCGGCGGCCACCGACGGCTTGGCGATTTCCGTTGCCAGCACGCGCTCAAAATTGCGTGCCAGCGCCAGCGAGAAGTTGCCGTTACCGCAGTACAGCTCAAGCAGATCGCCTTTAGATCCTTCCGTCGCCTTCAGCGCCCACTCCAGCATCTGCACGTTCATTGCCGCGTTCGGTTGGGTGAAGCTGTTCTCCACCTGACGATAAACCATCTCTTTACCCGCCACCGGCAGACGCTCGTCGACGTAATCCTGATCCAGCATGATTTTAGTTTTTGTCGCGCGGCCAATCAGATGAACGTTGATGTTCTGCGCACGCAGCGCATCGCGCAGCGCTTCTGCCTGCTCGCGCCACTCGTCATTCAGGGCTTTGTGATACAGCAGGGAGACAATGGCCTGATTGCTTTGGGTCGTCAGGTAGTCAATCTGGAACAGCTTGTGGCGCAGCACTGGGTTGTTGCGCACGCCGTCAATCATTAGCGTCATCAGCTGGTTGATGAGCTCACTCGCCGCCGGGAAGCTGTCCACGCGAATACGGGATTTCGTCTGCTGATCGAAAATGATGTGGTAGAGGTCATCGCCATCGTGCCAGATGCGAAACTCAGCGCGCATACGGTAATGGCTGACAGGGGAGCGGAACACCTCGGGAACGGGCGCGTTGAAAGGCGTCATCATACTTTGCAGGCGGACAACTTTCTCTGCCAGCTGTGCGTCGTACTGTTCTGTCGGGAGGTGTTCTGGGGTCATGATGCGTCCTGAGTGATAAAGAATTACGCGGGGATTGTAGGCATTGTTCAGGGGATGTCCAGATTTTATGGCCAATAGCTGTCTGGACATCTATACGTGTCTAATTGTAGCATTCTGTTTCCGGTCTCCTGAGAGTGAAAAGGGAATCCAGTGTAAATCTGGAGCTGACGCGCAGCGGTAAAGACTGGCGGGATGAGAGTTGTAGACACTGTGAAAATGGGAAGTCTTCATCCGTATAACGCCACCCAGCCCGAAGACCTGCCGGGATCACGTCGCATTTGGTTTCATCATCGCGTGCTATCGATGAGGCCTGCGGCATCCTTCTTATATTGTGGATGCTTTAACAATGATTAAAAAAGTATCGCTGTTGACGGCGTTGTCCGTCACGGCATTTTCGGGCTGGGCGCAGGATAGCGCTGACTCGTTGGTGGTGACAGCAAACCGTTTTGAACAACCCGCAAAAACCGTTCTGGCTCCGACTTCTGTCATAACGCATGAAGATATCGAACGCTGGCAGGCAAAAAGCGTGGTGGAGGTGATGTCACGTCTGCCGGGAGTCGATATCGCACAAAGCGGTGGGCTTGGGGCGACCTCTTCTACCTATATTCGTGGGACCGAATCCCGCCACGTTCTGGTGTTGATTGATGGTATTCCTCTGAACAACGCCGGGATCAGCAATGTGCCCGATCTGAGCCAAATTCCGGTCTCGCTGATCCAGCGTATTGAGTATATTCGTGGCCCGCGTTCGGCACTGTACGGTTCTGATGCGATTGGTGGCGTGATTAACATCATCACCGGGCGCGATAAGCCGGGGGCGGAAATTTCTGCGGGAGTGGGTTCTAAGGGCTATCAAACTTACGATGGTTCTTTCCAGCAAGTGCTCGATAAAACCAAAATCACCATGGCAGGTAACTATACCTATACCCGTGGTTTTGATATTGGCGCGAATGATGCGCCGCGCCAGCCTGACCGTGACGGTTTTATGAGTAAGTCACTGTATGGCTCAGTGGAACAGCAGATTACCGACAGCGTAAGCGGGTTCTTCCGTGGCTTTGGTTACGATAACCGCACGGCGTATGACGGCTACGACGCTTACAATGATGACTACACCGCGATAACGGGCAGGCCGGACACGCGCCAGCTGTATAGCCAGAACTGGGACACCGGGCTGCGTTATAGCCAGGGAATTTATCAATCTCAACTGGTAGCGGGTTATGGTCGTAGCAAAGACCTGAACTATGATCCGAGCAAAGGGCGTTATGCTGCATCCTCCACCATGGATGATGTGAAGCAATATACCGCCCAGTGGATGAATAATGTGACGGTTGGGCACGGTAATATTGGTGCGGGTCTGGACTGGCAGAAGCAAAGAACGCAGGCGGGGACGGGGCTTCTTGAGAAAGGATACGAGCAGCACAATACCGGCGTTTTCCTCTCCGGTATGCAGCAGTTCAATAGCGTGACCCTGGAAGCTGCTGCCCGTAATGACGACAACTCTAACTTCGGCAACCATAGCACCTGGCAAACCAGCGCCGCGTGGGAGTTTGTTGAGGGGTATCGCTTCATTGCCTCCTACGGTACGGCCTATAAAGCGCCAACAATGAGCCAGATCCATAGCGCGAAATATGGCAACCCGGATCTCAAACCTGAAGAGAGTAAGCAGTGGGAAGGTGGCTTTGAAGGGCTAACGGGGCCGGTTAACTGGCGCATTAGCGCTTATCGTAATGATGTCGACAACCTGATTGGCTATGATGCGATGAACCGTCCTTACAACGTGAACAAAGCACGTATCGAAGGGATCGAAGCAACAGCGCAGTTTGATACCGGCCCGGTGGCGCATCAGATTTCCTATGATTACGTCGACCCGCGTAATGCGAAAACCAACGAAGTGCTCAAGCGTCGCTCTAAACAGCAGGTGAAATACCAGCTTGACTGGCAGACCTGGGACGTTGACTGGAATCTTGCTTACCGCTATCTGGGAACGCGCTACGATGATGACTTTAGCGGTTATCCGACGCGTGAAGTTAAAATGGGCGGTGTTAGCCTGTGGGATGTCGCCGTTTCATATCCGGTCACCTCACATCTGACAGTTCGTGGTAAAATAGCCAACCTGTTCGATAAAGATTACGAGACAGTTTATGGCTACCAAACTGCAGGACGGGAATACACCTTGTCTGGCAGCTACACCTTCTGAACCGCGTCCCACCGTGCTGGTGTTTGATTCCGGCGTCGGTGGACTTTCGGTCTATGATGAGATTCGGCATCTCCTGCCGGATCTCCATTACATTTACGCTTTCGATAACGTCGCTTTCCCCTATGGGGAGAAGAGTGAAGACTTTATTGTCGAGCGTGTGGTTGAAATCGTCACCGCGGTACAACAGCGTTATCCCCTGGCGCTGGCGGTTATTGCCTGCAATACGGCAAGTACGGTATCCCTTCCTGCGTTGCGCGAAAAGTTCCAGTTTCCGGTTGTCGGCGTGGTGCCTGCTATCAAACCTGCTGCGCGCCTGACGGCGAACGGTATTGTCGGTTTGCTGGCAACGCGTGGTACGGTGAAACGTCCTTATACGCGTGAGCTTATCGACCGCTTTGCCAACGAGTGTCAGATTGCGATGCTGGGTTCGGCGGAGCTGGTTGAAATGGCGGAAGCGAAGCTGCATGGAAAATCCGTTTCACTCGACGAGCTGCGCCGTATTTTGCGTCCGTGGCTGCGGATGCCGGAACCGCCGGATACCGTCGTGCTGGGCTGTACCCACTTCCCGCTCTTACAGGAAGAACTGTTAAACGTTCTGCCGGAGGGCACGCGGCTGGTGGATTCAGGTGCTGCTATTGCGCGTCGCACGGCCTGGCTGCTGGAACATGAAGCGCCGGATGCAAAATCTGCCGATGCAAATATCGCTTTTTGTATGGCCGTCACAAAAGAAACGGAGCAACTTTTACCCGTTTTACGTCGTTATGGGTTTGAAACGCTCGAAAAACTGGCGCTGTAACACGGTTTTGAGCAAAAAAGAGACGGTTGAACGTTTTTTTTAAAAGAGGGGTTGTCAACGTCTGAGAACTCCCTATAATGCGCCTCCACTGACACGGAACAACGGCTTACAGGCCGCCGGGTTAGCGGGGTTCAGAGATGAACGCCAACAGAGAAAAGTGAAAATAATCGCTTGACTCTGAATGAGGAAAACGTATTATACGGGACCTCGCAACGGTGAGCTGAAAGCCGCGTTGCAACTGCTCTTTAACAATTTATCAGACAATCTGTGTGGGCACTCAAAGTGACATGGATTCTTAATGTCTTCGGACAATAAATGAATACCAAGTCTCTGAGTGAACATACGTAATTCATTACGAAGTTTAATTCACGAGCATCAAACTTAAATTGAAGAGTTTGATCATGGCTCAGATTGAACGCTGGCGGCAGGCCTAACACATG
>OJJJ01000452.1_pt1 | contig 20336 bp, 23 predicted proteins | sample 1596311 | NCBI WGS metagenome assembly OJJJ01 (sample SAMEA4350140, study PRJEB24818) | metagenome | biome: human; feature: gut; material: faeces | place: Denmark | collected 2013-09 | reverse complement strand
TGCCGAACTCAGAAGTGAAACGCCGTAGCGCCGATGGTAGTGTGGGGTCTCCCCATGTGAGAGTAGGGAACTGCCAGGCATCAATTAAGAAGAACCCCGTACCGTAAGGTGCGGGGTTTTTTGCTTTGTGCGTGATAAAACATACCGGATGGCGGCTTCGCCTTATCCGGCCTACAAACCCTGTAGGCCTGGTAAGCGCAGCGCCACCGGGCACGCCAGGCCACACGATCTCACTGGAAAAAGAAGCAGGAATAAAAGAGAAGAGATTTATAAACGCAGAAAAGCAAAAACCCAGCCATAGGCTGGGTTCTTTAAATAGTGGTGCCCGGACTCGGAATCGAACCAAGGACACGGGGATTTTCAATCCCCTGCTCTACCGACTGAGCTATCCGGGCAACGGAGCGCATTAAACCGCAATCAGGCACGAGCGTCAACAATATTTCGGGAAAAGCTGTTCAACTGCTTAACTTTGCGGCAATCTGTCCGTTTGCGCAGCGAAATTGCACAAATCTTCCAGACAGTCCCGGTTCAACGCGGCAATGCTGATAGCACGAGGAGGACAGTATGGCGAACGACTGGCTTGAACTGCGTCAGCATGCAGATACAGGTATTGAAACCATTAAAGCGCACTTCGAAGGCCATGCCTACGATCCGCACTGGCATGATAGCTACCTGGCAGGCATCACTCTCTCGGGTACGCAGCAATTTCACTGTCGGCGTGAGCGTCATCGAAGCCACCCAGGTGATGCGTTTTTACTGGAGCCTGGGGAGATTCATGACGGCGATGCGCCGGTGGAAGGCGGGTTTACTTATCTGACTTTTTATCTTGATGAGAGGTGGCTGACCAATACGCTGCACGGGCTATATGAATCCACGCCTGGAAGCTATTCGCTCCATTTTGCCCAAACGCTGACACGTGAGCCGCAGCTGGTACGCTCTATTGGTGATACCTTTGCCACGTTGCATAACGACGAGATGAAAATTGTCCAGCAAAGCACGATGGATAATCTGCTTTCGCAGATCACTGCTCACTGCCACTGGCGCAAAAGAGTGCCGTCTCAGTTGCAAAGCGCTGCCGTGGCGCATCGTGCGCGGGATTATCTCTATGCCCATATGGGAGACAATGTTGGGTTGTCTGATCTTGCACGCGAGACGGGGACCGACCGTTTCACATTGACGCGCTGCTTTAAGCGCGAGTTTCATCTGGCACCGCATGCCTGGCTTATCCAGTTACGTCTGGCAAAGGCGCGGCAGTTACTGGCGCGAGGCGAACAGCCAGTTGATGTCGCGGCGGAGGTCGGCTTTGCCGATCAAAGTCATCTGGGACGCTGGTTCCAGCGTGCGTATCGTATGTCCCCGGCGCAGTACCGTCGCTTGTGCACAAACCTTCCAGACGTTTCCAGAAAATAGCGGCACATTGATGGCTCTAACAATAAAGGAGCCACCTGTGAGTCTGATGCCCTTCCTGCTGTTCGCGTTTGTCGCCTCGATAACACCCGGACCAACGAATATCCTCGTTCTTACCAACAGTCAGCACTATGGTGTGAAAAATACCGTGCCTGCTATTCTGGGCGGGTGTATTGCGGCCAGCGCGATTGTGCTGATCTCCGGGGCGGGGGCAGGCGAAGTGCTGCGCCAGTTTCCACTGGTACGTCAGGTGATGAGCTGGACGGGCGTGCTGTGGCTAAGCTGGATGAGCTGGCAACTGTTCAGTGCACCCGCCGCCCGTCTCTCCTCTGAAAGCCAGATACGATTCACTGCACAGGCAGCGGCATTGTTGCAGATCGTCAATCCTAAAACCTGGATGATGGCGCTGGCGGTCGTGAGCTTGTTTGCTCCCGCAAGCGATCATGCGCTACGGGATGTTGCGCTAATGGCACTGTGGTTCCTGGTTATCTCTATTGCGTGTCTGATGTGCTGGGCGTGGCTGGGGAAGGCGGTAAACCGGGTATTTCGCACCACCGTGGCGATGGTGCGATTTCAGCGTCTGATGGCGCTCTGCCTGTTCCTCTCCGCCTGGGCGGGGATACTGGTTTAAGTCAGCGCACCACCCATACGGCATTGTGCAAAGCGCAGAATGTCTTCCGCCAGACGGTGCGCCGTATCCACATCTGCCTGGCTACGGTTCACCAGCATGCGGCTCAGGCAGCCTTCCAGTACCAGCTCCATTTGTTTTGCCACCATCGCCGGATCGTCCACTTCCAGCGTGGTCAGCAGTTCATGGGTGAAGTCATGAGCAGCACGTTTTTGCTGATCCGCCAGCTGATGGATCGGATGCCCTGGGTCAGGGTAGAACGTACAGGCCGCAATAAACAGGCAGCCCGGATAGCGATTGTTGCTTACACATTCACTCAGGGCGGTATAGCGCGCCAGCAGCTTTTGCTCTGCTGTCAGCTCTTCATTCAACATCAACTGCCTGCGCCAGATATCAACCTGCTGGCTAAGATAGCGCAGGGCATCGTAAAGCAGCGCCTCTTTGTCGGGCCAGAAGCGTTTAAGCTCGTCCAGAGGGTAATCGATACGGTCGGCGACCATCTCAAGCGTGGTGCTGGCGATCCCTTGAATCTCAAGTAATTGCAGGGCTTGTCCCAGTACGTCTTCGCGTTGCACGGTTTTCTCCTCCGCTATTCCCACGGTTTCTCCCGTTTAAAGTGTTGTTTACGGTTGGCGATCGCGCAAATGTGCGCTGAATGCCGTTGCGTCCATAAACCCGGTTACACGCTGCATCGGTTGCTCTTCGCCTCGTTCATTGAAGAACAGAATAGTCGGCAGGCCGAGCACGTTAAGGTGCTTCAGTAGCGCTTTATCCTGCACATTATTTGCCGTGACGTTCGCCTGCAGCAGAACGGTCTCTTTCAGTGCGCTTTGTACCTGTGGATCGCTAAAGGTATATTTTTCAAACTCTTTGCAGGCCACACACCAGTCAGCATAGAGATCGAGCATTACCGGTTTGCCATTGGCCCGCGCCAGTGCGATGTTCAGTTCATCTACGTTCTTAACCTGTGTGAAGCTCAAATGCGACTGGGTTTGGGTGGCCGGTGTACCAAATGCCCAGTCCTGAAGCGGTCGCACACTCACCAGTGTGGCGGCGAGCATGAGGATTTGCACCAGACGCATCCACGGTTTTTTCGCCCCCAGGCTGACGATAAATGCCCAGCCGAAGAACGCAACACCGAGCATTGCCCACAGCCGCATGCCCCACACGTCACCAATGATGCGCTCCAGCAGGAACACCGGTAGCGCCAGAATGACAAAGCCAAACGCGGTTTTTACCGTCTCCATCCACGGGCCGCTCTTCGGCAGCAGTCGGTTGCCAAACACCGTCACCAGGATCAGCGGCAGACCCATGCCCAGCGCGTAGAGGTATAACGTACCGCCGCCGAGCCACATATTGCCGCTCTGGGCGATGTACAACAGGATGGCGCTGAGCGGGGCTGTGGTGCATGGCGAGCAAATTAACCCGGCAATCGCGCCCATCGCAAATACACCGCCTGCAGAGCCTCCCTGCTGACGGTTACTCAGCAGGGTTAAACGGGTTTGCAGGGAAGATGGCAACTGCAGCGTGAACAGGCCAAACATCGACAGGGCCAGCAGGATAAACACCGCCGACAGGCCAATGAGCACATAAGGGTGCTGGAGTGCTGCCTGAAACTGGAGTCCGGCCGCGGCGACCACCAGGCCAAGCGCGGTGTAGGTCAGCGCCATACCTTGCACATAGATGAAGGCCAGCAGCAGTGCGCGTGCGGTCGAGAGACGTTGCTTACCGCCAAGCACAATCCCGGAAATCAGCGGGTACATTGGCAGTACGCACGGCGTAAAGGCAATGCCGATGCCGATCAGTAAAGCCCAGAGTGCAGAGAAGGGAAGATCTGCGCGGTCTTCGCCTTTCTTCTCAGGAAGGGGAGGGGAAACAGCGGCGGCGTTGACTTCACTGAGCGGAACCACTTTCGTTTCCGGCGGATAGCAGAAGCCTGCATCGGCACAGCCCTGATACGTCACGGTCAGCGTCGCACCTTTACCGGCCTGAACCACCGTAACGGGAACGCTTAAGCGCTGGCGATAGATTTCGCTTTTGCCATAGAACTCGTCTTCGTGCCATTCGCCAGCGGGCATCTGCAGTGCGCCCACGTTAGCCTTTGCAGGCGTGATGCTCACCTGCTTGCGGTAGAGGTAATAACCCTCTTTCACCTGCCAGGTCAGGCTGAGATCGTGCTGATTTTGCTGAAAGTCGAAAACAAATGCCCGATCGGCAGGGATAAAATTCGAACGGCCGGGAGCATCAAATAACCCGGCAAATACTGACGTGCTGCACAGCAGCAGGATCAGCGTAAGGACGCGTTGAGCCATGAGAGATAATCGTTATCGCCGTGGACCACTGGCAGCACCAGCAGCTCTGGGGTTTGGTAAGGATGATGAGACTTGAGGCAATCGAGAAGAGCCTGCTGGTTCGCCAGATTGGTTTTGAGCAGCATCTGGACTTCGTACTCCTGCTCCAGCTTGCCTTCCCAGTAATAGAGGGAGGTCGCACCAGGGAGAAGTGTGACGCAGGCTGCCAGTTTGTCGGCCAGCACTTTGGCGGCGAGATCCTGGGCAGAGGCTTCATCCGGGGCGGTACACAGTACAACAACAGCATCAGGCGTGTTCACAAGTTGACCTCCTCATCACGAAAGTCTTCACTATATCACGCAAGGCGATTGCTCATTAATGAAACGGGCCGCAGAGCGGCCCGTTTTTAACTTTTTTTACCATCAGTAACCATTTACAGCACAACGCCACCGATGATAAAGCCGAGGATAACGCAAAGCGAAATCGCGACCACACCAGGGATCAGGAAGGCGTGGTTAAACACGTACTTACCGATGCGCGTTGAGCCGGTGTCATCCATTTCAACCGCTGCCAGCAGGGTTGGATAGGTTGGCAGAACGAACAATGCAGAAACCGCCGCGAAAGAGGCAATCGCCGTCAGTGGTGACACGCCCAGCATCAGTGCCGCAGGCATCAGCGCTTTGGTAGTCGCTGCCTGGGAGTAGAGCAGGGTGGCGGCAAAGAACAGCACCACCGCCAGCAGCCACGGGTAGTTGTGCAGCAGGTCGCCCGCAACGGTCTGGATATCGCTGATGTGTGCCTTCACGAAAGTGTCACCGAGCCATGCCACGCCCAGCACACACACGCAGGCGCTCATACCTGATTTAAAGGTGCTGGCGTTCAGCACTTCGCTGGTGTCGATTTTACAGGTAATGCTAATCAGCGTGGCGATGGTCAGCATGAATACCACGATCGCTTCGTTACGCGGCAGAACCGGGTTCTGGATCAGGCCCACGGTGTCACTGATGGCGGTTGCGTAGAACATCACTGCGACAATGCCGATCAGGAACAGCACCACAGAGCGTTTCGCGTGTGGTTTCAGCTCAAAGACCTGGCTACCGCGCAGCTTCACTTCGCCTTTCGCCAGACGCTCCTGGTAAACCGGATCGTCTTTCAGTTCTGCGCCGAGGAAGTTACACAGCACAGCGGTTATCATCACGGCAATCAGGGTGACCGGAATACAGATCGCCAGCAGCGTCAGATAGCTCACGCCCATCGGCTCAAGAATTCCCGCGAAGAAAACCACGGCGGCAGAAATTGGCGAGGCAGTAATCGCAATCTGTGACGCTACGACGGCAATGGAGAGCGGACGGGACGGGCGAATGCCCTGCTCTTTTGCCACTTCGGTAATCACCGGCAGCGTGGAGAAGGCGGTGTGGCCAGTACCGGCAAGAATGGTCATAAACCATGTCACCAGCGGAGCAAGGAAGGTGATGTATTTTGGATGGCGGCGCAGCATCCGCTCCGCCAGGCTCACCAGGTAGTCCATACCGCCTGCGACCTGCATGGCCGCGATAGCAGCAATAACTGCCATGATGATTTCGATGACGTCAAACGGGATTGCGCCGGGTTTAATCTGAAAGATAAGGGTAAGAACGAGCACCCCGAGGCCACCGGCAAAACCGATGCCAATCCCTCCGAGTCTTGCTCCCAGGTAAATCGCCAACAAGACGATGACGAGTTCTGCTCCAAACATAAGTGCCTACCTTGTTTATTAACAAGTTGATATTGAAATGTTGTGTAATTGGTAATGCTTAAAAAGAAAAAAGGCACGTCACAAGTGACGTGCCTTTCGGAAGCCTAGCCTGAACGGTTACTGTTCGCTTTCATCGGTATATCGTTTCGCTTTATATGCCGGGTGCATCAGATTTTGCGCCGAGAAGATATCGTCCAGTTCGGCTTCAGTCAACAGCCCGCGCTCCAGAACGACTTCACGTACGCTTTTACCGGTTTCGGCACAAATCTTACCGACGATGTCGCCGTTATGGTGGCCGATGAACGGGTTGAGGTAGGTAACAATCCCAATGGAGTTGAACACATAGCCTTCACACACGGATTTGTTCGCAGTGATACCGTTAATACATTTTTCCAGCAGGTTGTAGCAGGCATTGGTCAGGATGTGGATAGACTCAAACATCGCCTGGCCAATCACTGGCTCCATCACGTTCAGCTGCAGCTGACCGGCTTCAGAGGCCATGGTCACGGTGGTGTCGTTACCGATGACTTTGAAGCAAACCTGGTTCACCACTTCTGGTACAACCGGGTTCACTTTGGCTGGCATGATGGACGAACCGGCCTGCAATTCTGGCAGGTTGATTTCGTTCAGGCCAGCGCGCGGGCCGGAAGAGAGCAGGCGCAGGTCGTTACAGATTTTAGACAGTTTCACCGCCAGACGTTTCAGGGCGCTGTGTACCATGACGTACGCGCCGCAGTCAGACGTTGCTTCAATCAGGTCTTCTGCAGGCACTACCGGCAGATTAGAAACTTCAGCTAGCTTCTGTACCGCCAGTTGCTGGTAGCCGTCTGGGGTGTTCAGGCGTGTACCGATGGCGGTTGCGCCGAGGTTCACTTCCAGTAACAGTTCAGACGTGCGCAGCAGGTTTTTGGTTTCTTCATTCAGCAGCACGTTAAACGCGTGGAACTCCTGACCGAGGGTCATTGGAACCGCGTCCTGCAATTGGGTACGACCCATTTTCAGAATGTCCTGGAACTCAACCGCTTTACGCTGGAAGCCATCGCCCAGTTGATTGATCGCATCGACCAGTTTCACCACCGAGGCGTATACCGCAATGCGGAAGCCGGTAGGGTAGGCGTCGTTAGTGGACTGGCATTTATTAACGTGGTCGTTCGGGTTGAGGTACTGGTATTCACCTTTTTGATGACCCATCAGCTCCAGGCCGATGTTTGCCAGCACTTCGTTGGTATTCATGTTGACGGAAGTACCCGCGCCGCCCTGATAGACGTCAATCGGGAACTGATCCATGCATTTGCCGTTGTTCAGCACTTCATCGCAGGCGGCGATAATCGCATTTGCAGCGCTTTTGGGGATGGTCTGCAGCTCTTTATTTGCCATTGCTGCCGCTTTCTTAACCATAACCATGCCACGTACAAATTCAGGGATGTCGCTGATTTTGCTGTTGCTGATGTAGAAGTTTTCAATCGCTCTCAGAGTGTGAATACCATAGTAGGCATCCGCTGGAACTTCCCTGGTACCCAACAAATCTTCTTCGATACGAATGTTGTTTAACATGTGAACCTTCTTTTCAAGCTGCCGATGGATTGTACTAAACACACAGTATATATGTGGTTTTGAATATTTTCTGACCGACGATTATTCCCTCAATCAGCCAGATGTTCGAGATCATATGCTGATGATAGCGAATTGCCGTAATCTGGATCACTTATTATCGTCCCGATCCCATGATAATTATTAATCTGTGAAATGAGTCACCGCTTTAATATTTCCGAAAAAAATATCCGTGCAAACCGATTGAATTTTGGCTAACCGTCACCATCTCTTACAGACGCGCTTCGCGAACACATTCAGACAGGGGCCCTATGGCACCTGCCACACAGGAGATGCCAGTGCGCTGGATACCGTTTATTGCTTTCTTTCTCTATGTTTACATTGAGATTTCCATTTTCATCCAGGTTGCTCATGTGCTGGGCGTCCTGCTGACGCTGATTCTGGTGATTTTCACCTCCGTCATCGGCATGTCGCTGGTGCGTAATCAGGGTTTCAAAAACTTCTTGTTAATGCAGCAGAAGATGGCCGCAGGCGAAAGCCCGGCAGCCGAGATGATCAAAAGCGTATCGCTGATTATTGCGGGCCTGCTGCTTATTCTGCCGGGCTTCTTCACCGACTTCCTCGGCCTTTTACTGCTTTTGCCGCCGGTGCAAAAACATCTGACCATGAAGCTGTTGCCGCATTTGCGCTTTAGCCGTATGCCGGGCGGAGGCTTCAGTACAGGGCCAGGCGATACCTTCGACGGGGAGTATCAGCGCAAGGATGAACAGCGCGACCGTTTAGATCATAAAGACGATCGGTGATTTTTTTGCCCGGTGGCGCTTCGCTTACCGGGCCTACGAATTTTGCCGCTTCGGTAAAAATACCCACAGCCCCGCCAGCATGACAATGGCATACAAACTCTTCCATCCCACCATCGCCAGCAACAGTAAGCAAAGTACACCCCCGACGACCGCCAGTGCTTTATAGCGTCCTTTGAGCAAACGACAGCCCGCCAGCATGCAGAGCAGGTAGATCATGATGAAAATGCCATTGGCGTAGACGATCAACGCATCGAGATTGATATTCAATGCATAAATGCATAGCGAACTCAGAACGCAGCAACCCAGCACGGCATTCAGCGCATTCAGCGGCAGCTGACGTTTGGATAACCGCGCGAGGCGGCTCTCAGGTTTGTAGCGCGCCTGCGACCACACCAGCCGGGCGAAGCTCTGGATATAAATGTTGAGGCTGGCAAAGCAGGCGAGGTAGCCGATGACGCAGGCGACCCACAGCGCCTTCACACCGAACAATTCAACCACGATGCCCGGCAGCGAGGCGGCAGCGGCTTTATCCGCGCCGAACGCGTTAAAGTGTAATACCAGTACGGTACAGGCCCAGTAGACCGAGCCGGCCAACAGCAGGCCAATCATCAGGGCGCGCGGAAAATCCCGCTCGGGTTGCTTAAACTCCGACGCCAGATGGGCAAAGGCTTCCAGACCGACAAAGCACCAGAACATCACTGAAAGCGCGGCAAACAGTTGTGAATGGTCGACTTCCGTCAATACCGGGAATGGGATTTCCGCCACGGTGATATCACCCGCCCACCAGATAGCGGCAATGAGTGCGACGATCAGCACCGCGACCAGCGTTTGCAGGTTGGCGCTGGAGCTTGCTCCCCGTGAGCCCACCCACCAGACAATCGCCAGCGTACCCAGCTCCGCAAGCAGCAGTTGTTCGTTATGCCAGCCAAACAGCGCCTGCCCAAAGCCGGTCGCGATGTGTAACGCTGCAGGCAGGCCAACCGGGATAACGGAGAGAAACAGCCAGCCGGTGACGCGCTCAAGACGCGGGCCAAACGCCATCCCGACAAAATGCGCCACACCGCCCGCGCTGGGAAAATGCCGTCCGAGGATGGCGAAGACAATTGCCACCGGGAACACCAGTACAATCAGCACCGGCCACGCCCACAAACTGTTATTTCCGGCCACCAGTGCCGCCAGTGCGGGAACCGCGAAGACACCCGTGCCTAGCAAGGAAGTTGAGAGTAAGCCAACGCCCTGTGCCAGCCCCAACTCCTGTTTGAGTCCACTCATTGACATCGTCCTGCCACCACCTAAAGAGAGGCGATGGTAACACTTTCGCAAATTTTTTTTCGACTCCCCCTTGAAGGGGGAAAAAGCTATCCCCATCTCTCAGGGCACTAGTCGGAAAACCGCGTGCGGACCGGCGTCATCCATAACTGATAATGACTTTCTCAAAGGAGAGCTATCAATGAGTATTCGTCCGTTACATGATCGTGTGATCGTCAAACGTAAAGAAGTTGAAACCAAGTCTGCTGGCGGCATCGTTCTGACCGGTTCTGCAGCAGCAAAATCAACGCGTGGCGAAATCATCGCTGTCGGTAAGGGCCGCATCCTGGAAAACGGAACTGTGCAGCCACTGGACGTTAAAGTTGGTGACATCGTAATTTTCAACGATGGCTACGGCGTGAAATCCGAGAAGATCGACAATGAAGAAGTGTTGATCATGTCCGAGAGCGACATTCTGGCAATTGTTGAAGCGTAATTTACGCACGAAACTGTACGAATTTGAGGAAATAAGAACATGGCAGCTAAAGACGTAAAATTCGGTAACGACGCTCGTGTAAAAATGCTCCGCGGCGTAAACGTACTGGCAGACGCAGTGAAAGTCACTCTGGGCCCGAAAGGCCGTAACGTAGTGCTGGATAAATCCTTCGGCGCGCCAACCATCACTAAAGATGGTGTTTCTGTTGCACGTGAAATCGAGCTGGAAGACAAGTTCGAAAACATGGGCGCGCAGATGGTGAAAGAAGTGGCCTCTAAAGCGAACGACGCTGCAGGCGACGGCACCACCACCGCAACCGTACTGGCGCAGGCGATCATCACCGAAGGGCTGAAAGCCGTTGCTGCGGGTATGAACCCAATGGATCTGAAACGTGGTATCGACAAAGCTGTCGCCTCCGCTGTTGAAGAACTGAAAGCGCTGTCCGTACCGTGCTCTGACTCTAAAGCCATTGCTCAGGTAGGTACCATCTCCGCTAACTCCGACGAAACCGTAGGTAAACTGATCGCGGAAGCGATGGACAAAGTTGGTAAAGAAGGCGTGATCACCGTTGAAGACGGTACCGGTCTGGAAGACGAACTGGACGTGGTTGAAGGTATGCAGTTCGACCGCGGTTACCTGTCCCCATACTTCATCAACAAGCCAGAGACTGGCGCTGTTGAGCTGGAAAGCCCGTTCATCCTGCTGGCTGACAAAAAAATCTCCAACATCCGCGAAATGCTGCCAGTGCTGGAAGCCGTTGCGAAAGCAGGTAAACCGCTGGTTATCATCGCTGAAGACGTTGAAGGCGAAGCGCTGGCGACCCTGGTGGTTAACACCATGCGTGGCATCGTGAAAGTGGCTGCGGTTAAAGCACCTGGCTTCGGCGATCGCCGTAAAGCGATGCTGCAGGATATCGCTACCCTGACCGGCGGTACCGTGATCTCTGAAGAGATCGGTATGGAGCTGGAAAAAGCGACCCTGGAAGACCTGGGCCAGGCGAAACGCGTTGTGATCAACAAAGACACCACCACCATCATCGACGGTGTGGGTGAAGAAGCCGCTATTCAGGGCCGTGTTGGTCAGATCCGTAAGCAGATCGAAGAAGCAACATCCGATTACGACCGTGAAAAACTGCAGGAGCGCGTAGCGAAACTGGCAGGCGGTGTTGCGGTAATCAAAGTCGGTGCGGCTACCGAAGTTGAAATGAAAGAGAAAAAAGCACGCATTGACGATGCCCTGCACGCGACCCGTGCTGCGGTAGAAGAAGGCGTAGTTGCGGGTGGTGGTGTCGCGCTGGTGCGTGTTGCCGCTAAACTGGCTGGCCTGACCGCTCAGAACGAAGACCAGAATGTGGGTATCAAAGTTGCGCTGCGCGCGATGGAAGCCCCTCTGCGTCAGATCGTTTCTAACGCCGGTGAAGAGCCATCTGTTGTTGCGAACAACGTGAAAGCGGGCGAAGGTAACTACGGTTACAACGCTGCAACTGAAGAATACGGCAACATGATCGACTTCGGTATCCTGGACCCAACGAAAGTGACTCGTTCTGCTCTGCAGTACGCGGCATCTGTTGCTGGTCTGATGATCACTACCGAGTGCATGGTGACCGACCTGCCTAAAGGCGACGCGCCTGACTTAGGTGCTGCTGGCATGGGCGGCATGGGTGGTATGGGCGGCATGATGTAATCATGTTGTTCTGACCCCTTCAGAACGGAAACCCCAGGCAGCGATGCCTGGGGTTTTTTATTGCCTGTCCCACTATTCAAAGGTGCCTTTGACGCATACGGTGCCTTCGCGCACCATCTGGCGGCCTTTGGCCCAGACCTCACGAATCTTCAGTTCATCCGTCAGCACCAGAAAATCGGCATCGCAACCGGGTATGAGCTGGCCCTTATGCGCCAGTCCGAGAAACTCCGCCACGTTGCGGGTGAACGGGAGAAGCGCCTCCTCAAGCGGCAGATGATACTCTTTGACCAACCGTTGCAGCGTCTCCGGCAGGGACTCGAAACCCGCAACGCCAATGCCCACCAGATTGCCGTTGGTGTCAAAATTCGGCTGGCTGCCGTTACCGTCTGAGCTGAGAGTGAGCCGGTTAAACGGCACCTGTGCTTCACGGGCCGTCACGATGGCGCTGGCTGCATCAATAGGTTCGCTGATGCTGGTGGTGATATCGATATAGCCCCCTTCGCGGGCATAGTTCAGGGCGGCGAGGAACAGTGCGTGGGCGCGGTTAACGTGCGTCGGCAGCAGCTTCGTCCGGGGAACATCGGCGTTATTCAGGATGTTAAACAGCGGCTCCAGCAGTTTTGGACTGTTGCCGAGATGGAAAACCGATATCCCAGCTTTGCCACCTAATAGCCCGCCCACGCGGGACTGTGCCGCCATGTTAGCGAGCTGATCATTACCCGGAGCAGAAGAACGATGGTCGGACACTGCGCACTTTACGCCAATGATCTTATCAATCAGAGCCACATCTCTCTCAATGCTGCCGGTAATGGTTGGCGAGGGAAGCCCGTAGGCACCCGTCAACATCCATGCGCTGATCCCTTCATGCTCAAGCGCCCGCGTTTTTGCCAGCAGCGATTCGGGATGACGCGTCACGCCGTCAGTACCCAGTAAGCCGACAACGGAGGTGATACCCGCCGCCACGAGCGCGGACAACCGCACCTCCGGAGTACGGGTATGCGGACCCGCTTCACCGCCGCCGCCGATAAGATGGACATGCTGATCGATAAATCCAGGGCAAACCACCGCCCCGGCAAGATCGCTTTCCGGGCAGTCCGGCCACGCTTTAACGTGGCCCGTTTTTTCAATCGCCACGATTTTTCCCGCGGCGATCAGCAGATCGCAACGCCCGCGATTCTCCGGGGCGTAAAGTTGTGCATTGCGGAAAAGATGGGGGGTGAGCACTGAAAAATCCATTTTATGTCCTCAGAAGAGTAGCTGCATCACCCACATAGAAAGCAGGGCGTTAATGACGCAGAGGGTAATAATGTGCGGATAATACTTAGGGTTCACGCCTGCGGTGCCCAGACAACGGCCCGTGTTTTGCACCGGATTGCCCATCAGGTAGATTGCGGGCAGCAGGATGGTGGCATCGTGGCCGTTAAGTGTGCCAGCGGCGACCAGGCTGGCGCAGACGCCCACACCGCCGCCCATGCTCATCACCGAGGCCAGTAACACCGTCGCTGCCGCGCCCGGAAGTCCCCACAGCGCCATGATCGGTTCACAGATCTTACCGACAATATCCAGCAGGCCGGTAACTTTAAGCGCCTGAATGATGACAAATGCCATGACCACGTTCGGGAGCAGGCTGGTGGTGGCGATGGTAAAGCCGCGACGAGCACCCTCAATAAACAGATCCATAATATTTTTACGCGGTTGGGCGATCATTTTTTTCCTCCTTTACGGGTTGCCCTTCCATGTGGGCGATCCACAGGCGAAGGACGTTAGCGCCAACAAATTTAAACACCAGAATCACGGCCAGTGGTGTAATCACCGGCACTGTAATGAAGGTGAAGAGTGCGGCACCGGAAGAAAAATAGTTGGTAATGATGGCACTACCGCTGGTCTGAAAGGTCGCGAAAATGGCGCGCTCCTGGTCGGTAATTGCGCCTTCGTCGGTCAGCTCTTTTGTCATCCCAGCCGCAGCGTCGGTGTTTTGCAGGTTGGCGATCAGCGCCAGGGAGCATATTCCCGGCACGCCAAGCAGCGGGCGTAAAATGGGCGTCATAAGCTGTTGTGCCGCACGTAACCCACCTAATCCCTCGGTCACAGCGATAATACCGAGCGATAAAATGACCGAAGGAGCCAGTTCAAGGGCAAATAAGAACCCGTCTTTTGCCCCTGTGCCACCCTCACCGCGAAACGTCAGCGCACCGTTCACCGGGCCAAAGCTGCCGTTTAGGACGGTAAAGTCCAGTACCCGCCACCATTCGGTACTTTTGGCGAAAAAACCTGAGAAAAAGACAATGGTAAGCACGAACGCCAGATAGCCCACCCATGTCACTTTTTCCTCTCCTGAGGATGATGTACTCATGAAGCCCCCTTTTTAGTTGCGTACAAAAGTTGTACGTCGCACCACTAAAAACGATTAAGGGCAAAAACACGATATCCCTAAGGGTAATATCAGAATTCATTTAGGATGTCGGAGGAGTGCAGGGCGGAACCTGGCTCGCAGAAATGTCCTGGGGTTTTTCTTTTGGTCATCTTTTAGGTATAAGATTTACACACGGACAACTACAGTCCAGCTTATTGAAAACGAGGAATAACATGCGCGTAAAAGTCTGTGCAGGGATCGTAGGGGCGGCATTGCTGCTGGCGGGTTGCAGCTCCAGTAACGAGCTGTCGGCAGCGGGCCAGGGTGTTCGCTTTGTAGAAGATAAGCCGGGCAGTGAATGCCAGCTGTTAGGCTCGGCAACCGGTGAGCAGAGCAACTGGATGTCGGGTCAGCACGGTGAGGAGGGCGGCTCTATGCGCGGCGCGGCGAATGCCCTGCGTAACCAGGCTGCGGCAATGGGCGGCAATGTGATTTACGGTGTGAGCAGCCCAACGCAGGGGATGCTGTCCAGCTTCGTGCCAACGGCCAGCCAGATGAGCGGCCAGGTCTATAAGTGCCCGAACTAATGTAAGTTGCTGATGGCGCTGCGTCTGCCTCTTGTAGGGCAGGTAAGCGTAGCGCCATCTGCCTTTTTAGTGTTGCCGCAGTTGCAAATCCAGCGGCGTCTTGCTCGGCTCACCGCCAATCTCGCGCGCCAGCTTCGGCACCATATAGCCTGAAACCAGCGTTAACAGTTCGCGCATAATCTGCCGGGCTTCTTCATCTGTCACCATGAAATGTGCCGCACCCTGAACGCGATCCAGCACGTGCAGGTAATAGGGCATCACGCCCGCATCAAACAATGCGTTGCTCAGGTCCGCCAGCACGCGGGCGCTATCATTCACGCCACGCAGCAGTACGCTCTGGTTCAGCAGCGTCACGCCTGCCTTACGCAGACGCGCCATTGCCGCACGGAACGCCTCATCGATTTCATTCGCGTGGTTGATATGGTTCACCAGCAGCACCTGCAAACGAGACTGCTCAAATCGTGATACGAGCCCGTCAGTGATCCGCGCCGGAATGACTATCGGTAAACGGCTATGAATGCGCAGACGCTTAATGTGCGGGATGGCTTCAAGCTGGGTTAGCAGCCAGTCCAGCTCATGATCTTTTGCCATCAGCGGGTCACCGCCGGAAAAAATAATCTCATCCAGCTCCGGATGTGCCGCGATGTAGTCCAGCGCCACCTGCCAGTTACGCTTATTTCCCTGATTTTCGGCATACGGGAAGTGTCGGCGGAAGCAATAGCGGCAATTGACCGCGCAGCCGCCTTTAACCAGCAGCAGGGCGCGGTTCAGGTACTTGTGCAGTAGTCCCGGCACCACGCTGTTCTGCTCTTCCAGCGGATCGGTGCTGTAACCTGGCGCAGTAATAAATTCATCACGCGAGGTAAGCGTCTGTTTTAATAAGGGATCGTTAGGGTTACCTTTCTCCATCCGGGCAACAAACGCGCGGGGAACGCGCAGGGCAAAAAGGCGCTTTGCCTCGCGGCCTGCAAGCAACTCTTGATGCTGTTCGAGGTCTAAAAGACGCAGCAATTCATCAGGACTGGTGATTACATCGGCAAGTTGCGATAACCAATCTTCTCTGGACGGGGTATTTAGGGTTACAATATGCGCCATTTTGTGGCTTAGCTACCAATTAACAAATTTAGAGGGCCTTATGGCAACGTACTATAGCAACGATTTTCGTGCTGGTCTTAAAATCATGATGGACGGCGAACCGTATGCGGTTGAAGCCAGCGAATTCGTTAAACCAGGTAAAGGCCAGGCATTTGCGCGCGTTAAGCTGCGTCGCCTGCTGACTGGTACTCGTGTTGAGAAAACCTTCAAGTCTACTGACTCCGCTGAAGGCGCTGATGTTGTCGATATGAACCTGACTTACCTGTACAACGACGGTGAGTTCTGGCACTTCATGAACAACGAAACGTTCGAACAACTGTCTGCTGACGCTAAAGCAATTGGCGATAGCGGCAAATGGCTGCTGGATCAGGCTGAGTGCATCGTGACTCTGTGGAACGGCCAGCCTATCGCTGTGACTCCACCGAACTTCGTAGAACTGGAAATCATCGAAACCGATCCAGGTCTGAAAGGTGATACCGCAGGTACTGGCGGCAAACCAGCAACCCTGTCTACCGGTGCAGTGGTTAAAGTTCCACTGTTCGTTCAGATCGGTGAAGTGATCAAAGTGGATACCCGCTCCGGCGAATACGTATCCCGCGTGAAGTAATTCATGTAAATGATGAACGGCGCAGCGCCCGCTGCGCCTGATTTTGGCAGGCAGGGATGATGAAACGTACCGTTAAAATTCTGCTTTTACTCGTGCTGTCCGGCGCGTGCCTTTCCGGATGCAATACTGCGCGTGGCGTGGGTGAAGATATCCAGGATCTCGGCCATATCATTTCGCACGCGGCCAGCTAATCTCCTCTAATTTTCCTAAAAATGCTTCCTTTTCCGTCAAACGTCGGGATCTTGTCTATTCTTAAGTTGCTATACACAAAACAACTTTGGCTATAAAAGGAAGATATTATGGTTAAGAAAACAATTGCAGCGATCTTTTCTGTTCTGGTGCTCTCTTCAGTGCTGACTGCATGTAATACCACTCGTGGCGTGGGGGAAGATATCTCCGACGGTGGTAACGCTATTTCTGGCGCAGCGACGAAAGCGCAGAACTAATGACGCATGGACGGTACGGCGCGTAAATTTCACCGTACCGTCAATTCTCCACTTCCTGCAGAGATAAAAACGGGGAGAAGCGCGTATCCATATGCAGTTTCATACGGATATTTCGTTTGTAGGTATAGACCGTTTTCCCGTTGATGCTCAGATGGCTGGCAATCTTCTGGTTGCTCGCGCCGTCCATCCATAAATTCAGCACCTTCTCCTCCTGCCGGGTGAGCAAGGGGGCAGCAGCCTGCGGTATTTCAACGCTTGCACATGATGTAAGCGCATCATTAATGACGCCCGCCAGCGCCTCAAGGTCAGTTTTTTTTAACAGAGAAGACCAGACCGGGAACTGCGCCAGATAGTCTGACATGTCCTGTGCTTCCCCCGACTGCAGCAGAATAAAAGGCAATGTTTCACTGGCAATCAACAGTGATGAGAGCTGCTGGAAATGGTGAATATCTTGTCGGAAACCGTGTAAGTCAGCGATGACCAGCGTCGGTTTCCATTGCAGAATATGCTCTCTGGCGAGAAAAAGGTTATTCAGCCCGGTCACAACGAAGTGACCAGGGAACAGACCAGAATGATTGAGCCATGCTTCAAATCCCGCACGGGTGAAGTGACAACGGTCAATCAAAAGAATTTTGAACATAATAGATTCGCAGTCGGCTAGAGGTTTGGCTTCCTGCCATCAGAAAGCACACCATCATAGGGAAGTCGGATGAGCGATAAATGCCTGAACTACGCGGCATACTGAGGCTATTTCTTGCCTTAACGCGTTCAGCACAAAAGGATTGAAAAAAAATCGCACGCTAACCAAAATATGACGCGTGATCTCTGCCTTGCGGGACGACCCGTAAGCGCTTCTTTCATCGGGGACGGCCCCAACTTGCATTTAAGTTAAGGAGCCTGCTATGTCCTGGATTGTTCTATTTATTGCCGGTCTGCTCGAAGTGGTATGGGCAATTGGTCTGAAGTATACCCACGGTTTTACCCGCCTGACGCCCAGTGTCATTACCATTACGGCGATGATTGTGAGTATCGTCCTGTTGTCATGGGCGATGCGTTCCCTGCCCGTGGGGACAGCGTATGCCGTCTGGACGGGAATTGGCGCGGTGGGTGCAGCGATTACGGGCATTTTGTTGCTGGGAGAGTCAGCGAGCCTGGCGCGTATCGCCAGCCTCGCGTTAATTGTGGCGGGGATTATTGGGTTGAAGCTCAGTACGCATTAATGCGGTTGTTCAACCCAGATTAATTTTGACACATCAAACCCCTGACGGGTCGCCACGTCCAGCATTTGCTGTTTCATTTCGGGTGAAATGGTCGGCGTGCGGGAGAGAATCCACAGATAGTTGCGATTCGGCCCACAGACCAGCGCGTGGCGATACTCCCGGTCCAGGGCAATGACGTTATAACCGCCATAGAACGGGCCAAAAAACGAGACTTTCAGTGCGGCCCTGCTCGGGTTGCCGGTAAAGTACGCTTTACCCGTTGACTGCTGCCACATCTCACGATCAGGGTTATAGCCACGATTGATGACCTGAATACCACCGTCATCCATCGAGCTGTAATTTGCTGTGACTTTCTCTAAACCCCGTTCGAACCGATGGTCCAGGCGGGCGATCTCATACCATGTTCCGAGGAAGCGTTGGGCGTCGAAATGACTGACGACGGTCACGCCAGGAGGCGGGGTAGGGGAACTGCAGGCCACCACTAAAAACGCGGCTGTCACTGCGGCGATAACAGGCAGAATGCGCATAGGTGTTTCCTTACTGTTTTTTGTTAAGTGTAGATGACAGCAGGAAAAAAGCGGAGCAATGTGCGGCATGTTTCGCCGGGTGGCGCTGAGCTTACCCGGCCAACACAACGCATGGACCTCGTAGGCCGGGTAAGGCGAAGCCGCCACCCGGCAGGGTTTTACTGCAGAGCGCTCAAAATACGGTAAGCCGTTTCCACCCGCGCCGGGTTCGGATAGCTTTTATTTGCCAGCATTACGATGCCGATTTGCTTTTCAGGGATAAAGGCCACGTAGCTGCCAAAGCCGCCCGTTGAACCCGTTTTATGCACCCAGGATGCTTTTACCGGTGGTGCTGGCGGATTCACTTCTGCTGCAGGCAACGGTGCAAGTGCCACCTTATTGTCACTGCCATCGACCACTGTTTTGGCATCCACCGGCCAGTTAAGCATCTCCCAGCCCAGCCCCTGATACATGGAACCCACGCGCCAGTAGCGCGACTGCGCGAGGGTAATACCCTGCTTCAGTGAAGCATCCTGAAGGGTGTCAGGTCGCATATTAACCCTTACCCATTCCGCCATATCTTCCACGTTGGTTTTAACGCCATAGGCTTCTGCATCGAGCATACCCGGCGAAACGTGGACGGCTTTACCTTCACGATAACCCCAGGCGTAGTGCGGCTCTTCTGCTTTCGGGACGTTAATCCAGGTATGATTCAGCTTTAGCGGCTTAAAGACTCGCTCCGTCATGGCCTGCTCAAAGCGCATGCCGGAAGGTTTAACCGCCAGTGCACCAAAGAGACCGATGCTGGCGTTTGCATACAAGCGAGTGGTGCCTGGCTTCCACTGTGGCTGCCAGTTTTGATAGAAGCGCAGCAGAGAGGCGTTATCCGTTACCTCATCCGGAACCTGCAAGGGCAGGCCACCGGCGGTGTAGGTCGCCAGGTCCAGCAGACGAATGCCCTGCCACTGTCCGCCCGTCAGTTCAGGCCAGTATTTTGTTGCCGGATCGTTCAGCGAAATCTCGCCACGAGCAACGGCATCGCCACCCAGTACCCCGGTGAAAGTTTTGCTGACAGAACCCACCTCAAACAACGTTTGTGGTGTGACGGGTTTGTTCGCAGCGACATCGGCTTTGCCGAAGGTGAAATAGTGCGGCTGACCCTGATAAATCACGGCTACCGCCATACCCGGAATGGCCTGCGCTTTCATCAGGGGCGAAATGGTACGTTCCACCACCTCAGCTAGCTGTTTTTCTGACATCGGCGCGGCGAACACAGAACATGAGGTGCTGAGCAGCAGGGCACAGCAAAGGGATTTTTTCATCATCAGTTATCTTCCGTAATAGAGAGTCAAAGGTGTGTCCGGGCCCGTCAGACACACGTAGTCTGTTCAATTTGACTGTCGCTGACAAACGGTTAAATTTAGCATTAGCTGTTAATTTTTCTAACGGATGTGGCAATGACGCGCAGTTATCTCCCGCTTAATTCGCTTCGTGCTTTCGAAGCGGCTGCTAGGCACCTCAGTTTTACGCACGCTGCCATAGAGCTGAATGTGACCCATTCCGCCATCAGCCAGCACGTTAAGGCGCTGGAGCAGCATCTGAATTGTCAGCTGTTTGTCCGCGTGTCGCGCGGGCTGATGTTGACAACAGAAGGTGAAAATTTGCTGAAGGTACTGAACG
>OJJJ01000448.1_pt1 | contig 20623 bp, 16 predicted proteins | sample 1596311 | NCBI WGS metagenome assembly OJJJ01 (sample SAMEA4350140, study PRJEB24818) | metagenome | biome: human; feature: gut; material: faeces | place: Denmark | collected 2013-09 | reverse complement strand
CGTCAGAACCATGAAGATGAAGGCTTGCAGCGTGATAATCAGTATGTGGAAAATGGCCCATGGCACATTCAGAATCCACTGTGACCACCACGGCAGCAGACCAGCAATCAGAATGAAAATCAGCTCACCGGCATACATGTTACCGAACAGTCGTAAACCAAGAGAGATTGGTTTGGACAGCAGGCTTACCCCTTCAAGGATTAAGTTGACAGGAATGAACGCCCAGTGATTGAACGGCTGCAGCGTCAACTCTTTCGTGAAGCCACCGATGCCTTTCATTTTGATGCTGTAGAACAGAATGAGGATAAATACGCCCAGTGCCATCGACAGGGTGATGTTCACGTCAGCAGACGGAACCACACGCAGAGCCGGCAGGCCAAAGATATGCTCACCGATGTACGGCAGCAGGTCGATAGGCAGTAAATCCATCAGGTTCATCAGGAATACCCAGACGAAAATCGTCAGGGCCAGCGGAGCAATCAGCTTGCTTTTGCCATGGTACATGTCTTTCACGCTACCATGTACAAAGCCGATTACCAGCTCAATCGCGGTCTGAAATTTACCCGGTACGCCGCTGGTTGCCTTTTTGGCCACGCTACGGAACACAAGCAGGAACAACAGACCCAGAACCACCGAGAAAAACATGGAGTCAATATTGAGCGTCCAGAAGGTGGCTGGGGGGTTGTGCGGATCCACCAGCGAGAATGTACGTAGGTCCAACTGAAGGTTATTCAGATGGTGTCCTATGTAATCCTGCGGCGTCATATTTTCTGAAGCCATGATGCCTTTACCCTTTGTTGTTAATTACAGCCGGTGCCAGTATCTGAACCACCAGCACCAAAACCCACGTAACGATCAGCGGCGTAAATACCGCCTTCAAAACCGCCAACGCCACCACCAGCAAAACCAGCATCGCTAACACCTTGAAGGCTTCGCCGAAGGCGAACGACCAGGCCACTCGACCTCTTGCTGGTGTATGTGCCTGGTGACGCCAGGCAAATATCATAAACAACATATTAGGCAGTAACACTGCCAATCCACCGCACAATGCGGAGATGCCCCAGAAAGGGTCTTTGAGGCTAAACAGCAATCCACTTGCCATTACCACCAGAAGCTGTGTGAGCAAAAGCTTACGTGCAACGTTTCGACTCAAGAGCGACATAGACATCACGTTTTTACTCCTGCTCCCTTCGAGGTACGCCGCGTGTCGTATAAAACGTTCTTTATGGCTTAGAGTCAAGCATCAAAAAGCGGACAAATTATACGGTGCGCCTTCGTGATTTCAAACAATAAGTAGCTAAAAAGTGAATAAATGTTTAAATATTTTTCTCTGGGCCACATTTATTACTTTTTGGCAAACTGTGAACGATCATGCAAAACTGCAAATACCGCGTAAACACTGGCTGCAAAGCGTGCGACAGATCACATATTGAACATATTCACCTTCGCATAATTAAATTGCGTGGCAAATGATGCCTTTTCATCTTTTTGATATTTAAGCCTAAAAATCATCACTCTTTTAAAAATAGCGCCTAACAACAAAAACACCACTTATTGACATTTATAATAAAAAATTAACACAACACCGATGATTGTTGGGTTCTATTTTTAGCAGCCTGATATTTTCACAGTTGACTTGTTTCACTTTTAACAAAAAACGGTACGTTATAGTTATGATGCAAAACAGTAAGTCACCGGTGAAATGTAACAACATTTAACCACACGATCACCCCTATTTTTTAACGCCTGACGCACCGTTTTATTTCTATTTTTTTTGACAAATATTAAATTTTGTTTGGCTTAATCACCACCAGATGACGTTCGCCATCCAGTTGTGGAACGCGTAATTTTTCAACCGACTCGACGCAGAACTCAGCAGGCAAAGAGGCAATTTCATCCTCAGGCAACTGCCCCTTCAACGCGTAAAAGCGTCCGTTTTGACCCGGTAAATGATGGCACCAGGTCACCATATCGTTCAGCGAGGCGAAAGCACGGCTGATCACGCCATCAAAAGGCGGTTCCGAAGGAAAATCCTCAACCCGACTTTGTACCGGGGTGATGTTTTCCAGCTTGAGTTCATGCTGCACCTGACGCAAGAAGCGTACGCGTTTCCCCAAACTGTCTAACAGAGTGAAATGCGCCTCTGGACGTACAATGGAGAGCGGAATACCCGGCAGTCCAGGACCCGTACCAACGTCAATAAAACGTTCTCCCTGCAGGTGTGGCGCAACGACAATGCTGTCCAGAATATGACGTACCAGCATGTCGTTGGGATCACGCACCGACGTCAGGTTGTACGCTTTGTTCCATTTATGCAGCATATCGACATACGCTATCAGCTGATTTTTCTGGTGATCGGTAAGAGATATACCGGCATCGGCCAGCAGACGAGAGAGTTTGTTGAGCACGGTCGTTACCTGTTGATGATAATTTGCCCGATGGCACTAACGCTGACCGGGCCTACAAATTTGTAGGGCGGGCAAGCAAAGCGCCCCCGCCAAAATAGTGTGTCATTAAGCGCTGCGGCGCAGCATACCTTGTTTTTTCAGCCATACCAGCAAAATGGAGATGGCGGCAGGCGTAACGCCAGATATGCGCGATGCCTGACCGATGGACACCGGTTTGTGATCGTTCAGCTTGGCAATGACTTCATTCGACAAGCCGGATACCTGGCGATAATCCAGGGTCGCAGGCAACAGGGTGTTTTCATTACGCTGGTGTCTTTCGATCTCGTCCTGCTGGCGAGCGATATAGCCTTCGTACTTAACTTGAATCTCAACCTGTTCAGCGGCCTGAGCATCGTCAAGGCCTGGTGCAAACGCTGACAACGACGTCAGTTGCGCGTAGGTCACGTCCGGGCGACGCAGAAGATCTTCACCGCTGGCCTCACGTGACAACGGGGTCGCCAGGTAAGCGTTCACTTCTGCAGCAGTCTCGGCTAATGGGTTCACCCAGGTCGATTTCAGACGCTGACGTTCTTGTTCAATGCGCTCCAGTTTTTCATTGAAGCGCGCCCAGCGTGCATCATCCACCAGACCCAGCTCGCGTCCTTTTTCGGTCAGACGGAGATCGGCATTGTCCTCACGCAGCATCAAACGGTATTCCGCTCGTGAGGTAAACATGCGGTACGGTTCTTTGGTACCCAGCGTGCAGAGATCGTCCACCAGCACGCCGAGATAGGCCTGAGAACGCGCAGGCGCCCAGCCTTCTTTGTCGGCTGACAGGCGAGCAGCGTTGAGGCCCGCAAGTAAACCTTGCGCAGCGGCTTCTTCGTAACCCGTTGTACCGTTGATTTGTCCGGCAAAGAACAGGCCCTGAATAAATTTGCTTTCCAGAGTCGGTTTTAGGTCGCGCGGATCGAAGAAATCATACTCAATCGCGTAGCCAGGGCGGACGATTCGGGCGTTTTCCATCCCCTGCATTGAGCGCACAATTTGCATTTGCACATCAAACGGTAGGCTGGTGGAGATACCGTTCGGGTAAATTTCGTTGGACGTCAGTCCTTCCGGCTCGAGGAAAATCTGATGCTGGTTCCTGTCGGCAAAGCGCATCACTTTGTCTTCGATCGACGGGCAGTAGCGTGGGCCGATCCCTTCGATCACGCCAGCATACATCGGGCTACGATCGAGGTTATTGCGGATCACGTCATGGGTTTTCTCGTTGGTATACGTGATATAACACGGCATCTGGCGCGGGTGTTGAGAGACGTCGCCAAGGAACGAGAAGACCGGCATGGGGTTATCGCTGTTCTGCTGACCCAGCACGCTGAAATCGATAGTACGCGCATCAATTCGCGGTGGTGTACCTGTTTTCAGGCGGCTGACGCGTAGCGGCAGTTCGCGCAGGCGGCGTGACAGCGGAATAGACGGCGGATCGCCTGCACGGCCACCGCTGTAGTTGTCCAGACCGATATGAATTTTACCGTCGAGGAAGGTTCCGACCGTTAAGACCACGGCTTTGGCACGGAACTTCAGTCCCATTTGGGTCACTGCCCCGACAACACGATCGTTTTCCACAATCAGATCTTCAACCGCCTGCTGGAAGATCATCAGGTTTGGCTGATTCTCCAGAGCAGTACGAACGGCCTGGCGATACAGCACGCGGTCTGCCTGAGCACGGGTGGCGCGCACCGCCGGTCCTTTGCTCGCGTTTAGTATCCTAAACTGAATGCCTGCATGGTCGATCGCTTTGGCCATCAGCCCACCGAGCGCATCCACTTCTTTTACCAGGTGTCCTTTCCCAATGCCGCCAATCGCCGGGTTGCAGCTCATCTGTCCCAGAGTGTCGATATTGTGTGTCAACAGCAGGGTCTGTTGACCCATTCGCGCCGCGGCCATCGCGGCCTCGGTGCCTGCATGACCCCCGCCAATGATGATGACGTCAAAAGGATCCTGATAAAACATGGTAATTGCCTCGCATAACGCGGTGTGAAAATGGATTGAAGCCCGGGCCGTGGATTCTACTCAACTTTAGTCGATCGAGAAAGACCTTGGATCCTGGGTATTAAAAAGAAGATCTTTTTATTTAGAGATCTGTTTTATTGTGATCTCTTATTAGGATCGCGATGTTCTGTGGATAAGGGCGATCCTCTGAATAAGATCAACACGTTGCTGAGGATCATTAACTGTGAATGATCGGTGATCCTGGTCCGTATAAGCTGGGATCAAAATGAAGGGTTATACACAACTCAAAAACTGAACAACGGTTGTTCTTTGGATAACTACCGGTTAATCCAAGCTTACTACCAGAGTTATCCACACTTGATCGCACGATCTTTACACGTTTTTGAGTAAATTAATCCAGGATCCGAGCCAAACTTCTGCTGGATCTTCCGGAATGTCGTGTTCGAGGACGTTGATCTTGAGTGTTTCGCCTATCTGTTTTGCACCAGACGCGGTCAGTTCAGTCTGTAATTTATCGATCGCGCCACAGAAGGTGTCATATTCGCGACTGCCAATGCCAATTGCACCAAAACGAACCTGGGAAAGGTCGGGTTTCTGAGACTGAAGATCGTTATAGAAGGGAAGCAGGTTGTCCGGAATGTCTCCCGCACCGTGCGTTGAGCTGATCACCAGCCAAATGCCAGAGCTTGAAAGCTCCTCGACCTGCGGGCCGTGCAAGGTTTCGGTTGAAAAACCTGCATCCTCCAGCTTTTCAGCCAGATGTTCTGCAACGTATTCAGCACCGCCAAGGGTACTGCCGCTGATAAGAGTAATGTCTGCCATGCTCGCCCACCTCTATAAAGAGTGCGTATTGTACGCTGTGAGCGAGCTGGGATCTACCTGTGGAAAAATAGGGGATTAAAAAAAACGATTATGGACGAATAGTACGCATAATCGGGTTCTGCAGGACGATCAAGGTTTCAGTGGACTGAATTTCATCGATTGTTTGGATCTTGTTGATAAGTACCTGCTGTAAGGCGTCGATGGATCGGCACATGACCTTAATAAAGATGCTGTAGTGCCCGGTGGTGTAATACGCTTCGGTTACTTCATCAAGGCTTTCCAGTCTGGCCAGTGCGGACGGATAGTCTTTCGCGCTTTTCAGGATGATGCCGATAAAACAGCCAACGTCATAGCCCAACTGTTTGGGGCTGACGTCAATGCGCGCCCCGGTAATGATCCCAGCCTGTTTCATCTTCTCTACGCGCACGTGGATCGTCCCCGGGCTGACACCAAACTGTTTAGCCAGTTCAGCGTAGGCTGTACGGGCATTTTCCATTAGGGCGTCGAGAATGCCGCGGTCCAGATTGTCGATCTGATAATTTTCCATAGGTTTTTCTTATGTAAATTGATGATTCGCTCTATTTTAGCGGTTTATTTTAACGAATTAAAATCTAATGAGGCTTTTTGTTTGTTGATTATTGAATATTGACCGCATTCTGTTGCTTAATCATAGGCAACAGGACACAGGAGTAAACATAATGAAAACCGCTTACATTGCCAAACAACGTCAAATTAGCTTCGTGAAATCTCACTTTTCTCGCCAACTGGAAGAGCGTCTGGGGCTGATTGAAGTCCAGGCACCGATCCTGAGCCGTGTAGGAGATGGCACGCAGGATAACTTGTCGGGCTGTGAAAAAGCGGTGCAGGTGAAAGTGAAAGCTTTGCCAGACGCCCAGTTCGAAGTGGTGCATTCACTGGCGAAGTGGAAGCGTCAAACGCTGGGACAACATGACTTCAGCGCGGGTGAGGGGCTGTACACGCACATGAAAGCCCTGCGCCCGGATGAAGACCGTCTCTCTCCGCTTCACTCGGTCTATGTGGACCAGTGGGACTGGGAGCGCGTTATGGGCGATGGTGAGCGTCAATTCTCCACCCTGAAAAGCACGGTAGAGGCTATCTGGGCGGGAATTAAGGCGACCGAAGCGGCGGTAAGCAAAGAATTTGGTCTGGCACCGTTCCTGCCAGAGCAGATCCATTTTGTTCACAGCCAGGAGCTGTTAGCGCGTTATCCGGATCTTGATGCCAAAGGGCGTGAACGCGCCATCGCGAAAGATCTGGGTGCGGTATTCCTGGTGGGGATCGGCGGCAAGCTCAGCGATGGTCATCGTCATGACGTACGTGCGCCGGATTATGATGACTGGAGTTCGGCTTCCGAGCTGGGTTACGCTGGTCTGAACGGCGATATTTTGGTCTGGAACCCGGTTCTTGAAGATGCGTTTGAACTGTCTTCCATGGGGATCCGTGTGGATGCCGATGCGTTGAAACACCAGCTTTCCCTGACGGGCGACGAAGATCGCCTGAGTCTGGAATGGCACCAGGCGCTGCTGCGTGGCGAAATGCCGCAGACCATTGGCGGCGGTATTGGTCAGTCACGTTTGACCATGTTGTTGCTGCAGTTGCCGCATATTGGTCAGGTACAGTGCGGCGTATGGCCGGCGCAGGTCCGTGAAAGCGTCGACTCCCTGCTGTAAGTATTAACGCTGCCAGCGTCTGAGCAGGCGGCTTCGCATCCCGGTATCAAAGCGCCAGATATGATCGAAGATGCGCATGATGCCGGGTTTGCCGTGGGCTGACATCGCAACCGCATGAAAACGGTGTTGATGCACCCGCTGTAACTCCCCAACTTTACTCACTACTTCATCAGGTAACCGCTGAGCGATAAAATCCGAAATCACGACCGCGTCGGCATCAAACCACTCCCGTCCCTGCATCCTTTCAATAATGGCGCGAAAACAGCTGGCAATATCCGTACCGCCGCGAAAACGCTGGCTTAAGAAACGGATCGCCTGCTCAATGCCCTGTGGACCAGACAGTTCGTAGCGCACAACTTCAGTCGAAAATAACATGATGTAGCAGCGGCGGTTAGCGGCAAGGGCCCCGCGCATTGGCGCCACCCAAAAGGCTGTCGCGCCCTGCTCATTAAGCCCACCCATTGAACCCGACGTATCCACGCAGACAATAAATGGTCCGCGAGGCTGCTCGTCAAAATCCTGATGCACGACCGGGCGCTCGGTGACTTTTTCACGCCAGGCTTCGCCATGCAGGCGGTATGTCAGCAGCTGTTTTTCCACCAGCCGCCGATAGAACTCATATTCCAGTTCGGTGATGCCAAGGGTCGCCAGCTCCGGAGGGAGTAAACGCAGAATATCGTCGCTTTGTTGGATACCATCAACCTGCTCCGGGACGGTGGCGGGTTCGCGTACCAGCGTGCGAAAGGTTTCCATTGGCGCATCTTTCCGCGGAACCGATTTGGCTTCCCGGGAGCGTCCCAACTGTTCGGCTAAGCGTTGGAGTTCGGGCTGCTGCGTCAGGAAATCACCGTACTTCACGATTAACTGGTAATCGCCGCGCTTGATTTGACCTGCGCTCATGTCCCATAAACGGCCTGCGGCGGTGTCGTTTTCCGCCAGCACCGGATCCAGCTGTCCGCTCAGCGTCATACGTTCCTGAACTTCACTGAGCAACTGTTCGCGTTCTTCTTCCAGCAACTGGTGATTCAGCGTGGTGGTTTGAATCACCAGGCTTAAACGCCAGCGTTGTAAAAACAGCGTGTGCAGCGCGGGAGTGAATGTACTATTGCCATCAACCAATTGTTGGGCTTGCCCGGCATAGGGGGAATGTAACCGGTGCAGTAGCGTTAATATTTGCGGTAACTGGACGATAAACTGCGGGGAGGAAAGGAGCTGACTTTGCTGGTAGCACATCACTTCTTCCGTCAGTTCCGGCGGTACGCGGGTATCTTTCAGACGGTTGCGTAATGCCTCGCGCCAGCGGGGAAGATCGTTGGCTATCGCCTTTTTTAGCCGGGGGAATTTTTCAAAAAAAACCGCCAGCTGTGGGGAGGCCAGCAGCGCGAGGATCATCTCTTCGATCATCCCCTCTTCGCTTACCGCCAGCATAATATTCAGCGTATCAAGCGTCAGCATTGCTGTGCCTGGCGGATCTGCTCGCCAACGTCCTGCAGGCTGGCTTCAATCCGGCCTAACCAGTCGCTATGGATAAACAGACATTTTTGCTGTTCGCTAAACCCGCGGTGCTGCTGGTGCCACTCGGTATCAAGCGCCTCAAGCTGCTCTTTTATCTCGCTGGGCATATTCTCTTTCGATGAACCCGGAAGTGCCAGGCGGGAGCCTTGTAAGCTGACGTCGCGCACGACCAGGTGCTGGTCGCTGTCGACTTCCATATTCAGCGTCTGGGCAAAGCCTATGCCGTTTAGCTTGCCGCGGATTTCACTGCCTTTGGTCAGCCACTGCTCCAGCGCGCTACGCTCAAACGCAATATGGATAACGTCCATATCATGCAGTTTTAAAGGCTTTTGTAGCAGCAACGTCACTACCGCCGTATTAACGTCTGCAGGTAGATCATAATGTGGACGACGGCTGAACATCCCACCCTGGCGAATAACGGTAAAGGCGGTTTTATCGCTCTGTTGCTGCTGTAACTGGAGGCGGCGCTGCACAATCGCGCCGAGGCGCGTTAGCATTGACTGCTGCTGCCAGGCGTGTCCGGTCATCAATATTTCAATCTGCTGCTGCATCAGATTCAGGCTTTGTGCGTCGTACCACAGGCAGTCTTTCAACAGGATAAGATCGATAGGTGCAACCGCATCGCGTCCGCTAAAGAAGGCGCTGGCCTGCAACAGGCGGATCGCTTTTTTCCAGCGGCGGTCAGAGACGTAAGGAGCGTTCGGTAGTGCATCCAACTGCTGGCGCAGCGTATAGACCAACTCAAAGACGCGATCGGGAAGCGTGATGGTGCCGATATCTTTTTGCCACTGGTAATACTCTTCATCGGTCACCTGTAACGTTGCCGGAACAGGGTTGTCGCTTTCATCCTGCTGGCTTAACAACATGGAGCGGAAGTTGGCCTTGTCCTGCACCTTGTCCAGCCACAGGCGAATTAGCATACGGTCGTACAGTGCTTCCAGGCTGCTGTCTGCTTCAGGCAGTTCGTTGGAGGCCGCCACCAGCAGACGCATCGGGATTTTTTCCTCAAACGCGCCGTTGCGGAAGTGGCGTTCGTTAATGGCGGTCAGCAGGGTGTTGAGGATGGCCGGGCCCGCCTTCCAGATTTCATCCAGAAAAACGATTTCAGCTTCGGGAAGATAACCCGCCGTTAAGCGCTCATAGCGCCCTTCATCTTTCAGGGCCTGAATAGATAGCGGGCCGAAGACTTCTTCTGGCGTGGAGAAGCGCGTCATCAAATATTCGAAAGCGCGCGCATTTTTAAACGCAAACTTCAGCCGACGTGCAATTAAGCTTTTTGCGATCCCTGGCGGGCCGAGTAAGAACACACTCTCACCGCTAAGCGCCGCCAGCAGGCACAGACGAATGGCGTGGCTACGTTCATAGAGTCCCTTTTCCAGCGCATTGCTCAGACGGGAAATTCTTTCCGCTAATAAATGTGGGTGAGCCATAATGAAGTGGCGTCCTTTCGCCAAATGTACTGCGTAAACTGCGAGTATAAATGCTTCACACCAGTGCAGTAATAGACTGAAGGTGCGCTTATTTTTCTTTGAGCCAGATTAATCTGGTCTCATTTAGGGGTACGATTTTGCGATTAATCGTGCATACTGTGCGCCTTTTTGTGGGCCAAGGGACTACGCACACATTTCTTATATATACACCAAATCAATCAAGCTGCACGAAGACGGTAAATGAGTTATCTCCTGGGATGGGCGGAATAACGCGTGAAGCCAATGGAAGCGGCCTGAAGAATGACGTGTATAAACGAAAGACGAGTCTATGAGCACTGATAATAAGCAATCATTGTCTGCGATTACCCTTGCAGCTATTGGGGTTGTCTACGGTGATATTGGTACCAGCCCACTTTATACACTCCGTGAATGTTTGTCTGGGCAGTTCGGTTTTGGCGTTGAACGTGATGCCGTGTTTGGTTTTCTTTCGCTGATTTTCTGGCTGCTGATCTTTGTTGTCTCCATCAAGTACCTGACGTTTGTCATGCGTGCGGATAACGCCGGAGAAGGCGGGATCCTGACGCTAATGTCACTGGCCGGGCGTAATACGTCGGCGCGAACAACCTCAATGCTGGTCATTATGGGGTTGATAGGCGGCAGCTTCTTCTATGGTGAGGTGGTGATTACGCCGGCTATTTCGGTGATGTCGGCGATCGAAGGTCTGGAGATCGTGGCACCGCAACTGGATACCTGGATTGTTCCGCTCTCTATTATTGTCCTGACACTGCTGTTTATGATTCAAAAGCACGGTACTGGCACCGTGGGTAAGCTTTTTGCACCTATTATGCTGGTTTGGTTCCTGGTGCTGGCGGTGTTGGGCGTACGTAGTATTATTGCTAACCCGGAAGTGCTGCAGGCGTTAAACCCAATGTGGGCGGTGCATTTCTTCCTCGAATATAAAACGCTGTCGTTTATTGCGCTGGGCGCGGTGGTGCTGTCGATCACCGGCGTTGAAGCGCTGTACGCGGATATGGGCCACTTTGGTAAGTTCCCCATTCGCCTGGCGTGGTTCTCTGTAGTGTTACCTTCGCTGGTGCTGAACTATTTTGGCCAGGGTGCATTGCTGTTAAAACATCCGGAAGCGATCAAAAACCCGTTCTTCCTGCTGGCACCGGACTGGGCGTTGATTCCCCTGTTGATCCTTGCCGCGCTGGCCACGGTTATTGCCTCGCAGGCGGTGATCTCTGGTGTATTCTCATTGACGCGGCAGGCGGTACGTCTGGGATATCTGTCGCCGATGCGTATCATCCACACTTCAGAGATGGAGTCAGGGCAAATCTATATTCCGTTCGTCAACTGGATGCTGTACATCGCGGTGGTGATTGTGATCGTCAGCTTTGAGCACTCCAGTAACCTGGCTGCCGCGTACGGTATTGCGGTAACGGGGACGATGGTGCTGACGTCTATTCTGTCGACAACCGTGGCGCGCAAAAACTGGCACTGGAATAAATACTTTGTGTTCCTGATTCTGGTGGCCTTCCTGTGCATTGATATCCCGCTGTTCTCCGCGAACCTTGATAAGCTGATTTCTGGTGGTTGGCTGCCGCTGACGCTGGGTCTGGTGATGTTCACCATCATGACCACCTGGAAAAGCGAGCGCTTCCGTCTGCTGCGTCGTATGCATGAACACGGTAATTCTCTGGAGGCGATGATTGCTTCTCTGGAGAAATCGCCGCCGGTACGCGTGCCTGGCACAGCGGTGTATATGTCCCGTGCCATGAATGTCATCCCGTTTGCGCTTCTGCATAACCTCAAACATAACAAGGTGCTGCATGAACGCGTGATCCTGCTGACGCTGCGTACAGAAGATGCGCCGTATGTTCATAATGTGCGTAGGGTGCAAATTGAGCAGCTGTCGCCGACCTTCTGGCGCGTGGTGGCCAGCTACGGCTGGCGCGAAACACCAAACGTAGAGGAAGTGTTCCATCGCTGCGGGCTGGAAGGCCTAAGCTGTCGGATGATGGAAACCTCGTTCTTCATGTCGCACGAGTCGCTGATTGTCGGCAAACGTCCGTGGTATTTACGCCTGCGCGGCAAATTGTATCTGCTGTTGCAGCGCAATGCGCTACGTGCACCGGACCAGTTTGAGATCCCACCTAACCGGGTGATTGAACTCGGGACGCAGGTCGAGATTTAACGTTACCGACGCCCTCTTTCTTCATGAAAGGGGGCGTTTTGTTTTCCCCCTCACATTTTCCTTTCTTCTGATGATACGGCTTGCGAAACGTTTCGATGACGATCACATTTTCGTAACGTCATGGTGGTTTTATGTGCATTCTTCAGACTAAACTTATCACCAGCGAAACGTTTCGCTAGTGGGGAAAGAAAATGAAGAAAGGCACGGTACTCAACTCTGAAATTTCATCGGTGATCTCCCGTCTGGGGCATACCGATACGCTGGTGGTGTGTGATGCGGGTTTACCCATCCCAAATAGTACTACGCGTATCGATATGGCATTAACCCAGGGCGTACCTTCTTTTATGCAGGTACTGGATGTGGTCACGCGTGAAATGCAGGTCGAGTCGGCCATTCTCGCGACGGAAATCAAACAACATAATCCGCAACTCCACGAAACGTTGCTCAGCCACATTGAGCAACTGCAACAACACCAGGGAAATACCATAGAAATTCGTTACACCACGCATGAACAATTCAAAAAACAAACCGCAGACAGTCAGGCGGTAATTCGCAGCGGAGAATGTTCTCCGTATGCGAATATCATTCTTTGTGCTGGCGTCACGTTCTGAGGCCATCATGAACGCACTACTGCAACTCAAAGGGATCGATAAAGCGTTCCCGGGCGTTAAGGCGCTATCCGGCGCCGCGTTGAATGTTTACTCCGGCCGCGTTATGGCGCTGGTGGGCGAAAACGGCGCGGGCAAATCCACCATGATGAAAGTCCTGACCGGTATCTACACTCGTGATGCCGGTTCGTTATTATGGCTGGGGAAAGAAACCACCTTTAACGGTCCTAAATCCTCTCAGGAAGCAGGGATCGGCATCATTCACCAGGAACTGAACCTGATCCCGCAACTCACCATCGCCGAGAACATTTTCCTCGGCCGTGAGTTTGTGAATCGCTTTGGCAAAATAGACTGGAAGAAGATGTATGCCGAAGCAGACCAGTTGCTGGCTAAACTTAATCTGCGTTTTAAAAGCGACAAGCTGGTCGGTGAGCTATCGATTGGCGATCAGCAGATGGTTGAAATCGCCAAAGTGCTGAGCTTTGAATCCCGGGTCATCATTATGGATGAACCGACGGATGCGTTGACGGATACCGAAACCGAATCCCTGTTCCGCGTGATCCGTGAACTGAAATCTCAGGGACGCGGCATTGTCTATATTTCTCACCGCATGAAAGAGATTTTCGAAATTTGTGATGATGTGACGGTGTTCCGCGATGGACAGTTTATTGCCGAACGTGAAGTGGCCTCACTGACCGAAGATTCACTCATTGAAATGATGGTGGGACGTAAGCTGGAAGATCAGTACCCGCGGCTGGATAAAGCGCCTGGCGATGTGCGCCTGAAGGTCGATAACCTGTGCGGCCCTGGAGTGCATGATGTGTCATTCACGTTGCGTAAAGGTGAGATCCTTGGCGTGTCGGGTCTGATGGGTGCCGGACGTACTGAATTGATGAAAGTGCTATACGGCGCGCTGCCGCGCACCAGTGGTTACGTCACGCTTGACGGGCATGAAGTGGTTACGCGTTCTGAACAGGATGGGCTGGCCAACGGCATCGTCTATATTTCTGAAGACCGCAAACGCGACGGCTTAGTGCTGGGCATGTCGGTGAAAGAGAACATGTCGTTGACCGCATTGCGTTACTTCAGCCGTGCGGGCGGCAGTCTGAAACACAAAGATGAGCAGCAGGCGGTGGGTGATTTTATCCGTCTGTTCAATGTGAAAACGCCCTCGATGGAACAGGCAATCGGCCTGCTCTCCGGTGGCAATCAGCAAAAAGTGGCGATTGCGCGTGGTTTGATGACCCGTCCCAAAGTGCTGATCCTCGATGAACCTACGCGCGGCGTGGACGTTGGGGCTAAAAAAGAGATTTACCAGCTAATCAACCAGTTTAAGGCTGATGGGCTGAGCATCATTCTGGTCTCTTCGGAGATGCCAGAAGTATTGGGCATGAGCGATCGCATTATCGTCATGCATGAAGGGCATCTCGGCGGTGAATTCACTCGCGAGCAGGCCACTCAGGAAGTATTAATGGCTGCCGCTGTGGGCAAGCTTAATCGCGTGAATCAGGAGTAAAAAAGATGACTACCCAGGCTGTTTCTGGTCGCCGTTATTTCACTAAAGCATGGCTTCTGGAGCAAAAGTCGCTCATCGCTCTGTTAGTGCTGATCGCGATTGTTTCCACCATGAGCCCCAACTTTTTTACCGTTAATAACCTGTTCAACATTCTCCAGCAAACGTCGGTTAACGCCATCATGGCCGTTGGTATGACGCTGGTTATTCTGACGTCGGGTATCGATCTGTCTGTGGGTTCGCTACTGGCGCTTACCGGTGCCGTTGCTGCTTCGATTGTGGGTCTTGAAGTCAACGCGTTGGTGGCCGTTGCCGCTGCGCTGGCGTTAGGTGCGGCGGTTGGTGCCGTGACTGGCGTTATTGTGGCAAAAGGCCGCGTGCAGGCGTTTATCGCCACGCTGGTGATGATGTTGCTGCTGCGCGGTGTCACCATGGTGTACACCAACGGCAGTCCGGTAAACACCGGCTTTACCGATAATGCCGATCTGTTTGGCTGGTTTGGTATTGGTCGTCCGTTAGGCGTCCCAACGCCAGTATGGATCATGGGGATTGTCTTCCTGGCCGCGTGGTACATGCTGCACCATACCCGTCTGGGCCGATATATTTATGCGCTGGGTGGTAACGAAGCGGCAACGCGTCTGTCCGGTATCAGCGTCAATAAGATCAAAATTATCGTTTATTCACTCTGTGGACTGCTGGCTTCTCTGGCGGGCATCATCGAAGTGGCGCGCCTCTCCTCAGCGCAACCGACGGCGGGTACCGGCTATGAACTGGATGCTATCGCGGCGGTGGTATTAGGCGGCACCAGCCTGGCTGGCGGTAAAGGACGTATTGTTGGTACGCTGATCGGCGCACTGATTCTCGGTTTCCTCAATAATGGTTTGAATTTGTTAGGTGTTTCCTCCTATTACCAGATGATCGTTAAAGCAGTGGTCATTTTGCTGGCGGTACTGGTAGACAACAAAAAGCAGTAACAACGACTACAGGACATCTTAAATATGAACATGAAAAAACTGGCTACCCTGGTTTCTGCTGTTGCGCTGAGTGCCACCGTGAGCGCGAATGCGATGGCAAAAGATACCATTGCGCTGGTGGTCTCTACCCTTAACAACCCGTTCTTTGTCTCTCTGAAGGATGGGGCGCAAAAAGAAGCAGATAAGCTAGGTTATAACCTGGTGATTCTGGACTCGCAGAACAACCCGGCGAAAGAGTTGGCGAACGTTCAGGACTTAACCGTGCGTGGAACCAAAATTCTGCTGATTAACCCAACCGACTCCGATGCCGTGGGTAATGCCGTGAAGATGGCTAACCAGGCGAAAATTCCGGTGATCACCCTGGACCGTCAGGCAACCAAAGGGGACGTTGTCAGCCATATTGCGTCTGATAACGTGCTGGGCGGTAAAATTGCCGGTGACTACATCGCGAAGAAAGCAGGCGAAGGTGCGAAAGTTATCGAACTGCAGGGTATTGCCGGAACATCGGCGGCGCGTGAGCGTGGTGAAGGTTTCCAGCAGGCCGTTGCGGCACACAAATTTAACGTGCTGGCCAGCCAGCCGGCAGATTTCGACCGTACCAAAGGTCTGAACGTTATGCAGAACCTGCTGACCGCGCATCCTGATGTGCAGGCCGTATTTGCTCAGAACGATGAAATGGCACTGGGCGCGCTGCGTGCTCTGCAAACGGCGGGTAAATCTGATGTGATGGTGGTTGGATTTGACGGCACGCCTGATGGCGAAAAAGCGGTAAATGATGGCAAACTGGCTGCGACCATCGCTCAGTTACCGGATCAGATTGGCGCGAAAGGCGTTGATATTGCGGATAAGGTACTGAAGGGCGAGAAGGTTCAGGCTAAATATCCAGTTGACCTGAAGCTGGTCATCAAGCAGTAATAGCGATTCAGGCCGCTCGCGACCTGATGGCGACATAAATACGCCATCCTCAGAGTGTTGAAGATGAAAGCGTAAAAAGAAAAGCAGGGCACGCGCCACCCTAACCCGGTGGCGCACTTTGACTTGGAATTCTGAACATGAAAACCGCAGGCAACCTCGTTGTACTTGGCAGCATTAATGCCGATCACATCCTTAACCTTAACTCTTTTCCGACACCTGGCGAAACCGTAACCGGTAGCCACTATCAGGTTGCATTTGGCGGAAAAGGCGCGAACCAGGCGGTTGCTGCGGGTCGTAGTGGTGCGAATATCGCCTTCATTGCCTGTACAGGAGATGACGATATTGGTGAGCGTGTACGTAAACAATTAGCCAGCGATAACATCGATATTGCGCCTGTTAGCGTGATTTCTGGCGAAGCGACCGGCGTGGCGCTGATTTTTGTTAACGCGGAAGGCGAGAACGTTATCGCTATTCATGCCGGGGCGAATGCCGCACTTTCTCCTGCGTTAGTGGAAGCTCAACATGACCGTATTGCGCAGGCCTCGGCCTTACTGATGCAGTTAGAGTCGCCCATTGAAAGCGTACTGGCTGCGGCAAAAATTGCGCGTCGACATAATACGACGGTCGCGCTTAATCCGGCTCCGGCTCGTGAACTCCCTGACGAACTGCTGTCGCTGGTGGATATCATTACCCCGAATGAAACGGAAGCTGAAAAGCTGACCGGGATCCGGGTAGAAAACGATGAAGATGCCGCTAAAGCAGCGCTGGCGCTGCACACAAAGGGAATTCACACCGTACTGATTACCTTAGGAAGTCGTGGTGTGTGGGCTAGCGTAAACGGTGAAGGTCATCGTGTTCCTGGTTTTAAAGTGGACGCCGTTGATACCATCGCTGCCGGTGATACCTTTAACGGTGCGTTAATTACCGCGTTACTGGAAGAGACACCGTTGCCTGAGGCGATTCGCTTTGCGCATGCGGCCGCGGCGATTGCGGTAACGCGTAAAGGTGCACAACCTTCCGTTCCGTGGCGCGAAGAAATTGAGGCGTTTTTAGGTCAGCAGAGGTAACGCTTGGCTACAATGAAGGACGTTGCCCGCCTGGCGGGTGTTTCCACGTCGACGGTTTCTCACGTCATTAATAAAGATCGCTTTGTCAGCGAGGCTATCACCGGCAAAGTTGACGCTGCGATTAAAGAGCTTAACTATGCGCCTTCCGCGCTGGCGCGTAGCCTCAAGTTGAATCAGACTCGCACCATTGGCATGTTAATCACAGCCAGTACCAACCCCTTCTATTCAGAACTGGTGCGCGGCGTTGAGCGCAGCTGTTTTGAGCGCGGCTACAGTCTGGTGTTGTGCAACACCGAAGGCGATGAACAGCGCATGAATCGTAATCTGGAGACGCTGATGCAAAAGCGGGTGGACGGCTTACTGCTGCTCTGCACCGAAACCCATCAGCCTTCCATGGAGATCATGCAGCGCTACCCTTCTATTCCCACCGTGATGATGGACTGGTCACCCTTTGAAGGGGAAAGTGACCTGATTCAGGACAATTCCCTGCTGGGTGGCGATCTGGCAACTCAGCATCTCATTGATAAGGGCTTTACGCGCATAGCTTGTATTACCGGTCCACTGGATAAAACGCCGGCACGTTTGCGGCTGGAGGGATACCGGGAAGCGATGAAGCGTGCAGGGCTGGATATTCCTCAGGGCTATGAGATCACCGGTGATTTTGAGTTCGGCGGTGGGTTTGAAGCCATGCAAACGCTGTTGTCACATAACCAGCGACCACAGGCCGTTTTTGCGGGCAATGATGCAATGGCTGTGGGGGCGTATCAGGCTCTGTATCAGTCAGGATTGCGCATTCCGCAGGATATGGCGGTCGTGGGCTATGATGATATCGAACTGGCGCGCTACATGACGCCACCGCTCACCACTATCCACCAACCGAAAGATGAACTGGGTGAGCTGGCCATCGACGTATTAATCCACCGCATGGCGCAGCCCGCTTTACAGCAACAGCGCCTGCAGCTTACTCCTGTTCTGATGGTGCGGGGGTCGGTTTAGACTTATGCCGATCATTGATCAGGTTGCGGCCATCTTTGGCTTTTAGCAGCATGAACATCAGCGCTGATATCACCGTAATCGCGCCCATCGTAATAAAGGTATAGTGGAACTGTTCTACCGTATTGGTTCCTTCCATGCCTTCATAGACACGCAGTACGGCGGCGCTAATCGCCACCCCTAAGCTGATCGACAGCTGCTGCGTGACGGCTAACACGCTGTTGCCGCTACTGGCATTATCATCGGTTAGATCCGCAAGGGTAATGGTATTCATTGAAGTAAACTGGGTGGACATTCCCATACCTAAAATGAACAGCGGCAGGATCAGCATCCAGACTGGCATCGCGGGAGATTGCAAAGAGAACTGCGCAATCATCAGGCCGATAAATACCGTGACGCCGACCAGCGTGGTGCGGTAGCCAAGACGACGCAGAACCTGCGTCACCATCGATTTCGCCAGAATAGATCCCAGCGCCGTCGGCGCCATCATGCAACCGGCTATTAGCGCCGGGTAGCCAAAGCCTACCTGCAACATCAGCGGCATTAAGAAAGGGACACACCCCGTTCCCAGACGTGTGGCAAGGTTTCCTGCGATACCGACCGAGAAGGTGCGGGTCTTAAAGATTGGCAGAGAAATTAACGGTGTGGGATGGCGGCGCGCGTGGCGGATGTAAGCGAGCAGTAGCAAAATGCTACCAAGAATAATGCTGAGGGCGACCCAACTGGCGACAAGCTTTTCACCGAACAACTCCACGCCGCTGGAGAACAGTACCAGACTCAGACCAAAGAGAAAGAAGCCAGTCATATCAAAACGGCGGCGCGGAGTCGTGAAGTTAGGCATATATTTGCGGGCGTAGAAGATGCCGGCGATGCCAATCGGAATATTAATCAAGAAGATCCAATGCCAGCTGGCCCACGTGACCAGTACTCCGCCCAGGACCGGACCTAAAATGGGTCCCACCAGTCCCGGCATAGTCACGAAGTTAAGGACCGGGAGCAGCTCACTGCGCGGGTAGGCGCGTAATAGCGCCAGGCGGGCAACCGGCATCATCATTGCGCCACCAATGCCTTGTATCACGCGGAAAATAACCAGTTGGGTTAAAGAGCCGGAGAGTGCGCAGGCAAGTGAACCCAGGGTAAACAGACTCACGGCAATCATAAAGATACGTCGGGTGCCGAAGCGGTCAGCCAGCCAGCCACTTACCGGGATCAACATCGCTACCGTCAGGGTGTAGCTGATAATGGCAGACTGCATGGCGAGTGGGGAGCGGTTGAGGCTGTGCGCGATGGCGGGTAACGCAGTATTAAGGATGGTGGCGTCTAATGCCTGCATAAAAAAGGCCATGGCTGCGATCCATGGCAGTCCGGCCATACTGCGCGATTTTTTTTCAGGCATGTTATTTATCCGGGAGATCGTTAGGAGCTATCAGCAATGCCTGACAGGCGGTGAAGGCGCGATCGCCATCGCTCTCCTCTATGGCATCGACAATAGCCTGATGCAAATCCAGCTTTACCACGTCGTTATAGGTAATAGAGGTAAAATAGGTCTGATAAACGGAATGGAATAACGAGGCAAAGGAGATCAGAAATGGATTCGCGCTCATTTCATAGATGTGCTCATGCCAGGCGATATCAACCTCAATCCAGCGCTCGCGCTTAAAGTTCCTTTTCAGCTCGACCATCTCTTCCATTAACGTAGTCAGATGTGCTTTTTGTTCTGCTGTGCCGATAGTCGCCGCCAGTAAACAGGCTTGAGGCTCCAGGCTAATGCGCATCACCAGAAAATGTTTGATGACCTGAGGGAAATTATCTTCCGTCATCCACCAGGTGAGCAGTTCCTGATCGAGAAAGTTCCAGTTTGCTTGTGGCATAACGCGAGTACCAATACGCGGGCGCGGTAATACCATACCTTTTGCCGTTAATGTCTTTACCGCTTCCCTTACCGCTGTACGGCTCACACCGAACTGGCTGCCCAGTTCTATTTCACCTGGTAGGATGGCGCCTGGCGCGTACTCACCTTTTAATATTCGCTGAGCCAGCTTTTCGGCCAGAACATAGGAAAGGTTTTTCTGTGCGGCTAGCTGTTGGGCATTTAAAGGCATGAATGTTCTTCCTTACTCTTTCTCTTATTCATTAGTATGCCATCAGGAAGTGTGATTGCGGTTGCAAAAACGGCAGATTGCTTATTTTATGGCATGTTAAAGACAGTTTTGGTGAAATAATACGCACTCGGAAAGTTATTTTAAATTTCCTCTTGTCAGCCTGAAATAACTCCCTATAATGCGCCTCCACTGACACGGAACAACGGATTACAAGCCGCCAGGTCAGCGGGGTTCCACTGAGAACCCTGCGGAGAAAAGCAGAAATTAAATGCTTGACTCTGAATGAGGAAAACGTATTATACGGGACCTCGCAACGGTGAGCGAAAGCCGTGTTGCACTGCTCTTTAACAATTTATCAGACAATCTGTGTGGGCACTCGAAGATACGGATTCT
>OJJJ01000445.1_pt1 | contig 20717 bp, 13 predicted proteins | sample 1596311 | NCBI WGS metagenome assembly OJJJ01 (sample SAMEA4350140, study PRJEB24818) | metagenome | biome: human; feature: gut; material: faeces | place: Denmark | collected 2013-09 | reverse complement strand
CCTGATAATGGATAGTCTCAACAAAATATATTCTTCGTTACCCGTACTGGAAAGAAATAAACGCCTGAAGCTATCACGGCAAAAGAGATTCGATGTTTATTATTGTCTCGCTTTTATGTTTGGTTTTGCCGGATTAGTTCTGTGGTGGGGAAGTCATACGTATTTCAGTGTGTTAACTGAGCTGTTAACCCCAGCGGTAGATATCGGCGCGGCGAAGAACATCATGAATCTGTGGAATGTTCTGATGGATTTCGTTCCCTTTATTCTTTTCTCACTTTCCATTGGATGTCTGGCAACGGCTTTGCTGGGAGTACTGATGGCCGAACTGGCTTTCTGGTTTGAATATGCCTTTGAAAAAAGCTTCCAGCGATATTTAAACCGCAACCTCCGGCAGAATAATAACATGAAAGAAGGAGGGCCTGATGTTCATCCGTAAACCATTATCAGTGCTTTGTGGAATGTTACTAGGGGTGTCATTGACGGCGGCCGCAGATGTTAACGGCGACATGAACAACTTCTTCAATAAGCTGGGGTTCGCTTCCAATACCAGTCAGCCTCAGGTCTGGCAGGGGCAGGCGGCGGGTTACGCTTCCGGCGGTTCGCTTTATGCGAGGACGCAGGTGAAAACTATCCAGCTGGTCAGCATGACCCTGCCGGATATTAACGCCGGTTGCGGCGGCATCGATGCCTATCTCGGTTCGTTCTCTTTTATCAACAGCGAGCAACTGCAGCGCTTCGGCAAACAAATCATGTCCAACGCCGCGGGCTACTTCTTTGACCTGGCACTGCAGACGACCGTGCCGGAGATCAAAACGGCAAAAGACTTTCTGCAGAAGATGGCCAGCGACATCAACAGCATGAATCTCAGCAGCTGCCAGGCCGCGCAGGGGATTGTCGGCGGGCTGTTTCCTCGAACCCAGGTCGCTCAGCAGAAGGTATGCCAGGACATTGCCGGCGAGAGCAACATCTTTTCGGACTGGGCGGCTTCCCGGCAGGGCTGTTCGGTGGGCGGGCAGATGGACAAGGTACAGGACAAAGCCAGCGACAAGGACAAGGAACGGGTCATGAAGAACATCAACGTCATGTGGAATGCCCTGTCCAAAAACCGCCTCTTTGATGGCAACAAGGAATTGAAAGAATTCGTGATGACACTGACCGGCACCCTTATTTTTGGCGAGAACAGTGAAATTACGCCACTGCCGGCACGCACCACGGACCAGGACCTGATTAAAGCAATGATGGAGGGCGGGACAGCCAGGATTTACCACTGCAATGATTCCGATAAATGCCTCAAGGTTGTTGCGGATGCGACGGTCACTATAGCCGCAAACAAGGCGCTGAAGAACCAGATTTCCACGCTACTGAGCAGCATCCAGAACAAGGCTGTGGCGGATGAAAAACTGACGGAACAGGAGAGGGGGTTTATTTCCAGCACTACCATCCCGGTCTTTAAATACCTGGTTGACCCGCAGATGCTCGGGGTCTCGAATACCCTGCTTTACCAGCTGACGGACTATATCGGCTACGACATCCTGCTGCAGTACATTCAGGAGTTGCTCCAGCAGGCCCGTGCAATGGTCGCAACCGGAAACTACCCGCAGTCGACGATGGACATGATCCTCGAGAACCTGAACCAGGCGAGTGTGCAGATTGCCGCTTTTCAGTCCCGGGTACAGGTGCAGCAGGACGCGCTGCTGGTCGTTGACCGGCAGATGAGCTACATGCGTCAACAGGTATCCGCCCGCATGATGACCCGCTACCAGAACAACTATCACTTTGGAGGAAGCCTCTGATGCTGGAAATCTACACGATAGCCGGCGGCGACTGGTTTCGGGGCAACCTGAATGCCATTGCCGCTTTCATGAGTACCGGTACCTGGTCCTCCATCGAGAAAATGTGTATCGCCTTTTCCGTGCTGATTGTCGCCAGCAGCTGGGTGAAAAAGCATAACGTTATGGATCTGGTCGGCTGGGTGTTTGCCCTGACGCTGGTCTCGATGCTGGTCGTCATTCGCAAACCAGTGCAGATTATCGACTACAGTAATGTCTCTCAGGTCTATCAGGTCGACAACGTCCCGATAGGCCTGGCTATTCCGGCCTCGCTGACAACGCGCGTCGGGAATGCGCTGGTACAGAGCTATGAGATGATTTTCTCCCTGCCTGACAGCGTGACGTACAGCAAGACAGGGATGCTGTTTGGCAGTAATTTAATCGCTAAAAGCACCGACTTTTTATCGCAGAACCCGGAGATCACCACGTTGTTCTCCGACTATGTACAGAACTGCGTCATGGGCGACATTTTCCTCAACCATAAGTACTCGTTTGAGGAACTGCTGAATTCCTCTGATCCGTACACCATTATTTTCTCTAACCCCAGCCCGCTGCGCGGGGTGTTTGATAAAAATAATCAATTTAAAACCTGTCAGGAAGCCTCCCGTGATTTGAAATCAGCCCTGGCGCTGGATTCTCAGACTGGCGGGAAAACCTGGAACTACTATGTGCGCCAGCTCTTTGGTGGCAAACCCAATCCGGACCTGCTGTTCAGCCAGATGATCGGTGACAGCTATAACTTCTTCTACAGCTCGGGGCAGAGCGCGGGACAGATAATCCGCCAGAATGTCACCATGAATGCACTGCGCAGCGGTATTCAGAGCTACGCGGCCCGCAGTGGCGATACGGCCAGCCTGGTGAACATCGCCAACACCTCTTCGCTGGAGAAACAACGCCTGGCACAGGCGACAATGGGCCACCAGGCATTACGCTCCCTGCCGTTGATGCAGACGGTCGTGATGGGGATCATGATTGGCCTGTTTCCGATCATGGTGATGGCCGCCATGTTCAACATGATGACAATGCAGGTCATCAAGGGTTACTTTTATGCGCTGATGTGGCTGCAGTCCTGGCCTCTGCTGTACGCCATTCTGAACAGTGCGATGGCGTATTATGCGAAGCAAAATGGAGTACCGGTGGTTCTGTCTGAACTCTCTCAGGTCCAGCTGAAAAACTCGGATATTGCAACAACCGCAGGCTATATCTCGATGATGATCCCTCCCTTAACCTGGGCCATGATTAAAAGTATGGGGGCAGGGTTTTCCAGCGCGTACAGTCATTTTGCCTCGTCGGGACTCAGCTCGACGTCGCAGGCCTCTTCCAGCGTGGTAGACGGGAATTACTCGTTTTCGAATATGCAGACGGACAATGTCAGCGGAAACAGCTGGAACACCAACAGTTCAACGGCATTTGGACAGATGTCCCGGCAACTGGGGAACGGAGGCATGGGTACACAGACCCGGGATGGTTCGATGGTCTGGGACAGCAGCGGCGCGATGTCAAAACTGCCGGTGGATATTAATGTTGGCCGGCAGATAGCCAGTGCACAGCAGCAGATGGCCCGTGAATCAGACGTCCAGGCAGAGAGCTCTCTGCAGGGCTATAACAGCAGCGTGACCAGTGCCTGGAACAGTCTGAAGCAGTTTGGCACAAATATGGGGACCAGCGCGTCAACCACCACCGGGGCCGATAATACTGAGTCGTCACAAGACTCGATGGCGAAGAGTAAAATGTGGAACGCGGTTGTTTCAAATGCAAAAGCCAACAACATCAGTAATGAACAGTCATTCCAGAACCTGATGGATGAAACATCAAGAGGCTCAATAACGGGTGAGGCTTACGGTGGGGCGAAATGGAGCTCAGGTGATCAACTTGCCGGAAAATTTGGAAAACTGTTCACTGGCGCTAGTGTTGAAGGCGGGGTGAAAGTTGCTGCAAGTGGCACCGGGAGTACGGGCTCAACAGATACTGTTGGGCAATCTGGTCGACATTCAGTAGATACCCGACACGATAGCAGTAGTCAGGCGGCAAAAGATTTTAAAGAGGGGTCTGATTATATTACCAGCCATAAAACCAGCACTTCAGGTAATACAACAGATAATAATGCCAGCTCCCGCGTGGACCAGTTCTCTGCGTCACTTTCCAGTGCGAAAAACAGCTATGACCAATATACAAACAGCCGTACACGTAGCCATGAATTCAGTGAAATGGCATCACGTACCGAAAGCATGAGCGGGCAGATGAGTGAGAATCTGACGCAGCAGTTTGCTAACTTTGTCCAACAGCGTTCTCCGCAGAATGCCGAAGCTATCCTCACCAATACCAGTTCACCTGAAGTAGCGGCACAACGGGAATCACTGGCTAGGGAGTTTGTTAAAGAGCAGGTCGAGCCAAAAGTGGATGGTGCCTATCAGGAGGCGAGAGGAAGTATTGGTCAAGGAATGCCTAATGTGTCAGGAGGCGGAGGCGCTGCTTCCGTAGAGGCCGATTATAGCCAGCACAGCGGTAGTATCGATGGTATGACGCACGACGCCGGCATTAAGGATAATGTGGGTCAGACTGTGGGTACGATGGTCTCTCAAAACAAACAGGCACACCAGGAAAGCCGTCAGGAGATACAGCAGCAGGGTGGTGAGGTCAAGAAACAGCAGACAGATCTGGAAAGTCATCATAAAACAGAGGGAAATAATTTTACCGAGCGATATAATAAAGAAACAGACAGTCAGGTAAATAACCCTTTAAGCCATACGACTGAGAGGTTTAAGCAGAAAGCAGAGGAAGCAACAAAAAAGATGGATGAAAAATTACCGTGAATGGACCTGGACAATGATAACTAATAAGCAAATTTTACAGGAAGTGGAGCAATTAAAAGAATTGTTCAATGATGGTGGTGCAGAAATCCCCCCTATGTGGCAATGCTTTTGGCCCGGACTCGCTGCTATGGCGTGGATGGTAACATGGCCGTTGATACTGTATGGCTATAAGTTCTTGTTTTTAGATCTTCCAGATGCAGCAAATATAGGGGTCGCAGCATCAGTAATTATTGCGATGGTTGCTGGGTTGTTTATCATGATTGGTATTGCTAATACCCGAGCTCTGTATCTGTCAATACCCAAGAGATTTCGGGATGACTCAGCACTGTGTCGACTTCTTGTCAACAAAGCCAGATGTTATAGCTCAACCTACCTAGTCGGATATGCTGTATTGATTGTATTATTCACTTTCCCTGTGCACGGGGCTATTTATTCTACTGTCATATTTATCCTTTCATCATTTGGCTTTATGATTTATATGAATGTTGACCTCAATCGTTATCAGTTAACGGCGCTTACATATTTACTTGAGTCATTCAAAAGATCGGGAGCTAAATGAAGACATTCTGGTCTATTAATTATGGTAGTTTGTTAATAGGCTAAGAGTTTCTTTGGGTTATTATTGATTGTTCAAATCGTAATTAATTTACACCTTTCCCTTAAAATTCCTTTATAGTGAATGCGCATTCCGAAGCAATAAGAGAATGTGTATTCACTTATATTGATTATGTCACAAGGATTCAGGATGAAACTAAATAAAGTCATGGCTGTAATGGTCATCAGCTCAGCACTGGTGCTTTCCGGTTGTAGCGCAATGGGGACAGCAATTAAAAAGCGTAATCTGGATGTGAAAACGCAGATGAGCGAAACAATCTGGCTGGAACCGTCAAATAATAAGACCGTTTATCTGCAAATCAAAAATACCTCTGATAAAGATATGAGCGGGCTCCAGTCGAAAATCACCAGTGCCGTCACAGCAAAAGGCTACCAGGTCGTCACTAATCCCGATACCGCAGGTTACTGGATTCAGGCAAATGTGCTGAAGGCCGATAAAATGGACCTGCGTGAAACCCAGGGCTGGCTAAGCCGCGGTTATGAAGGCGCGGCTACAGCGGCTGCGCTGGGTGCAGGGATCACCGCCTACAATTCCAGTTCAGCCGGCGCGACCCTCGGTGTCGGCCTGGCCGCCGGGCTGGTAGGCATGGCGGCTGATGCGATGGTGGAAGATGTGAACTACACGATGATCACCGACGTTCAGATCTCCGAGCGGGCCAAAACCCAGGTACAGACGGATAATGTTGCGGTATTACGCCAGGGGACCTCCGGCGCGAAAGTGCAAACCAGCACCGAAACCGGTAATCAGCATAAATACCAGACGCGCGTTGTCTCCAATGCGAACAAAGTTAATCTCAAGTTCCCGGAAGCACAGCCAGTTCTGGAAGACCAGCTGGCCAAATCTATCGCGAATATTCTGTAAGTCTTCCACCTCACGGCCCGGGTATACCGGGCCTGACTGACATCGCCTCCCTGGCCTGTCAGGTTAATTCGACATTTAATCAGCTTATTCCTCCTCAGAACGGTGAGCAGTTGCGCAATTTATTTGTGCATCTGTGAGGCGTTGCCGACCGTGGTCGGAACATTCCTTCGCTTTTGTATTTAAGGTCAAGAATTATGAGCTTTAATGCCAAGGACATGACTCAGGGCGGTCAGATTGCCAATATGCGTTTTCGCATGTTCGGCCAGATTGCCAATATTATATTCTATGTGTTGTTTATTATTTTCTGGGTTTTATGCGGACTGATGCTGATGTACCGGCTCAGCTGGCAAACCTTCGTTAACGGCTGCGTCTACTGGTGGTGCACGACACTGGCGCCCATGCGCGATATCATTCGCTCCCAGCCGGTCTATACGATTAATTATTACGGCAGGGCGCTTGAATATAATTCTGAGCAGATCCTGGCCGATAAATATACCATCTGGTGCGGTGAACAGCTCTGGACCAGTTTTGTTTTTGCCGCCATCGTGTCGTTGACCGTCTGTATTGTGACGTTCTTTGTCGCCAGCTGGGTGCTAGGGCGCCAGGGGAAACAGCAGAGCGAAGATGAGAATACCGGGGGCCGCCAGCTTTCCGATAAACCAAAAGAAGTGGCTCGCCAGATGAAACGCGATGGGGTGGCCTCCGATATTAAAATTGGCGATCTGCCTATTCTTAAATACTCTGAAATCCAGAACTTCTGTCTTCACGGTACGGTCGGCTCAGGTAAATCCGAAGTCATCCGCCGGCTGCTGAATTACGTGCGTGCTCGTGGTGATATGGCCATTATCTATGACCGCTCCTGCGAGTTCGTTAAAAGTTATTACGACCCGTCCTTAGATAAGATACTCAACCCTCTGGATGCCCGCTGTGCTGCCTGGGATATATGGCGCGAATGCCTGACACTACCGGATTTTGATAACGTCTCTAATACGCTGATTCCGATGGGCACTAAAGAGGACCCGTTCTGGCAGGGCTCCGGCCGCACCATATTTTCCGAAGGTGCGTACCTGATGCGCGAGGATAAAGACCGTAGCTACGAAAAGCTGGTTGATACCATGCTGTCCATCAAAATCGACAAACTGCGCGCGTACCTGAAAAACACGCCGGCCGCTAACCTGGTGGAGGAAAAGATTGAGAAAACGGCTATCTCCATTCGTGCCGTACTGACCAACTATGTCAAAGCCATTCGCTATCTGCAGGGGATCGAGAAAAACGGCGAGCCGTTCACTATCCGCGACTGGATGCGCGGTGTTCGTGAGGACCAGCCCAATGGCTGGTTGTTTATCTCCTCCAATGCGGACACACATGCGTCACTGAAGCCGGTGATCTCAATGTGGTTATCTATCGCCATCCGAGGCCTGCTGGGGATGGGTGAGAACCGCAACCGGCGCGTGTGGATTTTTGCGGATGAGCTCCCCACATTGCACAAGCTGCCGGACCTGGTCGAGATCCTGCCGGAAGCCCGTAAGTTTGGCGGCTGTTATGTGTTCGGTATCCAGTCCTATGCCCAGCTGGAAGATATTTACGGCGTGAAGCCCGCGGCGACGCTGTTCGACGTGATGAACACCCGCGCCTTTTTCCGCTCCCCAAGTAAAGAGATTGCCGAGTTTGCTGCCGGCGAAATTGGTGAGAAAGAAATCCTCAAGGCCAGCGAGCAGTACTCTTACGGTGCAGACCCGGTGCGTGACGGTGTGTCGACCGGCAAGGAAAAAGAGCGGGAAACGCTGGTCAGCTATTCCGATATTCAGACACTCCCGGATCTGTCCTGCTATGTCACGCTGCCCGGGCCGTATCCGGCGGTGAAGCTGGCTCTGAAATACAAATCCCGGCCGAAAATCGCCGAGGGATTTATTCTCCGTAACCTCGATACGCGAACAGATGCCAGACTGGATACCCTGCTGGAAGCCCGCGAAGCGGAAAGCAGTCATGCCCGGATGCTGTTTACGCCGGATGCGCCAGAGCCAGAGGAGGACGACAAAGACAGAATAGCCAGTGAGCAGCACGCATCGGTTAAGCAGCCTGAACCGACTGGAGACCCGGTCCCCCCTGTGCCGGTAAAAGCCCCGACGGCGGCGAAGACCTCTGCAGCTGCAGAGCCCGTTAAGTCGCCCGAAACACCGCAGTCTGTGATACCGGCCACGCGAGTCACGACCGTTCCCTTAATCCGGCCTAAACCTGCATCTGCAGCGACCGGTACAGCAGTAGTTGCCGGCGCGACAGCACATACAGGGGGCACGGAGCAGGAGCTGGCGCAACAGGCCGCAGACTCGGGACAGGAGATGATGCCGGCTGGCATGAATGAGGATGGCGAAATCGAAGACATGCAGGCGTATGACGACTGGCTGGCCGGTGAGCAGACGCAGCGCGATATGCAGCGGCGTGAAGAGGTCAACATTAACAACAGCCACCGCCGCGATGAGCAGGATGATATCGAGATTGGAGGGAACTTCTGATGCTCAGTTTCAGTCAGGTGAAATCGGCGGGCAGTGCCGGTAACTACTACACAGAGAAAGACAATTATTACGTCACCGGCAGCATGGAGGAGCGCTGGCAGGGAAAGGGGGCAGAAGCGCTGGGGCTGGAAGGAAAGGTGGACAAGCAGGTCTTTACGGATCTGCTGCAGGGAAAAATCCCGGATGGCAGCGACCTGACCCGGATGCAGGACGGCGTCAATAAGCACCGGCCCGGTTATGACCTAACCTTTTCGGCCCCGAAAAGTGTCTCGATGCTGGCGATGCTGGGTGGCGATAAGCGCCTGATTGACGCGCATAACCGCGCGGTGACGGTGGCGCTTAATCAGGTGGAGTCCCTTGCCTCTACGCGGGTACAGAAAGATGGCGTGTCTGAAACGGTCCTGACCGGGAATCTGATTATTGCCCGCTTTAACCACGATACATCGCGCGCTCAGGAGCCACAGATACACACGCACAGCGTGGTCATCAATGCGACCCGGAACGGCGATAAATGGCAGACGCTGGGCAGTGATACCGTCGGCAAAACCGGGTTTTCCGAAAACATACTGGCCAACCGCATCGCTTTCGGAAAAATATACCAGAACTCTCTCAGGGCCGATGTTGAGTCTATGGGTTACAAGACAGTGGATGCGGGTAAGCATGGTATGTGGGAGATGGAAGGCGTGCCGGTTGAGTCGTTTTCCACGCGCAGTCAGGAGCTCAGGGAGGCCGCCGGACCCGATGCCTCCCTGAAGTCGCGGGATGTCGCCGCGCTCGATACCCGAAAGTCGAAAGAAGCCATCGACCCGGCAGAGAAGATGGTGGAGTGGATGAACACGCTGAAGGAGACCGGGTTTGACATCCGGGGGTACCGCGAGGATGCCGATAAGCGCGCGACAGACATCGCCAGTGCGCCCGTCAGTCCGGTGAAAACGGACGTCCCCGATATCAGCGATGTGGTGACGAAGACGATTGCCGGTCTCAGCGACCGCAAGGTGCAGTTCACGTATGCCGACCTGCTGGCCCGCACGGTCAGCCAGCTGGAAGCCAAACCCGGCGTGTTCGAGCAGGCGAGGAACGGTATCGATGCGGCAATCGAGCGCGAGCAGTTGATCCCGCTCGACCGCGAGAAAGGCCTCTTTACCTCAAATATCCACGTTCTGGATGAGCTCTGCGTGAAAGCGCTGAGCCAGGAGGTAAAGCGCCAAAACCACGTCTCTGTCACGCCGGATGCGTCAGTAGTGCGCGAGGCCCCGTTCAGTGATGCGGTCAGCGTACTGGCACAGGACCGGCCAACAATGGGGGTTGTCTCCGGTCAGGGCGGCGCGGCTGGCCAGCGCGAGCGGGTGGCTGAACTGACACTGATGGCCCGGGAGCAGGGGCGCGACGTGCATATCCTCGCTGCCGATAACCGCTCCAGGGATTTTCTCGCCGGGGATGCGCGACTGGCCGGAGAAACCGTAACAGGCAAATCCGCCCTGCAGGACGGGACGGCGTTTATCCCGGGCGGGACGCTCATTGTGGACCAGGCGGAGAAGCTGAGCCTGAAGGAGACGCTGTCCCTGCTGGATGGCGCCATGCGTCATAACGTTCAGGTCCTGCTCTCCGACAGCGGCAAACGCAGCGGAACCGGGAGCGCGCTGACAGTGTTGAAGGAAAGTGGAGTAAACACCTACCGGTGGCAGGGCGGAAAGCAGGCGACTGCGGACATCATCAGTGAGCCGGAAAAGGGCGCGCGTTACAGCCGTCTGGCGCAGGAGTTTGCCGCCAGCGTACGCGAAGGGCAGGAAAGCGTGGCGCAAATCAGCGGGAGCCGTGAACAGGGCATACTGAACGGGCTCATCCGGGAAACGCTTAAAGGTGAGGGCGTACTGGGTGAGAAGGAGTTGACGGTCACCGCGCTGACGCCGGTCTGGCTGGACAGCAAAAGTCGCGGTGTCCGGGACTACTACCGGGAAGGAATGGTAATGGAGCGCTGGGACCCGGAAACCCGACAGCATGACCGTTTTGTGATCGATCGGGTGACCGCCAGCAGCAATATGCTGACCCTCAGGGACAAAGAGGGGGAACGTCTGGATATGAAGGTTTCTGCCGTCGACAGCCAGTGGACGCTGTTTCGGGCCGATAAGCTACCGGTAGCGGAAGGTGAACGTCTGGCTGTGCTGGGGAAAATTCCTGAGACGCGGCTGAAAGGGGGCGAGGGTGTCACGGTACTGAAAGCGGAGGGCGGGCAGTTGACAGTGCAGCGCCCCGGGCAGAAAACCACCCAGACCCTGGCTGTGGGCGCCGGACCGTTCGACGGTATCAAGGTCGGGCACGGTTGGGTGGAAAGCCCCGGCAGGTCCGTCAGCGAGACAGCAACGGTCTTTGCCTCGGTGACGCAGCGTGAGCTGGATAATGCCACGCTGAACCAGCTGGCGCAGAGCGGCAGCCATATCCGGCTTTACTCCGCACAGGATGCGGCCCGCACGACAGAGAAGCTGGCGCGTCATACCGCCTTCAGCGTGGTTTCAGAGCAGCTGAAGGCCCGTTCCGGCGAGACAGAACTGGATGCAGCCATTGCGCAGCAAAAAGCAGGCCTTCACTCCCCGGCAGAGCAGGCCATTCACCTTTCCATTCCTTTACTGGAAAGCAACAACCTGACCTTCACGCGTCCGCAACTGCTGTCCACAGCAATGGAATTCGACGGGGGAGGAAAGGTCCCGATGGCGGATATTGACCGGTCCATTCAGGCGCAGATTAAGGCCGGCAGTCTGCTGAGTGTGCCGGTGGCACCCGGTTACGGCAACGACCTGCTGATTTCCCGTCAGACCTGGGATGCTGAAAAAAGTATCCTGACTCGGGTGTTGGAAGGAAAGGACGCGGTCGCGCCCCTGATGGACCGTGTGCCTGCCGACATTCTGGCCGACCTGACCACCGGGCAGCGTGCGGCGACCCGCATGATCCTGGAGACCTCTGACCGCTTCACGGTCGTTCAGGGCTATGCCGGGGTGGGGAAAACGACCCAGTTCCGGGCGGTGACGGGCGCCATCGATCTGCTGCCCGAAGAGACCCGCCCGCGCGTTATTGGTCTCGGTCCGACACACCGCGCGGTCGGGGAAATGCAGAGCGCCGGCGTGGATGCGCAAACCACAGCCTCGTTCCTGCACGACACGCAGCTCCTGCAGCGTAATGGCCAGACACCGGATTTCAGCAACACCCTGTTTCTGCTCGATGAGAGCTCGATGGTGGGGCTGGCAGACACCGCGAAAGCTCTCTCCCTGATTGCGGCAGGAGGAGGACGCGCGGTACTCAGCGGCGATACCGACCAGCTGCAGTCCATTGCGCCGGGGCAACCGTTCAGGCTGATGCAGCAGCGCAGCGCCGCGGATGTGGCCATCATGAAAGAGATTGTGCGCCAGGTACCGGAACTGCGACCGGCGGTCTACAGCCTCATTGACCGGGACGTGAACAGCGCGCTAACCACGATTGAACAGGTCTCTCCGGAGCAGGTGCCGAGAAAAGCGGATGTCTGGGTACCCGAAAATTCTGTGCTGGAATTCACCCCCGCAAAGGAGGCGGCGATACAGAAAGCGCTGAGCAAGGGCGAAAGCGTGCCGGCAGGTCAGCCCACCACACTGTACGAGGCACTGGTGATGGACTATACCGGCCGTACCCCGGAGGCGCAGTCACAGACGCTGATTATCACGCATCTCAATGATGACCGCCGGGTGCTGAACAGCCTGATCCATGATGAGAGGGTGGTGAGTGGCGAAGTCGGCAAAGATGAAATCACCCTGCCGGTACTGGTCACGGCCAACATCCGTGACGGCGAACTGCGAAGACTGTCGACCTGGACCGCTCACCATGGGGCCGTGGCTCTGGTTGACAATGCCTACCACCGTATCGGGGGCGTGGATAAAGAAAATCAGCTTATCACCCTGACAAACAGTGAAGGAAAGGAGCGGTTTATCTCTCCCCGGGAGGCGTCGGCGGAGGGCGTGACGTTATATCGCCGGGAAGACATCACCGTGTCTCAGGGCGACCGTATGCGCTTCAGTAAGAGTGACCCGGAACGGGGTTATGTGGCCAACAGCGTATGGGAGGTGAAATCTGTTTCTGGTGACAGTGTCACGCTCTCAGACGGAAAAAATACCCGCACACTGAATCCGAAGGAGGATGAAGCCCAGCGACACATCGATCTCGCGTACGCCATCACGGCCCACGGGGCGCAGGGCGCCAGCGAGCCGTATGCGATAGCGCTGGAAGGTGTGGCGGGTGGGCGGGAACAGATGGCCAGCTTTGAATCTGCCTATGTCGGCTTATCGCGTATGAAACAGCATGTTCAGGTGTATACCGACAGTCGCGAGGGCTGGATAAAGGCCATAAATAATTCACCTGAGAAAGCGACGGCCCACGATATTCTGGAGCCGCGTAACGACCGGGCAGTGAAAGCCGCAGATCAGCTATTCAGCCGGGCTCGCCCCCTGGATGAAAGTGCGGCCGGGCGGGCCGCCCTGCAGCAGTCCGGACTGGCCCGCGGACAGTCGCCGGGAAAATTCATTTCGCCGGGCAAAAAGTACCCTCAGCCGCATGTGGCGTTGCCGGCATTCGATAAAAACGGGAAAGAAGCCGGTATCTGGCTCAGTCCGCTGACGGACAGCGACGGACGTCTGCAGGTGATCGGCGGTGAAGGGCGCGTCATGGGTAACGAAGACGCCCGGTTTGTGGCGCTGCAGGGTAGCCGGAACGGGGAGAGTCTGCTGGCAGAGAATATGGGCGAGGGTGTCAGGGTGGCTCGCGAGCATCCTGACAGCGGCGTGGTGGTTCGCCTTGCCGGCGATGACCGCCCCTGGAATCCGGGGGCGATCACCGGGGGAAGTCTCTGGGCAGACAAGATAACCCAGGCGCCGGGGGCTGATCCCGTTGAGATCCCACTCCCGCCGGAGGTGCTGGCGCAGAAAGTGGCGGATGAGGCACAACGGCAGGAAGTGGAGAAACAGGCGGAGCGAACGGCCCGGGAAGTCGCCGGAGAAGACGATAAACAGCGGGGACCTGAGGGCCAGGTTAAGGCGGTTATTGATGATGTGATCCGGGGGATGGCGGGGCAAAAAACGCAGGGAGAACGACTGACCCTGCCGGATGATCTGGAGGGAAGGGAGAAAGCTCAGGCGGTACAGCAGGTGGTGTCAGAAAACCTCCAGCGAGACCGCCTGCAGCAGATGGAACGGGATATGGTCCGGGATTTGAATCGAGAGAAAACACTCGGAGGCGACTGACGCGCCTGCGGCTTGTCTGCTCCGGCATCCTCCCCGATTAAAATCGGGTACCCTGCCGGGGCGCTGTGAAAAGGAATCGAATATGGCAACGCACGAAACCCGACTCAACGTCGTCGACCTCTGGCTGCAGAGGCTGTTGACCTGGACGCCAGGACAGACGGATATCATCAAAACGGTGGCGCTGGTGCTGATGGTTGTCGATCACACCGGTTTGCTACTGGCCGGGAATAATGAGCTCATGCGCCTGTTGGGGAGAGGCTGTTTTCCCCTGTTTGGTCTGGTCTGGGGAATGAACCTGGTGCGTCACGGGCAGATCCGTCAGACACAGCTGAACAGCCTGTGGTGCTGGGCGCTGATCGCCCAGGTCTCGTTTATGCTCATCGGGTACCCGTGGTACATGGGGAATATCCTGTTTAGCTTTGCGGTCACCGGCCAGGCGCTGCGCTGGTTCAGTCTGCAGACCCGCAATGATGTTTTGCTGGCGATTGCGCTGGTTGTTGCCTGGCTCCCCTTGTCTGCCGATAGCTACGGTCTGGCCGGGGTCTTCATGCTGATCAACAGCTGGCGGCTTTGCCGGGCGAAAGAGCCGGTAGAGCGGATCGGGTATGCCGTACTGTGGGCTGTCATGGTCATGCTGATGAATATCCATGATATCACCCAGTCTCTCGCCGGCCTGACGGTCGCTTTACTGGTCCTGGCGGTCTGTTCTGACCTCGGTCGTTCTGTCCCGCGCTTCTGGCCGAGGCACTTTTTTGTGATGTTTTATGCCGTGCATCTGGCAGTGCTGGGGATCGTTGCCTCAATGTAAAAAGCCCGGGCCTAAGTTCGGACGGTAAAAGAGGAACGAGGCCCGGCGTCCTGAATAGATGCGCTGCCGGCTGTGTTCACGTATCTTATAGCCTGGTTCCTGGCAGGATAGTAAAACGAAACTATGACTGAAGAAAAACGCCCTGTACTGAGTCTGAAAAGAAAGCCGGCAGCGGACACCGCAGCGACCGGGTCCGTTGACACGCCAGGTGTGATACGGCGAAAAAAAGTGGTGGTCGTCACGACGCCTCCGGCCTGGAAGCTGAAGAAAGAAAAGCTGGCACAAGCTAAACAGGCTGCTGAAGCGGCCGCCAGCCAGCCTGCACCGGAAGTTGTTAAATCGCTCAAAACGCCCGGTCCGGTTCGCTATCTTCGTTTACTGCCGCCGGATCAGGCCATCATGACCCTGAAAGCGTTCTGGCCACAGCTGTTTGACGGTGATTCTCCGCGTCTGCTGGCCACAGGGATGCGTGAGCAGTTGTTTGCAGACATTGAGACACGGGATCTCCCTTTGTCACACAAGCAGGTGATTAAATGCCTGAAAAGCCTGACACGGTCAGACGTTTATCTGTCCGTTATGCAACCCGGCGCGCCGCGGTATGATATTCATGGGCAAATCGTCGCGACAGTCTCTGAAGAAGAGGCAGAATATGCCCGTGAACGTATGATCCGTCAGCACCGACAGATGGCCCGAAAACAGAATAACGTTGTTTAACATATCCCCCCACCCATATAACGATCTGTTTACTGCATAATGACCTGCCAGAGGATTTAAATTCTTCGGCGGGTTGTTATTATTGTTTTTTAAATCACTCGTTTTTAAAGGAATAAACATGAAACTTAAATCGGTATTACTGATGTCGGCTGTATTTGCCAGTGAAATAACAAATGGTTTTGCACAAGAATATAGGACGCCAGCTTTATTTACTCCGGCACAGGAGGAACGAATCGGTGAATTAGCCGCTGATTATATGCGTGCGCATCCCGACATTCTGATTCAGATGAGTGAGAAACTGCAGGAACAACAGGAGGCGAAACAGGCCCGTGGTCTTCAATCTGCCGTACTGGAACAGCAGGCTAACATTCTGGGTAATAAAAATATCCCCTCCTGGGGGCCTGAAGATGGGAGGGTCATGGTGGTGGAATTCTTTGACTACCAGTGCATCTGGTGTAGCCGGTTCGCACCCGAGCTGGAGAAGGTTATGAAGAGCAACACGGATGTGCGTTATTTCTTTATGGAGTGGCCGGTGTTCGGTAGCCGGTGGCCTGCTTCATTACTGGCGGCGAAAACTGGCCTGCAAGTCTGGAAAGAAAAGGGCTCTGAGGCTTACCGGAACTATCACAATGCGGTGTATGGTTCAGGGCTGAATGAAGGGAAATTGACGCAGGATGTTATCGAAAAAATTTCTGATAATATTAAATTTAAGCAAAATACGATTGATGAGATAAATATCACACTGAGAAATGTTAATGATATTGCCACGGCGACGGGATTAACCGGAACGCCGGGTATTATTGTGATGCCAGTGAAGGGTGCGACGGAAGAAAATGTAACTGTATTTTCCGGGATGACTGAAGCAGAGAATATTCAAGCTGCAATAAATAAAGCGCGTGACTAAACTCCATTTTAACCCGTTTTATTCAAAGACTGAATTTATGTTCAACGATTTTATTCTTTGCGTTGAGCAGCAATTATTCTGCCAGAAGGACAGAACGATGAGAGAACTGTGCAGCAAACACATTGGGAGCGATATGGCCACAACGGGAGAAATGTCATGGCGCAGATATTAATGATGGCAGGCAGTACCGTTGTTGTGCTGAGTCTGCTGGGGTTCCTGGTGCTGCTTCTAAAGGGACGAGCGGCAGGGAAGGCATCTCCGGTCCTTCTGGCGCTGAAAGCGGCGGGTATTCGTACGGGAGAGGCAGAACAGAGACTATGTCGACAGCGGGTCTGGGTGGGTAATGACATGCTGATGACCCCCCGGGAACAACATTTTTACCGTGCATTGCTGAATGATACCGAGCGGGAACACTGGCTGCTGTGCCCGCAGGTACGTGTGGCAGATATCGCCACACTGGCCCCCCACATACGGCCACGCTCCCGGGTCTGGTGGCAACTGTTCAGGATGGCCTCTCAGTGGCACTGCGATGTGGTGGTGGTAGATATCAGGACCTTTGCCATTGTAGCTGCCATCGAGTTGGATGACGCGTCGCATCTGAAAAAACACCGGGTCCGCCGGGATATCCTTCTTGAAGAAGTCCTCAGGCAGGCGGGTATTCCGCTGCTGAGAGGCCGGGATACTGCAAAACTGGTCAGGCAGGTCAGTGAATTTTTAAGGTGCCGGGAAACAGAAACTAATACACCACACCATTGACGGTGGTAGGGAGAGAATAATGCAAAGGATGAACACGGATTGGCCAGTAACAAACAGAACCACGCTGCGCACAGGATTTGTGGCCGGAGTCCTCAGTCTGAGCCTGTTAGCGTTGGCGCCGGCAGTCGACGCCGCGACCATCGAGGCAGGTTTTTCTCCGGAAGGCACAGCCCTGCAGTTGGTCCTGAAGACCCTCGATTCCGCACAGCAGGAAATCAGGCTGATGGGGTATTCCTTCACCTCCCCGGAAGTGGTTCGGTCGCTTATCGCGGCGAAGCAGCGTGGTGTGGATGTGAAAGTGGTACTCGACTGGAAAGCGAATAACGCGAAAGGGAGCGCCGGTGCGGCAGCGATGAATTTGCTGGTCAACGCCGGTATCCCAGTGCGTACGGTCAGCCAGTTTAAAATTATGCATGACAAGGTCATCATCACCGACGGTCGAAACGTGGAAACCGGGTCATTCAATTTCTCCCGCGCAGCCGCGCGCAGTAACTCAGAAAATGCACTGGTCATCCGGGATTACCCGGCGTTAGCAGCGAGGTATCTTCAGCACTGGCAGTCTCGCTGGGAGATGGGAACTGACTGGGAACTTGAATACTAAGTCGTCGTTTCTGCCGTTCGAATGGTAGCTCTCGCGCCAACGGGAGTTATCGTTATATAACAAAAAATAACATAGGCTCTCGCGGGTTCTCATCGCCTGTAGTACTCTTTCCTCAATATGATCAATTGAGGAGGCAGAGATGTCACAGGTCGTAAACGCAGTTACTTCCTCATCAAAACGTCCCTACAGAAAGGGCAATCCTCTTTCTGCGGCAGAACGTCAGCAGAAAGCGGTTGCCCGGAAAAAAGCGACGCACAAAGAGGTGAGAGTATTTGTGCGAGACACGCTTAAAAATCAGCTTCAAATTATGTGTGAGAATGAAGGCATTACTCAGGCAGAAATGATTGAAAGGCTTATTGAAATGGAATCTGCGAAGCTTGGAATTGACGTAACGACGTCACAATCTTGATCATACCTGCTATGAGTGCTAGATTACTGATCGTTTAGAGATTCTTGGCTGGCCACGCCGTAAGGTGGCAGGGAACTGGTTCTGATGGGGAATTTACCCGGGACCAGAAAGCAAAAACCCCGATAATCTTTATCAACTTGGCGGAAGAGAAGATTACCGGGGCCCTCATAAACTGCATAGAAGCTGTTGCTCTATGCAGGGAGTATAGATTCATGCTCAGAAAAGTTCAATACCTTCTGTGCGCACTCCTTCCACGCAACATAAGCGCAGGAAGCGGTGACTGACCAGGATGCCAAAGATTCATTCCATTACGTTCAGGTAAAAAATGCCGAACCGCGTTTTTTGGCGCGTGAAGGTAAAAAGACACTGCCGTTTTGTCGTAAGCTGATGGCCAAAGCCGAAGGCTTCACCTCCACTTTTGATTTTTCAATCCATGTTGCCTTTGCCCGCTCACTGGGTATGCGCCGGCGTATGCCTCCGGTTCTGCGCCGGCGTGCGATTGATGCGCTTCTCCAGGCAATGTGCTTTCATTATGATCCGCTGGCCAATCGCGTGCAGCGCTCGATTACCAATATGGCCATCGAGTGCGGACTGGCCACGGAATCCGCCAGTGGCAACCTGTCTATCTCGCGGGCGACCCGCGCGCTGCGGTTTATGTCTGAGCTGGGTTTGATCACCTATACCACGGAATATGACCCGCAGATCGGCTGCAACATCCCGACGGATATGACGTTCACACCGGCTCTTTTCCAGGCTCTGGATGTGTCAGATGTGGCTGTCGTGGCCGCACGTCGTAGCCGTGTGGAGTGGGAAAACAAACAACGCAAAAAACAAAGCCTGCCGCAGCTGGGGATGGATGAATTGATCGCCAAATCCTGGCGATTTGTACGGGAGCGTTTTCGCAGCTACCAGGCTGAGCGTAAATCTCATGGCCAGAAGCGGGCGACCGCCCGCCGGGATGCTTCGCGCCAGCGTCAGGACATCGTGACGCGTGTTCGCCAGCAGCTGACCCGGGAATATGCTACCGGCCGCTTTAGAGGCGACCATGACGCGCTGAAGCGCGAGGTTGAGCGCCGCGTGACTGAACGGATGCTGATGTCCCGGGGCAATAACTATACCCGCCTGGCGCCGTACCCCGACCCCATATAACCCTCCTGTTTTTGTTATCCGGCTGGCGCCGGAGACTTTCGCACGTCTGTCTCCCGGGCGTGGCTGATTTCTGCCCACTTTTATGATGGCCACACCGGTCAGCGTTAAATTATCCAGCGTCGAGGATGAAATTTCCGGCTCAGGATGCCGGCTTTTGGGGCGGATTTTACTTATCCCCATTTAAGTGCAAGGGAACTATTCATAAGGCTACCACCGACAGGCTCTCAGGGTGCCTGTCGTAGAGGGGTACAGACCGCATGGTTCCCTTTAAATACCTGCTCTGTACCTCTTTTAAAGATCTGAATCTCTTTCGTCTCAAGGACCAACCTGTTCGTCGTCTGTCCTGTGGACAGTCTCAATGAGGCCTTCGCTAACAGCGGTCGCAAGCGTCCGCGTCGCTCAGATCCAGAAGTACCTCCCGCCGACAAGCGGCGGGCATACAGCCAGTGCATTAATTAGTTACAGCATTCAATGAATCCTTTTTTAAGAAACACGGGCGCCGTTCTGCGACCCCGAGCCCCTCCCCACCACTGAAAAGCGCCGCCGCCCCCGGCCAAAGGCCGGGGAACAACATCGCTTTTAATGATGGGTGTTGTAACTACAGGTTGGTCATCGCTGTGAGTAGTGCTGCGGTGAGGTCCGGGGTACACGCTCGTAAGCGGCCCTACGGCCCGCTAACGCGGAGATACGCCACGACTGCGGCTAACGCCTTGTCGTGACCACTCCGACCGCGTACAGCAGCTCCTGAAGCGTTATCGGTGGGTATGGCTTATCAGGGCGGGGATGGGGATTGGCAGAACCTATCAAACTGTAGCCGGCTACGCCGGGCTTCGGCGCCACTCACTTTCCGTTCACAATTGAACATCGGCTGGCGCCTTTCATGTCATCTTGCAACCTTTTCATCAATAAAAAATACGTCTGCATCTCATTTATTGACAGGTCTGCTGCAGGGTGGTAATCCCCCCATTTTTAGCAGAGGTCAATAGTAGAACTTAGGCTGTGCGCAGCTCATGTTGTCTTGGCGTATAACCACCCAGTGCCATATTCGGCCTTTCGTGATTATAAAACCACTGCCATTCTGTCGCGTAGCGTTGTAATTCATCCAGCGAACAAAATAAATACTGCCCCAGCCAGTCATAACGCACTGTCCGGTTGGTAATGACTCCAACTTATTGATAGTGTTTTATGTTCAGATAATGCCCGATGACTTTGTCATGCAGCTCCACCGATTTTGAGAACGACAGCGACTTCCGTCCCAGCCGTGCCAGGTGCTGTCTCAGATTCAGGTTATGCCGCTCAATTCGCTGCGTATATCGCTTGCTGATTACGTGCAGCTTTCCCTTCAGGCGTGATTCATAAAGCGGCCAGCCATCCGTCATCCATATCACCACGTCAAAGGGTGACAGCAGGCTCATAAGACGCCCCAGCGTCGCCATAGTGCGTTCACCGAATACGTGCGCAACAACCGTCTTCCGGAGCCTGTCAT
>OJJJ01000440.1_pt1 | contig 20916 bp, 17 predicted proteins | sample 1596311 | NCBI WGS metagenome assembly OJJJ01 (sample SAMEA4350140, study PRJEB24818) | metagenome | biome: human; feature: gut; material: faeces | place: Denmark | collected 2013-09 | reverse complement strand
CCGGCGGCGTCAGTTGTGTATAAGGGCCAGAGGTACGATCTTTGACGAGGTCAGAATTCAGCACGTAGTTATTGCTGTTAATGTTGAACACACCGGCGTACACGTTGCTGTTGTTATCAGCAACATTACCGCTAGTCAGTTCCAGTGTACCGGCAGTGAACAGGCTGGATGCACCGTTGTTGCTAGCCTCGACATTCAGCATACCGCCGTTAGTTGCGGTAATGGTGTTGGCATACAGAGCAGTGCCCGTCCACGCTGAGCTGACGTCATCAGACAGCGTCACGGTACTGTTCGTGTTAATCGTCAGATGATCGGTATCCACTGCGCCGTCTTCACCGATATTCATCGTAGAAGCGCCATTTAGCGTAATGGTATCAGACGTTAAGTAAGAACCGTCGGCAACATTCACCTGAGAGCCGCTGTTGATAGCCAGGGTATCAATCAGAGACGTTTTGGTGGTATTCCAGACTGAACCGTTATTCAACGCGATATCAAACACACCGCTCTGGAAGGGGTTTGCACTGTTAACACGGTTCCAAGAATCAGAACTTGTCGCACTTGGATCTAAGCTGTTAGCCGCAATGTCATAGAACTGGGAAGGGGTCACAACGGTGTCGTAATCAATATACGCAGCACCCGTCCAACTGGTGTTATTCAGCGTCAGGTTCAGGTGATCGACGTTTTGATCATCATCTACCCAGCCGCCGTGGGTATATACCGAGGTGGCCCCATCAACCAAATGACCTGTAGGGTCAAAATTACTGTTCCAGGTACTCGTAAACAGAACATCGCCTAACAACTGAGAATTATTCAGCGTGACGGTGTTTACCATACGGTTAGCAGAAGCGCTGTTATCGGTGAACGATAACGCAACATCATCCAGGGTAGAAGAATTACTGTAATCACTCGGCTCGGTAGAATTACCAAAGTGTCCGGTTGATTCATTGGCAGTATAAGAACCCGATGTGACGGTTGAGTCATTTACTGTAATGGTGTTATCCCACTGAGTTGCGCCAGTGGTGTACGTAGCATTCGTGATCTAACGCGCCATATGACGTCGCGTCGTCATGAAAAGCAAAGGTATCATAAGTCGTCGCATTCGCCTGAGAAGTGATTGCCAATGTGCAGGCTAATGCTAATTGTGAGACTACGAGTTTCTTTTTCCAAGTGTGCATTTGTCATCCCTCCTCAGGGACGTGATATAGTTGATCCATCAATTATTAATGCATAGTAAACATATTATGTTTCACCGAAAGATTATGCGGTGTCATAGATAAAAGGTTCAATTATTCTTTACTTTAAGTCCGAATGCGGACAATAAACGAAATACAAACAAAAAAAGCATAAACCTTTTACTTTCAGTAAGTTATTGGGAAACTAATAAAATAAACCATACAATACAATGATAATTAAAAACAAAACCACAAGGACAGCAAATAAACACACGCACAATGAAAGGTATTTAATCAACTATTAAACAAAATCAAAACCACAGCAAAATCTATTGATATTAAAAATGATAAATTCAATAAAGTATAAATAGCGCATATTAAATTTTTAAAAATACGGTACGCGGGTTTCACTCGCATAAGGCCAACTTTCGTAAAACACCCACACACAGGTTGAGGTATACTGCGGCCTTCGATTCCACAAACATCAGGCATACCATGACAGACCTAATCCAACGCCCTCGCCGCCTGCGCAAATCCCCTGCGCTGCGCGCCATGTTTGAAGAGACAACACTCAGCTTAAATGACCTGGTGTTGCCGATCTTTGTTGAAGAAGAACTCGACGATTACAAAGCCATCGAGGCCATGCCCGGCGTGATGCGCATTCCAGAGAAACATCTGGCACGCGAAATCGAACGCATTGCCAACGCCGGTATCCGCTCGGTGATGACCTTTGGTATTTCCCACCATACCGATGACACCGGCAGCGATGCCTGGAAAGAAGACGGACTGGTGGCACGCATGTCACGCATTTGCAAGCAAACCGTGCCGGAGATGATCGTCATGTCCGACACCTGCTTCTGCGAATATACCTCGCACGGTCACTGCGGCGTATTGTGTGACCACGGCGTAGATAACGATTTAACCCTCGCGAACCTCGGTAAACAGGCAGTGGTTGCCGCCGCGGCGGGCGCCGACTTTATCGCACCGTCCGCCGCTATGGACGGTCAGGTGCAGGCTATTCGCCAGGCGCTGGACGCCGCGGGCTTCACTGATACCGCGATCATGTCCTACTCCACCAAGTTCGCCTCCTCCTTCTACGGCCCATTCCGCGAAGCCGCGGGCACCGCGCTGAAAGGCGATCGTAAAACCTACCAAATGAACCCGTTGAACCGTCGTGAAGCCATTCGCGAATCACTGCTGGACGAAGCCCAGGGTGCAGACTGCCTGATGGTGAAACCGGCCGGTGCATACCTGGATATTCTGCGTGATATTCGCGAACGCACCGAACTGCCGATTGGCGCCTACCAGGTCAGCGGCGAATACGCGATGATCAAATTCGCGGCCCTGGCAGGGGCAATAGATGAAGAGAAAGTCGTGCTGGAAAGTTTAGGCTCGATCAAACGCGCAGGCGCGGATCTGATCTTCAGTTACTTTGCCCTGGATCTGGCTGAGAAAAAAATTCTGCGTTAATGACGCGGTGTTGCCGGATGGCGGCTTCGCCCTGTCCGGCCTGCACGCCGGGGCCCGGTGGGCAAAGCGCCATCGGACACGTTAGCTCGCACGATAGTAAGGCTTGTCTCCGAGAATCGTCGCCCGGTGCATAATGCGCCGCTGCGGCAGGTAGTCTGCATTGGCATAATGCTGCGTCACGCGGTTATCCCAAATCGCCACATCGTCAGGCTGCCAGCGCCAGCGTACCTGAAACTCCGGTTTGGTGATGTGGGCAAACAGAAATCCAAGCAGCGCCTCACTCTCTTTTTCCGTCACATCGACAATTCGTGTCGTGAACCCTTCGTTCACAAACAGCGCCTGTTTGCCGCTCACCGGATGCGTTCGCACTACCGGATGCAGCAATGGTGGGTGCTTTGCCACCGCCTCCAGCCAACGCTGATGCTCTTCTTCGGTATTACGGTATTTAAACTCCTGAAACGATTTACGGAAATCATGTTCGGCCCGCAGGCCGCTCAGCAGTTGGCGAAAAGGTTCTGAAAGCGCTTCAAAAGCGGCAATGCCGCTGGTCCACAGCGTATCGCCACCTGTTGATGGCAGCTCTTTTGCCGCCAGAATCGCCCCGGCAGGTGGCGTCTCAATAAAGGTTACATCGGTGTGCCAGTTGTCGTTATCCGGCGGATTGTCGTGGTGAGTATCGAGGACGATGATCTCCTCAACGCCCTGCGCATGCGGGTAGACCGGATGGATATGCAAGTCGCCAAAACGCAACGCCAGCGCCCGCTGCTGCTGTGGTGTGATCGCCTGCTCGCGCAGGAACACCACCTGATGACGAAGTACCGCGTGGTACAACTGTTCAAACTGGTTATCGCTCAGCGGTCGCGTCAAATCCGCCCCGGTGACCTGCGCACCTATATAGGGCCCCAGCGGGATAATGCTCAGACGTTCACTCATTGTACTTCTCCATGCCAGGGCGTCAGACGGCGCTGAAGCGCACGCAAACCCAATTCTAAAATAAAGGCGATCACGGCAATCACCATAATTCCCGCCAGCACCACATCCGTTGCCAAAAACTCACCCGCTGACTGCACCATAAACCCCAGACCTCGCGTCGCGGCAATCAGCTCCGCCGCCACTAATGTCGACCACCCCACACCCAGTCCAATCCGCAGCCCGGTAAGAATTTCCGGCAAAGCACCCGGTAAAATCACAAACCACAATACCTGTGCGCGGCTGGCCCCCAGCGACTGGGCGGCCCGCACCCGCACCTGCTGCACACTTTTGACACCCGCCAGCGCAGACATCGCTACAGGGGCAAAAATCGCCAGATAGATCAGCAGGATCTTCGATGTTTCGCCGATGCCAAACCAAATAACCATCAGTGGCAAATAGGCCAGCGGCGGCACCGGACGATACAGTTCGATGATCGGATCGACGATCCCGCGCACCGTCGGACTTAGCCCCATCGCGATCCCCACCGGCACGCCGAGCAGCACCGCGGCCAGCAGGGCAATGACGATACGCGTCAGGCTGGCGGTCAGATGCTGCCACAGCGTGGCATCCATAAAGCCCTGCGGTCCGGCAATGACGATAAGTTTTTGCAGTACCTGTCCCGGCGGCGGTAAAAACAGCGGGCTGATGAATTGCAGTGCCGCCACTGCCCACCACACCACCAGAAGCACGCCCAATGTGCCAACGCTTAACGTCATCTGACGTGAAAGCGGCCAGCGCCAACGCAACGCACGCGAACGGGGTTTGTCGTTAATCACCACGCTCATGAGAACGCCTCCCGTTGCGCAAAAACGCGGCCTAGCACGTATTCACGCATGGCAATAAACTGCGGATCGGATTTAATGCTGCGACTCGGCTCCCCGGCCACAAAGCGGCGGGCGAAATTTAGCGGTAAGCGTTCCAGCACCCGGCCCGGTCCCGGAGACAACAGCACCAGTTCGGTCGCCATAAACACCGCCTCTTCGATATCATGGGTAATCAGCAGCACCTGTTTGCCGGTCTCCTGCCACAGCGTCAACAGCAGGGTTTGCATCTGCTCGCGAGTAAAAGCATCCAGCGCGCCAAAAGGTTCATCCAACAGCAACAGTTGCGGATTTGCCGCCAGCGCCCGGGCAATGCCGACGCGCTGACGCTGACCACCGGAAAGCTGCCAGATAAAGCGCTTTTCCGCGCCTTCCAGCCCAACCTTCTTCAGCATGTCCTGCGCAATGCGTTGACGCTGTAACTTCTCTACACCGGCCAGTTGCAGGCCAAATCCGACGTTATCCTGCACGTTACGCCACGGCAGCAAGCCTTCGTTCTGGAACACCACGCCGCGCTCGGCCCCCGGGCCTGTCACTTTTTTACCCGCCAGCACGATGCTGCCGTGCTGATACGGCACAAACCCGGCAATCAGATTCAGCAGCGTGGTTTTGCCGCAGCCGGAAGGCCCGAGCACCACCAGCAGTTCACCGCCGTCGAGCGTCAGGTTGATGTCGTCCAGCACCGGCTTTCCGTCATAGCGGGCGGCAAGATGAGAGATTTGCAGCATCAGCGCCCCCTTATTGCACGAAGCGATCGGTAACGTACTGGCTGTAATCCGTCGCCACAGCGGGCACTTTGCCCTGCTCTTTGAGGAACTGCGCGGTGTCGATAATCGCTTTGTTCACCGGTCCGGTCAGCTCGGCGGTTTGCTGCTGCGGTGTCAGGTAGGTGTTACCTTTTACCAGTCCCGGAATATCCGCTTCCGGCACGCCGCTTAAGCGCGACAGCTTGCTGATGTTGTCCGGCTGCTTTAGCCATTCATCGGGATCGGTAATATAGGGCTGTTGGGCATCAATCGCGCTTTTGGCAAAGGCCTTCACCACCTCAGGATGCTGCTCGGCAAAATCTTTGCGCACGACCCACACGTCCAGCGTCGGCGCGCCCCACTCACCTACTTTTTCCGAGTCGGTTAACACCTTGCCGTCTTTTTCCAGCGCGTTCACCGCCGGTGCCCAGACGTAGGCGCCGTCAATATCCCCGCGCTGCCAGGCGGCAATAATCGCTGGCGGCTGCAGGTTCACAATCTCCACCTGACCGGGCTTGATGCCCCAGTGTTTTAACGCGGCCAGCAGGCTGTAATGGGTGGTGGAGATAAACGGCACGGCAATACGTTTACCGATCAAATCTTCAGGTTTGTTGATGCTTTTCTTCACCACCAGCGCCTCGGAGTTACCGAGTTTGGACGCCAGCAGGAACACCTCAATCGGTACTTGTTGGCTGGCCGCAACCGCCAACGGGCTGGAGCCAAGATTGCCAATCTGTACGTCGCCAGACGCCAGCGCCCGGACGATGCTCGCCCCGCTGTCGAACTTACGCCAGTCAACGGTGGCCCCGCTCTCTTTAGCAAATGTGTTGTCCGCCTGCGCCACTTTGGCCGGTTCAGCGGAGGTCTGATACGCGACGGTGACGTTCACCGCCTGCGCCTGAAATGCAACCACTGCCAGTACGGCAAGAAGTGTATTACGCGATGATATAGCCATGATTGTCAGCTCCCCTGTCTTGTTATGTGGGGCAGTATTTCGTTACGGCACACTTTGATAAAGGAATTAAAAATTCTGGCTAAGAACAAAGCGTTTTTAGAAAAAAAGCGGCAATAGTTAGCTATTTCGCTCATGACAGATGGAATTCGTAGGCCTGATAAGCGCAGCGCCATCAGGCACTGTTGCCGGATGGCAGCGTAAGCGCCTTATCCGGCCTACAACACCCGGCAAATTATTGCGATTTTGTTACATTCGTTACATAACAGCATCCCGGTGATTGCCAGCGTAATGCGGGCAGGCATCATAGACGCAATTGTCAGACAAGAGAGCAAGAAAATGATCCATGTTGTGCTGGTGGATGACCATGTGGTGGTACGTTCCGGCTTTGCGCAATTACTCAGTCTTGAAGATGACCTGAACGTCATCGGTCAATACAGCAGCGCGGCAGAGGCCTGGCCTGCGTTACTGCGCGATGACGTCAGCGTGGCGGTGATGGACATCGCCATGCCGGATGAAAATGGTCTGAGTCTGTTAAAACGGCTGCGGGCGCAGAAACCCAACTTTCGCGCCATAATTCTCAGCATTTATGACGCGCCGACGTTTGTGCAAAGCGCACTGGATGCCGGTGCCAGCGGCTATCTGACCAAACGCTGCGGACCGGAGGAACTGGTACAGGCGGTACGTTCAGTGGGCATGGGTGGGCATTACCTGTGCGCTGACGCATTGCGGGCGCTACGCGGCGGCGAACAACCCGCCCAGGTGCTGGAAGTCCTCACCCCACGCGAGCGCGAAGTGTTTGATCTGCTGGTCAAAGGCGACAGCGTGAAAGAGATCGCCTTCAAGCTCGACCTCAGCCACAAAACGGTCCACGTCCACCGCGCCAACGTGCTGGGTAAACTGCAATGCCACAGCACTATTGACCTGGTGCATTTTGCACTCGACCATCAGCTACTGACGGGGCACTGATGTCGCGCTCGGCTCGCCATTGGGTGATCTCCCTGTTTATCCTGCTGGCCTGGGGCTCAGGCTGGCTGATGCTGTGGACGCTGGGATTTTACCTGACCCAAAACGGTCAGCAGGCAGCGCTATTTCTGCCGCACGGCGTCTATCTCGCACTCTTGATCCTGCTGTCACGCCGCTACTGGCCCGCGCTGGTACTACCACCGGTGCTAATGCTGTTCTGGCTACACAGCGAACAATTATTAAATGGTTATATTCTGCTGGTCGCACCGTTAATTAGCCTGATCCCGGCCAGTATCGGCCAGTCTTACTGGCACCGCTTCCCACTCTACTGGCAGCGCTTAACGCTGCTACTGGCCGCCGTCACCGTCACCGCATTGCTCAATACCGCCCTCCTGTCGCCCTTTATCGAAAGCCCGGCGATGTTAATTGGCCTGGCGTCGTTTACCGGCGGCGTGCTGTTGACGCCATTTGTTTATTTGATTTACGAATTTCTGCGCCAGCAGCACCGCTATCATTTGCTCGGACGGGACACCCGTAATCCGCCGCTGCGCACCTCGCTTATCATTTGGTGCAGCCTGTTTTTTATTATCGGCATCGGCACTCAGATGGTGCTGTCACCAGACATTGAGCGCCTGCTGCTGATCGTAGTGTTTCTGCCCAACGTGGTGATGGCATGGAAGTTTGGCTGGCAGGGCGGCGTATTATCCGGGTTGCTTGGCAGCATGATGATCACCATCGCCCGGCAAATCGGTGTGGGGTTCAGCAATTTACTGGAACTGGAAATTTTTCTCGCTACCCAGGCGTTGTTGGGTATTGGCCTGGGTATCGCTATCAGCCGCCAGCAGCATCTGGCGCAGAACCTGCACCACTATCGCCAGCGTCTGGAAGCCGAGCTGACGGCACGACGGGCGTTAACTGAGCAACTGATCCGCAGCGAAGAAAATACGCGCAAGAGTCTGGCGCGGGAGCTGCACGACGAAATTGGGCAAAACATTACCGCCATTCAAATCCACTCTCAGCTGGTCAAGCGTGCACAGGATCCACAGCAAACGCTGGACGCAGCGAATCAGATCAATGACCTTGCCCGGCGCATTCATCACTCCACCCGCCAGTTGCTGCGCCAGCTGCGTCCTCCCGCGCTCGATGAACTGTCCTTTCAAGACGCGCTCCATCATCTGGTGAATGAGTTTGCCTTTGCCGAGCGGGGCATCCGCTGCCGGTTTGACTATCGGCTGGAAAATACGCCAGACAATGAAACGGTCCGCTTTACGCTGTACCGCCTGTTGCAGGAGTTACTCAATAACGTTTGTAAACATGCCGACGCCAGCGAGGTGTCGATTGCGCTCCGCCAGCAGGAGCACAGCCTGGTTCTGCACGTTGAGGACAACGGCGTGGGCATTCTGCCAGAAAAAATCCCCGGTTTCGGTATCCAGGGAATGCGTGAACGGGTAAGCGCGCTGGGTGGCGAGCTAACGCTTGAATCGCACAACGGTACGCGGGTAATTGTTAACCTGCCCACAAATTTGCAACAAACCCATCATTAACCAGGAAAAAGTCTTAGTCACTCTGGACTTTCTCTCATCCCCTTTTGCTTTCACTTTCCTATAGTCAGCACAAATGGAGACCGCCATGCACGCACGCGCATCACGCGAAACAGATCAACGCTACCGGGCGCTACGTCCCCGGCTACTGATGTGCATGGTCATTGGCTACGCCGCATTCTACCTGACGCGCAAAAGCGTCAACTACGTGCTCCCGGCGCTGCAAACGGATCTGGGGCTGGATAAAAGTGACATTGGCCTGCTGGGTTCGCTGTTTTATCTGACCTACGGCCTGTCAAAGTTCACCGCCGGATTATGGCATGACAGCCACGGGCAGCGGGCGTTTATGGGCATCGGCCTGTTTGCCACCGGCATCTTAAACGTGGTGTTCGCCTATGGCGAATCACTGACGCTGCTGCTGGTGGTGTGGACGCTCAACGGGTTTTTCCAGGGCTGGGGCTGGCCCCCCTGCGCCCGCCTGCTGACTCACTGGTATTCGCGTAACGAACGCGGTTTCTGGTGGGGCTGCTGGAATATGTCTATCAACATCGGCGGAGCCATCATTCCGCTGATTAGCGCCTTCGCCGCCCACTGGTGGGGCTGGCAGGCAGCGATGCTGACACCGGGGATAATCAGCATGGCATTAGGGATCTGGCTCACCCTGCAACTGAAAGGCACGCCCCAGGAAGAGGGATTACCGACGGTTGGAGAATGGCGACAGGATCCGCTGGAACTGCGCCAGCAGCAGCAAAGCCCACCGATGGGGCTGTGGCAAATGTTACGCACCACCATGCTGAAGAACCCGATGATCTGGCTGCTGGGCGTGTCATATGTGCTGGTCTATGTGATCCGCATCGCGCTTAACGACTGGGGCAACATCTGGCTGACCGAAAGCCACGGCGTGAATCTGCTCAACGCCAACGCCACGGTGATGCTGTTTGAAGTCGGCGGCTTGCTCGGCGCGCTGTTTGCCGGATGGGGATCAGATGTGCTGTTCAGCGGTCAGCGCGCGCCGATGATCTTGCTGTTCACGCTCGGGCTGATGGTCTCCGTCGCCGCCCTTTGGCTGGCTCCGATTCACCACTATGCGCTGCTGGCGGCCTGTTTCTTTAGCGTGGGCTTCTTTGTTTTTGGCCCACAGATGTTGATTGGCCTGGCCGCCGTCGAATGCGGACACAAAGCAGCCGCAGGTTCGATCACCGGTTTTCTCGGGCTGTTTGCCTATCTCGGGGCCGCGCTGGCGGGTTGGCCGCTGTCGCTGGTCATTGAACGTTATGGCTGGTCGGGAATGTTCAGTTTGCTCTCGGTTGCCGCTGTCGTTATGGGTTTATTGCTGATGCCGCTGCTTATTGCAGGCATTACCCCTTCTCTCAGTCAAAGGATAAAACAATGAAACTGACGCTTACCTCTACCCTGATTGCTTCCACCCTCGCGCTGGCGGCGTTAAGCAGCGTTGCCCAGGCTGAAGGTCGTTTGGTGGTCTACTGCAGCGCCACCAACGAAATGTGCGAAACCGAAACTAAAGCCTTCGGTGAAAAATATGACGTGAAGACCTCATTTATTCGTAACGGGTCCGGCAGTACGCTGGCGAAAGTGGATGCCGAGAAGAAAAACCCGCAGGCGGATGTCTGGTACGGCGGTACGCTGGACCCGCAGTCTCAGGCCGGTGAGATGGGCCTGCTGCAGCCGTATAAATCACCGAACCTCACGCAAATCATGGAGAACTTCCGCGATCCGGCAAAAGTGAAAGGTAACCTCTCCTCCGCCGTTTACGTCGGTATTCTGGGCTTTGGCGTCAATACCCAGCGCCTGAAAGAGAAAAACCTACCGGTGCCAAAATGCTGGAAGGATCTGACTAAACCGGAATACAAAGGCGAAATCCAGATTGCCGACCCGCAAAGCTCCGGCACCGCCTACACCGCGCTAGCAACCTTCGCCCAACTGTGGGGGGAAGATCAGGCCTTTGATTACCTGAAGCAACTCAATGCCAACGTTTCTCAGTACACCAAGTCTGGTATTGCCCCTGCACGTAACGCTGCCCGTGGCGAAACGGCGATCGGCATTGGCTTCCTGCACGACTACTCGCTGGAAAAAGAACAAGGCGCTCCGCTGGAGCTGATTTCGCCGTGCGAAGGCACCGGCTATGAAATTGGCGGCGTCAGCATCCTGAAAGGCGCGCGTAACCTCGACAACGCCAAACTGTTCGTTGACTGGGTACTGTCAAAAGATGCCCAGGAACTGGCATGGAAGAAAGGCAAATCCTATCAGATCCTGACCAACACCACCGCCGAGACGTCACCGAACTCCCTGAAGCTCGACGACCTGAAGCTTATCAATTACGACATGGATAAATATGGTTCTACCGATGTTCGTAAAGCGTTGATCAATAAGTGGGTTAGCGAAGTGAAGATGGGTAAATAAAACATGATGACCTTCTTCGGATAAGGTTACGTAGGCCGGATAAGGCAACGCCGCATCCGGCAATGATCGTCACCCTGAATGCCGGATGGCGCACAAGCTTATCCGGCCTACATCAGGATTGAACACCGGAACCGCTATGTCACAGACACTTGCACTCCATCCCGTGAAAAAACGGGATGCGATATTCCTTTGGGTTTTACTCGGCTGGCTGGCGTTTGCCCTGTTGCCAAGCTGGAGCCTGGACTATGGACTGCTGGAGTCCACGCGCGAGGAAATACTCGCCGCCTACAGCTGGTCACATTTCAATATTAGCTGGTTGTGGTATCTGCTACCGAGCCTGCTGCTGGTACGTCCGTTCCAGGAAGCCAAACGCGAGCAGCGCAGCCGCCACACTCTCGACGCGAGCTGGTCGCTATTCTGTATGGCCTTTATTGTCGCCAGCGCCACCCTTGAAGGACGCGGCCTAGGCTATGCCACCATCGTGCTGTTTGTCGCGCTGGGCGCGATTATGACGCTGGCGCTCACCCGCCTCGAATGGCTGGGTGGCGACCGTTTCGTTATCGGATCGCTCACCGCCATTGTCGCGCTGATCGGGATTTTTATCGTCTGGCCGAGCATCGCGATTTTCATTCCCATGTTCACCAACGACGCCGGAGAGTTTGCCCCACTGGCGTTTATAAATGTGCTGTCGCAGGCGCATATCGTTCAGGTGATCCTCAACTCCATTATGCTGTCGATCGCCGTCGGCGTCGGCTGTACTTTCTTCGGTCTGGTGCTGGCGATTTACACCACTCGTATTGCCAGACGCAGCGCCATTATTGGCCGCATTTTCTCGATCCTGCCGATCGTGACGCCGCCGTTTGTCGTCGGCCTTGGCGTCACCTTAATGATGGGCCGTTCCGGTTACATTACCGAATTAATGGTGGACTGGTTTGGCTTAACCAACACCAACTGGCTGTATGGGTTTACCGGCATCTGGCTGGCGCAGGTGCTGGCCTTCACCCCAATGGCGTTTATGATCCTCGACGGGGCGATCAAAACCATTCATCCGTCGCTGGAAGAAGCGTCGTACACCCTGCGCGCCAGCCGCTGGCAGACCTTTAACGGCGTGTTTGTCCCGCTGCTAAAACCGGCGCTGGCAAACGCCTTTTTGATTGTCATTGTGCAGTCGCTGGCTGACTTCAGTAACCCGCTGGTGCTCGGCGGTAACTTTGACGTGCTGGCGACACAGATCTACTTCTACATCACCGGTTCACAGCTCGATTACCAGGCCGCCAGCACGCTCGGCGCGTTCCTGCTGCTGTTCTCCCTGCTGGTGTTCTGCGTGCAGTACATGTGGATCGGCAAACGCTCGTACGTCACCGTTTCCGGTAAATCATACCGTGGCGACGTGCAGCCGCTGCCGGTAACGCTGGTGTGGAGCGTGGTCGCGCTGCTGGCGGTATGGATCGCCTTTAACGCCCTGCTGTATGGCAGCATTTTCTACGGCAGCTTCACCGTTAACTGGGGCGTGGACTACACCCTGACGCTGGCGAACTTTACCAAGCTGTTTGGTCAGGGGATGAGCGACGGCGCGTGGCCTTCGCTGCTCGACACCCTGCTGTACGCCGGGATCGCCGCGCCAATCACCGCCATCTTCGGGCTACTGATCGCCTGGATTGTGGTGCGCCAGCAGTTTAAAGGCAAAAAAACTATCGAGTTCACCACCATGCTGTGCTTTGCCGTTCCCGGCACCGTGGCGGGTGTCTCGTATATTCTGGCCTTTAACAGCGCCCCGGTGTACCTCACCGGGACGGCGGCCATCGTCATTATCTCAATGGTGATGCGTAACGTGCCGGTCGGCATTCGTGCAGGCATTGCGGGCTTAGGGCAAATCGATAAATCGCTGGATGAAGCCTCGCTCAGCCTGCGTGCCGGTTCGCTACGGACCATCACGCACATCCTGCTGCCGCTGTTACGCCCGGCTATCCTCTCCGCGCTGATCTACAGCTTTGTGCGCGCCATTACTACCGTCAGCGCCATTGTGTTCCTCGTCACGCCAGATACCCGCGTCGCAACGGCCTACATTCTGAACCGCGTGGAAGACGGTGAATACGGCGTGGCCATTGCCTACGGTTCGATCCTGATCGTGGTGATGCTGGCGATTATTTTCATCTTTGACTGGCTGATCGGTGAATCACGTACCTCCCGTTCAAAAGCCAAAAACCAGGCGTAATGGAGCGCACTATGACTCAGAAAAATTTCGTTGAACTGCGCAACGTCACCAAACGTTTTGGCAGCAACACGGTTATCGACAACATCAATCTCACCATCCCGCAAGGGCAAATGGTGACGCTGCTTGGCCCTTCCGGCTGCGGCAAAACCACCATTTTGCGCCTGGTTGCCGGACTGGAAAAACCGAGCGAAGGACAGATTTATATTGATGGCGAAGACGTTACCCATCGTTCCATCCAGCAGCGCGATATCTGCATGGTGTTTCAGTCTTACGCCCTGTTCCCACATATGTCGTTGGGTGAAAACGTCGGCTACGGCCTGAAGATGCTCGGCGTATCGCGCAGCGAACTGAAAGCGCGGGTGAAAGAGGCGCTGGCGATGGTGGATCTGGAAGGATTCGAAGACCGCTATGTCGATCAGATCTCCGGCGGGCAGCAGCAGCGCGTGGCGCTGGCCCGGGCGCTGATCCTCAAACCGAAGGTGCTATTATTTGATGAACCGCTGAGTAACCTCGACGCCAACCTGCGACGCAGCATGCGTGACAAGATCCGCGAACTGCAAAAGCAGTTTGATATTACCTCGCTGTACGTGACCCACGATCAGAGCGAAGCCTTCGCGGTGTCCGACACCGTACTGGTGATGAACAAGGGACACATCATGCAGATCGGCTCACCGCAGGATCTGTACCGCCAGCCCGCCTCGCGCTTTATGGCGAGCTTTATGGGCGATGCCAACCTGTTCCCGGCCGCGTTCAGCGAGGCGTTTGTCGATATTTACGGTTATCGCCTGCCAAGGCCGCTGCATTTCGCCACCCAGGGAGAAGGTACGGTTGGCGTGCGTCCGGAGGCAATTACGCTCAGCGATCGCGGCGAGGAGAGCCAGCGCTGTGTGATCCAGCACGTCACCTATATGGGGCCGCAGTATGAGGTCACGGTAGAGTGGCACGGGCAGGAGATTCTATTGCAGGTCAACGCCACGCGCTTACAGCCAAACGCTGGCGAGCAGTATTACCTCGAAATCCACCCGTACGGCATGTTTATCCTGGCGGATGCGGCATAATTTGTGTCGGGCTACGATCAAACAACAGACCAGATAAAATTAATTTGATTATAGAGAAGGAAAAATCTTTATAAAATATTTATTAAGTGAATGCATATGAACTTAATTATTTCAAGCCTGAATCATCCTGAATTGGATTCAGGCTTTTTTATTGCTTATGCGATCAGCCGCACAACTTTTACAGAGGAAATAGTATGTCATCATGCTTTCAACGGATGAGAGAGATTCAAAAATGTATTTTCACCAGGAAGAAAATAAAATCACTCGATATATAAGCGAGCACGAATTATGGGTATTAGGTCGTGTCAGTGACATATACAACAAAAAAACGCATAAAAACGAAGAAATGTTAGAGCCATTGTGGAGGAAATACGATCGAAGTATCGAGGGCATTTTAATTTTTTATTCAAAGATGGAAGCATCAATTTACTCTGTTTACTTAGAGAAAAAATTTAATGAAAAGTGGAGCGTATATGCACTGAATGATTTTAACATTGGGGAAATGGTAAAAAACAATAAAGCCATCAAAAATAGCGATGATTATTATCTGCTGTTGAGTGCAGGATTATGGGCTGATAAACAATGCAATATTACATATCATGGTTATCATTTAGCTCAAGTTATAATCCCCGTCAAATATACCTTTAGCAGTTTCAGTGAAAATGAAAAATTCCCTACCCTAAAAATACCTGAAAAAGTTACAGATAGATTTCATCAAATGTGGAAGAAAAGATTCCATGATTTTCTAAGTCATACTCAATCGCAATGTAATTATCATAATGACTATTTAAAAGAACAAAGTTTAATCGCTTATAATAATATGCAACTCAAAGAGTCAAATAAAATCGAAGATTGTGTTTATATGGCAACATGGGAAAATGACTGGTTTTTTTGTAATCCAGAAAATTTAACTTTATTAAAATGAGACTTGTATGGGAATTGCCTATTTTTTAAGGGTCGGAGATAAAACAACCTGCGGTGGCACTATTTTAACAGGTTGTACTAATCATATACTCGACGGACAGCCAACGGCACGACATGGCGATAGCTATATATGTGGTAAAGATAAAAAACTCTACCACATCGCAGGAGGGCAACCAGGTTATTTTATACATGGTGTTCAGGCTGCCGGAACAGCACATAGCGTTGGCACATGCCCTTGCAAATGCCGATTTATTAACTCAATTTCAAATGTCAGTTATTTCTATGAGAGTGAAGTTCTCTCCGCACCTAAACCAGTCACAAACAGAGTGGTCTCTGTAACGCCGCAGAACGTACCAAAACCGCTCACGATGGCACATGGGCCATATTGTCCGACTGAAGCTGAAGAGGATAAACCGCCTCGTGAGCCTGTAGATGCGGGATTTTGTGTATTGCCCTATGAGACTAAACCATCAACGTATGAACCGTATATTTTTGTTAATCCCCCCGATGGTACGAGAGAGCTATATCACAAACTGAATCCTGATATGAAAAAACAACCTGGTTCAATTCTGATTGTTGTTGATCCTGAAAAGCAAGATCAGCAACAGATTGAAACATTGCAAAAAGCACGAGATCGAATTGATAAAGCTCTGGCCCCACTTACCTTGCAGGATGCAAAGTTATTGCATGATAACAGAGGAGCCGTGGATGCATTTTCATATCAACTTTTCGGTAATTATTTAGGAAATGCTGGAGATAGTTTTGGATATATTAGTGAGATAGGTAAAAGTTATTACGAAGAAATAAAACAAATATTAATTGAAATTCAGGAATTATATAAAGATACGTACACCCATAACAAAGGAATCATATCGGGGGAGGAATTTTTTGGTCAACGAGCAAGACTGTTTGAAAAATTAAATGTTATCTTAAATAAATTCTCCAAAACCCATCTTAATCTGGAAGAATATAATAGTATTAAAAAAGCTTTAGGTTTATCAACAAGCTCAATTATGCATAAATGGGATAAAACTGGAGTGGATAATATAGAGGGCTATGCTACATATATTGAAAATTCGGCAAAATTAGTTAAACTGATGAAAACCGTTGGTTTTGTTGGCATAGGTTTAGATTTCGCTGGATATACATCAAATATTTATGATGCCTGTGCAAAAGGCCGTGAAAGTGCATGCAAAAAAGTCGCTATTACTGAATATAGTAAATTTGGATTCAAACAGGCTAGTAGTATGCTTACTGGTCTGGCGGCTGGACGTGCAGCAAATGTGGTTTGTACGTGGGTATTAGGGCTTTCTACTATAGAAGCTGGAGGGGTCGGTGCTGCACTGTGTTTTGCTACAGGTGTTGGTGTTACTATTGCGTCAGGTAAGATTGCAGAAAAATATGGCGAGGACGCTGGTGAAAAATTAGGTAATTATGTAGGAGATCATATTATATATGAAAATATTTTTCATTGAAAATGATGAAGTTATAAAAAACTTAATTTGCCTTGCGTTTGCATTTGATTTTTTAATATTCATGATATGTTATTTTTACAATAAAAAAGCATACAAAAAAATAGTTGAAATATACGAGAAAGAGATAGGTCCCCTACCGCTTTCAACAAAGTTATGCAAAGATGCAAGTGTTTTTTCTACTCCATATTTATATAATGCGAAAGTTAGTTTTATAACTAGAAGCTTAAACTTTAAATACCATAAGCATTTACATCATGGTATAAGCATAGAAGGGTATAATCTAATAAGAAATCTTCCAAAAAAATTAACACTAGGATTTAGAATTGAATCATTATCATTATTGATTTGCATTCCAATAATGATCGGTTTTTTTATCATTTTCTAAATAAAGGGACTCCATTGGAGTCCCTTTATTTAATTTTATTTCAATGCACCCTATATTTGGTCAACAATCCGGTCGTAAGTAGCAGCAGGTAATAACCCACTCACAAAAAAATTTGGATTCACTTTAGGATCGGCTGCTGGCGAGTGTGGCCTGTTACCTAAAATCACAATAGCCATATCGCCACATCATTCACTGTAGACCCGATAAACTCTCAGCTTCGCGCTTTTAGCGCGGCAATATCCGCAGGCGTGGTGCGACAGCACCCACCAATCAACCGGGCGCCCGCCGCACGCCACTGCGGTAGATAATCCACCAGCTGCGCGCAATGATCACCGTGATGATGCCAGGTTTTGCTCACCGCATCGTACTGCTCGCCCGAGTTCGGATACACCACCAGCGGCAGCGCCGTTAAGCCATGCAGATGCTGCAACGCCTCAGTAGTGTTTTCCAGCGCAATGCAGTTGATACCAATAGCCAGCACCTGCGGGTAGTTTGCCAGTAACGCCACCACTTCGCGCAGCGGCGTGCCGTCGCTCAGATGTGCGCTATCACGCAGGGTAAACGAGAACCATGCCCGCGCACGCGGATACGCGGTCAACAACTCAGCCAGTGCGCGAATTTCGGCAAAATTCGGCAGCGTTTCGCAGGCTAACAGGTCAGCTCCGGCGTCCAGCAGCGCTTCAACACGCGGGCGATGAAACGCCTGGAACGCCTCGACGCTGCACTGGTAATCGCCACGGTATTCCGAGCCATCGGCCAGATACGCGCCGTAAGGCCCGACGGATCCCGCCACCAGTAACGTCCCGGCCTGCGGATTTTCCGCCAGATACGCCTCACGCGCTTTACGCGCCAGCTCCACGCTTTTGCCAATCAGCGCTTTCGACTGCGCGTCATCCAGGCCGAGCGCGACAAAACCCGCAGGGGTTGCCTGATAGCTGGCGGTGATTGCGCACTGCGCCCCTGCCCGGAAGTAATCCAGGTGAACTTCGCGGATAAGCGCCGGGTTTTCTACCAGCACCCTGGCAGACCACAGGCTGTCGGCTAAGTTACACCCTCGCGCTTCCAGCTCCGTCGCCAGAGCACCATCCAGCAACAGGAAATCCTGTTTATCGAGGAGGGCGCGTAACGGGTTATTCTGCGACATGGTGTGGCTCCTGTTTTGCGTTACGGGGTTGAGTAAGGAAATAAGCACCATAACACAACGCGACAAACGGTAACCCGCACCACAACGCAATTCTCTGCGCGGGATCGAAGGCCAGGCCGACACAGGCCACCAGGCACAGCACAAACCCCAGTACGGGCACCAGCGGATACCACGGCGCACGATAATGCAGTTCACTCACAGCCTTTCCTTGCTGTAAGTGACGGCGGCGAAAAACAAAATGCGAAGCGCAGATGCTCAGCCACACCGCCACCACCGCAAACCCGGAGATCGCCGACAGCGCCACAAATACCGTATCCGGGGCGATCACGCTGGAAAACAGCGCCAGCACGCCGCCGAGCATGCTGACCGATATGGCTGTCAACGGCACGCCGTTTTTGGTTACTCGCGCAAAACAGGCGGGCAGCGTACGTTCATTCGACAGCGACCACAGCATGCGCCCGGAAGCATACAGTCCTGAATTCGCAGCCGAAAGAATGGCCGTCAGGATCACAACGTTAAAAATATCCGCCGCATATGGAATCCCCACCTTCTCAAACACCAGCACAAACGGGCTTTTCTCCACTCCCGCCTGCTGCATCGGGATCAATGCCGCCAGCACAAACACGGTGCCAATAAAGAAAATAATCAGTCGTGCGATAGTGGTACGAATCGCCACCGGAATCACCTTGCGTGGGTTTTCCGTTTCGCCTGCCGCGATGCCGATAAGCTCGGTTCCCGAGAAAGCAAAGTTCACCGCCACCATGGTCATCAGGATCGGCAGGCCACCATGTGGAAACCAGCCTTCTGCGGTGATATTGCTCAACCCCGGCGCGGGTGAACCATCCTGCATCGGGATAAAGCCAAATATCGCCGCCCCGCCGAGGATTATAAAGGCGATGATGGTGATGACTTTTACCAGCGAGAACCAGAATTCCCCTTCGGCAAAAAAACGCGTAGAAATGACGTTCAAGCCAAAGATAACGACGCAGAAAACCACGCACCAGATCCACACCGGCACCTGTGGGAACCAGTACTGCATGCAGAAACCGGCGGCGGTAAAGCTGGAGCCAAGCGCCACGGTCCAGGTCAGCCAGTAGAGCCAGGCGACAGTGTAACCCGTCGCCGGGCCGAGGTAGCGCGCGGCATAAACGTGAAACGCGCCGGTTTCCGGCATCGCCACCGACAGTTCACCCAGACATTGCATCACCAGCCAGACCACCAGCGCGCCAATCAAATAGGCCAGCAGCGTCCCCGCCGCCCCGGTGGTGGAGATGATGTACCCGGTATTAAAGAATAACCCTGTGCCAATCACGCCACCTAAAGAGAGCATAATCAGGTGACGCGTTTTCATTGTGCGCTTCAGTGGCGCATTTTGTTGTGTTGTTTGCATATGACCTTCTAAACGTATGGACATCTAAACATCCAAAGAAGGTTTGTTATACCGCGTTTATAAACACAATGCAAAGTTAGCCCTGCACCAGACGCAGATGCCCGCGCCGGGCGCTCAACACAGGACGAGGATTAACAATAAGATACAAAAAAGGTCGCCAGGCCATAACGCCTCCGCTATCAGGGTTTATTCAACTCTGGCAACGGAGACGTCCAATGACGTTCCCCCGAAAGTAGGAACCGCGCGTCACACCTCATACGTCCGGATGAGCGCACGGTCAGGAGTCGCTGGCTTGAACCTGTATCTGTGATTTACGGCTCATCAGCACAAACACCGCCAGCCCGGCCAGCAAAATACCCGGTGCGGAGGCCGCCATCACGCCTACCGTTCCAGTGCCCAGCGCCAGCATTTTCCCCGCCAACAGTGGACCACTCATCGCCCCGAGGCGCCCAACGGCCACCGCGGTGCCTACGCCGGTGGCGCGGATGGGGGTGCTGTAAAACAGCGGAGCCAGCGCATACAGCACGCTTTGGCCGCCGGTGGCAAACATCCCTGCGACAAATCCGGCCACCAGCATACCGCTCAATGACGACACCGTACCGAGCGCCAGCAGTGAAGCCAGCATCCCGGTGTAAATCAGTAGCGACATCACCACCGGGCGCAGTTTATCCATCAATGCACCGAGGATTAACGTCCCGCTGGCCGCGCCGATTTGCAGGGCAAACATCACGCCCGCCGCCTGTGAGGGACGAAAGCCCTGTTCAACCAGCAGCATCGGCAGCCAGTTGATCAGCATATACACCACCAACAGGGTGAAGAAATAACACAGCCACAGCAGCAACGTGGCGGTCGCGGTGGCAGGGGCAAACAGCGCACGCAACGGTGCGGCGGCGGCCTGCGTTTGCTGGGCATACACATGTGATTCCGGTAGCCAACGCATCAGCAACGGCACCAGCAGCAGCGGGATCACCCCACCAACCCAGAACACAGTTTGCCAGGCGGAGGCCACACCGCTAAAACCCAACGCCGCCGCCAGCGCTGCGCCAATCGGCACCCCGCAGTACATCAGGCTCACCGCGGTGCCGCGAAAGCGCGGGCCTGCGGCTTCGGAGGTCAGTGCGATCAGGTTCGGCAACGCCGCCCCCAACCCGACACCGGTCATCAGGCGGGCAAACACCAGCGACGAGAAATCCCAGGATATCGCCGTCGCCAGCGAAAACAGGCCAAACAGTGCCACGGAGCCAATAAGGATCCGCTTGCGCCC
>OJJJ01000439.1_pt1 | contig 20918 bp, 19 predicted proteins | sample 1596311 | NCBI WGS metagenome assembly OJJJ01 (sample SAMEA4350140, study PRJEB24818) | metagenome | biome: human; feature: gut; material: faeces | place: Denmark | collected 2013-09 | reverse complement strand
AGCCCTTTAGGGCTCGCCTGAGAAAGAAGTGCGGTTGGCAAATCCTTCAGGCGCCTTCCGGGCGCAAGCAGGCAAGAGCCCCTTATAGGGGCAGTACAAACCACCGGCTAAGCCGGTGGTCATGATTGTATATAAAAAAATATTTTCATTGCTTTTTAGAAGAAAAAGTATAAAATAGACAAGGAAACTAAAGAGCATAGGAGTAAATACAGATGGAAAGTAACAAGGTAAAGAACATGACAACAGGCTCTCCAATGAAGTTAATCTTGTATTTTGGTGTCCCGTTATTTATAGGTATGTTGTTTCAGCAATTCTATAATATGATGGATGCATTGATAGTAGGACGTACGTTGGGACCTCAGGCATTGGCGGCTGTTGGTGGAACTGGATCAATTAATTTTATGATAATTGGTTTTTGCATGGGGGTATGCAATGGATTTGCAATTCCAGTCGCTCAGGCGGTAGGAGCAAAAGATGAATCTTCTCTTAGAAAATATGTAGCGAATAGTGTTTGGGTATCCGTTATTTTTGCAACGATATCTACAATTGTAGTATGTTTGCTTTGTCGTAAAATTCTTGTATGGATGGATACCCCAAGTGATATATTAGAAGGCTCCTATGAATATATTTTTGTTATTTTCTTAGGAATACCTGTGGTTTATCTATATAACTTATTATCAGGAATTTTACGATCTCTCGGTGATAGTAAGACTCCTCTTTACTTTTTGGTCATATCATCCTTATTAAATATCGTACTTGATTTGGTTGCTATTTTAGTGTTTGATATGGGGGTAGTAGGTGCTGCTTGGGCAACGGTTATATCGCAGGCAATCTCAGGAGTTCTTTGCCTTATATACATAGTTAAGAAATACCCAATTCTTAATATTAGCAAGGAAGAATGGAAACCTAATTTATTGATAATTCAAAAACTTTGTATGATGGGGTTACCAATGGGACTCCAATATTCGATTACGGCAATCGGTAGCGTTGTATTACAAACTGCGGTAAACTCTTTGGGTTCTATGGCGGTAGCAGCGATAACTGCTGGAAATAAAATCAGTACATTATTTTGTTGTCCGTTTGATGCTATGGGTTCAACAATGGCTACGTATTCTGGACAGAATAGAGGTGCAGGTAAATTAGATCGTGTTACAGAGGGAATCAAAGCTTGTAGTTTTATAGCAGTGATATATTCGGTCATATCATGTGCTGTATTAATTATTTTTGGAGAAAAATTATCCTTACTTTTTGTGGATGGAAAAGAAATTGATATTATTAAAAACTCTGCTGTATTGCTAAAATGGGTAAGTATTTTCTATTTTCCATTGGCTTTAGTTAATATAATACGATTCTCAATCCAAGGATTGGGATTTGGAACATTAGCTATTTTTGCGGGAGTATTTGAGATGATTGCCCGTGGTATCGTTGGTTTTGTATTTGTACCAAAGTTTGGATACATCGCTGCCTGTTTTGCAAGTCCAGTGGCTTGGATAATGGCAGATATGTTCTTGATACCGGCTTATTTTTATGTGATTCAGAAATTAAAAAGGGAAACTGTTAGGACAGTAACTTAACAAGATTATTTATAATCAGCGAAGGAGAGTGAAGCATCATAGGTAAACATAAGATTACATCTAGACTTTATTTCATTTCCGGAATAATGTTTTTTATTGCATCAATAATCAGCAAGAACTATGTATATATTCCAATTGGTTGTTGTTCTGTTATTTGTGGGATTAAATACAGCAAAGATGATCATTGTGACAAATAACGACACGTATCGTTACTTAAGGAGCATTATGTGAAATTAGAATTAATTGAAAGGGACCTTGTAAGATATATATTATTAAAAATATTCAACTATATAAGTGACATAAGCAAAGAGTAAACTGTAAGAGTGATATGTGAATAAAAAAGAAACAAACTTTGTAACTGTATTGAGACAGTATCATAATTTGTTTCTTTTTTAATGATAGTACATAAAAGTATAAATATTTTGACCAATCATAAAAAATGATCCACTAAGGATCGTATGACGCGCTAAGGTAGTACGTAATTTCGTGACAGCGCGTCAGTACGAGAATGTGACTTCCACATTCCTTGATCATAAACCAAGACTATTCAAATAAATTCGCTAATTTTGGGCTGTTATTTACTTTGATTTTTTGAACTAATTTTGTTTCACCGCTCACAACAATTTCTATATTGTCTAATTTACTATATGGTCCTACAATTGAATAAAAAATGAGCGAACCAGCATCCTCTTTTTCATAGGTTACCCCTTCTAATGCCTTTTCTAAATCAGAAGCTGATATACCACGTTTAATACCTTTTTGGATTTCAATCTCTACATTCGTTGTATTTTTATCACCAACCACAGTAGTTAAAAAACAATTTTCAATGGTAGTTGCTTTTTCTGAATAATTATTTGCTATTCCACGAAGTTCTTGATTATCTTTCCTAAGAGTTACCCATCCATAGTCTTTCGCTTTGACGGTCATATCAGTATCAGATTCCTTTATTACCCAACCATTTTTCACGAATTCACTTACTGGTGCTGGAATATGATATAAGTTTTTATCAAATAAAACAATAAAACTTTGAATATTAGTACCAAGTTCTGTAGGCGCTTGATATTTGGTGACTATTTCAGGTATCTCATTACTTACTTCTTGTGTATTGTTTTTCGTCTCTTCTGTTTCTATTAAGTTCGTAATAGAAATTTCATTCAATACCTTCTTCTCTAAATCTATAGATAATTCAATATCTTGATAAGAATCATATTCATAAGTTAATTTGGTATAAAGGCTACCGTCATAACGACTAGATTCTGTACCATAAGCAGCAATGATATCTTCTAAAGTAGATTCCATATATTTAATTCCACCAGGTAATGTAATGTTTAATCCATTATCTTTTACAAGATATTGATCCATTGAAATACCAGCAACTAAGCAGTTGTCTAAAGTAGTAGTATCCATACCGAAATTAACAAAACTGATGTATACTTCATAATCACCTTTTTTAAATCGTTCAGCAACGGTATATTGATTCGGATCTAAGGTTGTTTTAAGATCGCCTAAATAAGTCCAACCTTGTGAGATGAATTGTTGATAGGTCATTGGAAATTGATAAACGACTCCATCCATTTGAAGTTGAAAACTATACAAATCATCGGATAAATTTAAAGGTACGTTTTCTGTACTTGTATTTGATTGGGCCTCCGTCGTTGGTGCTATAGTAGGTTCTGTAGTTGACTCTATGACTTCTTTGGTTGGTTCGGGAGTGGGAGTATTTTCCGGTTGTTGTTCAGTTATTGTTGGAGTAGCGGTTGGCTCTCCTGTTGTACTCGTTGATCCTGTTTTTTTTGAGCAACTGCTTGCAATAAAACATAGGACTAAAACTGTTGTAAAAAGAATAAATCTCTTTTTCATTCTTATCTCCATTTCATCTCTTTCCTTACGATACCAAAATTACATGAGTACCATTTTATATTACTATAACTATTCTATATTTTGTAAAATGATTCAAATGAAAGGATAAAAATTAGCTTTTAACTTAGTTTATTACGTGGATTTGAGTGCAAATGTAAACTTAAGAAGTGTAAAAATAAAAAAGAAGAGTTCAGGATAGTAGAGCAAACATTAAGTTTGATGCTAAGACAGGCTTACATTGATTTGTTTACGCTTGTTAATTTATTATGCTATAATATAGTTACGTAATGCATAAAATGCAACTTATATATAGAACTAGAAAGGAAAAGACTTTCGTTGTCTTAAAATAATAATGGTAAGAGAAATCGTAAAGGATAATCAGAAATTAATACAAAAAGCTGTCGATGCAACAAAAGAGGATTTATATATTATTACCGACATGGTAGATACTGCTCGGGCAAATCAAGATATATGTGTTGGATTAGCAGCGAATCAGATTGGCGAGAATGTTCGTATTATCGTGGTTAAAATGAAAGACCAGTTTATACCATTCGTGAATCCGAAAATAATAAGACATAGCCAGTCAACATATGAAGCGGAAGAAGCATGCTTATCCCATGAAGGAACGAAAAAAGCAACAAGATATTCGTCCATAGAAGTGGAGTACCGGGATGGGAGATTTCGAAAGAAAACTCAGAATTTTAGTGGATTTGTTGCAGAGGTAATTCAGCATGAAATGGACCATTGCGAAGGAATTTTGATTTAGAAGGAACACATATAAAAAATTGACATATTATGGTGAACGTGATAAGATATAGATAAATATACGTAAAGAGAGGCATTCCGATGAAACGTTGTCTGTGAGTAAGCACAACTGAACATTTTTAGTTTTAACCATGCATGAAACATGGTTATTTGTTGTGGGAAAATCGTAGACATATAAAATACATCGTTTGCTTAGAAATTTTAAATGCGTATATGATATTAAAAATGCACAGGTGGAGCCTGTGTCATAATTCATATACTTTATTTCTTCATGTATTTATATGCATATTCGACCTTTTCCAAACATGGAAGAGGTCTTTTTTAATTTATAGGAAAGACATTATCAAAGTTAAAGTATTAAAATAAATTTTTTGATAATTTACAAAGGCACTTCGTGCAGAAATGCGCACTTCGCGGAGATGAATATATTGCTACGCAAACCGCTCAAGGGAGGAGAATGTGCTTTCCACATTCTTTATTAAGAACTTTGAATTTCTTATAAATATAAAGGGCTACTTGAGGATGAGTATTTGCTTAAAAGCAAGCACACTCATTACGACTAAGGTATAGATAGGAGAATAAAGATATGACTTATCAAATGAAGAATGCAAAGATTGGATATCCAGGAAATATATTATTAGATTGTATTTCTATGGATATAAAAAATACAGAGAAAATAGCAATTGTAGGTAGAAATGGTTGTGGCAAAACAACATTATTAAAAGTAATTGCTGGCAAATTAGAGGTAGACAACCTAGATAGCGATGAAGAGTTTTTAATACACGCAGATGGTACACCAAGTATCGGATATTTGGAACAGATAAGTTTTGAAAAAGAAACGATTTCAGTGAAAGATGAATTACTAAAAGTTTATAGTGATATTTTTATTTTAAAGGATAAGATGAATGAACTCACAAAGCTTATGGAAGCAGATGCAAGTGAGGCAATACTTGACCAATATGCAAAAATTTCTAATAAATTTGAAAGCAAAGGCGGCTATAATTATCAATATGAGATGGAGCAGATTTTCACTAAGTTTGGTTTTGAAATCGCTGATTTGGATCGCCAGATTCAAACATTTTCTGGTGGACAAAAAACGAAAATTGCATTTGTTAAGCTACTTTTAAGTAAACCAGATATTATGCTATTAGATGAGCCAACCAATCATCTTGATTTACCAACCATTGAATGGTTAGAAGCGTATCTAAGAAAATATAATCATGCGGTGGTTATTGTATCCCATGACCGAATGTTCCTTGACCGAATTGTGGATATAACCTATGAAATTGAGCATAAAAAGATGAAACGTTACGTAGGAAATTATACGTTATTTTTACAGCAGAAACGCCTCGATTATGAGAAACAATGCAAAGACTACGAGGCTCAACAAAAGGAAATTGAGCGCCTAACGGTGTTTATTGAGAAATGGAAGAATACACCTACGAAAGTGGCAATGACACGGTCGAAGCAAAAACAGATTGACCACATGGTGAAGATTCCGAAGCCATTACGTTTTAATACAAAGGCTATGCATGGAAAGCTTCAACCAAGCAAAGAAAGTGGAAAAGAAGTGTTGACAGTAAAAGACCTAAAGATTGGATATAAGGAAGTGTTAGCAGAGGTATCTTTTGAGTTGAAAAAAGGGCAAAAGCTTGTAGTGCTTGGTGAAAATGGTAAGGGAAAATCAACTTTGTTAAAGACACTAGTTGGGCAGTTAGAAGACCTTGGAGGAAGCGTTAAGTTTGGCAGAGATGTTGAGTGGGTTTATTTTGACCAAGAGCTGCTTAATTTAGATGAGAGTAAAACCGTGATTGAGGAATTTTGGGATGCGTATCCGAACTTAATGCAAACAGAAGTAAGAAGTATATTAGGAAATTTTCTGTTTAGTGGCGATGATGTATTTAAACCATTAAGTATGTTATCAGGCGGTGAAAAGGTTCGTCTTTCCTTAGCAAAGTTGTTAAAACGTCAAGCGAATTTATTAATTCTTGACGAACCTACCAATCACTTGGATATGATAGGAAAAGAAGCATTGGAAGGAATGTTAAAAAGTTATGAAGGAACGATCCTTTTTGTATCTCATGATCGATATTTTGTACAGCGAATCGCAGATAGTTTACTGATTCTTGAAGATGGAATGGCAAATTTTTATCCTTATAGTTATGAGGTCTTTCAGGAGAAAAGTAAAAAGAACTTACGAAGTGAAGATGCATCATCTCATAATTCCGTTTTAAAGACTAATATGGTTGGGGGAAAAGAAAGTCCTTCGCTTAAAAAAAGCAACAATAAAGTAAAAAGAGAAAGAAGAATAGAACAGTTAGAAAAAGAGATTACTAAATTAGAAGAAACGATAGAGATTTTAAAACAACAGTTTAGTGATCCTAAAATAGCGACGGATTATCAACAATTAAGTGAACTTCAAGAAAAAATCAATAATCAAGAGCAGATTTTAAATAATATGCTATTTGAGTGGGAGAAGGGATCGATGGATGAAGAAATTATAGAAGATTAGAATTAAGTTTTAAAATAATTTTTGCTCTACATTTTGTATTGAGGGATTAAATATAGCTTCATTACTAGATGTAGAGCATTTTATATGTTATAATTGGAGGACAAAGATTTACTACGTATTAAAGATGAAAAGAAGGTTATTGTATGACAAATGAAGCGATACAAATGGTTTTAAAGACCTTAGACCACGAATATGGGACCACCAAAGAAGGATTTTTACACTATGCAGATTGGCAACTGTTGCTTGCTATCATGTTAAGTGCACAAAGTACGGATAAACAAGTGTATGAGGCGTTACCAGGTTTATGGAATAGATTCACTTTGATAGAACAAATGGCAGAAGCTCCAGTGGAGGAAATTGAAGAGTATATCCGATCCATTGGATTATATAAAAGTAAAGCAAAAAACATGAAGCAATGTTGCAAGCAAATCATAGATGAATATGAAGGAAAAGTTCCTACAACCGTGGAGGAATTAGTCAATTTAGCTGGTGTTGGAAGAAAAACCGCCACATTATTTTTAGCAGATGCTTATAATATTCCTGGTGTCACAGTAGATACCCATGTACTGCGAATTGTAAAACGCCTTGGCTGGGCGAATGGGAAGAACCCAGTACAGGTGGAACAGGAGCTTATGCAGGTACTACCGAAAGAATATTGGAATCGTATTAATTTTCAGTTGATTTATCATGGACGTAGTGTCTGCACTGCAAGAAAATGTCATTGTGATCAATGTTTGTTGAGCCAATGGTGTGAGAAACATATCGATTAAAATATTATTAATAATTCAGGTGTCAAAAGCCCTGTCTAGTATATAAGTATAAATAAACAATAGGGACTTAAAAATGTTCCTATAATTCGAATAGTATTGGTGTGATAAGAGTTGAGGTAGTTAATGAAACATATACCTCAGCTCTTTTTTGTATAGTAACTCCTAAGCTTAAATCGGATGATATTACTGATATGTAAAAGAATAAATCAGGGTTTAATCGTAAAAATTTTATAAATTTGTAAAGAAGAGACAGTAATAAAAGCATATGTAGACTATTATAAGGATATGGGATTTGAGACTTATAAAGAAAAGTCAAAAAAGTACTTCTTAGAAAATATGAAACGATTTGAGGAAGAAGGATTTACTATTTCATCTTTTAAACTAGTTCCATATTATTACTATAATGAGCCCGACAGGTCCTGGGAGATCACTGCATCTCTAGTGTTATATAAAGATGGTAGTTTGTGCACAGAAACATATCAATTTGAAAATGGGATGAAGGAAACTCGTAATAGTATTGATATCAATACTACGGACAATGGGGTTATTATTCATTCTTCTTATCTTGGAATGCGATTGGAACAATCTTTTTCAAGAGCAATTAATTATTTGGGTATAACGGAAGATGTTGATAATTATTTTTCTTATTAGATGTGTTGTTTTAAAAATCTTAAGGTATACGAAAAAAGGAATCGAACAAAAAATAATTTATTAGATACAAAATCTAAAAGAGCTAAGGCGTTTTAAAATGCGTTAGCTCTTTATCTATTTGAATGGTAGGACACAATTTGAATTGAAATATTAAGAAATCTTAAAAATATTATACAGTAACATTTAAGCATTTATTTTTAATATTGATGCAAATAAATGTTGGAGGAATGTATAATGTTTTTACTTGAATATATAAAAAACCCAAGATATATTGGAGCAGTTGCTCCAAGTGGGAAACAACTAGCGAGCAAAATGATAAGTGAGATAGATTTTGAGAAAGCAAAATGTATCATTGAATATGGACCAGGAACAGGAGCATTTACCGAAAAAATCCTATCTAGAGTAAATAATGATATAATCGTTATACTAATTGAAATCAACAAAGAATTTTATAGAATGTTAAAGAAGTTGTATGGTCATAAAGAGAATGTGATAATTTTAAATGAGAGTGCTGAACATATTAATAGGATACTTAAAAAATATTCGATTCATGATGTCGATTATATTGTATCTGGATTACCGTTTGCTTCTCTGCCTCAAAATGTTTCAAAGAGTATCTTAAAGGAAACTTCAGATTTATTAAAAGGCAAAGGAAAATTTATTACATTCCAATATTCACGTATAAAGATAAATTTTATACAAAAATATTTTCACCAAATTAAATATTCGAAAGTATTGGTGAATTTTCCGCCAGCTTATGTTTTAATATGTGAAGAGGGAAATTATGAAGAAAAATATATTAGTAGTTGATGATGATAAAGACATTCGAGAACTTATTTCAGTATATTTAAAAGCAGAAGATTTTTATGTTGACAAAGCCTGTAATGGTGAAGAAGCTTTGAAATTTATTGAAGAAAATCATTACGACTTAGTTTTATTAGACATTATGATGCCTAAAATGGATGGTCTAGAAACTTTAATAAATATAAGAAAAAAATTTATGATGCCAGTTATCTTTCTAACAGCAAAAAATCAAGAAGTAGATTTATTAAGAGGACTATCCCTAGGTGCTGATGATTATATTCCGAAACCATTTAGCTCATTGGAGCTTATCGCAAGAGTAAAAGCACAACTTAGAAGGTATACGGTATTTAATAACATAAATAAAAGTACCATTACTATCGGAGAATTAGTCTTAGATGTTGATATGCATCGAGTTACAGTGGATGGAAAGGAAATAAAGTTAACACCAACGGAATATAAAATATTAGAATTATTATGTAAAAATAGAAATATTGTATTTAGTGTTGAGCAAATTTATGAAAATATTTGGAGAGATAAATATGCGGTCGGGGATACGTCCATCATGGTTCATATAACAAAACTAAGGCAAAAGATTGAAAAAGATCCAAAGAACCCTGAGTATATAAAAACAGTTTGGGGAGTTGGTTATAAAATATGAAAAAGAGAAAATATAAGTCATTAGCTGTTAAGGCACTATGGGTTGCAATCATTAGTTTTATAATCTGCTATATTATTATGGTATTAAGTTTTTACTTATATGCGTGGGTATTATTTAATTATGCTAGAACATTGGAAAATCAATTTAATTTATTATTTTTATTACCTACTTTTATTACGGTAATATCATTTATATTAATATTTTTACTACTTGTTAATCGAAGGCTTAAATATTTTAAATATATAATTAAATCAGTAAAAAAAATAGATTCCTTAGAATTTCTAAGTAATCTAGAAGAAGAGGGAAATGATGAATTTACTGAACTAGCCAAAAGTATAAATATTATGAATGCAAGATTACAAGCTAGGTTAAAGAAAGAAAAAGAGATAGAAGATTCCAAATATGAATTAATAACTTCTGTTTCTCATGATTTAAAGACTCCATTAACATCAATTATCGGATATCTTGATTTAATAAATAATCATAGGTATGAGGATGAAAACTCAAGAGATGAATATATTTCAATTGTGTATCATAAAAGTATAAGACTAAAAGAATTAGTAAATGAATTGTTTGAATACACAAAATTGACTAGTAATGATGTAAAATTAGAACTTCATAGATTTAATGTTTCAGCTTTAATTAATCAATTAGTGGGAGAAAGCATTATAGATTTTAACGATAAAGAGATTGAGGTTGTACTAGAAAATCCGTATAAAGAATTGTATGCCAATATCGATGTTAAATTAATCTCAAGAGTTTTTGAGAATTTAATTAAAAATGCTGAGAAATATAGCGATTCCCATTCAACTTTTAAAATAATCGTAGATAGTAGCGAAGAGTATATAATTGTACATTTCATAAATAAATGTAAGGGAATTAAAGAGATCGATGTAAACAAAATTTTTGAAAGATTTTATAGATTAGATAACGCTAGAAGTAGTGAAAGTGAAGGATCTGGATTAGGATTGACAATATCAAAGAAAATTACTGAGCTGCATCAGGGGTATTTGGATGCTGAAAAGGATGGAGAGAATCTACTACTTAAAATGAAGTTATATAAAGATTAAATGTTAGTAGTTAACTTTTGTGTATTAACAATTTATAGGTTTTGATGTATATTGATAGGGAGTCTATTTATAAATAATCATAAAGGAGAACTATAAATGAGCTTTAAAGAAATTAATATTTATGATTTGAATTTTAATCCATTTAAAAAGTTAGGAAAAGAATGGCTACTTATCACAGCTGGAGATGAAGAAAAACATAATACGATGACTGCAAGCTGGGGCGGGCTCGGTGTATTTTGGGGCAAGAATACTGCAACGGTATACATTCGGCAATCACGTTTTACGAAAGAATTTGTAGATAAGAATGATACTTTTACCATTTCCTTTTACGATGAAACATATAAAAAAGCCCTTGGAATTTGTGGTTGCAAGTCAGGCCGTGATACGGAAAAAGAGAAAGAAGCGGGATTAACACCTTATTATGTGGAAGGTACAACAGCTTTTGAAGAAGCAAATATGATAATGGTTTGTAAAAAGATATACGAGGATTTTATGCCAAGTGATAACTTTATCGAAAAGGAAAATGATGAAAAGTGGTATAGCGATAAGGATTATCATACGATGTATATTGCAGAAATTCGAAATGTATATGTGAAAGAATAGTTTTAAACATTGGTATACACTAAGAGTTTAACAAAAAACGCTATAACTGTGCACAGTTATTAATCTTGCACAGTTATTAACTTCTATTAAGAGGTGTTATAAATTGGTGATGAATAGAAAAAGTAATTTCCTCTTAGAAACAGGAGGTTGGAATTTAACTTTTGATCTGGTTGACATAAATTGGTATAAAAATATTGTGAAATTAGTATTGACTTTTGTCGAAAAATAGTATATTCTATTCAAGCTAGCTTACAGCAATGTGTGTTCGTAGCTCAGCTGGATAGAGCAACGGCCTTCTAAGCCGTGGGTCGGGGGTTCGAATCCCTTCGAGCACATTATTAATTTAAAAGTAAAATAAAAAGACTTTTGCCTAGACAACTTGATTGAAAAGGCAAAAGTTTTTTTGCGACATTAGAACAATTAACTTGTACATATTTTGACTTTTACTTAAATGCTTCATACTATAAACGATAGTCATTCATGGCGTCAGGAGAATCAATGAATCAAACGGAATATCTTGTATATATTATTGAAATTATAGGAACGATTGCTTTCGCATCCTCAGGTGCATTCCTTGCGATGGAGAAGCATATGGATATTTTCGGGGTATGTATTCTTGGGATTACTACAGCAGTTGGAGGCGGAATTATCCGTGATGTAGTACTTGGAAATACACCACCTAATGTGTTTAAGAACAGTTCGTATGTTATCGTTTCCATTATTGTGTCTACTTTATTATTTGTTTTAATGTATGTAAGAAAAAGATTAAATACGAAGATTTTTAATCGTGTAAAATTCTTCTATAACAAAGCTATGTTGTGGATGGATGCGATCGGATTGGGAATATTTACTGTAGTAGGAATCAATACAGCAGTCAATCAAGGATACAAAGATCATATATTTTTACTTATATTCGTTGGAATGATTACAGGAATCGGCGGAGGGATGCTTCGTGATATAATGGCTTTACGTACACCATTTGTTTTTGTAAAACATGTATATGCATCTGCTTCCTTAGTTGGGGCGATTGTTTACATAAGCTTAATGAATTATGTACCAACCGTTATTGGTATGGCGATTTCAGCAAGTATCGTTGTTGGAATTCGCGTGGTAGCGGCTCATTATAAATGGAATTTACCTAAGGTATAAGACCGATATAAAGTTTAGTTTGATTACAATGTAAAATAAATAATTTTTATAGGTGTAATTATGAGAGGATTGTATTATGAACATATTCGAGGATGAATTAGAGTATGACGATATCGATTTTGACGTCTATTACAATGAAGATGGTGAAATAGAAGTGTTAGCTGATATGGATATAACTCAAATAAGGAATATTCTTTCAGACCTAGAACGCTCACTTAAAATGCTACCAGAACATTATAACTCTGAGATATGGCAAGAGTATCAAAAGAGATGCAAAGAGCTATTAAAAAGACAGGATTAAAGCAGTTTTTTTGTAAATATAATTTATAGAAATTGTATACCTAAAAAACTCATATAACTAAAACAGATATAAAATCCCAGTGAAAACAGCAATGGATTAGTTTCCATTTATAGTTGCATCACTGGGATTTATTATTGTTACTATAAGTAGTAGTTTGGAACGGTATGTTTATTAGATTAAGTTAGAGATTCCATTCACATTTGCAAGTTCGTCTTCTTCTAGAGGTATTACTATGCATTTCTTTCCATCGATGATTTGAGAAGTGATTTGCTCTATTTTTTCTGGCTTTACTTTTAAAATTACATCATATGCCTCTTTGTTAAATTCATCTAGCTCAGAATCAATTGCAGTTTCATCGTTTGATATTGCAACTTCGTCCTCCACAGAGTTTCTTAAATCTTTGCTACTTACCTCTTCTAACCTTTCCTGTAGCCTTTGAACTTGTTCTATTAAATCGAGTTCTTTTTTTCTTTGTGCATTCACTGCAAGAATTTTATTATCAATCAAATGATCTACGACAGGAGGCATATCCGAAAAATTTTCTGCGTATGAGCTTTCAATTTTAGATGTAATTTCCTCTGGTAGATCGCTTTCTGTAAGAATTTCTTGAATAGTATCGTTGGTAAGTAGGAGAGGTTCTTGATTAACATCTACAAATTCCTCTTGTTCTTCTACCATTTGATTTAACGTATCTTGAATCTGCATATAAACAAGTTCACTTTTTTTCTCATCAATGATTGCGTTATTAATAATCGCTTGAAATGTATTTTTTTGTTCTGTAGCTGTTTTCTTAGGAGGGCAACCTAAGACATTTTCAACAAATTCTTTGTGAGGTTCTTTGGTATCCTTAGTATAATACATTACTGAGTGAATATCGGTACTGCGGTCAGTAAAGGCAGGGAAAACGAATCCTGTTTCAGGTGCATTGACAATCCAATCACGATTACGAGGGCCTATGCGATTTTCAGTTTCAAGATACCCTAAACCTGCTTTTGTTAAAGTAACAGGGCAAACAGCACATATTAAGTATTCGTATACTTCTTCTGATTCATCCAACTTTGCGTTGTCAGAAGTTTTTGTCATAACATCATAGGCATCATGATAAATCAGAATAAGATAGTTACCTGTATAATCATAGTTATCAATAATCAATTGATAGAACGAATGAAGTAGCTCATTGTTTTTTAATTTACTTTCTCTTAATCCCATTAAAAATTGTTGTTTTCCACCTGTTTTTTCTTCGTCTAGTGGAAATTCAAGTTCCAAAAGATTATTACCCACAGATCCAGATAAAGTTTTTTTTGCAATTTCTAAATATTTAAAAAATTCATCCTCATCTAAATTTAAGAATGTTTCCTCAAGATTTAAGATGATTTCTTTATCAGCATTCACATAACAACCACACAATTTAGTAAATGTACATTCATTTTTTTTAAATCTTCGTTTTAATTCTAATACGTCTTTTTTTGTCATATGGGCCTCCAATGAAATTCCTAATATTCTATATGTTGAATTACTTGTCCAATCAATTATACGACAAAAAAGTGATTTCTGCTATTCAAAGCTTGCGATAAAAGGAAGTTTTTTAAAGGTATCTTTTCCAAATATTTTAAATATAGATGATGTAAAGGGTTTAATAGCTTGTACGATGTATTATATGATTTTCTTTCATAAAAGATATTTTATATGATACAAAATAGAAACATCTGCATTGTAATATGAACTCATTCTATAACATATTTTACTGTAATAATTTGTAAAAATGAAAAAATTAAAAGAATTGTCAAATATTACATAGAATATTAGACAAATTGTAATAAATTTTTAACAACTTTATGGTAACCTTGGGTATCTAATATATATATGTTTAAATTGAAGGAGATCCTTATGCTGTTTAGTAGTCTTTTATTTTTATTTCGGTTTATTCCGATATTCTTTTTGTGTTATTTTCTAGTACCAAAAAAATTTAGAAACATTGTATTATTTTTCGGTAGTTTATTCTTTTATGCTTGGGGAGAACCTCGATTCGTTATACTGATTTTGATATCAATTTTGGTAAATTACATCGCTGGACTTTTCATCGAACGGTATGACAAACAAGATAAAATACGTAGAATTATTTTAATTATTTCAATTGCATATAATATTGGTTCATTAATATGGTTTAAATACATTAACTTTATTATAGATAATGTAAATCAAATTTTTAATACTGAAATTAATTTATTTGACGTAACACTTCCATTAGGAATTAGCTTTTATACATTTCAGATAATGTCTTATACGATTGATGTATATCGTAGAACGACAAAAGCAGAGAAATCATACATTAATTTAGGCGCTTACTTATGTATGTTTCCACAGTTAGTTGCAGGTCCAATTGTAATGTATACAGAAGTTGCAGAGGGATTAAAAGAGCGAACATACCAGTTAAAGAACATTGAATCTGGGTTGAAAATATTTGTATTAGGTTTAGGTTCTAAAGTATTAATAGCCAATAACGTTGGTGGTTTATGGAATGATATTGCCGAGATTGGATACGGAAATATATCAATGCCCTTGGCCTGGCTTGGAATCTTAGCATTTTCCTTACAAATTTACTTTGATTTTAATGGATACTCTCTTATGGCGATTGGCCTTGGACGAATGCTAGGTTTTGAATTTCCTCAAAATTTTAATTACCCATATATTTCAAAGTCAATCACTGAGTTCTGGAGACGTTGGCATATCACTTTGAGTGGATGGTTTAAAGATTATCTCTACATACCTTTGGGTGGCAATCGAAAAGGACATGTTAGGACATATTTTAATTTATTTATTGTTTGGTCGGTAACAGGACTATGGCATGGTGCTAATTGGAACTTTATCCTTTGGGGCTTGTATTTTTTTGTATTACTCTCCATCGAAAAATTATTTCTCAAACAGTGGCTTAACAAGAGTAATATTATAGCAAGGATTTATACAATTACAGCTATTTTAATTAGCTGGTTAATATTCTCCATTACAAGCTTAGAAGACATTAAAATTTATTTCGGAAGATTATTCTCTTTTTCAAATGGTACAGATTGGATTTATTACTTAAGAAACTACGGATTGGTTCTTTTGCTAGGTATTATACTTTCAACTCCAATTTTAAAAGCATGGTACCAAAAGCGAGAGAAAAAAGTCACTGGAATTTTACTTTTAACAGTTGTCTTTTTATTATCCATCGCTTATTTAGTAGATGCAGCTTATAACCCATTTTTATATTTTAGATTTTAGAGGTGTATGATCGTGAAAAAAATACGGAAGTATCCATTTAGTATTATTATGTTTGCTCTAGTCTTTGGTATGTTTTTTATAAGTGTTATAAAAAAGGATACGAAATTTTCTGAACTTGAAAATCGATATCTCACAACAAAACCTAGATTTACCTTAAGTGGTTTTATAGATTCGTCCTATGGAGATCAGTATGAACGATATATAAATGAACAGTTCCCGTTTCGAAATGACTGGATTACCACAAAAGCCAACACGGAGTATTTGCTTGGAAAAGCAGAGAACAATGGAGTAATCAAAGGCAAGAACAATTATTTATTTAACAAGCAACTATCCATTGATAAACAATTACAAAAAAATATAAAAGCAATAAAAGCATTTGCGAAGCAAAGTGACATTGATATATCATTATCGGTTGTACCGAATTCATACGATGTCTTGAAAAAATACGTACCTTTTGGAGCACCAAATGTGGATCAAGAAGCTTCAATCATTGATAGCTATGATCAATTGCAGGGGATAAATAATCTGAAATTAATTCCGCTGCATACGATTCTAAAGGAGCATAGTGATGAATATATCTATTACCGTACGGATCATCACTGGACAAGTTTAGGTGCGTATTATGGATATCTACAATATTGCAAAGAGCAAGAGATAGAACCTATACAGTTAGAAGCGTTGAAAGCAAATCACATCCCTGACTTTTATGGAACGTATTATTCCAAGTATAAGGGGGCTTTTATAAATTCAGATGAAATAACTTATTACGATATACCGATTGATAAAATGCTCGTAGAGGGGCAAGAAACACATAGTCTATATGATATGGATAAAGTAAAAACAAGAGATAAATATGCTATGTTTATGCATGGAAACCCATCACTTAGCATTATATACTCAGAAAAAAGTGAGGTAAACGCGGGTGAAAAATTATTAATTATTAAGGATTCTTATGCCAATAGTATGATTCCGTTTTTAACGTACAATTACGAAGAGATTTATGTGGTAGATTTAAGGTATTTTGGAGAAAGTGTATCCGACTTAATTAAGAAACACGAGATTGATTCGGTGTTCATACTTTATAATTATGATACCTTAATGACAGATAATCATTTTTATCGATTAAGTAGATAGCATACGGTATAACCAGGAGGTAATAAGAATGATGCATAAATCACATAAAGATACGTATTTACGTAAAAAAAGTAGAAACAGAAGAAATATAAAAAAATACCGTTATTTTAAAATAGTTGTTATTCTAGTAATTTTAGCTGGAATAGCATATGGAACGAAAACAATCTATGGTAAAGAGTCATCAGAATATAAAAATCAAGAAGAAGTAAGTGTAACTCCACCTCCATCTGAGGATCCAGAGCATGAGACTGAGGATACTACAAATCAAGAGGGATCCAAAGATTCTGAGAAAAAGGATGATTCAAGCAATCCTGAAATTACGAAGGAACCAGAGGCGACAGAAGTACCGGAAGTTACGAAGGAACCTGAAGCTACCAAAGTGCCAGAAGCTACTCAGGGACCAGAAATTACAAAGGAACCAGAAGTTACGAAGGTGCCTGAAGTAACAGAAAAACCTGGTATTAGTAATGGCACTGATGTGCCAATGGATTCCTCAAAAGATTCCTTTTTTGACGACGCAGTTTTTATAGGTGATTCAAGGACGGATGGATTTGGTGTTTATTCGGGATTAAAAAATGCAACGTTTTATGCCGAAAAAGGTTTGATGGTAAATACGATTTTAACAGAGAAAGTAGCTAAAGTGGATGGCCAGAAGATGACAGTTTTTGAAGCTTTAGAAAAAAAATCCTTTGGTAAAATTTATATAATGTTTGGCGTTAATGAGCTTGGGTGGCCGTATGAGAGTGTATTTATTAAAAAATATACAAAGCTAGTGGAATCAATAAAAGAACTTCAACCACAGGCAGATATATATGTTCAAAGTATCATTCATATTAATAGTAAAAAAATCAAGAGTCCACAACCATATCATGATAACAAATTAATCGATCAAAGAAACAAGCTTATCAAAGAAATGGCACAAGAACTTGATGTAACGTATTTAGATTTAAATAGTGTTCTAACGGATGAGAAAGGTAGTCTTTACTATGAGGCATCTTCAGATGGAATACATTTGAATAAAGAGTATTGCAAGGTATGGAAAAATTATTTATTAGAAAATAAAAAAGGCGAAGGAGAAACACAATGAAGACAAAGAGTAGTATGAAAAAAATGGTAATGGTAGGATTGATTGGAGTGGCGACGATTATGTCATTAGGAGCTTGTAAGAAGGCAGAAAGTAAAGAAATTGATATTAATACTGCTTCGAAAAAGTTATTAAGTGAAATATCATATGAAGATGAATTATCCGAAGTAGACTTTGATATGGTTTATGATATGGAAGGAATCGAAGTAAATGAAAGTGTAGTATATGTAAGTAGCGGTGCAACAGCTGAGGAAATTGCTGCATTTCAATGCAAAACAGAAGATGATGCAAAAAAAGCACAAGAAGTATTAGAAAACAGAGTAGAAGAACAAAAGGAATCATTTCAAAACTATGTACCAGAAGAATTAGAAAAATTAGATAAGGCAGTTATCATCAAGGAAGGAAAGAGTGTTGTTTTAAGTATTTCAAACGATGATCAAAAAGCCAAAGAAATTATTGGGGAAGCTGTAAAATAGTAAACAAATAGCTTATACCGCTTTCATGCTTTTATGCTATTGCAAATTATAAATGCCTACTTGTAAGTAGTTGTACTTACGGTAGGCATTTGTTATTTTACAGAAGGGCATAAACATACGAACAAACGTTATCCTTGGAAAAGCTCAGGCTCACAACGCCTCTTACTAAAATTTGATATAAGCATATGGTGAAAATTAAGATATGCCTCGTGGGTAAATTCTTTTGCACTTACTGGGCAAATACGGATACAACTACAACAACGAATACACTTTTGAGCATCGATCTGTTTAAAATTATTTAAGCCAATTGCACCAGCAGGGCAGTGTTTGGCACATAGACCACATGAATTGCAAGAGTCAGAGGTGTCTGGTGCCATCGGAGGCATTCCGGGTTTGCTTACATAAGGCCTAACACCAGGGAGTACGAAAGGCTTAATTTCTTCATAGGTTAAGAGCTGCTCTAATTGAATCGCCAAGTTAGAGCCAAATTGCTTGCATATATTTATGTCATTTGCATCAGGTCTGCCAGTTGCTAACTCAGGAGTTGAAGAATGTTCTGCTACAAAAGCACCCGCAGCAAAACCAATAAATCCTTTGGATTCAAAGATATCTTTTAATTCTAATAACGCATCCTCATATGCTCGGTTCCCATAAGTAGTAATAAAAATGGCTAAGGTTTGGTTTCCAGTAATTTTATCAAAGCACTCGTGTAGTATTCTAGGCACTCTACCGGCATATGTAGGTACCCCTATAATTACAATGTCATCACTTGTAAATTCAATCGGATGATTTCGCATATGAGGTAATGTGAGATCTATTTCTTCATATTTGGGGTTCATTGCGAAAGCTATGGAGGAGACGATCTTCTTCGTAGTATTCGTAGGACTAAAATAAAGTAATTTTAAATTCTTTTTCATTTGTACCTCCTGGTATAGTTCATGGCTAAAAGTTCATGTAAATCTCTTTCCACGAATAGTCAATGTTTGCTCTTACCGTATTATAGTAAAATTATCAATAAGTTTCAAGAAATGTTTCATTCTTTGTTAAAGTATTGACAAACATAAAAATATGTGTATAATTACCTAATGTACACATACTGTTAAAATATTAACAATTCATAGAGAGAAAGTGGATGAATTATACAGTTACCTTATCAATTTATGAATTTGATTCAGAAAGGAAACGTAAGACATGAATTTACTAAAAGGAAAAGTGGCAATAATTACAGGTGGTTCTCGTGGTATTGGATTTGCTATCGTTAAAAAATTTCTAGATCATGGTGCAAAGGTAGTTTTATGTGGTTCAAAAGAAGAAACAGCCGTAGCAGCCGTAAAAGCATTAAAGAAAGAAAATAATGAATATGAAGTATCTGGTGTATGGCCAGATTTATGCAATCCGGAGGAAGTGAAACAGTGTTTTACTGACATTAAGGATAAGTATGGTAAGATCGATATCTTAATTAATAATGCGGGAGTATCTGCAAGCGATAGTATTTATACATATAAACCAGAAGACTTTGCGTGGACGATTAACCTTAATGTAAATGCAGTGTTTTACTGTACTCAAGCTGTTGTAGGATTTATGAAGGAACAAGGTGGTGGAGTAATAATCAATACAAGTTCGATGGTTGGAACCTATGGTCAAAAGAGTGGATGTGCATATCCTGCATCTAAATTTGCAGTGAATGGCATGACGAAATCTTTGGCTCGTGAATTAGGACCAGATAACATACGAGTAAATGCAGTTGCTCCAGGAATTACGAATACCGACATGGTAGCAAGCCTTCCGGATGAAATAATCAGACCATTAATTTCAATGATACCTTTAAAACGTGTGGGTGAATCCGAGGATTGTGCGAATGCCTTTTTATATCTTGCAAGTGATTTAGCGAGTTATGTAACCGGTGAAATCCTTGCTGTGGATGGTGCAACTATATTTTAAATAAATAGATAAACAAATAAATAATTAATTAAATAGATAAATACATAAATAGATAAATACATAAATAGATAGATAAATAAATTAATGGATTTATTAAATATAAAATAACATTTAAAATAGTATTTTGGACAAGACAGAAGAACCACATTTCAACATTGAAATGGTTCTTCTGTTTTATTTGTATCGCAATGAAAATAAACCACCGGCTATGCCGGTGTGTCCCCAATTAGCTTTAGCTTCAAGTAAAAAACCTCCTATGTTATAATAAATGTGGGTTTGCCAACCACAAAAATTACATAGGAGGT
>OJJJ01000438.1_pt1 | contig 20947 bp, 25 predicted proteins | sample 1596311 | NCBI WGS metagenome assembly OJJJ01 (sample SAMEA4350140, study PRJEB24818) | metagenome | biome: human; feature: gut; material: faeces | place: Denmark | collected 2013-09 | reverse complement strand
CCATTACAGCGAGACCAAAAAATAAATAAGTGGAAAAATAAGAAAAGGGGCATGATGGAAGGGATCATGCTTTTTTCTTATCGAGGTTTGGGGATAAAAGAAAAATATAAAAAAGAGAAAGGATTTGGGGAAACGTGGAAGAAAAGCAGCAAATAGAAGAACAGATTGAAAATTTTCAAATAAATGATATTTTAAATATTGAACATCCAGAAATTATCTTAGAGAAAGCGAAACCGTTTTTAGAGTTGATGATGCAATATGAGTGTGCTTTAATGGAAGTAAAAAATAGATTGAAAGTTTTGAATAAAGAGTTTACATTAAAGTATAGCAGAAATCCATTTGAAGCGATTGAGTCAAGGCTAAAAGAACCATTGAGCATCGTAGAAAAAATGAAGAGAAAAGGCTATGCACTTTCTGTTGAGAACATCGAGAAGAATTTATTTGATGTTGCAGGAATTCGTGTTGTATGTTCTTTTCCAGAAGATATTTACGCAATTGCAGCTCTTTTAACCCAACAAGATGATATTCAACTTGTGGAGAAAAAGGATTATATAAAAAATCCAAAAGAGAATGGATATCGAAGTTTACATTTAATTTTAGAAGTGCCGATCTTTTTAGCAGAGCAGAAAAAATATATGAAAGTAGAAGTGCAGTTACGAACGATAGCCATGGATTTTTGGGCAAGTTTAGAACATAAATTAAAATATAAAAAGGATATAGAAAATTCAGAGGAAATTTCAAGAGAGTTAAAAGAATGTGCAGATGCCATTAGCAGTATGGACTTTCGTATGCAAGAGATTCGAAATAAAATTGAGAAGAAACAATAGGAGAAGAAAATATGTATCGTTTTTTTGTGGAACCGTCTCAAATTGGTGAACAAGAAATTGTGATTACAGGAAGTGATGTCAATCATATTAAAAATGTATTAAGAATGAGAATTGGAGAAGAGATTGCAATTAGTGATGGACAGGAGAGGGAATATTATTGTATAATTGATAAGTTAGAAGAGGATCAAGTGATCGCCTGTGTGAAAGAGAGAGTGGAAGAGAGTAAAGAATTACCAGTGAAAATCACGCTATTTCAAGGAATTCCAAAGTCTGATAAATTAGAACTCATCATTCAAAAGGCAGTAGAACTTGGAGCGAGTGAAATCGTGCCTGTTTCCATGAAACGTTCGATTGCAAAAATTGAACCAAAGAAGGCAGATAAAAAGATAGAACGATTTAATGCTATCGCCCTTAGTGCAGCAAAACAAGCAAAGAGAAGTGTCATTCCTACTGTTTTGATGCCAATGAGTTGGAAAGAAGCATTAAATTATGGAAAAACAATGGAGCGTTGTATCGTTCCCTATGAAGATGCAAGAGGGATTTCTCATGCAAGGGAACTTGTAAAAGGGCTTCATGGTGTAAAGAGTATCGGAATTTATATTGGGCCAGAAGGCGGTTTTGATGAAAGTGAAATCGAACAGGCAAAAGAAGCAGGATTTGAAATTATGACATTAGGAAAACGTATTTTGAGAACGGAAACAGCAGGGCTTGCAATATTGAGTATTCTAATGTTTGAATTAGAAGAATAATACAGGAGAAAAGAAAATGGAAGCATATCTTGATAATGCGGCTACAACCTTTGTCTTTCCAGAAGTGAAAGATTTAATGGGAAAAGTGATGGAAGAAGATTTTGGAAATCCATCTTCCTTGCATAAAAAAGGAGTCGAAGCAGAGCAGTATATCAAAGAGGCAAAGGAAACCATTGCCAAATTTTTAAAAGTAGAGCCAAAAGAAATCGTATTTACTTCTGGTGGTACAGAATCCAACAATATGGCATTGATTGGAAGCGCTTATGCCAATCAAAGAAGAGGAAAACATATTATTACAACAAGAATCGAACATGCCTCTGTCTATGAGCCATTGATGCATTTAGAAAAAGAGGGATTTCAAATCACATACTTACCAGTGGATGAACATGGAATTGTAAAATTAGATGCGTTAAAAGAAGCATTGACGGATGAGACAATTTTAGTTTCTATTATGTATGTGAATAATGAAATTGGTTCGATTCAGCCGATTGAAGAAATTGGAAAGATAATCAAAAGCTATCGAGAGGATATAGTATTTCATGTAGACGCGATTCAAGCATACGGAAAGCTGAAAGTCTATCCAAAGAGAGCGAAAGTTGACTTATTGTCAGTGAGTGGACATAAAATTCACGGTCCAAAAGGAAGCGGATTTCTCTATATCAAAGATAAAACGAAAATTCAACCAATTCTTTTTGGTGGAGGACAACAAAAAGGAATGCGTTCAGGAACTGAAAATGTTCCAGCAATTGCAGGATTGTCTTTGGCATCAAAATTTATGTATGAAAACCATGAGGAAAAAATAGAAAAATTAAATACATTAAAGGAACGTTTTATCAAAGGTGTTTCTGAAATCGAAAATGTGAAAAATAATTCGGGAGAAGCACCACATATTATCAGTATTAGTTTTCCAGGAGTACGAAGTGAAGTTCTTTTACACGCCTTAGAGGAAAAAGGTGTTTATGTTTCTTCAGGCTCCGCTTGTTCTTCCAATCACCCAGCCATTAGTGGAACATTAAAGGCCATTGGGCTTGATAAAAATCATTGGGAGTCAACGTTGCGTTTTAGTCTTTCTATTTTTACAACGGAAGAAGAAGTGGACTTTGCGATTCAATGTTTAAAAGAATTGGTTCCTGTGCTTCGAAGATTTACAAGAAGATAAGAAAAATACGAAACAAAATAAAAGAAAAACAGAGATAAAAGGAGATTTTACATGATAGAATTTAAAGCATTTCTGATTAAATATGCAGAAATTGGTATTAAAGGAAAAAACCGTTATCTGTTCGAAGACGCTCTTATGAAACAGATTCGTCATGCCATCGCACCAGTTGGTGATTTTGAAGTGAGAAAAGAATCTGGACGTGTCTTTGTAGAAGCCAATGGAGAATACGATTTTGATGAAGCAGTTACCGCGTTAAAACGTGTCTTTGGTATTACAGGTATTTGCCCTGTTGTGATTGAAGAAAATAAGGAGTGGGAGCATTTAAAAGAAGTTGTATGCCATTATGTAGAGGAAAACTATGCAGACAAAAACTTTACATTTAAAGTCCATGCAAGAAGAGCGGATAAACAGTATCCAAAAAATTCAAATGAAATCAATGCGGATATGGGAGAACAGATTTTACTTCATTTCCCAGAGACAAAAGTAGATGTTCACAACCCAGATGTGCTTTTAACAATTGAAATTCGTTCCAAAGTGTATATTTATTCTACTATTATTCCAGGACCAGGAGGAATGCCAGTTGGAACAAATGGAAGAGCCATGTTGTTATTATCTGGTGGAATCGATAGTCCAGTGGCAGGTTATATGATCGCAAAACGTGGAGTTGGAATTGATGCCACTTATTTCCATGCACCTCCATATACAAGTGAACGTGCAAAACAAAAAGTAGTGGATTTAGCAAGACTTGTTTCTAGATATTCTGGTCCAGTACGCCTTCATATTGTGAATTTTACAGATATTCAGTTAGCCATTTATGAAAAATGTCCACATGATGAGTTGACGATTATTATGCGTCGCTATATGATGAAGATAGCAGAACATTTAGCGAAAGAAAATGGAGATTTGGCTTTAATCACAGGAGAGAGCATTGGACAGGTTGCTTCTCAAACAATGCATAGTCTTGCTTGTACAAATGAAGTATGTACTATGCCAGTATTCCGCCCTTGTATTGGAATGGATAAACAAGAAATTATTGATATTTCAGAAAAGATTGACACTTATGAAACTTCGATTTTACCATTTGAAGATTGTTGTACTATCTTTGTTGCAAAACATCCTGTAACAAAACCAAATATCAATGTGATTAAAAAATCAGAAGAAAACTTAAAAGATGTCATTGATGATTTAATGAAAAAAGCCATTGAAACAGTAGAAATTATTCAAGTGAGAGAACGATAAAAGCAAACGAAAACAAAGTGTGTGAAATGGTATCGTTTGTGTACCGTTCCTTTTCATATGATGGGAAATCTATATTTCCTATCATATGAAAAAATACCCCGCAGGATATTTTACTTGCAGGGTATTTTAATAGCATAATTTGTTTTGTATAGAAGGCACAAGCAAAAGATGCCGTCCATGAGCAATGAAGAAACACAAAAAATGTATTTTTCATCGCTGTGAGGATATAAAAGATAGCTCGCAAAGCGTGTTTCTTATCATTTATTGTACAATATAAGGAGCGAGTTTCTCCATAACAGAAGCAACATCCTTGTCATCATGGATATTTAAATCAATTGGTTTAGAGATATCTAAGCTGAAGATACCCATAATAGATTTTGCATCGATTGTATATCTACCAGAAACTAAATCAAATTCAGAGTTGAATTTATTGATTTCAGTAACGAAATTTTTTACTTTTTCAATGCTATCCAAAGAAAGTTTAATTGTTTTCATGTTCAAAATCCTCCTAAATTTTTAATAGAACCTTTATTTATACTGTATACATACTACAGTTGAAGGCTCAAAAAGTCAAGATAAAAAGTTGCCAAAAATATAAGAAAAAAGAACAATTCTTTTACTGAAAATGGAAAGAGATTGTTTTATGAATAGAAAGAAATAATAGAAGTGGAGGAACATTTTTAATTATGGAAGAAAAAAGAAAAGTCGCTACATTGACCCTTGGGTGCAAGGTAAATCAATATGAGACCGATGCGGTACAGGAGTTGTTAAGTGCTGTTGGGTATGAGATTGTAGAATTTCATGATAAGGCAGATGTCTATCTTGTAAATACTTGTTCGGTTACGAATATGGCGGATAGAAAAAGTCGTCAAATGCTTCATCGCGCAAGGAAAATGAACCCAGAAGGTGTTGTTATTGCTATGGGTTGTTATGTTCAATCAGCAGCAGAGGAACTCTTAAAAGATCCATATGTGGATCTTGTCATTGGAAATAATAAGAAAAAAGATATTGTAACAATTCTTGATGAGTATTTTAGAACAAATCATAAGGTACAAGAAGTCATTGATATCAATGATACAGAAGAATATGAAGAATTGACAATTAATGAGGTCAGTGAACATACAAGAGCTTATATTAAAGTACAAGATGGCTGCAATCAGTTTTGCTCTTATTGTATTATTCCTTATACAAGAGGTCGCGTAAGAAGCCGTAAAATGGAAGATGTATTAAAGGAAGTAGAATCTCTTGCAAAAAATGGCTATAAAGAAGTGGTTTTAACAGGAATTCATTTAAGTTCTTATGGAATTGATTTAAGAGAAGATGGAGAAGAACTTCATAGAAAAGCTGTTTATGGCATTGAGAAAAGCAAATTACTTGAATTAATTCAAAAAGTTGCTAAAATAGAAGGGATAAAACGTGTTCGATTAGGTTCTTTAGAACCTCGTATTATTACGGAAGAGTTTGCAACAGAATTGACGAAAATTGAAGAATTTTGTCCACATTTTCATCTTTCTTTACAAAGTGGTTGTGATGAAACATTAAAGAGAATGAATCGTCATTATACATGCGAAGAATACAAAGAAAGTTGTAACATATTGAGAAAAGCATTTGATCGTCCAGCTCTTACAACCGATGTGATCGTAGGATTTCCAGGGGAGACAGAAGAGGAATTTGAACAAACCTATGCATATCTTGATGAAATTAATCTCTATGAAATGCATGTTTTTAAATATTCTAGAAGAAAAGGAACAAGAGCGGACCAGATGAAGGATCAAGTAGCGGATCCAGTAAAAGCTAAGAGAAGTGCACTTCTTCTTGCGATGTCTGCGAAAAATCAAAAAGAATTTGAGGATAGTTTTTTAGGGGAAAACGTTGAGATTTTACTAGAAGAGGCTTATGAAGAAGAAGGAAAAAAATATTTTGTAGGCCATACAAAGCGTTATCAAAAAGTAGCAGTAGAAGGAGATTCCTTTAAAGAAAATGAAGAAGTTCTCGTAACGTTAACAGGTCGATTAAATAGTGGTATGCTAACAGGAACAAGAATTTTTGAGGAAAAATAAAATAGTTTATTGTGTTTTCTGATAATTTATATTAGAATAAAACTATAAGTGATAAAGGACGTGATCATATGGAATTAAATCATACGCAATATTTTCAACAAGTGGAACCAGAACAAAAGTTAGATGTACATGATATTTTAAAACAAGTATATGCTGCGTTAACAGAAAAAGGCTACAATCCAGTAAATCAAATTGTAGGGTACATTATGTCTGGAGATCCAACGTATATTACAAGCTATAAGAGTGCAAGAAGTTTAATTATGAAAGTGGAACGCGACGAAATTATGGAAGCTCTTCTAGAAAATTATATTGATACAAGATTAAAAGAAAGAAAATAGGGGAGAATCATATATGAGAATTATGGGCCTTGATTATGGGACAAAAACAGTTGGAGTAGCATTAAGCGATGCCTTGCTAATTACAGCCCAGCCTGTGGAGACAATTGAGAGAAAATCAGCCAATAAATTAAGACAGACATTCGCTCGCATTGAACAGCTCGTTGATGAGAATGAAGTTTCTCTTATTGTACTTGGATATCCAAAAAACATGAATAATACAGCAGGAGAACGTGCAGAAGCTACTGAGAAGTTTCGTGAGGATTTAATGAGAAGAACAGGACTTTCAGTTGTTCTTTGGGATGAGAGATTAACAACAGTAGAGGCTGAAAGAATCCTTATGGAAAGCAGTGTAAGAAGAGAAAATCGCAAAGAAGTGATTGATAAAATGGCTGCGGCCATTATTTTGCAAAGCTATTTAGATGCACATGGAAACGAACACAAAAATGCCGACTAATCATTTGTCGGCTTTTTATAAAAGAAAGTAAAAAGATAATAAGAAAAAGAAAAGAGGTAAGTTATGGAAGAAAGAGAAGTAATTCCATTTGTAACAGATGATGGAGAAGAGTTAGAGCTTTATGTATTAGAGCAAACAAAGTTAAATGGATTAAATTATCTGCTTGTAGCGGATACATTGGATGAAGAAGATGACGATGTGACTGTTTATATTATGAAAGAAACTGTTGCAAAAGAAGGAGAAGAGCTGGCTTCTTATGAATTTGTAGAAGAAGATGGAGAATTAGAGGCTCTTGGAAAAATCTTTGAAGAATTACTAGAAGATGTCGATATTGAATTATAAAAAAGATGAGAAAATACTTGAAGGTGGGAGTGTGTTTTATGTTTGAAGACGATTTGTTAGAGCAGTTAGATAGCAAAATTGAGGATACACTGGGCTTTCGAGTGAGAGACCATGAAGTGAGATTGTACGGATATTGTAAAGACTACATGGGAAAACAGAATGAGAATAACAGGAGGAATTATTTTGAAAACGGATAACAAATCAATAAAGGTCATTCCGCTAGGGGGCTTAGAAGCAATCGGAATGAATATAACAGCCTACGAGTTTGAAGATAGTATTATTGTGGTAGACTGCGGTTTATCATTTCCTGACGATGAGATGTTAGGAATTGATTTAGTCATTCCAGATATTACTTATTTAAAAGAAAATGCGGACAAAGTAAAAGGTCTTGTCATCACACACGGTCACGAAGATCATATTGGTGCGATCCCTTATGTGTTAAGAGAACTCAATATGCCAATTTATGCAACAAAACTTACAATGGGACTGATTGAAAATAAATTAAAAGAGCATGGTCTTATGAAGACGACAAGAAGAAAAGTAGTAAGACATGGACAATCCATTAATCTTGGATGTTTTCGTATCGAATTTATTCGTGTCAACCATAGTATTGCGGATTCAGCAGCCCTTGCTATTTATTCTCCAGCGGGAATTATCGTCCATACAGGAGACTTTAAAATCGATTACACACCATTGTTTGGAGAGACTATGGATTTAAGTCGTTTTGCAGAGATCGGAAAAAAAGGGGTATTAGCACTTTTATCCGATAGTACCAATGCAGAACGCCCAGGGTATACTATGTCAGAAAAAGTGGTGGCAAGAAAATTTGATAGTTTATTTGCAGAGCATGTAAAAAGACGTATTATTATTGCCACATTTGCCTCAAACGTAGATCGTGTGCATCAAATTATTGCAACTGCCCATAAATATGGCAGAAAAGTTGTGGTAGAAGGAAGAAGTATGGTCAATGTCATCGGAACAGCCGTTGAACTTGGTTATATGGAAATTCCAGAAAATACATTGATTGATGTGGAACAGATGAAAAATTATTCAGATGAACAATTAGTTTTAATTACAACTGGAAGCCAAGGAGAGACAATGGCGGCTCTTTCCCGTATGGCAGCATCTGTGCATAAGAAAATTTCCATTCAGCCAAACGACTTGATTATTTTTAGTTCTACACCGATTCCAGGAAATGAAAAAGCGGTATCTAAAATTATCAATGAATTATATATGAAGGGTGCAGAAGTTATTTTCCAAGATACTCACGTATCTGGTCATGCTTGCCAAGAAGAAATTAAATTGGTATATGCCCTTACAAAGCCAAAGTATGCGATTCCTCTTCATGGAGAATATCGTCATAGAAAGACAAATGCAGGTCTTGCCATGTCAATGGGAATTCCAAAAGATAATGTCTTTATGTTATCTTCTGGTGATGTATTAGAACTTTCCAATGAATCTGCGAGAAAAGCAGGAAGAGTGCCAGCACAAGGTGTCTTTGTAGATGGATTAGGAGTTGGAGATGTTGGAAACATTGTACTTAGAGATCGTCAGCATTTATCACAAAATGGACTTTTAATTATCGTAGTAACATTAGAAAAATTCAGCAACCAGCTTGTAGCAGGACCTGATATTGTTTCAAGAGGATTTGTCTATGTAAGAGAGTCTGAAACATTGATGGAAGATGCAAGACAGGTTGTACGCGAAGCATTAATGGAATGTCTTGATCGCAATGTGACCGATTGGGGCAAAATTAAAAATACAATTAAAGATTCTCTTGGTGAATTTTTATGGAAACGCACAAAGAGAAATCCTATGATCCTTCCAATTATTACAGAGGTGTAAAAGGAAACAATGGATACAATCACATATAAAACTCAATCACTCGTCCGAGAAATGAGAAATCAAAAAGATTATAGGGAATATCGAAGATTACAAAAAAAATTAGAAGAGGATCAAGCGTTATTTCATCGAGTGAATGAATATCGAAAACGTTCTTTTCTATTGCATAATCGTCCAGATGTTGGTAATATTATGCAGGAAGTACGCAATCTTCGAGAAGAATATAAAGAAGAACTTATGAACCCATTGGTAATGGATTATTTAATCGCGGAGCAAAAAATTTGTAAAATGATCCGTGATGTATCAGAAATCATTGCCGAGAATATTGATTTAGATTATAGTTTTTTGGAAGAATAGTAAAGAGGTACTTAGATGGCAAAACAAGAAGCGAGTCAGACTTTAAAAGCTGTTTTTGGCAGTGTTTTTCGGCTGGCAATCAATTTGGTGATTCTTTATTTATTAATTAAGCTCTTTTTGTTCGCCTATGGTTTTGCCTATCAGGTTTTTGCCAATGAAGCTTATGAACCAAAAAATAAGGCAACCGTTACGGTGACAGTGAACGAGGATACTTCTATTATAAGTATTGCAGAAACGTTAAAGAAAGAAGGAGTCATTGAGAATCCTTATGCCTTTATTTTGCGATATCGATTTTCAAAATATAATGAAGAGTTAAAAGCAGGAACTTATGAAGTAGGGCCTGCTATGAAGACAGATGAGATTTTATCCATTCTCTCGGCGGAGAATCAGGATAATCCATAAGGAGGTTCGAAGAATGATAGTGGATGAGAGAATCGTCGCCTATATCAATTCGATGAACCACAATGATAGGGACATAGTTGCCACAATCGAGAAAGAAGCGATTGCCAACTATGTCCCAATTATCCGTAAAGAGACAAAGGAATTATTAAAAGTGCTTATTTGCATGAAAAAACCGATGCGAGTATTAGAAGTAGGAGCAGCGGTTGGATTTTCCTCTATTTTTATGAGCGAATATTTGCCAGAAGGTGCTACAATTACAACCATTGAAAATTATGAGCCAAGAATTGTAGAGGCAAAGAAAAACTTTAAGCGAGCAGGAAAGGAAAAACAGATTACGTTGTTAGAAGGCGATGCCAATGATATTTTAAAGACATTAGAGCCTTCTTATGATATGATTTTTATGGATGCTGCAAAAGGGCAGTACATCCATTTTTTTCCTGAAATTATGCGATTATTAGCAAAGGACGGGCTTTTAATTTCCGATAACGTTCTCCAAGACGGAGATGTGGTACAGTCAAGATATGGTGTGACAAGAAGAAACCGTACGATCCATAGTAGAATGAGAGAATATTTATATACTCTCAAAAATATAGAAGGACTAGAAACCGCGATTCTTCCTGTTGGCGATGGTGTAACCATTAGCACACGAGTAGAAGGAAAAACGGCCGTACAAGAAAAAGCGGTTGAGGAAGATAATACGGAAAAAGAAGATTAGAAACAAGAGAAAAAGGAGTAAGAATGAGAAGAGAAATAGAATTATTAATCCCCGCAAGTAGTTTAGAAGTATTAAAAACAGGTGTTACTTATGGGGCAGATGCAATTTATATTGGTGGAGAGATGTTTGGACTTCGTGCCAAAGCAAAAAATTTCTCTCATGATGATATGAAAGAAGGAATTCGCTATGCTCATGAACATGGAGTAAAAGTATTTATTACAGCCAATATTTCCGCTCATAACTATGATATTGACGGCGTATATGAATATTTTAAAGAGTTAAAAGAGTTACAACCAGATGCAGTTATTGTTTCTGATGCAGGTATTTTTGCCATCGCAAAAGAAGTGATTCCAGAAATCGATATCCATATTAGTACACAGGCAAATAGTACAAACTATAAAACATATCAGTTCTGGTACAACTTAGGAGCAAAACGTGTTGTGGCAGCAAGAGAGCTTTCTTTAGAAGAATTAAAAGAAATTCGTGCCAATATTCCAGACGATATGGAAATTGAAGCATTTATTCATGGTGCTATGTGTATGTCACATTCTGGTCGTTGTCTTTTAAGCAATTATATGACAGGTAGAGATGCAAACCGCGGTGCTTGTACTCATCCTTGTCGTTGGAAATATTCTATTGTAGAAGAAAAACGTCCAGGAGAATATATGCCAGTTTATGAAAATGAACGAGGAACTTATATTTTCAACTCCAAAGACTTAAATATGATCGAACACATTCCAGAACTTGTAGAAGCAGGTGTTGATAGTTTTAAAATCGAAGGAAGAATGAAAACAGCGCTTTATGTAGCGACAGTAGCAAGAACGTATCGAAAAGCCATCGACGATTATTTAGAATCTGAAGAAAAATACCGTGCAAATATGGATTATTATAAGAGTGAGATTTCAAAATGTACGTATCGTCAGTTTACAACAGGATTCTATTTTGGAAAAACAGACGAAAATAGTCAGATCTATGATAACAACACTTATATTAAAGAATATACTTATATCGGTACGATCCAAGGAATCAATGAAGATGGTCTTTATGAATTAGAACAAAGAAATAAGTTTTCTGTTGGAGAAACAATTGAAGTGATGATTCCAGATGGAAGAAATAAAGAAGTGGTTGTTAAGAGAATTCTTGATGAAGATGGAAGAGATATGGAAAGTGCACCACACTCAAAACAAAAAATCTTCGTAGAATTAGAAGAAGGATTAGAAATCGGTTGGTTACTTAGAAGAAAAGAAGAAGTAGAAGCATAAAAATAGAAAAAGCACAAAGTGTTGTTGGACACTTTTCATAAAAAAGCTGTTTCACCGCTTTTTAACGGTGAAACAGCTTTTTTTATATGGTTCTATAGAGTTAAGAGATAGCATGACTTCCCACGGTATAACTCCAAGTTCCTTTTTTATACGTTCCAATACAGTCCAAAAGGAAATATGCCCCATCGCCAGAACGGTATTTTTCCATAGAAAATGTGACTTTCTTACCAGATTGATTCAAATTTTCTCCTGTGATTTCTATATAAATACCATTGGTAAAAGTACCATTTTGTATTAGATTTTCGTCTTCAAGCTGTTTTAAAGTTCCTTGCCTTGCTGGTACATCAAGAAGATTACTACCAAGATAGACAAGAGCCTCTTTTTCCATGACGGTTAAGTTTGTAATGCCATCGAGACAAAAGACTGCCTGTGTGATCGAAGTATTGAGTCCTTTATCGGTGTCTATGAGTTCTTCTAACGCTTTTTCATAAAGAAAAAGAGGGGAGCTACTTGCTTTCTTTAGTTCAATTGTCATTGCAGAAATTTTGGCAGGATATGTTTCTAAAAGATTTCCATTCCAAGAGATGGTAGCTGTTTTTCCTTCTTTTACAACGGATTGTTTGGCAAAAGAATCGGGAACGGTGAGAAGGAGAGGTGTTTGGTATTCTTCGCTCTGAAGAGGAAGGACAAAAAGGGAGGTCTTATAGTCTTTTACGATTAAGAGATCCATTTTATAAGCTCCTTCTTTGTTGGCAGTCTCCGATTGGGTGGACATTTTAGGAGAAACGTCCGTAGCTGTCGTTTGGGGTGGGGTCGTATAACAAATGGCAGCGGTATTTTTTACCATTTGATCGTATAGAAAGTAAAAGAAAGCGATGAATAATAAAAATAAGAGGAAGAAGATAGGATAAGTGCTCTTTTTCTTTTTCCCTTTTGTTTCGTGTTGTTTCATAAAAATAACTCCTTTCTTATCTATTCTCTTTTAAAAAAAGAGAATAGGAGTTTTTCGATTTTACAATTAAAATAGAAGTGTCATTTGGATAAAGCTTCGTTGTATAAAGAGTGAGCTCTTCTTGTTGGAGATCAGAGACAAAGTTACCTAAAATAGTGTCGGATAGACTTTCTTCCTGTGCAATAACTCCTATTTGCTCAGAACAGTCATCGTGTGTCACATTTTTGGAAAATCCAAGTTGTTTTTCCTCTTTTGTGGTTGCCTCTCGATAAGAAGAGGAATGAAAGACAAATGTAGCAGGTTTCTCTTTTGAAAGTGCTTCTGTTTTTTCGTTTGTATTTTTTGGAGAGTCTGTGTCGCCTTTTGTGGAACTTTCTGTCTTTTTTGTATCCGTTGATTGAGTTGCTTGTTGGATTGATTCTGATTCAAACGAAAACAATGTAGTTGTCTTTAAAAGGAAAGGAAGAGAAAGAGGAAGCAAAAGAAGAATACAAGTGGCAAAGGCTAAGAAGGAAAAGGAACGTTTTTTTCTTCTTGTCAGTTTTCCTTTGGAAGAAACGGTATTTTCTAGCTTTTTTATTATTTGTTCCGTTTCTTCTAATAAAGTGGGATCGATTTCACTAAGAGAAGTTAGCAATGCTTCCGCTTTTTTTTGTTTCTCTTCGTTTTTTCGTCGTTTCTTTTGGTTCATAGTACAATTCCCTCCTTTTCTAAATATAGTTTTAATTGTTTTCGAATGCGATGAAGTCTCACTTTAATCGTACCTTTTCGTGTAGAAAAGAGGTGAGAGAGCTCTTCTATGGATTTAAAATAAAAGTATCGTAAAAGAAATAAACTGGCGTCCTCTTTTTTTAATGTATGTAAGAAATGCTCAATGGAAGAGAGTAATTCTTTATATTCTATTTGAGTATCCAGTGAATTTCCCGTTGGAATACAATGACTTATCTCCTCTAAAGCCAGCTCATACTGAGAGCCAAGCCTTTTTTGTCGATGGTAAGTGTGATAGCGATTAATGGATAAGTTACGGCATATTTTTCCTAAATAGTATTTAAGAGAAACTGGTTTATTCGGCGGAATGGAGTTCCATGTAGCAAAGTAAGTATCGTTTAAAATTTCTTCACAGTCTTCTTTTCGCTTTAAAATCTGATAAGCGATTTCATAACAATAATTTCCATATTTTTGTGCGGTTTTTTGTAGCGCTTCTTCCTCTCTTTGTTCATATAGTTTTATTAAATCGGAATCATCATAGTCTTTCAAATTTTCATCTCCCCTCAAAAAAAGTGCCATCTTTTTCTCTTTATTAATCATTACAACAAAAAAGTGAAAAGGTTACAAGAGAAAATAAAAAAATAGTAAAAAGGGGGAAAAAGAGGAATTATTATAATATTTGAATAAGAATTGTATTCTGAGTGGAAATATAGTAAAATAAAAGAAAACTTCTAAAGGGATAAGAAACTAAATGTGTAAGTTTTTTATTATTAGAAAATTAGAAGGGAGCATTCGAAAAGAAATTAGAGAGGAGTGAGTGAGATGCTAGCTGTATTTTTATGGTTATTGGCAGCTGCCATTTTTATTGTTATTGAGATTGTAACATTAGGGCTTACGAGTATTTGGTTTGCAGGTGGTTCTATCGTTGCAGCAATTGGAGCAGCTTTTCAGTTGGATTTTTTAGCACAGCTTATTTTGTTTGCAATTGTTTCTGTCTTGTTATTAATCTTTACAAGACCAATTGCAGCAAAGCATTTGACAAGTAAGACTGTGAAGACAAATGTGGAAAGCTTAGTTGGAAAAGAGGCGATTGTCAAAGAAGAAATCAATAATTTGAAGGAAGAAGGAGTCGCTTTATTAAATGGTCAGGAATGGACTGCTCGCTCAGAAGACAAGGAAAGAGTGATTCCAGCAGGAACAAAAGTGACCGTTCAGAAAATTTCTGGAGTGAAATTAATTGTAAAAGAATAGGGAGGGTGAAGAAGATGAGAGTATTAGCAACAACATTTGTCATTTTCATTATTTTTATCATTGTAATTGCAGCACTTTCTTGTATACGAATTGTACCACAGGCATCGGCTTATGTCATTGAACGATTGGGAGCTTATCAAGGAACTTGGTCTGTTGGAATTCATTTTAAAGTGCCATTTATCGATCGTGTTGCTCGTAAAGTGTTATTAAAAGAGCAAGTAGTCGATTTTGCACCTCAGCCAGTTATTACAAAGGATAACGTTACGATGCGAATTGATACGGTTGTCTTTTATCAGATTACCGATCCAAAATTGTTCGCATATGGAGTCGAAAATCCGATTATGGCCATTGAAAATTTGACTGCCACAACTCTTCGTAATATTATTGGTGATTTAGAACTGGATCAGACGCTGACATCAAGAGAGACAATTAATACAAAAATGCGTGCTACTTTAGATATAGCGACGGATCCATGGGGCATTAAAGTAAATCGTGTGGAATTAAAAAATATTATTCCACCGGCTGCCATTCAAGATGCTATGGAAAAACAGATGAAGGCAGAACGTGAACGTCGTGAAGCGATTCTTCGAGCAGAAGGGGAGAAAAAATCAGCGATCCTTCGAGCAGAAGGGAAAAAGGAATCTCTGATCTTAGAAGCGGAAGCGGATAAGCAGGCAGCCATCCTTCGAGCTGAGGCGGAAAAAGAAGCTACAATCCGAGAGGCAGAAGGTCAGGCACAGGCCATTTTAGATATTCAAAAAGCGACAGCCGATGGTCTTCGATTCTTAAAAGAAGCCGATCCAAACAATGCGGTTTTACAATTAAAGAGTTTAGAGGCATTTGGAAAAGCCGCAGATGGAAAGGCAACAAAGATTATTATTCCATCCGAAATTCAAGGAATTGCAGGTCTTGTAAAATCCTTGACAGAAGTAGGAGCTTTGGATGAGGGAGAGAAAAAAGAAACTGTTACTAAAATTGAAAAATAAAAAATAGTAAAATAAGATAGAAAAGACGTATTGTAATAAGCAAAAATTCCTATGTGAGAAATCCGAACAAGTGATTTTTTAGCAAAAGCATAGGAGAGCCTTTAGTGAGGGGCTGTTATCATACGTCTTTTTTAACATTGTATCGTCTAGAAAAGAAAATGGAACGTTATCCATTGTATAAAAAATAAAAAAGGATAGGAAAAATGAGAAATATAAAATTAATCATTCGTTATGACGGCACTCGTTATAATGGGTGGCAAAAGCAAGGAAATACAGAAAATACGATTCAAGGAAAGTTAGAACAGCTTTTAAGTAAAATGACAGGAGAAGAAATAGAAATTTCTGGTTCTGGTAGAACGGATTCTGGCGTTCACGCCATAGGACAAGTGGCTAATTTTCGAACAAATACGAGTCTATCGTTAGAGGAAATTGCAGCATATATGCAACAATATTTGCCAAAGGATATTGGAATTGTAAAGGTTGAGGAAGAAAAGGAACGCTTTCATAGCCGATTAAATGCAAAGAAAAAACAATATGATTATCGCATTTATTTAGGAAAGGAAAATCCTGTTTTTGAAAGAAATTATATTTGGCATTTAGGAGAAGAACTTCAAATAGAAGAAATGGAAAAAGCGATTTCTTATTTAGAAGGAACTCATGATTTTAAAAGTTTTTGTGGCAATAAAAAGATGAAGAAGTCCACGGTAAGAACCATAGAGAAAATTAAGATAATAAGACAAGGAAACTATCTTACACTTTCTTTTATTGGAGATGGATTTTTAATGAATATGGTTCGGATTTTAACAGGTACATTAGTAGAAATAGGACAAGGAAAGAAAAAAGCAGAAGAAATGCCAAAGATTTTAGAGGAAAAAAGAAGAGAAGTGGCAGGAATGATGGCACCAGCGCAAGGCCTTTTTTTAATGAAAGTTTGGTATTAAGTTTTATTGCTATCACCATTATCATTTAATATTAGCATTTATTGCCAATTTAATGGAGAAAAGAAAGAACAGAAAATGTAAAAATAAAAATAAAATTTTACATATCTATTCGCACTATGAAAAATAAAAATAAGGAATAAAATACCAAATAAAAGGAAAAATGTAGAAAAAGGTCTTTGAATTTCAAAGTTTTATTGAAATCCAAAGACCTTTTTTGAAGAGCAATGTGTTAAAACTTTTTGTTTTGTTTTTTATGAGAAATTTGAAAAAAACTTTTCTTTTTTCTACATAAAATTGCTAATCATTACAACTTAGCGATTGCAGTTGTTACTACGATTTATTGTAGTATTTGATGTTTTGTTGCTTTCTAATTTAGAAGTTGAACTTCCTCTGTGACAATTTGATGTCTTATTTTTGTTTGATTCATTTGTTGTTCTGTTTGAGTTCAACTGTTTGTTAGAATTAGAAACTGGTTTGTTGTTTGATTCGTTTTGATAGTTTTTTGCCATGATAATGACCTCCTTTGTTATTGAATACATAGATAGTGTTCGCGGTTTAGGAGAAAAATATGCGTAAAAGAAAAAATAAAAAATGGAAAAACATAAGACAGGAAAAAGATGGAAAGTAAAATCAGAAAAAATAAAGAATGTGTTAAAAAATTCAGAAGATTATTTTATGTGATTCCCTTGCATTTTAAGATATTCTAATATATAATATAAGTGTATGAGAAGTACCCTTCAATAATCTTCTTATACGATATAACCCCTTATTAATTATTTATACTCCCCTCAAAACAGCCAGATGATTCCCTCATCTGGCTGTTTTACTATGTATACTGTTTGGATAGTAAAGAGAAAATTTTGATGAAACAATTAAAGTTATCAATGATAAATAGAATGCAACATACATTTTGATCGGATTAAAAAATTTTAGATTGTTAAGAAAGTAAATGAATTCCACCAGAAATCATCTCAAGAGCAATCCGCCCCATTTGTTTTGGCGTCTGTTGCTGTCCAGTCGCTAACCATGTTTTGAAAAGTCCGATACAACCTTCTACAATAAAAGAATAAAAGTATTCATAATAGATGGGATCGGCATTTTTATAAAGAGACATCCAATCGTTGATACAGCGGGCTTTTAACATTTCTTTGACTTGAACCACAAAAGCAGGATCGCCATGAGGACCTAATAAAATAGTAGCTTCTTTTGCATGTTTGCCAAGAAAAAGAAAAATATCTGTTAAAAAAGGGAATGGAGAATCCTTTGTCACTTGTTCCGATGGTATCTTTTGGCATACTTCTTTTAATTCTTCCATTAGTTCTAGTTCAATATCTTCTAACAATTCAAAAATATCTTTATAATGAAGATAAAAAGTTCCACGATTAATATCCACTCGTTCTGTCAGTTCTTTTACTGTAATTTCATTAATATTTTTTTGTTCCATTAAATCAAAAAGACCAGATTTTAAAAGATTTTTTGTACGTCGAATACGACGATCAAGATTTTGTTCCATAATGACACTCCTTTATTTCTATTATGTATAAGTTTTGCTAATTTAAGAACATTATTCTTGGGAAATTGATACAGAAAACAAGAAGACTCGGTTCTTTGGATATTATTTTACTTATTATAATGAAAAAACACTGTTTAATCAACCTAGTACAAGTAAGACTTTGTTTCTTTTTTGAAAATTAAGAATATAATAAAAGTGAGGGACATAAGAATAGAAAGGAGAGCTTTATGTTTGAGCAAATATCCATTAATCAAGTAGAGGAAACGGTAAGAGAAATAGGGGCAATTTTAATTGATTTGCGTTCAAGAGAAGAATATGAGAAGGGGCATATAAAAGGAGCCATTTCTCTTCCATTTGAAGAGTTAGAAAGAAGATTTCCTTATGGGAAAAATCAACCAGTGATTGTTTATTGCGAGATGGGAAGTCGGAGTATGAGAGCATCTCGATGGCTTTTTGAAAGAGGATATCAGGTAGTGAATACGGTTGGTGGAATTCAACAATATACAGGGGTTTTAGTAAAATAATAAAAAATATGCTAGGTAAGGCAAAGTGTGCATTGCTAGAAGCAATTGAGTTAAAGCGTACGCAATGTGCACTTTTCATCGTTTTACAGGCGATAAATGCAAAAGCAAATTGACAGGATTCTAAAGAAAACGTACAATAGAAAGATAAGAAAGATAACCTTATAAGGAAGATTAGGAGATTATATGAATCAATTTACATTAATTGCGCCATGTCATTTTGGACTAGAGGCGATGTTGAAACGTGAAATACAGGACTTAGGATATGAAATAGCAAAGGTAGAAGATGGTAAAGTGAGTTTTTACGGGGATGCCGATGCAGTGGCGAGAGCCAATATCTTTTTAAGAACAACAGAACGTGTATTGCTTCAAGTTGGAAGATTCAAAGCAACAACATTTGAAGAGTTGTTTGAAAAGACAAAAGCACTTCCATGGGAACAATATTTACAAGCGGATGCAAAGTTTTGGGTAACAAAGGCAACAAGCATTAAAAGTAAACTTTATAGTACGCCAGATGTGCAGTCCATTGTAAAAAAAGCTATGGTAGAACGCATGAAACAAAAATATCGTATGGAATGGTTTCCAGAAACAGGAGCTTCTTATCCTGTTCGTATTGTTATTTTAAAAGATGAAGTGACTATTGGGCTTGATACATCAGGAGAATCTCTCCATCGAAGAGGATACCGTAAGTTAACGAGTAAAGCGCCATTAACAGAGACATTGGCAGCCGCTCTTATTATGTTAACACCATGGAAAGGCGATCGTATTTTAGTCGATCCATTTTGTGGAAGTGGGACATTTCCGATTGAAGCAGCTATGATGGCGGCAAATATGGCACCAGGAATGAACCGTTCTTTCCAAGCGGAAGATTGGACAAACATCATACCAAAAAAAGCGTGGTATCGTGGGATGGATGAGGCAAATGATCTTGTGAATTATGATGTGGAAACCAACATTCAAGGATATGATATCGATGGCAGAATGGTAAAATGTGCAAGAGAAAATGCAAAAGAAGCAGGTGTGGATCATTTAATTCATTTCCAAGAGCGACCAGTGAGCGAATTAAACAATCCTAAAAAATATGGATTTATTATTACAAACCCTCCATATGGAGAGCGATTAGAAGAAAAGGAAATGTTACCAGATCTCTATGAACAAATTGGAGAGGGATTTGCAAGACTGGATACTTGGTCTAAGTTTATTTTGACTTCGTATACGGATGCCGAACGCTATATTGGAAAACAAGCGGATAAGAATCGAAAGATTTATAACGGAATGTTAAAGACTTATTATTATCAGTGGTTAGGACCAAAGCCACCTCGCAGAAACAAGGAGAATGAAAATCGTTGAGACAATGGAGCGTCTATGTAGTTGGAATATTTTGTATTATAATATTATGGTTTTTCCCGCAAAATGAGGGGAAAAGAGAACTACGACAGCAAAAAGAAGAGGCAGGAATCAAAGAAGAGTTTCTTGCTTCTTTCTCACGTTATGCCAATGAAGTGCCGATTCAAGTGAAAATAAAAGACAGAACAGAAGAAGAATGGTTATTGGGTGGAGAAGAAGAAGAAGGAGAGCCATGGGTATCAAAAGAAGGAATTCTTTATTATCCTGTTAAGGCTTTAGAATCCTTACTTCATGCCAGTACAAGTTTTTATCCTGATGGTAAACTTGTCATTGAAAGAGGCAATCGAGTCATTGCTTATGAAAAAGAAAAAGTGAAATGGAAAGAAGAAATTCCATATATTTCTTTAGAAAAAATAGCAAGAGATTTGCAGTATAAGATTTCATGGAATCGTGCAACGAATCGTGTTACGTTAGCGGGACAAAAAGAACAAGCACTTCCAAGTAGTTATGATTCAAGAAAAGTGGGACGAGTATCGCCGGTAAGAGATCAAGGACGCTATGGAACTTGTTGGGCATTTGGAGCACTTGGTGCGTTAGAAAGCAGTCTGTTGCCACAAGAAAATCTCCAGTTTGCCACCGATCATATGAGTTTACACAGTGGATTTTATTTAACACAAGAAGAAGGTGGAGAATATAATATGTCTATTGCCTATTTAGCTTCTTGGAAGGGGCCTGTGCTAGAAGCAGATGATCCTTATGGAGATGGTTATTCGCCAAAATATTTAGCTCCCGTAAAGCATTTAGAAGAAGCGATTTTATTGCCATCAAAAGATTATGATGCGATTAAAAGAGCTGTTTTTCTTTATGGTGGAGTAGAAACCAATATTTTTACTTCTATGAAAAGTGCTAGCAGTTGGTCTCAATATTACAACGAAGAAACCGCTTCTTATTATTTTGAGGGCAATTTAAAACCGAACCACGA
>OJJJ01000437.1_pt1 | contig 20991 bp, 16 predicted proteins | sample 1596311 | NCBI WGS metagenome assembly OJJJ01 (sample SAMEA4350140, study PRJEB24818) | metagenome | biome: human; feature: gut; material: faeces | place: Denmark | collected 2013-09 | reverse complement strand
GCGTGATACCATGCTCTGTACGTGTCTGGTCAATGAGCATGATGTACGGATTTCAACCGTTGAGCACCTCAACGCTGCTCTGGCGGGCTTAGGCATCGATAACATCGTTATTGAGGTTAATGCCCCGGAAATCCCGATCATGGATGGCAGTGCTGCTCCGTTCGTTTACCTGCTGCTTGACGCAGGTATTGAAGAACTGAACTGCGCCAAAAAATTTGTACGCATCAAAGAGACCGTTCGTGTCGAAGATGGCGACAAGTGGGCTGAATTCAAACCGTACAATGGTTTCTCGTTGGACTTTACCATCGACTTTAACCATCCGGCGATTGATTCCAGCACCCAGCGCTATGCGATGAACTTCTCTGCGGATGCGTTTATGCGCCAGATTAGCCGTGCGCGTACTTTCGGCTTCATGCGTGATATCGAATATCTGCAGTCCCGTGGCCTGTGCCTGGGCGGTAGCTTCGATTGTGCCATCGTTGTTGACGATTATCGCGTATTGAACGAAGACGGCCTGCGTTTTGAAGATGAATTCGTTCGTCACAAAATGCTCGACGCGATTGGTGACTTGTTCATGTGTGGTCACAACATTATTGGTGCATTCACCGCGTATAAATCCGGTCATGCATTAAATAATAAATTGTTGCAGGCTGTCCTGGCAAAACAGGAAGCTTGGGAATTTGTGACCTTCCAGGACGATGCAGAACTGCCGCTGGCGTTCAAAGCACCTTCGACCGTACTGGCGTAACGACACCCGTTGTCGCAAAATTCGACTGGTAAATCTGGTACTCTCTCCGGCCAGGTAAGCCAGTCGTTTTTTTTATATACTCACTAACGCAGCCTTTCTCAACGCAAACTTTCCCTGCCGTAACGTTAAAATAGTGTGCGATCGCTGCTTTGTTGAGCATATTTTCCCATAGCGGGTTGTCATTACTGCTGTGGAGCGGTCGCTTTAATGATAAGATCCGTGCGCAAAAATCGTTTTGAATTTATAACCCCAAATGCAGGGTATATCAGGTGGCAAAAACGTGAGTGGAATACTGACGCGCTGGCGACAGTTAGGCAGACGGTACTTCTGGCCGCATCTCTTATTGGGGATGGTCGCGGCGAGTTTTGGCCTGCCCGCGATCGGTAATGCCGCTGAACCGAATACCCCCGCCAAGGCGACCACCCGTAATCACGATCAATCAGCTAAGGTCAACTTTAGCCAATTGGCGTTGCTGGAGGCGAGCAATCGTCGCCCGAATTTTACCGTCGATTACTGGCATCAGCATGCTATTCGTACGGTTATCCGCCACCTTTCTTTTGCCATGGCTCCTCAGGCGTTACCCGTTGCCGAAGATCCATTGCCGAATCAGGCGCATCGTCTTGCTTTACTGAATACGCTCAGCGCGATGCTGACGCAGGAAGGCAATCCGCCGGCGACCGTAAGTCGCGTGACGTATGCCCATTTTTCTTCTCAAGCCGCGTTTAGCGTTCCTGTCTGGATAAGCCAGCTGCAGGGGATCCGCGCCGGTCCTCAACGCCTCAGCTAAAAAAAGAACCTTCCAACTATAATTTTTGACTCCGCGCTGCGGGGCGTTTGAGATTTTATTATGCTAATCAAATTATTAACGAAAGTATTCGGTAGTCGTAACGAACGTACACTGCGTCGTATGCGCAAAGTGGTCAACGTCATCAATGCCATAGAACCGGAGATGGAAAAACTCTCCGATGATGAACTGAAAGCGAAGACCGCTGAGTTCCGCGCGCGTCTGGAAAAAGGCGCGACCGTTGAGAGCCTGATCCCTGAAGCATTCGCGGTGGTACGTGAAGCGAGTAAACGCGTATTTGGTATGCGCCACTTCGACGTGCAGCTGCTGGGCGGCATGGTACTCAACGAGCGCTGCATCGCTGAGATGCGTACCGGTGAAGGTAAAACGCTGACCGCGACGCTGCCGGCATACCTGAACGCGTTAAGCGGTAAAGGCGTACACGTGGTGACCGTCAACGACTATCTGGCACAGCGTGATGCCGAGAATAACCGCCCACTGTTCGAATTCCTCGGTATGACCGTAGGGATCAACATGTCTGGCCTGCCCGCGCCTGCTAAGCGTGAAGCCTATGCCGCCGATATCACCTACGGTACCAACAACGAATACGGCTTTGACTACCTGCGCGACAACATGGCGTTTAGCCCGGAAGAGCGTGTTCAGCGTAAACTGCACTATGCGCTGGTGGATGAAGTTGACTCCATCCTGATCGATGAAGCGCGTACGCCGCTGATCATTTCCGGCCCGGCTGAAGATAGCTCGGAAATGTATAAAAAAGTGAACAAAATCATCCCGCATCTGGTGCGTCAGGAGAAAGACGATTCTGACTCCTTCCAGGGCGAAGGCCACTTCTCTGTCGATGAGAAGGCGCGTCAGGTGAACCTGACCGAACGAGGTCTGGTACTGATCGAAGAACTGCTGGTGAATGAAGGCATCATGGATGAAGGCGAGTCACTGTACTCTCCGGGCAACATTATGCTGATGCATCACGTAACCGCCGCGCTGCGCGCGCACGTCCTGTTTACTCGCGATGTTGATTACATTGTGAAAGACGGCGAAGTTATCATTGTCGACGAACACACCGGACGTACCATGCAGGGCCGTCGCTGGTCCGATGGTCTGCACCAGGCCGTTGAAGCGAAAGAAGGCGTGGATATCCAGAATGAAAACCAGACGCTGGCATCCATCACCTTCCAGAACTACTTCCGTTTGTACGAAAAACTGGCCGGTATGACCGGTACAGCGGATACCGAAGCGTTTGAGTTCAGCTCTATCTACAAACTGGATACCGTTGTCGTGCCGACCAACCGTCCGATGATCCGTAAGGATTTACCGGATCTGGTGTACATGACTGAAGCGGAAAAAATTCAGGCTATTATTGAAGATATTAAAGAGCGTACCGCTAACGGTCAGCCGGTGCTGGTGGGGACTATCTCCATCGAAAAATCTGAAGTGGTTTCTAACGAGCTAACCAAAGCCGGTATTAAGCACAACGTGCTGAATGCCAAGTTCCACGCCAACGAAGCGGCGATCGTTGCACAGGCGGGTTATCCGTCAGCCGTGACCATCGCCACCAACATGGCGGGTCGTGGTACGGATATCGTGCTGGGCGGGAGCTGGCAGGCAGAAGTTGCCGAGCTGGAGAACCCGACCGAAGAGCAAATCGCGCAGATTAAAGCCGACTGGCAGGTGCGTCACGACGCGGTATTAGCCTCCGGTGGTTTACACATCATAGGTACCGAACGTCACGAATCTCGTCGTATCGATAACCAGCTGCGTGGTCGTTCTGGCCGTCAGGGGGATGCGGGTTCTTCTCGGTTCTACCTGTCGATGGAAGATGCGTTGATGCGTATTTTTGCCTCTGACCGTGTGTCAGGAATGATGCGTAAACTGGGTATGAAGCCGGGCGAAGCGATCGAGCACCCGTGGGTAACTAAAGCCATCGCCAACGCGCAGCGTAAAGTAGAAAGCCGCAACTTCGATATTCGTAAACAGCTGCTGGAATACGATGACGTTGCCAACGATCAGCGTCGCGCCATCTACACCCAGCGTAACGAACTGCTGGATGTGACTGACGTTAGCGAAACGATTAACAGCATTCGTGAAGACGTCTTCAAAGTCACTATTGATGCCTATATTCCGCCTCAGTCGCTGGAAGAAATGTGGGATATTCCGGGCCTGCAGGAACGTTTGAAAAACGATTTCGACCTCGAGATGCCGATTTCAGAGTGGCTGGATAAAGAACCTGAGCTGCATGAAGAGACGCTGCGTGAACGTATTCTGGCTAACGCCATTGAAGTGTATCAGCGTAAAGAAGAGGTTGTAGGCGCAGAAATGATGCGCCACTTCGAAAAAGGCGTGATGCTGCAAACCCTCGATTCCCTGTGGAAAGAGCACCTGGCGGCAATGGACTACCTGCGTCAGGGTATTCACCTGCGTGGTTATGCGCAGAAAGATCCGAAGCAGGAATACAAGCGTGAATCCTTCTCTATGTTTGCATCGATGCTGGAGTCGCTGAAATATGAAGTGATCAGTACTCTGAGCAAAGTTCAGGTACGTATGCCTGAAGAAGTCGAAGCAATGGAGCAGCAGCGTCGCGAAGATGCTGAGCGTTTAGCGCAGATGCAGCAACTGAGCCACAAAGATGATGAATCTGCTGTAGCAGAAGAACTTGCTGCGCAGACCGGCAATCGTAAAGTCGGTCGTAACGATCCGTGCCCTTGCGGTTCCGGTAAAAAATTCAAGCAGTGCCATGGTCGATTGAGCTAAGCAAATAACTCACTGAAAAGGCGCAGAATTCTGCGCCTTTTTTATGGATAAACAAAATGAAAATACTGCAAATTGCCGTTGGGATTATTCGTAATCAGCAGAATGAGATTTTTATTACTCAGCGGGCTGCGGATGCCCACATGGCGAATAAGCTGGAATTCCCCGGTGGCAAAATTGAAGCCGGCGAAACCCCTGAGCAGGCGCTGATTAGAGAGCTACAGGAAGAAGTCGGAATTACACCCGTTCATAGTACGCTGTTCGAAAAGCTGGAGTACGCGTTCCCGGACCGACACATCACGCTGTGGTTCTGGCTGGTCGACAGCTGGGAAGGTGAGCCATGGGGTAAAGAGGGGCAACCGGCGCAGTGGATTGCGCAGTCTGCACTGGATGCAGAGGATTTTCCGCCGGCCAATGAACCGGTGATTAACAAGCTGATTGCGGGATAGTGAACGGTGTTCGTAGGCCTGATAAGCGCAGCGTCATCCGGCAGAATGGCATAAAAATGCCGGATGCGGCGTTGCCTTATCCGGCCTACGCTTTAGCAGAATTACTGCTGTTCTTCGCTCCAGTCATCGCTTTCTGATAAGTCGCCGGAGCTGGGAATACGCTTCTCTTCTGCGGCCCATTCGCCCAAATCGATTAACTGACAGCGTTTACAGCAAAATGGGCGAAACGGACTCGCGTCTCCCCAGACGACGGGTTTACCACAGGTTGGGCAGTTGACGATGGTTTGTTCAGACATGTTTACTCCTTAACAGCACGCCAGGTCAAAATCGAGGCGTTCTGGTACCTGGCCATTTTCGCTATCCAGCGGCATAAAACGAATGGCAAAACGGCTCTTATGACCGGATATCTGCGGGTAGAGCTGTGAATCAAGCGGCAGATGCAAACGTAGCAAATCCGCATCGTCACCGTTATCCTGGTAAAAACCGTTCAGGCTAGTTTGCTTACGGAACGGTGCCGAATTACGGATTAAATCCAGAACCAGCGTCAGCGCCTGAGTCAGTGGATTCAGGCTGGCAAGCCAGTTTTCAACCTGCGCATCTCGCTGCGACTGAGGCAGATGCAGCCAGATATGCAGAGTTGGCAAATCAAAACTGCAGCATCCACCAGGAATACTTAAACGCTGGCGTACAAGACCAATCAGGCGATCTTCACGTAGCGTTTGTCCAATACGCGGTGCTGAAATTAAAACGCTGCCTGCGCTTTTTAACTGCTGGCGCAGGGCATCTATTCTGCTTTGATCGACGCCGGGAACTTCAACCCAGGCCTGAAGTTTACGCTGTTGTCGTTCCAGTTCCTTGAGGAGTTCGGTGCGGACTTCGCCGCGTTCAAATACATCCAGTAAATCCCCAATATTTCTAAAAAAATGCAGTGCGCCTGCATAATCGGCAATGGGTAAGTTAACGGAGAGTTGCTGGGTCAGAAACTCAATGCGCAGCCATGTACGCATCTTCTCATTGAGAGGGTGTTCAAAAAGGACCTGGGTGTGCATTACGGTTTTTCCTGTGAGACAAACTGCGACGCGCAGTGCAAATAGCGCGCGTGCAGGCGGGCGACATCCGAGGTGATGGCATCCGGTGCGCCATTATTATCAATAACATCGTCAGCCACGGCAAGACGAGCTTCACGTGTTGCCTGGGCTGCCAAAATTTGTTCAACATGTTCGCGTGTCACATCATCACGCTGCATGGTTCGTCTGAGCTGGGTCTCGGGAGTAACATCCACCACGAGTACGCGATTGGCTTTTTTGTACAATGAGTTTTCAACCAGCAGGGGGACAACCCATAACAGATAAGGTGATGTCGCTTGCTGAAACTGGCGCTGAGTTTCCTGTTGAATCAGTGGATGGAGCAAGGCGTTCAGCCAGGATTTTTCATCAGGATCGGAAAAAATACGTTCGCGTAAAATTCGCCGTTGCAACGTGCCATCTGCGGCGATGAGTTCACTGCCAAAATGTTCAGCAATCGCGTTAAGGGCAGGCATACCAGGCTCAACAACTTGACGCGCAATAATATCGGCGTCAATCACGTTTATTCCGAGGTCAGCGAACGCATTGGCAACGGTACTTTTACCACTGCCAATACCGCCAGTTAAGGCTACCGTATACCTCATAGATCCGGATCCTGGAGTTTAAGTTTGATTATCAAACAGTTAAAAGTTAAGCATGCGAAGGCGAGGCTGCTGCAGGATTGACCTACTCTGCGCCAGGTAAATTTATGGGATTGTAGCGTAAAAAAAGAGAATTTCGCAGTCTTGCGCGGTATTGATTAGTGCGTATGATAGCGTCACTGGAGTTGTGAGTTTCGATTTTTCGCCATTAACCCCAGGAATCCGCACATGCGTATCGAAGAAGATCTGAAGTTAGGTTTCAAAGACGTTCTTATCCGCCCTAAGCGTTCTACTCTCAAAAGCCGTTCCGATGTTGAGCTGGAACGTCAATTTACCTTTAAACATTCAGGTCAGGCATGGTCCGGCGTGCCAATCATCGCCGCAAATATGGACACTGTCGGAACGTTTGCCATGGCAACCGCGCTTGCCTCTTTCGACATTCTGACTGCTGTACATAAACACTATTCCGTAGAAGACTGGTCTGCTTTCGTGGCGAAAGCATCTGCTGATGTCATCAAACACGTGATGGTTTCGACCGGGACATCTGACACCGATTTCGAAAAAACCAAACAAATTCTGGCGCTGAATCCTGCGCTGAACTTCATTTGCATTGATGTGGCAAATGGCTACTCAGAGCATTTCGTTCAGTTTGTGTCGAAAGCACGCGAAGCATGGCCGACGAAAACAATCTGTGCCGGTAATGTGGTGACCGGTGAAATGTGTGAAGAGCTGGTGCTTTCTGGCGCGGATATCGTCAAAGTCGGCATTGGTCCAGGTTCTGTTTGTACCACACGAGTAAAAACCGGCGTGGGCTATCCGCAGCTGTCAGCGGTTATCGAATGTGCGGATGCTGCACACGGTCTGGGCGGTATGATTGTCAGCGATGGCGGTTGCACGATGCCGGGTGACGTGGCAAAAGCGTTTGGCGGCGGTGCAGACTTCGTCATGTTGGGCGGTATGCTGGCCGGTCACGAAGAAAGCGGCGGTAAAGTGGTGGAAGAGAACGGTGAGAAATTTATGCTGTTCTACGGTATGAGCTCTGAGTCCGCCATGACGCGTCACGTGGGTGGTGTTGCCCAGTACCGTGCAGCAGAAGGTAAAACCGTTAAGCTGCCACTGCGCGGTCCGGTTGAGAATACCGCCCGTGATATCCTCGGCGGTCTGCGTTCTGCCTGCACTTACGTCGGCGCGTCTCGTCTGAAAGAGTTGACCAAACGTACAACCTTTATTCGTGTGCAGGAACAAGAAAACCGTATTTTCAATAGCCTGTAAGAACAAATAGCACGCTGTAAAATGCCTGATGGCACTCAGCTTATCCGGCCTACGTTCATGATTTTCGTAGGCCGGATACGGCGTTTACGCCGCCATCCGGCATCTGAATTTACCCCATTCCGCTCATCGCATCTCCCAGATGAAAAATCGGTAAATACATCGCCACCACCAGCGTGCCGATAATTAATCCCGTAATCACAAGCAATGCAGGCTCAAGCAGCGCAGCCAGATTCTCGGCCTGAGACATTGTGTTTTCGCTATGATGCCGGGCCAAATTATGCAGCATCGCATCCAGCGAGCCGGAAGCTTCACCGGTTCTCACCAGCTGTAAACACAGTGGACTAAATTCTCCAGCATTTTTCAGCCCTTGCCAGACCGGTTTTCCGGCACTGATGTCTCGGTGTACCTGCGCTAATCGTTGTGACCAGAAAGGGCAGTCGAGGGTTTCCGCTACGCTCTCCAGACCTTGTAGAAAGGGAATTCCCGCATTTTGCGTCAACGCCAGAACGGTGAAGATCTGCGTGAGTTTTTGGCCCCTGACCAGCGGTCCCATAACCGGACAGCGCAGCAAAAAACGCTGACGCAGAATAAGCCAGGATGGTTTTTGCTGTATCAGGCTATATGTCACCCCCAGCACCAGGCCGAGTAATCCGATCATCCATCCCCATCGACTGCTGTAATGGGCAAGGGTCATAATCCCCTGCGTTAACGCCGGTAGCGGGGTGTTGAACGTACGATAGATGGCGGCAAATTCAGGTAGTACAAAGTGCAGCATCGCGATGACGACTATTACTGCCATGGTGAGAATGATGACCGGGTAACGCAGTGCTTTTTTAACTTTATCGGTCAGTTGCTGCTGTTGTTTCTGCTGGCGGGCCAGTTCAAAACAGCAGACGTCCAGTTTGCCGGTAAGCTCTCCGGTGCGGATCATTGCCTGGTAAAGTGGCGGAAAAACGTGTTGCCAACGCGATAGCGAGGCGGACAGTGAAATACCTTGTTCCATGTCGTAAGCCAGCGAGCGCAGCAGCGCCTGCCACTGGCTGCTGGGATGCTGTTCGGCAAGCAGGGTTAATCCGTCAGACAGCGTCAACCCTGCTTTCAGTAATGTAGCCAGCTGGTGTATGACTTCCGTGCTTCGTTCTCGACGCCAGTGCGAAGTTTTAACTCGCATGCTCGTAATACGAATTGGCGTAATGTGCAGTTGTTGCAGGGCAAAGACCAGCGAGGGGCGGTCGTCCGACCATAGCGCACCTTCCGCTGGCTGACCCTGAGCATTTATGCCCTGCCATCGCCAAAGTTGCTTAATGGGCATGGGGCATGCCCAGTACGCGAATGAGCTCTTCAAACGTCGTTAACCCTTGTTCAACCGCCTGACATCCGTTCTCAAAAAGCGAATTCATTCCCGCCTGCCGGGCATCGGATTCCACCCCGTCAGCAGTGGTACCGTTAGCGATGAGCTGGCGTACTGTGGGCGTGACAGGCAGCACTTCAAACAGCGCCGTGCGGCCATAAAATCCCCGATAGCAGTGTTCGCAGCCTGGAGCCTGCCAACGCGGAAGCGGCGTGGGCCAGAGCGATGTTGGCAGCGTGACCGGGACATCAAGACGTCGCCGACAATGGGGGCAAAGCTTTCTGACTAATCGCTGGGCAATAACCAGCGTCAGCGCGGAGGCGATCATCCAACGGGCGACGCCCATTTGCTGCAGGCGTACCAGTGTTTCACTGGTGGAGTTGGTATGCAGCGTTGAAAGAACCAGATGGCCGGTTTGCGCGGCTTTAAGGGCGATCTCTGCTGTTTCACCGTCGCGGATTTCACCCACCATAATAATGTCGGGATCCTGGCGCAACAGCGCACGTAATACCCCCTGAAACGTCAGGCCTGCGCGCGGGTGAATTTGCGTCTGGTTTACCCCGTCAATCGGGATCTCTACTGGATCTTCTACACTGCACAGATTCACCTCCGGGGTATTTCGGGTTTGTAGCGCGCTGTAAAGCGTGACCGTTTTGCCGCTCCCGGTAGGACCGGTGACCAGAATCAACCCTTGGGGCTGCTGTAAGGCTTGCGCAAAGGCGGCCAGCTGCGCGTCCTGCATACCCAGCGCGTTAATTTCCAACGCCTGCTCAACCTGATGCAGCAGGCGTAACACCACTTTTTCTCCGTAGCGACAGGGGAGTGTCGCAATGCGAAATGAGATGGGGGCACCTGAAATCTCAACGGTAAATTGCCCATCCTGCGGTAGTCGGTGCTCGGCAATGTCCAGACTGGCCAGCACTTTTAACCTTGCGGTGAGCGCGATACCCATCTCCGTTAGCACCTCAGGTAACGTGTGCAGTACGCCGTCTACACGTAGCCGTATCCGATAGCGATGTTGTGCGGGCTCAATGTGAATATCAGATGCCCGTTTTGCCAGCGCGGATTGTAGCGTCTGTGTGAGTAATTCTGCTGCCGTCGCGCTGCTTTCAGGGATGACCGCTGGCAGCATTTGCCGCGGTTTGTGCGCATGTCCTTCCATTTGCTGTCGCGTCCAGCACACGATGTCGATGCGTCTGGTGGTGGCAAAATGCAGGGCATCCAGCAGTTCGTGAGAAGGCGCATCCACGACGGCGATGTGAACCACGTCATTGTCTGCATCCAGTAATATTCCTTGATAGCGTTGGCACAGTGCCGTCAGTTGCGTGGTATTCATCTCTGTTCCTTAGTTGGCATCAAAGCGGAAAACGTCTTCACAGGCCTGCTGTAAAGCACCGTCATTTTGGATATTGCAGCTCCGGCTCCAGCCGGTAATACCGTTGGCATTGTCCCAGTTGGGCGTCAGGGTCACGCTCAGGCCGTTGAGGCTTTCCTGCCCGGTGAGGCTGACGACGCCTTTTTCGACGCTCATGCCGGAGACATAGCGCGTGGTGGCAGGAGAGGGAATACCATTGGCCCCGGCATCACAGGTATCCGTACCACCATGCTCCAGCGCGCAGAGTTCGACAGCCGTGCGGTAGGGGACAAAGGTTTGCAGCATGTCGGTCAGTGCTGCCTTACGTAGATAGTTCTGATAAGCCGGAATACCGATGGCGCTGAGAATGGCAATGATGCCAATGACCACCATCAGTTCGATAAGCGTGAAGCCTCGTTGCTTGTCCATAGTTCGCTCCTTGAGTTAGCTGACGCTACTGTGGCAAACCGGAAGGTGCTTAGGCGAGGGGCAAAAAATAGAACGGGAAGGCAGGTTCAGAGGGTTTTTACGAAATTACACAAGCAGACAACGTATTTGCGAGGGAATGCGAAGAAACTGCCGGATGGCAGCGTAAATGCTTTATCCGGCTGGGGTTGTAGGCCCGATAAGCGAAGTGCCATCGGGCATTACCATGAGCAATTAACGAAAACGCATGGAGAGATCGAGCGCGCGCACATGCTTGGTCAGAGCACCGACGGAGATGAAATCCACGCCGGTTTCGGCAAACTCACGCAGCGTTTCATAGGTGACGTTTCCTGAAACCTCCAGACGCGCCTGGCCGTTGGTCCGTTTTACCGCTTCGCGCATTTGGTCGGTCTTGAAATTGTCGAGCATGATGATGTCCGCCCCGGCTTTCAGCGCGTCGTCCAGTTCATCCAGACTTTCCACTTCCACTTCAACAGGAACGTCCGGGTGCAGCCAGAAGGCTTTCTCTACGGCCTGACGCACCGAGCCAGAGGCAATAATGTGATTTTCTTTAATCAGGAAAGCGTCAGAAAGTCCCAGACGGTGATTCGCGCCACCGCCGCACAGCACGGCATATTTTAGCGCGGTACGTAGCCCTGGCAGGGTTTTACGCGTATCCAGTAGCTGCGTCTTTGTCCCTGTCAGCAGGTCGACGTAGCGCCGTACTTCACTGGCGACGCCGGACAACGTCTGCACAAAGTTAAGGGCGGTGCGTTCGCCGGTCAGCAATACGCGGGAGGGGCCGTCCAGTTCAAACAATGGCTGATTCGCTTTAATGCTGTCGCCATCTTCAACGTGCCAGCTGATTTTTACATCATCGCCAGCAAGTTGAATAAAGACCTCTTCCACCCAACGTTTTCCACAAAAAACGCCCTCTTCGCGGGTAATCACGGTGGCGTGGGAGCGCATATCCTCTGGCAAAAGTTGTGCGGTGATATCGTTCCTGGCATCAACGTCGCCGCCTAAATCTTCACGCAGCGCCTGAGCGACAGCGGCAGGGATATCCAGGTTGATACGTTCCAACAGCGCGTCACGTCGGGAGTCAGGGTTATAGCGGCGAGGCGGCATGATAAAACTCCAAATAGCTAACGAATCATAAGAGAGAAACATGCTACCCTGAACCCGATATGAGCACCACCAATAAGGAGATTCTGCATGTTGTTAGATAAGGGTTGGCTGGCGGAGGCGCGACGCGTTCCTTCTCCTCATTATGATTGCCGCCCGGATGACGAAAACCCTTCTTTGCTGGTGGTACATAATATCAGCCTGCCGCCGGGTGAATTTGGTGGTCCGTGGATCGACGCGTTATTCACGGGAACAATTGATCCTAACGCCCATCCTTTTTTTGCTGAAATCGCCCATTTGCGCGTTTCGGCCCATTGTCTGATTCGCCGCGATGGTGAAATCGTCCAGTATGTCCCTTTTGATAAACGTGCCTGGCATGCTGGCGTGTCGAACTATCAGGGACGTGAGCGTTGTAATGATTTTTCGATCGGTATTGAGCTGGAAGGGACGGATACGCTGGCCTATACCGATGCGCAGTACCAGCAGTTGGCGGCTGTAACGCATGTCCTGATTCAGCGTTATCCGGCGATTGCCAATAACATAACCGGGCATTGCAATATTGCGCCCGAGCGTAAGACCGATCCTGGCGCGTCTTTTGACTGGGAAAGGTTTCGCGCTCTGGTCACCCCCTCGTCACACAAGGAGATGACATGACGCTGTTTACAACATTACTGGTGCTGATCGTTGAGCGCTTGTTTAAGCTGGGTGAACACTGGCAGCTCGATCACCGAACGGAAGCTTTTTTTCGCCGGATTAAGCATTTTTCTATGGCCCGAACCCTTGGCATGACAATGATAGCGATGGGGGTGACATTCCTGCTGCTGCGTGCGCTGTACGGACTGCTGTTTAACGTTCCGTTGCTGGTGGTGTGGATCTTAATTGGCGTGCTGTGCATCGGCGCGGGTAAGGTGCGTCTGCATTATCATGCGTACCTGAATGCGGCGTTGCGCAATGATGCCCATGCCCGTGAGGCGATGGCCAGTGAGTTAACGCTTATCCATGGCGTCCCGCCGGAATGCAATGAGCGTGAGTATTTACGCGAGCTGCAAAATGCGCTGTTGTGGAATAACTTTCGCTTTTATCTGGCACCGCTATTCTGGCTGATTGTCGGCGGCGCGTGGGGACCGGTGACGCTGGTCGGTTATGCCTTTTTACGTGCGTGGCAGTCCTGGCTGGCACGCTATCAGACCCCGCATCAGCGTTTGCAGTCGGGAATTGATGCGATCCTGCATGTGCTGGACTGGATCCCCGTGCGGTTGGCGGGTGTGGTTTATGCGCTGTTGGGGCATGGTGAGAAGGCGCTGCCTGCGTGGTTTGCTTCTCTGGCGGATTTGCATACTTCGCAGTATCAGGTGTTAACACGCCTGGCGCAGTTCTCGCTGGCGCGCGAACCGCACACCGATAAAGTCGAAACGCCAAAAGCCGCCGTGGCGCTGGCGAAAAAAACATCGTTTGTGGTGGTAGTGATTATTGCGTTACTGACCATTTATGGGACATTAGTATAGCGTTATGCCGGATGGCGCTAACGCTTATCCGGCCTACACCATATGTAGGCCCGGTAAGCGCAGCGCCACCGGGCAATGGTTTTAGAATGTATCAGCAGGTGGGATGCCAAAATCCGGCATGCCGTTTTCGTCCCAGCGTACGAGTTTCAAACGTGTATGGCGGTTGGGATCGTATAGCGGGTCGCCCTCAATCTCGGTGTAGTTCCTCGCATGGTACACCAGCACATCTTCCCCTTCCGGCGTTTGCGTAAAGCTATTATGTCCCGGTCCGAACTGACGATTTTCGTAGCTGGTGGTAAAGACAGGACGCGGAGATTTGTGCCAGTTATCCGGGTTCAGTGGATCGGCACTGAGATCAATCCACAGTAACCCCATGCAGTAGTTTTCGTCGGTGGCGCTGGCGGAATAGCTGATGAACAGTTTGTCGCCGTGCACCATCACGGCAGGGCCTTCGTTGACCCAAAAGCCACGGCACTCCCAGTCGTACTCTGGATGACTGAGCATTACCGGCTCGCCTTTAATCGTCCACGGATTTTCCAGCTCCGCGAGATAAATATTGGAATTCCCGGCAATATCGGGGGATTTTTGCGCCCACAGATACCACTGCTTTCCCTGGTGGTTAAAAGTGGTGGCATCCAGGGCGAAGGTATCAAACTGCGTTTTAATCTGGCCTTTCTCGGTCCAGGTGCCGGTTAGCGGGTCGGCATCTGCACACTCGAGGGCGAACATGCGATGCTGGAACATTCCCTGCTTGTCGAGTGCCTGAGTGTGCGTAGCGGCAAAATAGATGTACCACTTGCCAGCAATATGATGGATCTCCGGTGCCCAGATCAGTTCGCTCATCGGGCCGCTGTCTGGTTTGCGCCAGATAACCACCGCAGCGGCGGTGCGTAGACCTTCCAGGGAGTCAGCCCGCCGGATCTCCAGACGATCGTATTCCGGTACCGAAGCAATGAAATAATAGTGGCTGCCGTCACGGAGAATAAACGGATCGGCACGCTGTTCGATAAAAGGGTTAGGCCACTGATTCATCAGGCTTTCCTTGCATTTTCAGGAGATTTAACGTCGTGATACTCATTCAATTCACGGTAGTTGGCGCGACGCTTTTCCAGGTCTGACTGGATTTGCTGCATAAACTCGCGGTCAACTTTCAGCAGACGAACTACGCCAGCAGTAATCAGATAGCCCACGCCCGGAATAAGGGTGAACAGCAGCATGATACCGTTAATGGCGGACTCGCTTTGTGCTTTAGCACCTGCGTCGTAACCGTACCAGGAGAGCAGGAATCCGACCATCGCCCCGGCAATCGCCAGACCCAGTTTCAGGAAGAACAGGTTGCCGGAGAAGCTGATACCGGTGATGCGTTTTCCGGTCTTCCACTCGCCGTAGTCATCGACATCGGCCATCAACGACCAGTGCAGCGGAGAAGGGATCTGATGCAGGATGTTGAGCAGGAAGTAGAGCACCATAATCATCACGGTAGCTTTTGGATCGAAGAAGTAAAACGCGCCAGAGAAAATCGCCAGTACGATATTGGTCCAGAAGAACACTTTCAGTTTGCACCAGCGGTCGGTTAACACCTTCGCCAGGATACTGCCGATCATCATGCCGACAACGCCGAGGCTAATAAACAAGGTGGCAAAGTGTGTGCTTTGTTGCATAACCCAGGTGACGTAGTACATGGTGGCAGCCATGCGAATAAAGCCCGGGCAGACGTTGCACAGGGTTAACAACAGGATTTTTACCCACTGATCGTTCTTCCAGACATCTTTCAGATCGGCTTTTAAATCGTCGTTGGTCTGGACGGCAGGACGCACGCGCTCGCGTACTGTCGCAAAGCAAAACAGGAACATGCACATGCCAATAAAGGCCAGTACAGCCATCGCCATCTGATAGCCCTTCGCTTTGTCTTCTCCACCGAACCAGTCAGCCATCGGCAGCAAAGTGAGAGAAAGTAGCAGGGTAGCAATGCCCACCAGCACAAAGCGGTAGGATTGACAGGCGACACGCTCTTTCGGGTCGTTGGTGATGACGCTGCCGAGTGAGCAGTAGGGAATATTGATCGCCGTGTAGGTGATAGACAGCAGGAAGTAAGTGACAAACGCATAGATAACTTTGCTGTTGTACGTCCACTCTGGGGTGGTAAACATCAGTACGCTGAATAATGCGTAGGGGAAAGCCATCCATAAAAGCCATGGACGAAACCGGCCATATTTACTGCGTGTGCGATCGGCCATTGCGCCCATTATCGGGTCAGTTACGGCATCAATAACGCGAACTGAGAGTAATAAAACGCCGACCAATGCAGGGGCGAGGCCAAATATGTCAGTATAAAAATAGTTAACAAACAGCATGATAGCGCCAAATATGATGTTGCATCCGGCATCGCCCATACCATAGCCGATTTTTTCTTTCACCGACAGTTTACTGGTTTCCATCAACTGCGCTCCATAAATAAGATATGGAGAGAATTATTGTCTGGTGAACGTGTTTTTGCGTTGCAGGATAGCGCCGCTGATATGGATGAAATAGTCGTCTGTGGGAAAGTGTGAGGCAGGTAACACCCCCTGCCTTTGCAGGCAGGGGGTGAAAATTAATGTGCTTTAACCGCTCTGGCTGTTTTCTGCTTACACAGATAACCGACGCCAAGAATAGCAATCCACACTGGGATCAGGTAAACGGAGATTGCCATGCCCGGCGTCATCAGCATAATTACCAGCACTGCCGCCATGAAAATCAGGCAAACCCAGTTACCCAGCGGATAGAACAGCGCCGGAAAGCGACTGGCGACGCCCTGCTGTTGTTTCGCTTTGCGGAACTTGATGTGTGCAAGGCTGATCATCGCCCAGTTGATCACCAGCGCAGAGACCACCAGTGCCATCAGTAAGCCAAAGGCAGATTCCGGCGCCAGGTAGTTGATCAGGACGCACAGGGCGGTGACCAGCGCGGAGACGAGGATGGTATTCACCGGAACGCCACGTTTATCCACGTTCATCAGCGCTTTTGGCGCGTTGCCCTGTTGAGCCAGACCGAACAGCATACGACTGTTGCAATACACACAACTGTTATAGACAGACAGGGCGGCGGTCAGCACTACAACGTTCAGTGCGTTAGCAACAAACGTGTCGCCGAGTTCGTGGAAGATAAGGACAAATGGGCTGGTATCTGCCGTTACGCGCGTCCACGGCATCAGGGAGAGCAGGACGGCCAGTGAACCTACATAGAAAATCAGGATACGGTAAATAACCTGGTTGGTCGCTTTCGGAATGCTTTGCTCCGGGTTATCCGCTTCTGCCGCAGTGATTCCGACCAGCTCCAGCCCGCCAAAGGAGAACATGATAATGGCCATCATCATCACCAGACCGGTGAAGCCATGTGGCAGGAAGCCACCTTGATCCCACAGGTTGCTGACGCTGGCCTGCGGGCCACCGTTGCCGCTAAATAGCAGCCAGCCACCGAACAGGATCATCGCCACGACCGCAATAACCTTAATAATGGCAAACCAGAACTCCATCTCACCGAATACTTTTACGTTGGTCAGGTTGATAGCGTTGATTACCACGAAAAAGACGGCGGCAGAGGCCCAGGTAGGGATCTCCGGGTACCAGAACTGGATGTATTTTCCGACGGCAGTCAGCTCAGCCATGGCAACCAGAACGTACAGCACCCAGTAGTTCCAGCCGGAGGAGAATCCAGCGAAACCGCCCCAGTACTTATAGGCAAAGTGGCTGAAGGAACCGGCTACCGGCTCTTCAACCACCATTTCACCTAGCTGGCGCATAATTAAAAAGGCGATAAAACCGGCGATAGCGTAACCCAGGATAATCCCTGGCCCTGCAGACTGGATAACGGACGCGCTACCGAGGAATAACCCGGTGCCTATCGCGCCACCCAGCGCGATAAGCTGTATATGGCGGTTTTTAAGACCGCGCTTTAGCTGATCGCCATGCTGTTGACTTTCCATCATGAAACCTCGTGTGTGGTTTTACTCTTCATCTTTTGAGTACTTATATTTTGAACCACGCAGTGACGCGTGTGTAAGTTTGCAATTCCGTTTGTTGTATTAATTTGTTTACGGTGATGCTTAGTAAAATGTTGCCTAAATACTTTTGTCTTAATCAGAATAATGTTATGCGAGCGCGAATGCACCTGCTTTATGAAGGGAGGATGACGAGTTGAATAAAAAGAAACCATTTGTAAGCGCGAGTTTATCTACCACAAAATTTCCATTTTGAATTTTTATTCGTTAATTTTGCTTTTTAAATCGATATTTAAGCAGGTGAATCGGTTCAGATGAGATAATTTTTCGTTTCAATTACGTTAAAACTACCTCGTGGTGGGTAAATTTAACATTTGTGCATAGTTACATGTTTGAAACGTTATTTCTGTAATGTTGTTAAAATATGCCTCCTTTACTGATTTCAATCAAAACCTGTATGGACAGAAGGTGAATACTTTGTTACTTTAGCGTCAAGAACATGAAATTGGTAAGACCAATTGACTCCGGGCAAATGGCTTAAGACAGGAAATCATGGCCTACAGCAAAATCCGCCAACCAAAACTCTCCGATGTGATTGAGCAGCAGCTGGAGTTTTTAATTCTTGAGGGGACACTTCGCCCCGGAGAAAAACTCCCACCGGAACGTGAACTGGCAAAACAGTTCGACGTCTCCCGTCCCTCCTTGCGCGAGGCGATCCAACGTCTCGAAGCGAAGGGTTTGCTGCTTCGTCGTCAGGGCGGTGGCACTTTTGTTCAGAGCAGCCTGTGGCAGAGCTTTAGCGACCCACTGGTAGAGTTGCTCTCCGACCATCCTGAATCCCAGTTTGACCTGCTTGAGACGCGCCATGCGCTGGAAGGTATTGCTGCTTATTACGCCGCACTACGCAGCACAGATGAAGATAAAACGCGTATCCGTGAACTCCACCATGCGATCGAGCTTGCTCAACAGTCCGGCGATCTTGACGGCGAATCTGATGCCGTTCTCCAGTATCAAATTGCTGTCACCGAAGCGGCGCACAATGTGGTACTGCTCCATTTGCTCCGTTGTATGGAGCCGATGCTGGCCCAGAACGTTCGTCAAAACTTTGAATTGCTGTATTCGCGTCGGGATATGTTGCCGCTGGTAAGCAGTCACCGTACGCGTATTTTTGAAGCGATTATCGCCGGGAAGCCGGAAGAGGCGCGTGAAGCGTCCCACCGCCACCTGGCGTTTATCGAAGAAATTCTCCTGGACAGAAGCCGTGAGGAAAGCCGTCGTGAACGCGCCTTACGCCGCCTGGAGCAACGAAAGAATTAGTGATTTTTCTGGCAGCTAGTTAACCAGAAGATGTTGTAAATCAAGCGCCATTTAAAGTGCGCGGCAACTAAACGCAGAACCTGTCTTATTACGCTCTCTGGCGAGAACGTAATGGGACAGGTTCCAGATAACTCAACGTATTAGATAGATAAGGAATACCCCCATGTCAGAACGTTTCCCAAATGACGTGGATCCGATCGAAACTCGCGACTGGCTACAGGCGATCGAATCGGTCATCCGTGAAGAAGGTGTTGAGCGTGCTCAGTATCTGATCGACCAACTGCTTTCAGAAGCCCGCAAAGGCGGCGTGAAAGTAGCGGCAGGTACAGGGGCCAGCAATTATGTAAACACTATTGCCGTTGAAGATGAGCCGGAATACCCGGGCAATCTGGAGCTGGAACGTCGTATTCGTTCTGCTATCCGCTGGAACGCCATCATGACCGTACTGCGTGCGTCTAAAAAGGACCTCGAGCTGGGTGGCCACATGGCATCCTTCCAGTCCTCCGCAACGGTATATGATGTGTGCTTCAACCATTTCTTCCGTGCACGCAACGAGCAGGATGGCGGCGACCTGATTTACTTCCAGGGCCACATCTCTCCAGGCATCTATGCACGTGCATTCCTGGAAGGTCGTCTGACTGAAGAGCAGATGAACAACTTCCGTCAGGAAGTTCATGGCAAAGGCCTGTCTTCCTATCCGCACCCGAAACTGATGCCTGAATTCTGGCAGTTCCCGACCGTATCCATGGGTCTGGGTCCAATCGGTGCTATCTACCAGGCTAAATTCCTGAAGTATCTGGAACACCGTGGCCTGAAAGATACCTCTAAGCAGACCGTTTATGCCTTCCTGGGCGACGGCGAGATGGATGAGCCAGAATCTAAAGGCGCTATCACCATCGCGACCCGTGAAAAACTGGACAACCTGGTCTTTGTTATCAACTGTAACCTGCAGCGTCTTGACGGCCCGGTCACCGGTAACGGCAAGATTGTTAACGAACTGGAAGGCATCTTCGCAGGTGCTGGCTGGAACGTGATCAAAGTCATGTGGGGCGGTCGTTGGGATGAGCTGCTGCGTAAAGACACCAGCGGTAAACTGATCCAGCTGATGAACGAAACCGTTGACGGCGACTACCAGACCTTCAAATCCAAAGACGGCGCGTATGTTCGTGAGCACTTCTTCGGTAAATACCCGGAAACCGCAGCACTGGTTGCTGACTGGACTGACGAGCAGATTTGGGCGCTGAACCGTGGCGGTCACGATCCGAAGAAAGTTTACGCTGCACTGAAAAAAGCGCAGGAAACCAAAGGCAAAGCAACTGTAATCCTCGCCCATACCATCAAAGGTTACGGCATGGGTGACACCGCCGAAGGTAAAAACATCGCTCACCAGGTTAAGAAAATGAACATGGACGGCGTGCGTTACATCCGCGACCGTTTCAACGTTCCAGTTACCGATGAGCAGGTTGAAAACCTGTCTTACATTACCTTCCCGGAAGGTTCTGAAGAGCATACCTATCTGCACGCTCAGCGTCAGAAACTGCACGGCTACCTGCCGGCTCGTCAGCCTAACTTCACTGAGAAGCTGGAGCTGCCGGCGCTGGAAGACTTCGGTGCGCTGCTGGAAGAGCAGAACAAAGAAATCTCCACCACTATCGCTTTCGTTCGTGCCCTGAACGTGATGCTGAAGAACAAGTCGATTAAAGATCGTCTGGTGCCGATCATCGCCGATGAAGCACGTACTTTCGGTATGGAAGGTCTGTTCCGTCAGATTGGTATCTACAGCCCGAACGGACAGCAGTACACCCCGCAGGACCGTGAGCAGGTTGCTTACTACAAAGAAGACGAAAAAGGTCAGATCCTGCAGGAAGGTATCAACGAACTGGGTGCTGGTGCATCCTGGCTGGCGGCTGCGACCTCTTACAGCACCAACGATCTGCCGATGATCCCGTTCTACATCTACTACTCCATGTTCGGGTTCCAGCGTATCGGTGACCTGTGCTGGCAGGCGGGTGACCAGCAGGCGCGCGGCTTCCTGATCGGCGGGACTTCTGGTCGTACGACGCTGAACGGTGAAGGTCTGCAGCACGAAGATGGTCACAGCCATATTCAGTCTCTGACTATTCCGAACTGTATCTCTTACGATCCGTCTTACGCGTACGAAGTTGCGGTCATCATGCACGATGGTCTGGAGCGTATGTACGGCGAGAAACAAGAGAACGTTTACTACTACATCACCACGCTGAACGAAA
>OJJJ01000436.1_pt1 | contig 21024 bp, 22 predicted proteins | sample 1596311 | NCBI WGS metagenome assembly OJJJ01 (sample SAMEA4350140, study PRJEB24818) | metagenome | biome: human; feature: gut; material: faeces | place: Denmark | collected 2013-09 | reverse complement strand
TGAGATATCAGATGATTAAAATGGCGGGGCAGCTGAAAGGATACTGGCCAAATCAGCTGAGCTTCTCAGAGTCATGCGGAATGGTAATGAGAATGCTGATGACATTGCAGGGCGCTTCGCCGGGGCGTATACCGGAGCTGATGCGTGACCTTGAAAGTATGGGACAACTGGCAAAGCTACCGATCAGAAGAGAAAGGGCCTTCCCAAGGGTGGTAAAAGAGAGGCCCTGGAGATATCCCACGGCCCGGAAAAAGGGCCAGTCAGTTGCTTAACTGACTGGCATTACAGCGAATCGCTGGCATTTTGTTTACTCGCTCTCAGCCGGCAGCACCGGCATCCAGTCGATCGGTTTTTCACCGCGTTTTTCCAGCCACTCATTTGCCAGAACAAAGTGATTGCAGCCAAAGAATCCGCGGTGTGCCGAGAGCGGAGACGGATGCGGCGCTTTCAGAATATGGTGACGCTGCGCGTCAATAATGGCCCCTTTCTTCTGCGCGTGCGCGCCCCAGAGTAAAAACACCACGCCTTCACGGTGCTCGTTAATCAGGCTAATGACTTTATCCGTAAAGGTTTCCCAGCCCAGACTGGCATGCGAATGTGCCTGTCCTGCCCGGACGGTAAGGACGGTGTTCAGTAACAGTACCCCCTGACGTGCCCAGCTTTCCAGATACCCGTGCGTGGGGCGTGTAAAGCCCGGGACCGTCGCTTCGAGTTCTTTATACATATTCAGTAATGACGGTGGAGTGGCTACGCCTGGGCGCACAGAAAACGCGAGGCCATGTGCCTGGCCGGGACCGTGGTAAGGGTCCTGTCCCAGGATGACAACTTTCACATCGCCAAGCTCGGTAAAGCGAAATGCGTTAAACACATCTTTTTGCGGCGGGTAAATCGTCATGCCTGACTGGCGTTCACCGGCGACGGTATGCAAAGTGTTAACAAAATAGGGTTGCTGTTTTTCTTCGGTCAGCACATCGTGCCAGGTTAATTCGGTAGTCATCTCGCTCTCCTGCGAATTTCATTCCCCCTAGCTTAACTGCTTCTCTCTGGGGCGCAAAATTCTCTACGATTCTCAAGGGACTACCCCTTAAAGATAGTTGAAAATTTATGTAAAAATTTTATCTACATGCATAGCGTAAGTTGATGTAAAACAATAAAATCCACCCATCACCACTTTACGTGTGTGGTTTTTGTTGATTTAAATCAAGGAATCAAGGGTGTGCGAGGGGTATATATACACTCAAGCAACAATGGTTTTACCAATTGGCCGCGCGACGGCCAACCGAAATCAAATAATTTTGCCGGGGAGGCATCAACATGATTACAGGTATCCAGATTACTAAAGCTGCAAACGACGACCTGCTGAACTCTTTCTGGCTGCTGGACAGCGAAAAAGGCGAAGCACGCTGCATCGTTGCTAAAGCAGGTTTCTCTGCTGATGAAGTCGTTGCCGTCAGCAAACTGGGCGAAATCGAATACCGCGAAGTACCGGTAGACGTACAGCCAGAAGTTCGCGTAGAAGGTGGCCAGCACCTGAACGTTAACGTTCTGCGTCGTGAAACGCTGGAAGATGCGGTTAAGCATCCGGAAAAATACCCGCAGCTGACTATTCGTGTTTCTGGTTATGCGGTGCGTTTCAACTCACTGACTCCAGAACAGCAGCGCGACGTTATTGCCCGTACCTTTACTGAGAGCCTGTAAGGCTCGCGGGGTTATACCCCGGTAATCAGATAATAAAAAAGCGGAACATGCCAGTGCATGTTCCGCTTTTTTGTCGTTGAAAGAAGGTAAAAAAATGCCGGGTTCATTAACCCGGCATACCGTTTACTCTTTGTCAGACTGCGGCGCGGCAGCTGCGCTCGGCTTGCGACGCTTGCCGATATTTTTGGCATCGCGGTGACGTTTCTTCACGCGCGGCTTCTCTTTATCTTTCTCTTTTTTCTCGGCACGTTTCGCCAGCACTTTCTTGGATGGCTTACCGTTAGACTTCTCACTTGGCGCGCGCGTTGTTGGACGCAGTTCGTCAACCACGCGCGGCTTTAGCTGCTCGTCGACATAGCGACTCGCTTTGCCGAGCAGCAGGTGGTCGTGCGCTTCTACCAGAGAAATGGCGGTACCTTTACGGCCCGCACGACCGGTACGGCCAATACGGTGCAAATAGGCATCGCCACTGCGCGGCATGTCGTAGTTAAACACGTGGCTGACATCAGGAATGTCGATACCGCGTGCCGCAACGTCGGTGGCAACCAGCACATTCACACGACCATCGGTCAGGCGTTTGATCGCTTCGTTGCGCTTGCTTTGTACCATCTCGCCTTCGAGATAGCAGTTGTTGATCCCGGCCTGGCGCAGCCAGCCAGCCAGCTCGTGCACGCGCTCGCGTTTACGCACAAAGACGATAGAACGCGTTGCTTCAGGCTGTTTTAACAGGTGAATCAGCAACGCTGTTTTGTGTTCGATATCATCGGCACGATAGTACCACTGATGGATCTTCTTACGTTCGCGGGTGGATGGATCCGCAGAAACCTCAACCGGATCTTCCAGCAGGCGCTCGGCAAAATCTTTAACCGCATTGCCTTCCAGCGTGGCAGAGAACAGCATGGTCTGCTTACGCCAGCGGGTTTCACCGGCAATATGCTCGATATCCTGCGCGAAGCCCATATCCAGCATACGGTCGGCTTCATCGAGGATCAGCGTTTCAACCGCATGGCAGTCGAAGTTCTCTTCTTTAATGTATTGCAGCAGACGTCCGGTGGTCGCGACCACGATGTCCTGATTTTCGCTGAACACTTCCATATGGTTCATGTAGGCCACGCCGCCGGTGATGGTGGCGACATCCAGATGCGTATTCTTCGCCAGTTCACGGGCGTGATCGGCAACTTGCATTGCCAGTTCACGGGTCGGCGTCAGAATTAAAACGCGTGGTGGACCTGATTTTTTGCGCGGAAAGTCGAGCAGGTGCTGCAACACTGGCAGCAAATATGCCGCCGTTTTACCGGTGCCTGTCGGCGCAGAACCGAGTACATCACGGCCATCGAGCGCAGGTGGAATGGCGGCTGCCTGAATAGCTGTCGGGCGAGTGAAACCTTTTTCCTGGAGGGCATCCAGCAGGCTTTCATCGAGTTCAAGTTCGGAAAAAGTCGTTACAGTCATGTTCTACCTCTGTGTGGGGCGCTGATTATAGACGTTACGGCTGCAATCTTCATCTGTTTGTATGGATATACCTTCTCAGGTATTGTTTTTATCCTATGTTATCGTTTTTTTTCCAGGAAGGTTGTTTTTCATGCCTCAGTCTTCATCAGTACTTCGACGTAATGGGTTTACCTTTAAACAGTTTTTTGTGGCACACGATCGTTGTGCAATGAAAGTTGGGACTGACGGAATTTTATTGGGGGCCTGGGCCCCTGTTGCAGGCGTAAAGCGGATCCTTGATATCGGCACCGGGAGTGGTTTGTTAGCACTGATGCTGGCCCAGCGTACAGATAACAGCGTCCTGATTGATGCGGTGGAGCTGGATGTTGACGCCGCGCAACAGGCAGAGGAAAACATCACGCAATCTCTGTGGGGGGAGCGTATCCGGATCCATACTGAAGATGCTCAACGGTGGATACCTCGCCAGACCGTGCGCTTTGATCTGATTATCAGTAATCCCCCTTATTATGAGCAAGGCGTGGAGTGTGGTACGCCACAGCGCGAGCAGGCACGTTATACCACGACGCTCGATCATGCGGCGCTGATAACGCTGGCGGCGGACAGTATTACAGAAGAGGGCTTTTTTTGCGTGGTACTGCCGGAGCAGATTGGTAACGCTTTTACCCAGCAGGCATTAAACATGGGATGGTATCTGCGTCTGCGTACGGATGTGGCGGAAACCGAAGCCCGGCTGCCGCATCGGGTCCTGCTGGCTTTCTCCCCGCAGGCCGGGGAGTGCTTTAGCGACAGATTAGTGATCCGTGGGCCAGACCAGCGTTACTCAGAAGGTTACACCGCGCTGACCCAGGCATTTTATCTGTTTATGTGATGGCTAAGCGGCGAAAGAATAGAAGGGCCGGATTCAGGCAACTGCTCTGGATAATCCAGCGTGAAGTGCAGGCCCCGGCTCTCTTTACGCATCATTGCGCAGCGCACAATCAGCTCGGCAACCTGCACCAAATTGCGCAGCTCCAGTAAATTGTTCGACACGCGGAAATGGGCGTAATACTCGTCGATTTCCTGTTGCAGCATCGTGATACGCCGCAGGGCTCGCTCCAGACGTTTAGTGGTGCGTACAATGCCAACGTAATCCCACATAAATAGCCGCAGTTCATGCCAGTTATGCTGGATGACAACCAGCTCATCCGGATTTTCCACCCGGCTTTCATCCCAACCCGGAAGTGTGCTTACACTACGTGCGTAGGGCATTCTACGATCAATATCTTCAGCTGCAGACCAGCCGTAGACCAGGCACTCCAGCAGTGAGTTAGACGCCATACGATTTGCACCATGCAGCCCGGTGTAGCTCACTTCGCCGATGGCATACAGACCGTCGACGTCAGTCCGGCCATAATCATCGACCATCACGCCGCCGCAGGTATAGTGCGCGGCAGGCACGATCGGCACTGGCTCTTTTGTCAGGTCGATCCCAAGACCCAGCAGCTTTTCATAAATCATCGGGAAATGCTGGCGGACAAATTCTTCGGGTTTATGGCTAATGTCGAGGAACATACAGTCAGCACCCAGACGCTTCATTTCATGATCGATAGCACGTGCGACGATATCGCGCGGTGCCAGTTCTCCACGCTCATCAAAGTCGGGCATAAAGCGTGAGCCGTCCGGGCGCTTCAGGTGGGCACCTTCGCCACGCAGCGCTTCAGTCAGCAGAAAATTGCGTGCCTGAGGGTGATACAGCGCGGTGGGGTGAAACTGATTAAATTCAAGGTTGGCGACGCGACATCCAGCGCGCCAGGCCATCGCGATTCCATCACCTGAGGAGATATCCGGATTGGTGGTGTACTGATACACCTTCGATGCGCCTCCGGTGGCCAGCACGACCGATTTTGCATGGCAGGTTTCGACGGCTTCCTTATTACGGTTCCAGATCCATGCGCCAACCACCCGGCGCGTGCCCGGTAGGCCGATTTTATCGGAGATGATCAGGTCAACGGCGTTGCTACGCTCCAGAACCTGGATATTGGGATGGTTTTGCGCCTGGCTGACCAGCGTGGTTTCAACTTCTTTGCCGGTGGCATCTGCCGCATGCAGGATGCGTCGGTGGCTATGGCCGCCTTCGCGAGTCAAGTGATAGCTCTCTTCACCGTTGGGCTGAACCTGCGTATCAAACAAGACACCTTGATCAATGAGCCACTGGACACATGTTCGTGCATTGCTGGCGACGAACTCAACCGCATGGCGATCGCACAATCCCGCGCCTGCAATCAGCGTATCCTCGACGTGAGAATCGATACTGTCGGTTTCATCGAAAACGGCGGCAATGCCGCCCTGGGCATAGAATGTAGAGCCTTCACTCACAGGCCCCTTACTCAGGACAATAACCTGGTGTTTCTCAGCCAGGCGCAGAGCCAGTGAGAGTCCGGCAGCTCCGCTGCCAATAATCAGCACATCACAGGATAATTCAGGCGTCGTATTCATGATTTTTGTTTAATTTACTAAACAGTGTTTGGTCACCATAGCACCACAATGCGCGAAACTGCACGTTTTATTTTTGAATGTGTTGCAATGGCTAAACATAAAGAAAATTCATTGCGCGGGGTAAAATATGAAAAATATTTTGTGTAGCAGGCCGTTAGCGTCAGATTAGGAGATGAAATAAAGCGCCCGTTGGGTTACTCTGCAAGCGGTTTAATGGGCATTTCTGTACAGATAGTGCGTTGATCGGGTTATGTAGACTTATAATGAGAGATAAGACCTGTCTACATCATGACAAACAAAAACAAATGCGTAACGGAACTTTACGAAACTTGAGCACTCTAAGTCGTTGCTTGCTCATATTGCAGCTGATGGAGTGGCGTTTCGAAAGCGCGTGGAAATTTGGTTTGGGGAGACTTTACCTCGGATGAGCGAGCAGTTAACGGACCAGGTCCTGGTAGAACGGGTCCAGAAGGGAGATCAGAAAGCCTTTAATTTACTGGTAGTTCGCTATCAGCATAAGGTGGCGAGTCTGGTTTCCCGCTATGTACCGTCGGGCGATGTTCCCGACGTCGTACAAGAAGCATTTATCAAGGCCTATCGTGCGCTGGACTCGTTCCGGGGAGATAGTGCTTTTTATACTTGGCTGTATCGTATCGCAGTCAATACAGCGAAGAATTACCTGGTCGCTCAGGGGCGTCGTCCACCTTCCAGTGATATAGATGCAATTGAAGCAGAAAATTACGAAAGTGGCGGTGCGCTGAAAGAAATTTCGAACCCTGAGAACTTAATGTTGTCAGAAGAACTGAGACAGATAGTTTTCCGAACTATTGAGTCCCTCCCGGAAGATTTACGCATGGCAATAACCTTGCGGGAGCTGGATGGCCTGAGCTATGAAGAGATAGCCGCTATCATGGATTGTCCGGTGGGTACGGTGCGTTCTCGTATCTTCCGAGCGAGGGAAGCTATTGATAATAAAGTTCAACCGCTTATCAGGCGTTGACGGTAGCGGGATACTGGAAAAGGTATTAGGCATGCAGAAAGAAAAACTTTCCGCTTTAATGGATGGCGAAACGCTGGATACTGAGTTACTCAAAGAGCTGACTCACGACCCGGAAATGCAAAAAACCTGGGAGAGTTATCACCTGATTCGTGATTCCATGCGAGGTGATACTGCCGACGTTCTCCATTTCGATATTTCCGACCGCGTAATGGCAGCTATCGCAGATGAGCCAGTACGTCAGACGGCGCCACTGATTCCTGAGGCCCAGCCAGCACCGCATCAGTGGCAGAAAATGCCATTCTTGAAGAAAATGCGTCCGTGGGCTGCTCAGCTCACTCAAATGGGTGTGGCTGCGTGCGTATCGCTTGCAGTTATTGTTGGTGTCCAGCACTATAATGGGCAATCTGAAACGTCCCAGCAGCCCGAAACGCCGGTATTTAATACATTACCGATGATGGGTAAAGCCAGTCCGGTGAGCTTGGGTGTACCTTCTGATGCGACGGCCAGCAGTGGCGGTCAGCAACAGCAGGTGCAGGAGCAGCGTCGTCGTATCAATGCTATGTTGCAGGATTACGAACTGCAGCGCCGACTGCACTCCGAACAGCTTCAGTTTGAGCAGGCACAAACACAGCAAGCAGCTGTACAGGTGCCAGGAATTCAAACTTTAGGAACGCAATCGCAGTAATGAAGCAACTTTGGTTTGCCATGTCACTTGTGGCTGGTAGCCTGTTCTTCTCTGTCAACGCCTCGGCCACACCTGCGTCCGGGGCGTTATTGCAGCAGATGAATCTGGCCAGCCAGTCGCTCACCTATGAGCTGTCATTCGTCAGCATCAATAAACAGGGTGTTGAATCCCTACGTTATCGCCATGCTCGCCTGGATAACCGCCCGCTTGCGCAACTGTTGCAATTGGATGGACCACGCCGGGAAGTCGTACAACGTGGAAATGAAATCAGCTATTTTGAGCCTGGGCTTGAGCCGTTCACGTTGAACGGTGATTACATCGTTGATTCTCTGCCATCCCTGATTTACACCGACTTCAAACGTCTTACACCCTACTATGATTTTATCTCGGTAGGCCGGACCCGTATTGCCGACAGGCTTTGTGAAGTGATCCGCGTCGTGGCGCGTGACGGTACCCGTTACAGCTATATCGTCTGGATGGATACCGAAACCAAGTTGCCGATGCGCGTCGATCTTCTCGACCGGGATGGTGAAACGCTGGAACAGTTCCGCGTGATCGCTTTTACCGTGAATAGCAGTGTCGGCGACAGCATGCAGACGCTGGCAAAAGCCAACCTGCCGCCGTTACTGTCCGTTCCTGTGGGTGAGAAAACCAACTTCAACTGGAGTCCATCGTGGTTGCCACAAGGATTCAGTGAAGTTTCCAGCAGCCGTCGTCCTCTGCCGACGATGGACAATATGCCGATTGAATCACGTCTTTATTCTGATGGTTTGTTCAGCTTCTCTGTGAATGTGAACCGCGCACAGCAAAACAGTGCCGATCAGCTCCTGCGTACCGGACGCCGCACGGTCAGTACCAGTGTGAGAGATAATGCCGAAATCACTATCGTCGGTGAACTTCCGCCGCAAACGGCGAAGCGCATCGCGGATAATATCAAGTTCAGGGCTGCACAATGATCAAAGAGTGGGCAACAGTTGTTTCCTGGCAAAATGGCCTGGCGACGGTCAGCTGTGACGTCAAAGCGTCGTGCAGCAGCTGTGCCTCAAGGGCAGGATGCGGAAGCCGCGTACTGAATAAACTGGGGCCGCAGACAACGCACACTATCGTGGTTCCCAGCGTTGAACCGCTGACTCCCGGCCAGAAAGTTGAATTAGGTATTGCCGAAGGCAGTCTGTTGGGCTCCGCAATGCTGGTTTATATGTCTCCGCTGGCGGGATTATTTGTTTTTGCTGCCTTATTCCAGGTGCTGTTTGGCAGCGATATCGCTGCGTTAAGCGGTGCGATACTGGGCGGTGTGGGTGGATTCCTGATTGCTCGCGGTTATTCGCGCAAACTGGCTGAACGTGAAGCCTGGCAGCCGGTGATTCTCAACGTAGCTCTCCCGCCTGACCTTCTTCGCGTCGAAACACACCAGTGATATACATGCCTGATGGCGCTGCGCTTATCAGGCCTACATGACAGTTACTACGTAGGCCAGATAAGGCACTTACGCCGTACTTCGGTAAAAGTTTCACTGACTTTGCTAAGTTGTTTCCAGTTCCCGCTATCCTTGCTCTATGAACATTTCCTCGCCTCCGCGTTGTAGTGTAGAATGCGGCGTTTCACTTAAACCGACGTTAAGCTCAGAACAGCGACTTCTCAAAGCCTGCCCAGGCAGGCGTAAGGCACAATAATTACACTATATGAAGAACATACGTAACTTTTCAATCATAGCTCACATCGACCACGGTAAATCAACGCTGTCTGACCGTATTATCCAGATCTGCGGTGGCCTGTCTGACCGTGAAATGGAAGCGCAGGTTCTCGACTCGATGGATCTTGAGCGTGAGCGCGGTATTACTATCAAAGCGCAGAGCGTGACGCTCGATTTCAAATCATCTGATGGTGAAACCTACCAGCTTAACTTTATCGACACGCCGGGCCACGTTGACTTCTCGTATGAAGTTTCGCGCTCGCTTGCCGCCTGTGAAGGCGCTCTGCTGGTGGTTGACGCCGGACAGGGTGTTGAAGCGCAAACGCTGGCTAACTGCTATACCGCCCTGGAAATGGATCTCGAGGTGGTGCCGGTACTGAACAAAATTGACCTGCCGGCTGCCGATCCTGAGCGTGTAGCGGAAGAGATCGAAGATATCGTCGGTATCGATGCGACAGATGCGGTTCGCTGCTCGGCGAAAACCGGCGTCGGCGTGACCGACGTTCTGGAACGTCTGGTGCGCGAAATTCCGCCGCCGGAAGGTGACCCGGAAGGCCCGCTGCAGGCGCTGATCATCGACTCCTGGTTCGATAACTATCTGGGTGTGGTCTCGCTGGTACGTATTAAAAACGGCACCATGCGCAAAGGCGACAAAATCAAAGTGATGAGCACCGGGCAGGTGTATAACGCTGACCGTCTGGGGATCTTCACGCCTAAGCAGGTTGACCGTACCGAACTGAAGTGCGGCGAAGTGGGTTGGCTGGTTTGTGCGATTAAAGATATTCTCGGCGCCCCGGTCGGCGATACGCTGACTCAGGCACGTAATCCGGCAGATAAAGCGCTGCCAGGATTTAAAAAGGTGAAACCGCAGGTTTACGCCGGTCTGTTCCCGGTCAGCTCTGACGATTATGAAAACTTCCGTGATGCGTTAGGTAAGCTGAGCCTGAACGATGCCTCCCTGTTCTATGAACCGGAAAGCTCTACCGCGCTGGGCTTCGGCTTCCGCTGTGGCTTCCTTGGTTTGCTGCACATGGAGATCATTCAGGAACGTCTGGAACGTGAATACGATCTGGACCTGATCACCACTGCACCTACCGTTGTTTACGAAGTTGAAACCACGGGTAAAGAGACTATCTATGTCGATAGCCCGTCCAAACTGCCGCCGCTGAACAACATCTATGAGCTGCGCGAGCCGATCGCTGAGTGTCATATGCTGCTGCCTCAGGCATATCTCGGCAACGTTATCACGCTGTGTATCGAGAAGCGTGGCGTACAGACCAACATGGTTTACCACGGTAACCAGGTGGCGCTGACCTATGAAATCCCGATGGCAGAAGTGGTGCTCGACTTCTTCGACCGCCTGAAGTCAACGTCTCGTGGCTATGCGTCACTGGACTATAACTTCAAACGCTTCCAGGCCTCTGACATGGTGCGCGTTGATGTTCTGATCAACAACGAGCGTGTTGATGCGCTGGCGCTCATTACCCACCGTGATAACTCACAGAGCCGCGGCCGTGAGCTGGTGGAAAAGATGAAAGAACTGATCCCACGCCAGCAGTTTGATATCGCGATTCAGGCAGCCATTGGTACGCACATCATTGCGCGTTCAACGGTTAAACAATTGCGTAAAAACGTTCTGGCTAAGTGCTATGGCGGTGATATTAGCCGTAAGAAAAAGCTGCTGCAGAAACAGAAAGAAGGTAAAAAACGCATGAAGCAGATCGGTAACGTCGAGCTGCCTCAGGAAGCGTTCCTCGCCATTCTGCATGTCGGTAAAGACAGCAAATAATCCTAAGGAGTTGGCATGGCGAATATGTTTGCCCTGATTCTGGTGATTGCCACACTGGTGACGGGCATTTTATGGTGCGTAGATAAATTTATCTTTGCGCCAAAACGCCGGGAGCGTCAGGCAGCGGCACAAGCCGCTGCGGGTGATTCACTGGATAACGCAACGCTGAAAAAAGTCTCCCCGAAGCCGGGCTGGCTGGAAACCGGAGCATCCGTGTTCCCGGTACTGGCGATTGTACTGGTGGTGCGTTCATTTATTTATGAGCCGTTCCAGATCCCATCGGGTTCGATGATGCCGACGCTGTTAATTGGTGATTTTATTCTGGTGGAGAAATTTGCCTACGGAATTAAAGATCCGATTTATCAGAAAACACTGATCGAAACGGGCCATCCGAAACGCGGTGATGTCGTGGTGTTTAAATACCCGGAGGATCCGCGCCTGGACTACATCAAACGCGCTGTCGGTTTACCGGGAGACAAAGTGACGTACGATCCAGTGGCGAAAGAGGTCACGATCCAGCCAGGATGCCGCTCCGGTCAGGCGTGTCAAAACGCATTGCCGGTCACGTACTCTGACGTTCAGCCGAGTGATTTCGTGCAGACGTTTGCACGTCGTAACGGTGGCGAAGCGACCAGTGGTTTCTTCGAACTTCCGCTGAGCGAAACGAAAGATAACGGTATTCGCCTGACCGAACGTAAAGAGACGCTGGGCGAGGTGACGCACCGCATTCTGACCGTGCCAATCGCGCAGGATCAGGTGGGGATGTATTACCGCCAACCGGGTCAGCAACTGGCGACCTGGATTGTTCCACCGGGACACTACTTCATGATGGGTGATAACCGCGACAACAGCGCGGACAGCCGTTACTGGGGATTTGTACCGGAAGCGAATCTGGTGGGTAAAGCGACGGGCATCTGGATGAGTTTCGACAAGCAAGAAGGTGAATGGCCGACCGGTGTTCGTTTAAGCCGTATTGGTGGTATTCATTAATTGCTGATAATCGTTCACGTTGTCGTCATAATGGCGGCAACGTGAATTATTTCTCGGATAAATTCCCGCAGACTAACGACATCCCTTGTCGTTGTGTATAGAATATTCCCCCGTAGTTTTAGGTTGGCACCGTCAGGTTGCCACGGCACACGAAACAGCGTTGATTCGTATACAAGCGCATTCAGGCGACGCCGAAACGGCTAACCGAGTGATGTATATCAGGTCTGTTTCGTGTGCTGGATTGTTGACGCATTCATTTATTGGTATCGCATGAACCCCATCGTAATTAATCGGCTTCAACGGAAGCTGGGCTACACTTTTAATCATCAGGAACTGTTGCAGCAGGCATTAACTCATCGCAGTGCCAGCAGCAAACATAACGAGCGTTTAGAATTTTTAGGCGACTCTATTTTGAGCTTTGTTATTGCCAATGCGTTGTATCATCGTTTTCCGCGTGTGGACGAAGGTGATATGAGTCGCATGCGCGCCACGCTGGTGCGCGGTAATACGCTGGCTGAATTAGCCCGTGAGTTTGATCTCGGCGAATGTTTACGTTTGGGGCCGGGCGAACTGAAAAGCGGCGGCTTCCGTCGTGAATCTATTCTGGCTGATACCGTCGAAGCACTGATCGGCGGCGTCTTCCTCGACAGTGATATTCAGACTGTTGAACAACTGATCCTTAACTGGTATCAAACCCGTCTGGATGAAATTAGTCCGGGCGACAAACAAAAAGATCCGAAAACGCGTTTGCAGGAATACTTGCAGGGTCGCCACCTGCCGCTGCCGTCTTATCTGGTAGTACAGGTCCGTGGCGAAGCGCACGATCAAGAATTTACTATCCACTGCCAGGTTAGCGGCCTGAGTGAACCGGTGGTTGGCACAGGTTCGAGCCGTCGTAAGGCTGAGCAGGCTGCCGCCGAACAGGCGTTGAAAAAACTGGAGCTGGAATGAGCGAAGAAAAAACCTATTGCGGATTTATTGCCATCGTCGGTCGCCCGAACGTTGGTAAATCCACCCTGTTGAATAATCTGCTTGGGCAGAAGATTTCCATTACCTCCCGTAAGGCGCAGACGACCCGTCACCGCATTGTCGGTATTCATACCGAAGGCGCGTATCAGGCTATTTATGTTGATACCCCGGGCCTGCACATGGAAGAAAAGCGTGCCATCAACCGCCTGATGAACAAAGCGGCCAGCAGTTCTATTGGTGACGTTGAATTGATTATTTTCGTCGTAGAGGGCACGCGCTGGACGCCGGACGACGAAATGGTGCTGAACAAACTTCGTGACGGTAAAGCTCCGGTTATCCTGGCGGTCAACAAAGTGGATAACGTCCAGGAAAAAGCCGATCTGCTGCCGCACCTGCAGTTCCTGGCGAGCCAGATGAACTTCCTCGACATCGTACCGATGTCTGCCGAAACCGGCATGAATGTCGATACCGTTGCGGGCATCGTGCGTAAGCATCTGCCGGAAGCGATTCATCACTTCCCGGAAGATTACATCACCGACCGCTCGCAGCGCTTTATGGCCTCTGAAATCATCCGTGAAAAGCTGATGCGTTTCCTCGGTGCTGAACTGCCGTATTCTGTGACCGTTGAGATTGAGCGCTTTATCCCTAACGAACGTGGCGGCTACGATATCAACGGCCTGATCCTTGTCGAACGCGAAGGGCAGAAGAAGATGGTAATTGGCAACAAAGGGGCCAAAATTAAAACCATCGGTATTGAAGCACGTAAAGACATGCAGGAAATGTTCGAAGCGCCTGTGCACCTTGAACTGTGGGTGAAAGTGAAATCTGGCTGGGCCGATGACGAACGCGCGCTGCGCAGTCTCGGTTACGGCGACGACGTCTAAACCCTTCCTCTGAAAGACGACGAGTATTATGATGGATGGATGGCAACGCGCATTTGTCCTGCATAGTCGCCCCTGGAGCGAAACCAGTTTAGTGCTGGACGTTTTCACGGAAGAGTCGGGTCGCGTGCGCCTTGTGGCTAAAGGCGCACGTTCCAAACGTTCCAATCTGAAAGGCGCACTCCAGCCTTTTACCCCATTATTACTTCGCTTTGGTGGACGTGGTGAGGTCAAAACCCTACGTAGCGCTGAAGCCGTATCTCTGGCACTCCCGCTTAGCGGAATCACGCTGTACAGCGGTCTGTATATCAACGAACTCATTTCTCGCGTGCTTGAGTACGAGACCCGCTTTTCTGAACTCTTTTTCGATTACCTGAACTGTATCCAGGCGTTGGCAGGCACATCCGGTTCACCAGAGCCCGCCCTGCGTCGCTTTGAGCTGGCGTTGCTCGGTCATCTGGGCTACGGCGTGGATTTTGCCCACTGTGCGGGCAGCGGTGAGCCGGTGGACGACACCATGACCTATCGCTATCGGGAAGAAAAAGGGTTTATCGCCAGCATCGTTATTGATAACAACACCTTTACCGGACGCCATCTCAAAGCACTTGCATCGCGTGAATTTCCGGATGCCGATACGTTACGTGCCGCGAAACGCTTTACCCGCATGGCGTTAAAGCCGTATCTTGGTGGTAAGCCGTTAAAAAGCCGGGAACTGTTCCGGCAATTTTTGCCAAAACGCGCAGTAAAAACAAATAATGATTAACGAGGATTGTCATGGCCGAATTACTGTTAGGCGTCAACATTGACCACATTGCCACTTTACGTAACGCACGCGGCACCGCATACCCGGACCCGGTTCAGGCGGCATTTATCGTTGAGCAAGCGGGGGCGGATGGGATCACCGTTCATCTGCGTGAAGACCGTCGTCATATTACTGACAGAGACGTGCGAATTCTGCGTCAAACGCTGGATACACGTATGAATCTGGAAATGGCGGTGACGGAAGAGATGCTGGCCATCGCGGTTGAAACCAAGCCGCATTTCTGCTGCCTGGTGCCGGAAAAACGTCAGGAAGTCACCACTGAAGGCGGCTTGGATGTGGCGGGTCAACGCGACAAAATGCGTGATGCCTGCAAGCGTCTGGCGGATGCGGGGATCCTGGTCTCGCTGTTTATCGATGCCGATGAAGAACAAATTAAAGCGGCTGCTGATGTTGGCGCGCCGTATATTGAAATTCACACCGGCTGCTATGCTGATGCGAAAACCGATGCTGAACAGGCCAGCGAACTGGCACGTATCGCCAAAGCTGCGACCTTTGCTGCCAGCCTGGGTCTGAAGGTGAACGCCGGTCACGGCCTGACTTACCATAACGTCAAAGCTATTGCGCGGATCCCGGAAATGCACGAGCTGAACATTGGTCATGCGATCATCGGACGTGCGGTGATGAGCGGTCTGAAAGACGCCGTAGTGGAAATGAAACGTCTAATGCTGGAAGCGCGTGGCTAATGGCGATTCTGGGATTAGGCACGGACATCGTGGAGATTGCGCGCATTGAAGCGGTGATCTCCCGTTCCGGCGATCGGCTGGCCAGACGCGTCCTCAGCGACAACGAATGGACCATTTGGGAAACGCATCAGCAGCCGGTGCGTTTTCTGGCGAAGCGTTTTGCGGCAAAAGAGGCGGCGGCAAAAGCCTTTGGCACCGGCATTCGTAACGGGCTGGCATTTAATCAGTTCGAAGTGTTCAACGATGAACTCGGCAAGCCGCGTTTGCGGTTATGGGGAGAGGCGTTAAAACTGGCGGAGAAGCTCGGTGTTATGCATATGCACGTGACGCTGGCCGATGAACGTCACTATGCCTGCGCCACGGTCATTATTGAGAGTTAAAGCTTGTCTGCGTGATGCATTAACACAAACTTATCCCACAGCTGTTCTTCTGTTTCGATATGTGCCGGATCTTTCAAAATAGTATTGGGGATCGGGCACACCTTTTGACAGGTTGGCGTGTCGTAATGACCTACGCATTCCGTACACTTGTCGCTGTTAATCTCGTAAATGCTGTCACCCATTGAAATGGCCTCATTCGGGCATTCGGGTTCGCACATATCGCAATTGATACACTTTTTAGTGATTAACAGGGCCATCAGGAAACTCTCAAAACATCACAAATCGGGCGGGCATTATACGCGCATTCTTTGCTCAAACCAGTTTTTTTACCAGCGCTTCGCTGTGGCGGATCCGCTCCGGGGCATGTTCGAGATCTTGCTGCACCAGCGCCATAAACAGTAAATCAGTCAACATCATTTGCGCATGCGTTGATGAAATTGCGGCACTGCGCGTGGCCTGTTCTTCGGCAATGGTGTACAGGCAACGGGTGGCTCGCTGCTGCAGGGCATTGGGAGTAAAGCCAGTGATGGCGAGGATTTTTGCCCCGGTGCGTAATGTTTCATCCGCGGCCAGATTGAGTTCACGTCGCTCTCCGCTATACGAAATGGCCAGCAGGAGATCGTTTGAATCCAGCGCCTGTACGGTCGCCAGCAGGGCATGCATATCGCGTTCAACGACCGCATTAAATCCTATCTTCAATAGCTTCCAGGCAAAATTTTGCGCCACCAGGCCCGAGGCGCCAATGCCGGTGAGGATAATGCGTCGGGCTGTGCGCAGCATCGTGACGCTTTCCATCAGTTTGTCTTCGCTATTGACGTCCAGCGTGGCATGCATCGCTGCCACGTTCTCCTTAATTAGCTTCTCACCTACCAGTCGCATAGGATCGTCACCGCGGATCTGATTGTGCACCGGAACCGAATGCGGATTGGGATTGCTGGCCAGCGCTTCGCTGATCGCCAATTTGAGGGCCGGGAAGCCTTTAAAGCCCATTTTCTGCGCGAACTTCACGACGCTGGACTGGCTAACGCCCGCTTCAAAAGCTAGCTGCTGAGAGCTGAGATGACGCACATTATCTGGTTGCGTAAGAAGATAATCCGCAAGCTTTTTATCGCTTTGTGCGAGGTCAGGGTAACGCTGACGAATGCGAATCAAACAGTTCATGCTGTCTCCTGGCGAAAACGTGATGGCGATTACAAAACAACATTTCACTCGCCTGAGTGAATATAATATTCCATTATGACGGATTATTATGAATTAAAAATTCCTAAGGAACAAAAATGAATCTCGGTGCGTTAGTGTCAGAAACCCGCAATCCACAAACGATGGATCTCGATGCGGTATCCACGCTTGAGCTGGTACATCGTTTTAATCAACAGGATACGCTGGTAGCGGAAGCAGTAAAAGCGGCACTGTCTGAAGTTGCGCATGCGGTTGATGCGGCTGCGCAGGCACTTAAAGCAGGCGGGCGGATTATTTACATGGGGGCAGGGACCAGCGGACGTCTCGGCGTGCTGGATGCCTCAGAATGTCCGCCGACTTTTGGTGTACCGCACGGATTAGTGGTCGGGCTGATTGCCGGTGGGCTAGGGGCTTTATTAAAAGCGGTTGAAGGCGCAGAAGATAACTCGCAGCTTGGGGAAGATGACCTGCGGGCGCTGAATCTGACCGCGCAGGATCTGGTTGTCGGTCTGGCGGCATCGGGTCGGACACCGTATGTGATTGGCGGCCTGAAATATGCGCATGCGGTGGGCTGTACGACGGTCGCGATTTCCTGTAATCCGGACTCACCTATTGCCCGTGAAGCGGATATCGCCATCTCCGTGGTGGTTGGTCCGGAGGCGCTGACCGGTTCAACCCGTCTGAAGTCGGGCACCGCGCAGAAACTGGTGCTAAATATGATTTCCACCGGTGCGATGGTGAAGTTTGGCAAGGTGTATCAGAACCTGATGGTGGATATGAAAGCGACCAACGCCAAGCTGGTCGATCGGGCCTGCCGGATGGTGGTGGAAGCCACCGGCATTTCGCGCGAAGACGCTGAAACGTTACTGAAGCAGACCGATTTTGACGTTAAGCCCGCCATTCTGATGGCGCTGACCGGGCTGGACGCGACGGCAGCCAGGGCAAAACTCTCCGCTCACCAGGGTTTTTTACGCGCGGCGTTAGAACACTAAGAGGTACATATGGACAAAACGGCGGCGCTTGCCAGCGATATTCTGCTGGGGGTTGGCGGAGAAAAAAATATTCTGCGCCTGGAAAACTGTATGACCCGCGTCAGGGTAGAAGTCCAGGATGACGACCAACTGGATATTCCCCGGCTGAAGCAGCTGCCCGGCGTCAGCGGCTATGTGAAGCAGGGGGCGCAGCATCAGATTATTGTCGGTCCCGGTAAGGCCGCCAAAGTGGTGGATGCCATGCGTTCTCTGATTGCCGATGACGGCGAACGTCCGCATGCACACGACATTGAACGCACAAAATCTCAGGTGAAAGCGAAGTACAAAGCGCCAATGAGCGATGCGCTGCGTAAACTGGCAAACGTCTTTATTCCGCTGATCCCGGCGTTTATCGCCTCCGGTTTGATTACCGGTATTATCAACATCCTCAAGCGCCCTGATATTGTGGGCGACTTTGCCACCCATTATCCCAATATGCTGGGGCTGTTAGGTATTTTCGGCAGCGCCGTTTTTGCCATCATGAATATTCTGGTGGGGGTGAATACGGCCAAAGTGTTTGGGGGTTCGCTGGCAATGGGCGGCGTAATGGCCGGCATTCTCTCCAGCCCACAGCTAGCGCAAATTACCCTGTTTGGCGAGGCGCTACAGCCCGGGCGTGGCGGGGTGATTGCGGTGCTGCTGGTGGTGGCGTTAATGTGCTGGATAGAGCGCAAATTCCGCGAGGTGTTGCCGGAATCGCTGGAGTTAATCCTTAATCCGTTGCTGACCACCCTGATTACCGGGACGGTTGCGATTGTGGCGCTACAACCGCTCGGTGGCTGGATCTCCGAGTCCATTGCCCACGGCGCCTCCTGGGCGATTGATCGCGGCGGTTTCCTGGTCGGCGCGGTGCTGGCGGGAACGTTTCTGCCGCTGGTGCTCACCGGACTCCATCAGGGGCTGGTGCCGATTCACGTGGAACTGGTGCAGGCGCATGGCTATAACGCGCTATTTCCCATCCTGGCGATGGCCGGGGTCGGTCAGATTGGCGCCGCAATTGCTGTTCTGATGAAAACCCGTAACGCACGACTGAAAAAAGTGATCAAAGGCGCGCTGCCGGTCGGGTTACTGGGCATTGGCGAGCCGTTGATTTTTGGCGTAACTCTGCCGCTGGGTAAACCGTTTATCGGCGCTTGCCTCGGTGGTGCGGTCGGTGGGGCGCTGATCAGCTACTGGAAAGTGGCGACGGTTATCACCTTTGGTATCTCGGGATTACCGCTGGCGCTGACGATTGTTGCCGGAAAAGTGATGTTCTATCTGTTAGGCTATCTGGTAGCGGTTATCGCCGGGTTCTTGTTTACCTGGCTATTGGGGTTCAACGATCCAGAGGACTAAGGTTTGACCAATCACGAGCGTCGCGTTGTTTTTTTTGATTTGGACGGTACGTTACACCAGCAGGATATGTTCGGTAGTTTTCTGCGTTATCTGCTGCGCCGCCAACCGTTGAATGCGCTGCTTGTACTGCCGCTGTTACCGATTATCGCGGTGGCGATGTTGATCAAAGGGCGCGCCGCCCGTTGGCCAATGAGTTTGCTCCTGTGGGGATGCACTTTTGGTCGGCGAGAAGCACGCCTTAAAGCCCACCAAGCTGATTTTGTGCGTTGGTTTCGCCACCACGTGACGGCGTTTCCGCTGGTGCAGCAGCGTCTGACCACCTATCTGTTAAGCTCTGATGCGGATATTTGGCTGATCACCGGTTCCCCGCAGTCGCTGGTCGAGCAGGTTTACTTCGACACCCCGTGGCTGCCTCGGGTGAATCTTATCGCCAGTCAAATGGCGCGCGGTTACGGTGGCTGGGTGCTGCCTTTACGCTGCCTCGGCCATGAGAAAGTCACCCAACTGGAACGCCAGATTGGCGCCCCGCTGGCGCTGTATAGCGGCTACAGCGACAGTAAGCAGGACAATCCGCTGCTCTCGTTCTGCCAGCATCGTTGGCGCGTCACGCCGCGTGGAGAGCTGCAGCAACTCGAATAGAGTAAACGATAGCGTCTGTGTATAATGCGCCCGCTTTGATTACTGGAGTTCTGCCTTTGTCTGATGTTGAATTTAGCCACGAATACTGGATGCGTCATGCGTTAACGCTAGCAAAGCGCGCCTGGGATGAGCGTGAGGTTCCGGTGGGCGCGGTTCTGGTGCATAACAATCGTGTGATTGGCGAAGGCTGGAATCGGCCGATTGGTCATCACGATCCCACCGCTCATGCTGAAATCATGGCGCTGCGTCAGGGCGGGCTGGTCCTGCAAAATTACCGTTTACTGGATGCCACACTGTACGTCACCCTTGAGCCATGCGTAATGTGTGCGGGTGCAATGGTACACAGCCGTATCGGTCGGGTGGTATTTGGTGCGCGTGATGCGAAAACGGGGGCCGCAGGTTCGTTAATGGATGTACTGCATCATCCGGGCATGAATCACCGGGTTGAGGTGACAGAAGGCATATTGCGTGATGAATGCGCCACGCTGCTCAGTGACTTCTTCCGTATGCGTCGTCAGGAAATTAAAGCCCTGAAAAAGTCCGCCACGGAGTGATGCAGCGGTAGGCCGGATAAGGCTTTTAAGCCGCCATCCGGCATGGGTATGCTACTACTTTTCCTCCTTCTTCTGCGGGGAAAACAGCAGTGAAGGGGTGTGCGTCAGATAGTTCGACGAGGTTTGCGAGAGAAACGCTGAGAGCGGAAATTTCTCTTTCCCTAACAACTCTGCGGGCGAAACCGCCGGATAATCCTGCGCCAGTTGCTGCGTTTCGAACGCCTGCTTTTCTTTCTCCTGCAGATATCCCACCAGACTTATCTGATACTTACGGATATTCTCTACGTAGGCATAGGCTTCGTGGCCGCGTGCATAGCCATAGGTCAGTTTTTTGTACCAGGGTTTTTGGCTGAGCAGCGGCAAGCGCTGTTTTACGTCGGCCCAACTGTCCGGGTTACCTTTGGTTTTTACCGTCAGCGCGCGGGCATCCAGCATATGCGCATACCCCATATTATAGGCGGCAAGCGCAAACCAGATCCGTTCGCCCTCGGGGACGGTATCCGGAACTTTACTCATCATATCTTGCAGATAGCGAGCGCCCCCGCTGATGCTTTGCTCGGCGTCGGTTCGGTCCGTTAATCCCAGACTCTGGGCAGTATTTTTGGTCAGCATCATCAGACCACGTACGCCGGTCGGCGAGGTGGCCTGTGCATCCCAGTGCGATTCCTGATAAGAGATGGCCGCCAGCAATCGCCAGTCTATCTCTTGCGCATATTTCTCAAACAGCGGTTTGAGATCCGGCAATACGCTATCGACCGCCCGTAAGAA
>OJJJ01000435.1_pt1 | contig 21067 bp, 15 predicted proteins | sample 1596311 | NCBI WGS metagenome assembly OJJJ01 (sample SAMEA4350140, study PRJEB24818) | metagenome | biome: human; feature: gut; material: faeces | place: Denmark | collected 2013-09 | reverse complement strand
GACCGGTATTCAGGTGCGTGAAACCGTCCCCGATCCCTTTTTCGATGCCGCCGATGATGTGGTGCTGGTCGATCTGCCGCCTGACGACTTACGCCAGCGCCTCAACGAAGGCAAGGTCTACATCGCCGGTCAGGCGGAACGGGCAATCGAACATTTCTTTCGCAAAGGTAATTTAATCGCCCTGCGCGAACTGGCCCTACGCCGTACCGCCGATCGGGTAGACGATCAAATGCGCGCCTGGCGAGGACGACCGGGAGAGGAAAAAGTCTGGCACACCCGCGACGCTATTTTGCTGTGTATTGGACACAATACCGGCAGTGAAAAGCTGGTACGCGCCGCCGCACGTCTGGCTGCTCGCCTTGGCAGCGTGTGGCACGCGGTGTATGTCGAAACCCCGGCGCTGCATCAGCTCCCGGAAAAACAGCGCCGTGCGATCTTAAGCGCGCTACGGCTGGCACAGGAACTGGGTGCGGAAACCGCCACCCTTTCCGATCCCGCCGAAGACAAGGCAGTGATTCGCTACGCCCGGGAGCATAACCTGGGAAAAATTGTGCTGGGACGGCCAACCACGCGCCGCTGGTGGCGCAGCGATTCCTTTGCCGACAAGCTGGCTCATCGTGCCCCGGATCTCGATCTGATGATTGTCGCGTTGGACGAGCCTCCACCACGCGCGGCAGCCCAAACCATGGATACTCGCACTTTTAAGGATAAATGGCGGGTACAAATTCAGGGCTGTGTGGTGGCCGCCGCGCTGTGCGCCATCACCACGCTGATTGCCATGCAATGGCTGGTTACCTTTGATGCCGCCAATCTGGTGATGCTCTATCTGTTAGGCGTGGTGGTTATCGCCCTGTTTTATGGTCGTTGGCCCTCGGTAGTGGCAACCATGATCAACGTCGCCAGCTTCGATCTGTTCTTTATTGCGCCACGCGGGACGCTTGCCGTCTCAGACGTCCAGTATCTGCTCACTTTTGCGGTAATGTTAACGGTTGGTCTGGTTATTGGGAATCTGACCGCAGGCGTGCGCTATCAGGCACGGGTCGCGCGTTATCGGGAGCAGCGAACGCGTCATCTGTATGAGATGTCCAAAGCGCTGGCCGTGGGACGTAGCCAGAAAGATATCGCTACCACCAGCGAACAGTTTATCGCCTCCACCTTTCAGGCCCGCAGCCAGGTGTTATTGCCGGATGAGCACGGAAAGCTGGCACCGCTGACGCAGCAACAGGGCATGACGCCGTGGGATGACGCCATTGCCCAATGGAGTTTTGATAAAGGACAACCGGCAGGTGCCGGCACCGATACCCTCCCCGGCGTGCCGTATCAAATCTTGCCGCTGAAAAGCGCTGACAAAACCCACGGGCTGCTGGTAGTGGAGCCGGGAAACCTGCGTCAGTTGATGATCCCGGAACAGCAGCGTCTGCTGGAAACCTTTACCCTGCTGGTTGCCAGTGCGCTCGAACGCCTGACACTGACCGCCAGCGAAGAACTGGCGCGATTGGCCAGCGAACGAGAGAGCATCCGCAATGCCCTGCTGGCGGCACTCTCTCATGATTTACGCACGCCACTCACGGTGCTGTTCGGTCAGGCGGAGATTTTAACGCTGGACCTCGCCAGCGAAGGTTCTCCCCATGCCCTTCAGGCCAGCGAAATTCGCCAGCACGTGCTCAATACCACCCGGCTGGTCAATAATTTGCTGGATATGGCGCGGATCCAGTCTGGCGGCTTTAATCTTAAGAAGGAGTGGTTAACGCTGGAAGAAGTGGTAGGTAGCGCCCTGCAAATGCTGGAGCCTGGCTTAGCCGCGCCGATTAATCTGTCGCTTCCGGCGCCGTTGACGCTGATCCATGTTGACGGTCCACTGTTTGAACGGGTGCTGATTAACCTGCTAGAAAACGCCATTAAGTACGCAGGCCCGCAGGCGCAAATCGGCATTGATGCACAGGTCGAGGGTGAGCATCTGCTTCTGGATGTATGGGATAATGGCCCCGGCATTCCAGCGGGCCAGGAGCACGCTATTTTCGACAAATTCTCCCGGGGAAACAAAGAATCCTCTGTACCGGGCGTAGGGCTGGGACTGGCAATTTGACAGGCGATTGTGAACGTACACGGCGGGACGATTACCGCCCACAATCGACCGCAGGGTGGCGTATGCTTCCGTGTTACACTCCCGCAGGAAACGCCCCCTGAACTTGAAGATTTTCATGAGGATATGTGACAAACGTACTGATTGTTGAAGATGAACAGGCCATTCGCCGCTTTCTGCGCACCGCGCTGGAAGCCGATGGCCTGCGCGTTTACGAAGCAGAAACGCTGCAACGTGGCCTGCTGGAAGCGGCCACGCGAAAACCCGATCTCATCATTCTCGATCTCGGCCTGCCGGACGGTGACGGCATCGATTTTATTCGCGACCTGCGACAATGGAGTGCTATCCCGGTGATTGTGCTTTCTGCCCGCAGTGAAGAGAGCGACAAAATCACCGCGCTGGACGCCGGTGCCGACGATTATCTCAGCAAACCGTTTGGTATTGGTGAGCTGCAGGCGCGTTTACGCGTGGCCTTACGCCGCCACGCAACCGGGCAAACGCCCGAACCGGTGGTTCAATTCTCAAACATTAAAGTGGATATTGCCGCGCGGCTGGTACACCGTGGTGAAGAGGAAATACATCTGACGCCGATTGAGTTTCGCCTGCTGGCAGTCCTGCTGAACAACGCAGGTAAAGTGCTCACCCAACGCCAGTTGTTAAACCAGGTATGGGGACCTAATGCCGTCGAACACAGCCACTACCTGCGAATCTATATGGGGCACTTGCGCCAGAAGCTCGAGCTGGACCCGGCCCGTCCACGTCACTTTATTACCGAAACAGGGATCGGCTATCGATTTATGCCGTGAACAGATGCTGAATAAAAAAGCCGGATCAGCATATAAGCTATCCGGCTTTTATAATTCATGCCGGATGGCGACACGAGCATCGTCATCCGGTCTACGCCTTACGCGTTTTTCAGCACTTCGCTGACAATCTCTACTGCTTCTTTCTCAATCTGTTGGCGATGCTCAGCGCCGAGGAAGCTTTCACAGTAAATTTTGTAGGCGTCCTCGGTGCCGGACGGGCGTGCGGCAAACCAGCCGTTGTCGGTCATCACCTTCAGACCGCCAATGGAGGCACCGTTACCTGGTGCAGCGGTCAGACGTGCAGTGATCGGGTCACCGGCAAGCGTACTGGCGCTAACCATTTCCGGAGACAGTTTAGACAGCGCAGCTTTCTGCGCAGACGTCGCGGGAGCCTGTAAACGGTTGTAGCTTGGCGCACCAAAGCGCGCGGCCAGTTCATTATAGTGTTCCTGCGGATTTTTACCGGTAACCGCGGTAATTTCCGCCGCCAGCAGGCACATGATGATCCCGTCTTTGTCCGTCGACCATGGCGTACCGTCGAAACGCAGGAATGACGCGCCCGCGCTCTCTTCACCGCCAAAGCCAAAGCTGCCGTCAAACAGACCGTCAACGAACCATTTAAAGCCAACCGGCACTTCCACCAGCTTGCGACCCAGGTCATTCACCACGCGGTCAATCATCGCGGAGGACACCAGCGTTTTACCGACAGCAACCTCTTTGCCCCACTGCGGACGATGCTGGAACAGGTAGTTGATTGCCACCGCCAGATAATGGTTCGGGTTCATCAACCCAGCCGGGGTAACAATGCCGTGACGGTCGTAGTCCGGATCGTTGGCAAACGCCAGATCGAACTTATCACGCAGCGCCAACAGACCCGCCATGGCACACTCAGAGGAGCAGTCCATACGGATGGCGCCATCTTTGTCGAGATGCATAAAGCGGAAGGTCTGATCAACCTGATCGTTAACGATGGTCAGATTCAGTTTGTAGTGCTCAGCAATACGCTTCCAGTATTCGATACCGGAGCCACCCAGCGGATCAACACCCAGCGTCAGGCCCGCTTTCTGGATCGCGGCCATATCGATGATGTCTGCCAATCCTTCAACGAACGGTTGCACCAGATCCTGTTCTTTCACATGACCCGACGCCAGCGCCGCATCCAGTGAAATACGTTTCACGCCGTTAAGGCCATCGGCCAGTAGTGCATTGGCCCTGTCTTCCACCACTTTAGTGACGTTAGTATCTGCCGGACCACCGTTTGGCGGGTTGTATTTAATCCCGCCATCTTCCGGCGGGTTATGGGACGGTGTGATCACAATACCGTCAGCCAGCGGGCCGCCTTTTTTGTTGTGGACCAGGATAGCGTTAGACACGGCGGGCGTTGGCGTATAGCCGTTATTTTCCTGCACGATGACATCAACACCGTTTGCCGCGAGCACTTCCAGTACAGAGATAAATGCCGGTTCAGACAGCGCGTGAGTGTCCTTGCCCACATAACAAGGGCCAGTAATTCCGTTTTTCGCACGTTCTTCAGCAATCGCTTGAGCGATAGCCAGAATATGCGGTTCGTTAAAACTGTGACGACCTGCACTGCCGCGATGCCCGGACGTACCGAACTTAACGGCGTGCTCTGCATTCCCTGCTTCTGGTTTCAGTACATAGTACTGTGCCGTCAGTTGGGCGACGTTAATCAAATCACTCTGTTGTGCAGGTTGACCTGCACGATTGTGGATTGCCATTGCCTGGTCCTTCTAATGCAAGGATTAAATTGTTCCGCAAACCTTTTCAATCAATTCCGCAGGGAATTGCATTGACTGCATGATATGTTCAACCATGCTGCATTTACGGCCGGTATTCGTGTTGGTGATCACCCAATACGGCGTGCCTGGCACGTGTTTCGGCTTGGTTTGATTACCATTTTTCAGCAACGTCTGTTCATCCGCTGCAAAATAGACGCGCGTGCGACCATGCAACGATTCTGTTGCCTCGGCAAACGCGTGTTGATCCAGTGAATAGAGTGTAGACAGCACCAGCATAAAGCGATTCACTGCTTTTTTCTGTTCCGCATATTCATCGGAAAGCAGCAGTTCACGCATGGCGCGCACTTTGTCTTTTACAGGGTTGACCGGCTTGGCTTCCACGACAGGTTGCACGGCGCGGACGTCTTTCACCACCGGCGTGGCAGGCTGTGATGCGGCGGAAAACTTCAACATACGCCGTAAAATGTCGGATGCGCTCTCGCCGATATGCTTGGTATGGCTGGCAATATAGCTATAGAGTTCATCATCAACTTCAATCGTTTTCATCTTAATCCAGTGCGGTGTTTAGCTGAATACAAGTTGTTGGGACTGTACACGCGTAGTGTAAAGGCAAATCCCAACAGCGGATAGCGTCAAGCCCGATGGCCGGAAAAACTCGGAGTAACCGTAGTTGTTGCAGCCGTGTGGCAGAATGGTCAACATGATACCCTAACCCGCTAGCGTGAAAAAAAGAACTTTGCCATGAAATTGAATATCCGAGCGCAATCTGCACAAAACCTGCACAATAATTCTCCCATCGTCCTGGTGCACGGGCTGTTTGGCAGCCTGGACAATCTGGGCATACTGGCCCGCTCTCTGGTTGTCGATCACAATATCATCCAGGTTGATATGCGAAATCATGGCCTCTCACCCCGTTCTCCGGAGATGAACTACCCGGCGATGGCGCAAGATCTGCTGGATACGTTGGATGCCCAACAGATAGAAAAAGCCACCTTTATTGGCCATTCAATGGGAGGCAAGGCCGTGATGGCGCTAACCGCCCTGGCACCGGAACGTATCGATAAGCTGGTGGCTATCGATATTGCCCCGGTTGATTACCAGGTCCGCCGTCACGATGAGATATTTGCGGCGATTAATGCGGTGACGGATGCAGAAGCCGCGTCGCGCCAGCAAGCGGCTAGCGTGATGCGCCAACATCTTAAAGAAGAAGGCGTGATCCAGTTTCTGCTGAAATCATTTATAGACGGTGAATGGCGCTTTAACGTCCCGGTATTGTGGGATCAGTATCCGCATATTGTCGGCTGGGAAACCATTCCGGCCTGGGATCACCCGGCGCTGTTCATCCCCGGGGGTAACTCACCGTACGTTACTGAAGCGTATCGTGCCCCATTGCTGGCGCAATTTCCCCAGGCACGGGCACATGTCATTGCCGGCGCGGGCCATTGGGTGCATGCAGAAAAACCCGAAGCCGTGCTGCGCGCCATCCGTCGTTATCTGACAGAACAGGCTAACTGATTAAAAACTCAGCGTCCGCGCGCGATTACGTGCGTGGGCGTTGGCGCGCCTCCCCTGCTGATGTATGATGGCGCGCTATCCATCCGGGCAGACGCCTGGCTGATTGTTTCCCCGAAGTCACCAAGATCATGGCCAAAGAACAAACGGACCGTACGACATTAGATCTGTTCGCGCAGGAGCGTCGCCCGGGACGACCCAAAACCAATCCGCTTTCGCGTGATGAACAGTTACGTATTAACAAACGTAATCAGCTTAAACGCGACAAAGTTCGTGGGCTTAAGCGTGTCGAACTGAAACTGAACGCCGACGCCGTTGACGCGCTGAATGAGCTGGCTGATGCGCGTAATATGAGCCGCAGTGAACTCATTGAAGAGATGCTGATGATCCAACTCGCCACATTGCGTGGTCAGGCATAGTCTGAAATTCTGCTCTATACCCTAAATAATTCGAGTTGCATCAAGGCGGCGACGCAGCGAATATCCAGGAGTGTACATAAGTACGTGACTGGGGTGAGCGAGGAAAGCCAACGCACATGCAGCTTGAAGTATGACGGGTATAAATCATAAATCGTGTAGCACAGAGTGCAGTCCTGCGTGTTTGCTGTTTCCGCATGCCTGACTGTTCTGCTATGATTGCCCTTATCCGTGGGCAATGCGCCACCACCATTTCAATAAGTTTCAAGAGGTTATTTTACTCATGGCAATCACTGGCATCTTTTTCGGCAGCGACACCGGTAATACCGAAAACATCGCAAAAATGATTCAAAAACAGCTTGGTAAAGACGTTGCCGATGTACATGACATTGCAAAAAGCAGCAAAGAAGACCTGGAAGGGTATGACATTCTGCTGCTCGGCATCCCGACCTGGTACTACGGTGAAGCGCAGTGTGACTGGGACGACTTCTTCCCGACCCTCGAAGACATTGATTTTAACGGTAAACTGGTTGCTTTGTTTGGCTGTGGCGATCAGGAAGATTACGCAGAATATTTCTGCGATGCGTTAGGCACGATTCGCGACATCATCGAACCGCGCGGCGCAACCATCGTCGGTCACTGGCCAACGGCGGGCTACCACTTTGAAGCATCCAAAGGTTTGGCTGACGACGACCACTTTGTCGGCCTGGCTATCGATGAAGATCGCCAGCCTGAACTGACCGCAGAACGCGTTGAAAAATGGGTTAAGCAGATTTCAGCGGAACTGCATCTCGACGAGATTATTAACGCCTAATTTCGTGCGGCGCAGATCTTCATCTGTGCCGCATCAATAGATAAAACCAATCAAAATAATTGCTACAAATTTGTAACTTTCTCGCCTGACCCTGTACAATGGCTGGATGCCAATCGGGTATTGCACAGTGTGTTTGTTGGCGATACCACGTTTTGATTAACAATATTTGCCAGAGGCTTGCAGTTTTCATTTAGGCGTGGCAGTTCTATAATGATACGCATTATCTCAAGTGCATTTTCTGTCACTTCTTTTAATGAAGTGAACCGTTTAGCTACAGGACAGATTCCGCATGACTGACAACAATACCGCATTAAAGAAGGCTGGCCTGAAAGTAACGCTTCCTCGTTTAAAAATTCTGGAAGTTCTTCAGGGACCGGATAACCATCACGTCAGTGCGGAAGACTTATATAAACGCCTGATCGACATGGGTGAAGAGATTGGTCTGGCGACCGTGTATCGCGTGCTGAACCAGTTTGATGATGCCGGTATCGTAACCCGCCATAATTTCGAAGGGGGCAAGTCCGTCTTTGAACTGACTCAACAGCATCATCACGATCACCTGATTTGCCTCGACTGTGGCAAAGTGGTCGAATTCAGCGATGACTCTATCGAAGCGCGCCAGCGTGAGATTGCCACTAAACATGGTATTCGTTTAACGAATCATAGCCTCTATCTTTACGGCCACTGCGCTGAAGGCGATTGCCGCGAAGATGAGCATGCACACGACGGCAAGTAATCTCCTGAGTTCTGAAAAGCCAACCTGAAGGTTGGCTTTTTTTATACGCATAAAAAAGACCCGCTGTACTTGCGAGTCCTTTTACCTACCGATGTTGACATTTTACTGCGCGGTATTCTTGCTGCGAATTTCCTGCCAGACCTTGTCGCAATCGGCCGAAACGGCCTGATCGTTGCCCGTACGCGTCGCCTGGATACACTGCTGATAGTCCAGTACCCGTACACTTTCTTCATTGGCAAACTGCTGATGCTGCTTTTCTTTCTTCAGCACGTTTAACACGCTTTGGCAGGCCTCAATTTTCTCTGGCGATCCCTGCGCGGTGTTAATACAGGCGCTGTAGGCTTCTTTCAAACGACTGTCTTCTTTTGGCGCCGGAGATTGCGCGCAGGCCACCAGCCCAGATGCCATAACGGCGATGAGTATCAGTTTTTTCATAGAACAGTCCTCAACGGTGCGGCAGGCACCTGGCCTGCCGCGGTTGGCATTAGAAGATGGTGAATGGTGCAATAACAATGAACTTCACGTCGCGCTCATCCTGGAAGATGTTGCCGTAACCACCGCCCCAGCTCGGGATGTTTGAATGGTTGTCGTATTCGGTGAAGTGCAGTTTAAACATGGTGCCTTTCGCGCGACCATCCTGCAGGGTATAGACCGCATCCAGGCTGTAAGACGACTCTTCGATGGTACGATTTTTGTCGTAGTACGCATCCGGGTTAATCTGCCAGGTCGATGGCTTCGCGTCCCAGGCGTAAACGTAGGAGGCACCCACAGCCCAACCCGGCAGGTTCCAGTTTTTCAGGTCATACATTGCGCCGAAGAAGACCGCTTTTTCGCCGTTGGCGTTGAAGTCAGAACGGTTATCCCACCACACGTCCAGACGACCGTTTGAAGAGGCGTAGGTTGGGGTCATACGCTGCAGGAAGAAGCCCTGCTGCCCGTCCGCTTTCACCCAGGTACCTTCCAGACGCAGATCAACCACTTCCGCTACTTTGTAGCCAAAAGTCAGCGCCTGCAGCCAGGCGGTACCGTCATAAATGTTGTTAACGGTACGGTCATCAACCTTATCGCGTGCGCCGTAAAACTGGTAGCTGGTGGTGAACGGGTTGCCACCCAAGTCAAATTTGTAACTAGCTTTCGCGAAGTATTGATCGACATAGCCTTCGGACTGACCAAATGCCGCTTCCAGCAACAGATTGTTTTTGAAGTCATATTTCGCGCCGACTGAATGAAGGTAATCTACCTTGGTCTTTTTATCGGCCTGATAGAATTTATCGACTTCGGTGTGCCACGGTGCTTTATATTCGTTAGCCCACATGTAGGAGAAGCTCAACGCACCGGCATCACCATAGTCAAAGTTAGCACCGGCTTCAGCACCCTGATAGGTGCCCGGCATAAAGCTCCAGTGCGGAGCCAGCAACGTCTGCCCGGTGGGTTGAATATAACCAGCGCGCGCCCAGGTTGGGCCATATTTGAATTTCGCCGCCGCTTTATAAAGGCTAATCCCGCTCTTATCGCCGGAGTAATCTTCGTCATAGCCTTTATTTTTTTTCGAGAATGCAATTTCGTTTGGATGTCCGCTGTCACCGTTTTCCGCCATCTCTATCGCGGTAAAGGCTGCCACATCAAGACCGAACATATCGGCTACGTAGCCAGACTGGAAATCAAGGTTGGCGTTCCAGGTCGCGTGAGAAAGGTTGGTTTTGTATTTGTCGTCGTCAGTGACATCTTTACGGTCACGCTCACGCTGCCAGTAATAGATGCCGCCGGTCAGGGTGGAATCATCAAAAAAACCTTCAGCCTGAGCCTGGGGAACGACAACTAAACCGGACATTGCTGTGATACCGGCGATAGCAAGCGCCAGCGTACTACGTTTGCCACTAAACGTACGCATATGTTAATCCTCTTTGACGTATAACCCTTCGTCTTTCAAGCCGCATCTGCGTTGGCGTTCCTCGCTCATCCCAGTCACGTACTGATGTACGCTCTTGGGAATTCGCTGCGTCGCCGCCTTGATGCAACTCGAAATCCATTGGGTATAAAATGCTGCCGATAAAAGCGGTCAGCGAAAAAACAAAAAGTAAAAAAGTAAAAAAGTAGCGCTGAGAAAACCTCATTGACTACAATGAATAGACTATTTTTCGCGACGCGAATTATCAATCTCTTTTTATAACCAGTATGTAAGAATATGAGCAACCGCACATATTTGATTGCTTTCTGTTACATTTTCATGTGCAGATATAAAAACGTTGAAAAATGAAAAAATGCTTGTTTTCCATATGGATGAAAGCGGTTACAGTCAAAGTCATCCTCGGGCATAAGGTTTTGATAGGTAATTAACTAATTCTCAGGACACGACGTAATAATAATTAATTCGCTCTGCAAACAGAGCCAGTAATGCAGGATGTCGAGATAAAAAAAACGCCGCAGAGCGCGGCGTTTGACAGGGGGGATTGCAGCTTACTCGCCCACTTTAGCCCACGTATCACGCAGACCCACAGTACGGTTAAACACCAGCTTATCCGCCGTTGTATAGCAGCTATCGAGGCAGAAGTACCCTTCACGTTCAAACTGGAAGGCTTTACCCGCAACGGCAGCCTGCAGCGATGGTTCGCCATAGCCCTGTTTGATAACCAGTGAATCCGGGTTAATAACGGACAGGAAGTCATCCGCCGCCCCTGGGTTCGGCACGCTGAACAGACGATCGTACAGACGGATTTCAATTGGCAGTGCATGTGCCGCACTGACCCAATGAATAACGCCTTTGACTTTACGCCCATCGGCCGGATCTTTGCTCAGCGTGTCAGCGTCATAGGTGCAGAAAATAGTGGTGATATTGCCTTCTGCGTCTTTCTCAACACGCTCGGCTTTAACAACATACGCATTGCGCAGACGCACTTCTTTGCCCATCACCAGACGCTTGTACTGCTTGTTGGCTTCTTCGCGGAAATCTGCGCGATCGATCCAAATCTCACCGCTGAACGGCACTTCACGGCTGCCCATTTCCGGTTTATTCGGATGGTTCGGCATAGTAACCAGTTCGCTTTCACCCTGCGGATAGTTTTCGATAACCAGTTTCACTGGATCGATAACCGCCATCGCGCGCGGTGCGTTTTCGTTGAGATCTTCACGAATACAGGATTCCAGAGAAGCGATCTCAATGGTGTTATCCTGCTTGGTCACGCCAATACGTTTACAGAACTCACGGATAGCGGCAGCAGTATAGCCACGGCGACGCAGACCAGAGATAGTCGGCATACGCGGATCGTCCCAGCCTTCAACGTGCTTGTCGGTGACCAGCAGGTTCAGCTTACGCTTGGACATCACGGTATATTCCAGGTTCAGGCGCGAGAATTCGTACTGGCGCGGGTGAACCGGAATGGTGATGTTGTCCAGTACCCAATCGTACAGACGACGGTTGTCCTGGAACTCCAGCGTACACAGGGAATGCGTGATGCCTTCCAGCGCATCGCTGATGCAGTGGGTAAAGTCGTACATCGGGTAGATGCACCACTTATTACCGGTCTGGTGGTGCTCGGCAAATTTAATGCGGTACAGCACCGGGTCGCGCATGACGATAAACGGCGAGGCCATATCGATTTTCGCGCGCAGGCAGGCTTTCCCTTCTTCAAAACCACCGGTACGCATTTTTTCGAACAGCGCGAGGTTCTCTTCAACGCTACGATCGCGGTACGGGCTGTTTTTACCAGGCTGCGTCAAGGTGCCACGGTATTCACGGATCTCGTCAGCTGACAGTTCGTCGACGTACGCCAGGCCTTTGTTGATAAGCTCTACCGCATAGGCATGCAGCTGGTCGAAGTAATCCGACGAGTAGCGAATATCGCCAGTCCAGTGGAAACCTAACCATTCAACGTCATTTTTGATGGATTCAACGTACTCGATGTCTTCTTTGACCGGGTTCGTATCATCAAAACGCAGGTTGCACTGGCCCTGGTAATCTTGCGCAATACCAAAGTTCAGACAAATGGATTTCGCGTGGCCAATGTGCAGATAGCCATTTGGCTCCGGCGGAAAACGGGTATGGATAGTGGTGTGCTTACCACTGGCCAGATCTTCATCGATGATCTGACGAATAAAGTTACTCGGGCGGGCTTCAGCCTCACTCATCGTGGATTCCTCAAAGCGTAAACAACGTATAACGGCGTATGATCTTATAAGCAGGACTGACTGACAACCTTTAGTTACGCAAAATACGTATCAGACAGTCATTATGCGGGCATTTGCTGCAAAAAAAAGCGGCGGAGATTGCTCCCCGCCGCTGGTGACGCATTTCATGTTGCCGGATGGCAGCGCTTACGCCTTCTCCGGCCTACGCGCGATTACTTACTTTTAATCTCGTACAGTGGCGTTTGACCGGCAACCACATGGCCTTCGGCTTTGATCACCAGGCCACCGAAGTCATCGCTGTTGCTGCAGACAACCGGGCTAATCATTGAACGAGCATTGGCGTTCAGGTATTCCAGATCCATTTCCAGGATTGGCTGACCTGCTTTGACTTCCGCACCTTCTTCCACCAGACGCGTAAAGCCTTTACCTTCCAGCGCCACGGTATCGATACCCATGTGGACCACGATCTCCGCGCCTTTCACCGTTTCCAGGCAGAACGCATGGTTGGTATTGAAGATTTTCACAATGGTACCCGCTGCCGGAGAAACCACGATTTTGTCGGTTGGTTTCACCGCCACGCCGTCGCCGACCGCTTTGCTGGCGAAGGCTTCATCAGGCACCTGCTCCAGCGCAACCACGTCACCGGTAATCGGAGAAACCAGCGCTTCAACGGTGACAGCATTCGCCACAGCCTGCGGTTTTGCAACCGGGGCTGCTGCAGGCGCGCTGTCAGCAGACGCTGCGGCAACTGGACCACGTGCGACAACTTTCTTCATTTCGTCGCCAATAGATTCCGCTTTCGCACCGACGATAACCTGAATAGTCTGCTTGTTCAGCTTAACCACACCGGAAGCACCCAGGCGTTTACACATTGCATCGCTCACTTTCGCGGAGTCGGCAACGGTCAGACGCAGGCGAGTGATACAGGCATCAATGGCTTTCAGGTTATCGGTACCGCCAACCGCAGCAATGTAGCTGGTGGCCAGTTGGGCTAAACCTTCTTCGGTGTTGCTGTTGGCTTCGTCAGTAACAATTTCATCGTCTTTATCTTCGCGGCCCGGCGTTTTCAGGTTAAACATACGAATAACCGCGCTGAACAACACAAAGTAGATGACGAAGAACACCAGCCCCATCGCGACCAGCATCCAGACGTTCTTACTTGCAGCCGGCAAGTTGTACATCAACACGTAGTCGATAGCACCTGCGGAGAAGGAGAAGCCCGCGTGGATCCCCAGTAATGTCGCAACGAACAGGCTGATACCCGTTAACAGTGCGTGCAGGAGATACAGCAATGGTGCCAGGAACATGAACAGGAATTCCAGCGGCTCGGTCACACCGGTCAGGAACGCGGTGATGGCCACGGACAGCAGCATACCGCCAACCATCGGACGACGCGCTTTCGGAGCGGCAAAGTACATCGCCAGCGCCGCACCCGGCAGACCAAACATCATGATCGGGAAGAAGCCGGACATGAACATACCTGCAGTGCCGTCACCCGCGTAGAAGCGGTTGATGTCACCGTGGAAGACCGCACCTGCCGCGTTGGTGAATTCACCAATCTGGAACCAGGCGATGGTGTTCAGAACCTGATGCAGACCGGTTGGGATCAGCAGACGGTTGATGAAACCAAAAATACCGGAACCCAGCGCGCCAGCGCCCACGATCCACTCACCACCCGCATGGATGGCATTTTGTACCGGCGGCCATACGTAGCCGAAGATAGCCGCCAGAACCAAACAGAAGAAACCGGTGGCGATTGGCACAAAGCGTTTACCGCCGAAGAAGCTCAGGAAGTCAGGCAGTTTGATGCCAGACCAGCGGTTATACACGGCACCGCCGACCAGACCGGTAATGATACCAGCCAGCACACCCATGTTGATCGCCGGGTTAATAGTAACCATTGCTTTGGTCAATATGAAATAACCAACGGCACCTGCCAATGCTGCCGCACCCGCACTGTCTTTAGACCAGCTGGATGCCACACCGATGGCAAATATTAACGCGAGGTTATCAAAGATGGCCCCACCCGCTTGCGCGATGAAGGCGACGTTAAGCAAATCTGGTTGGCCAAATCGCAGCAACAGTGCCGCGACAGGCAGCACAGCGATGGGGAGCTGTAACGCCCTACCCAGCCGCTGGAAAAAACCTAAAATATTCATTTTATTCCCCCTACGAGACCCCGATTAGGCTCCTTTGAAGCCATATTTTTATTGTGCGACCAATTCTGACAGCAAAATATTCTGGAACAACGATATTAACCATTCATCTACATTCAGAGTGTGTGGAAAATTAATTCGTATCGCAAATTAAAAGCATGTTTTTTGTGATTACAGTCACCAAATATCGTTATTAACCTTCCCTCATACTGGCTAACTACGAAAACTTATTTTATCATTAAAAAAATCGAAACGGATTGATCCTGACCGATGCAAAACCAGGTTACGCTTAATACTACACAGCGACTCAATCCGCCAACTGCTTACATTGACTACTGAGGTGAAGAATGAGACTGATCCCCCTGAATACCGCTGAACAAGTCGGCAAATGGGCTGCTCGCCATATCGTTAACCGTATCAACGCGTTCAAACCAACGGCAGATCGTCCGTTCGTTCTGGGCCTGCCGACTGGCGGCACTCCACTGACAGCCTATAAAGCATTAGTCGAAATGCACAAAGCGGGCCAGGTTAGCTTCAAACATGTTGTCACATTTAATATGGACGAGTATGTTGGCCTGCCGAAAGAGCATCCAGAAAGCTACCACAGCTTCATGCATCGCAACTTCTTTGATCATGTTGATATTCCAGCAGAAAACATCAACCTCCTCAATGGTAACGCACCAGATATCGATGCAGAATGCCGTCAGTATGAAGAAAAAATCCGTTCCTACGGTAAAATCCACCTGTTTATGGGGGGTGTAGGCAACGACGGGCACATCGCATTTAACGAACCGGCGTCATCTTTAGCCTCTCGTACGCGTATCAAAACGCTGACCCACGACACACGCGTGGCGAACTCTCGTTTCTTTGACGGTGACGTAAGCCAGGTGCCGAAATATGCGCTGACCGTTGGCGTGGGCACACTGCTTGATGCCGAAGAAGTGATGATTCTGGTGCTGGGCCACCAGAAAGCGCAGGCTCTGCAGGCTGCCGTTGAAGGTAACGTCAACCATATGTGGACCATCAGCTGCCTGCAGCTGCATCCAAAAGCCGTTGTGGTTTGCGATGAACCTTCCACAATGGAACTGAAAGTGAAGACGCTGAAATACTTTAACGAGTTAGAAGCCGAAAATATTAAAGGTCTGTAATGCTGTTTCCGCCCAGCCGAAAGCGTTGCAGGGCGGCATTTTTTTGAAATCGGGGGTCGGAATGTATGCTTTAACCCAGGGCCGGATCTTTACCGGTCACGAAATTCTTGATGACCATGCGATTGTCGTCGCTGATGGCCTGATAGCCAGCGTTTGCCCACTGGCTGAATTACCGCCGGAGATTGAACAACGCGCATTGAATGGGGCCATTCTTTCCCCCGGTTTTATTGATGTGCAGTTAAACGGCTGCGGCGGCGTGCAGTTCAACGATACGGCAGAAGCCGTGACCGTTGAAACACTGGAAATCATGCAGAAAGCCAACGAGAAATCGGGCTGCACTAACTACCTGCCTACGCTTATCACCACCAGCGATGAGTTGATGAAACAAGGCGTTCGCGTGATGCGTGAATACCTGGCAAAACACCCGAATCAGGCATTAGGACTTCACCTTGAAGGCCCATGGCTGAATCTGGTGAAAAAAGGTACCCATAACCCAAGTTTTGTTCGTCAGCCTGACGCTGCGCTGGTCGACTTCCTGTGCGATAATGCCGATGTGATCACTAAAGTCACGCTGGCACCAGAAATGGTTCCTGCTGACGTGATCACCCGACTGGTCAATGCCGGTATTGTCGTTTCAGCGGGTCACTCAAACGCGACGGTAAAAGAAGCCAAAATCGGTTTCCGTGCGGGCATTACCTTTGCAACACACCTGTTCAACGCCATGCCTTACATTACTGGCCGCGAACCGGGTCTGGCTGGTGCCATCCTTGATGAAGCCGATATTTATTGCGGTATCATCGCCGATGGTCTGCACGTCGATTACGTTAACATCCGTAACGCTAAACGCCTGAAAGGTGACAAGCTGTGCCTGGTGACCGACGCCACCGCGCCGGCGGGTGCAAATATTGAACAGTTCATTTTCGCTGGTAAAACAATATACTACCGTAATGGACTGTGTGTGGATGAGAATGGCACCCTGAGCGGCTCGTCATTAACCATGATTGAAGGTGTACGTAATCTGGTTGAACATTGCGGCATTGCGCTGGATGAAGTGCTGCGTATGGCAACACTTTACCCCGCTCGCGCCATCGGCGTGGACAAGCAACTCGGCAGTATCGCCCCAGGCAAAGTCGCCAACCTGACCGCGTTCACACACGACTTTAAAATTATCAAGACCATCGTTAATGGCAACGAGGTCATTACAGAGTAAGAGACAGAATGACACCAGGCGGACAAGCTCAAATAGGTAATGTTGATCTCGTAAAACAGCTTAACAGCGCGGCAGTTTATCGCCTGATTGACCAGCATGGGCCAATCTCGCGCATCCAGATTGCCGAACAGAGCCAGCTTGCTCCCGCCAGCGTAACTAAAATTACGCGCCAGCTTATTGAACGCGGGCTGATCAAAGAAGTCGATCAGCAGGCCTCCACCGGGGGCCGCCGCGCTATCTCTATCGTCACTGAAACACGCAATTTCCACGCCATTGGCGTACGCCTTGGCCGTCATGACACTACGCTAACGCTGTACGATATGAGCAGCAAAACCGTCGCCGAGGAGCACTACCCCTTGCCCGAGCGCACCCAGGAAACGCTGGAACATGCGCTACTCAATACCATTGCCACCTTTATGGACAGCTGCCAACGGAAAGTCCGTGAGCTAATTGCCATCTCCGTTATTCTACCAGGCCTGGTTGACCCGGAAAGTGGCGTCATTCGCTATATGCCGCATATTCAGGTCGAAAACTGGGGGCTGGTCGAGGCGCTGGAAAAACGGTTCCAGGTGACCTGCTTTGTTGGTCACGATATCCGTAGTCTGGCACTTGCCGAGCACTATTTCGGGGCAAGTCAGGACTGCGAAGACTCCATTCTGGTGCGAGTGCATCGCGGAACCGGTGCCGGGATCATCTCCAATGGCCGCATTTTTATTGGCCGTAACGGCAACGTTGGCGAGATTGGCCATATTCAGGTAGAGCCGTTGGGCGAGCGCTGCCACTGCGGTAACTTTGGTTGTCTGGAAACTATCGCGGCCAACGCGTCCATCGAGCATCGCGTGCAAAACTTACTCAAGCAAGGTTATCCAAGTCGGCTAACGCTTGATGATTGCAGTATCAAATCTATCTGTAAGGCTGCCAACAAAGGCGATAACCTGGCATCGGAAGTGATTGAGCACGTGGGCCGCCACCTGGGTAAAACTATCGCTATAGCCATCAACCTGTTTAACCCACAAAAAATCGTTATTGCTGGTGAGATTACAGAGGCAGATAAGGTCCTGCTGCCAGCGATCGAAAGCTGCATTAATGCCCAAGCGTTGAAGGCATTTCGCCACAATTTGCCCGTGGTACGCTCCACGCTGGACCACCGTTCCGCCATTGGCGCATTTGCGCTGGTGAAACGCGCCATGCTCAACGGAACGTTGCTACAACGTTTGCTGGAAAGCTAATACACCTCACTCTTCAAGCTGCCTCTGTGTCGCTGAGGCAACTCGAATAATTGAGTGTATTTTATGTATAGTAACGCCTTCTTATTTTGATGTCGGATTGTCCATGGCCATTAAGAATGTAATTTGTGATATCGACGGCGTGCTGATGCACGACAATGTTGCCGTACCGGGTGCGGCAGAATTTTTGACCGGCGTGATGGAGAAAGGCTTGCCGTTAGTCCTGTTGACTAACTACCCTTCGCAGACCGGACAGGATCTGGCAAACCGCTTTGCCACCGCAGGTGTCAATGTTCCTGACAGCGTGTTTTATACCTCCGCCATGGCTACCGCCGATTTCCTGCGTCGCCAGGAAGGAAAAAAAGCCTATGTTGTCGGTGAAGGCGCACTGATCCACGAACTGTACAAAGCGGGCTTTACCATTACCGACGTTAATCCTGATTTTGTGATCGTCGGCGAGACGCGTTCCTACAACTGGGACATGATGCATAAAGCGGCATACTTTGTGGCCAATGGCGCACGTTTCATTGCCACCAACCCGGATACGCACGGTCGCGGTTTTTATCCTGCCTGTGGTGCGCTGTGCGCCGGTATTGAGAAGATTTCAGGCCGTGAGCCCTTCTACGTAGGTAAACCCAGCCCGTGGATTATCCGCGCGGCACTCAACAAAATGCAGGCGCACTCGGAAGAGACCGTCATTGTTGGCGACAACCTGCGTACCGATATTCTGGCTGGCTTCCAGGCCGGTCTTGAAACTATCCTGGTGCTGTCTGGCATTTCCACCCTTGATGATATCGACAGCATGCCGTTCCGACCAAGCTGGATCTACCCATCCGTTGCCGAGATAGATGTTATTTAAGCAACGCTGTGCCGGATAACCCTAAGAACACGTTAACCGGCACACTAAATAACCCCATCTAATAAAACCGCCATTTTTCTGGCGATTCATCAATAAATACGCTCATTACATACTCTTTTTTCACTATTCAACAATCATCATTGAGTTTTTTCTTTTCTCCTCACCAAACTCCTTGCGCCCTCTGCGGCTTTACGGCATTTTCTTTATTAAGCAAACATAAAAAGCATCACGCAACGGGTTAACGGAGAAGGTTATGTGTTCTATTTTTGGCGTATTTGATATTAAAACCGACGCAGTTGAGCTGCGTAAAAAAGCCCTTGAGCTGTCTCGTCTGATGCGCCACCGCGGCCCGGACTGGTCGGGTATTTACGCCAGTGATAACGCGATCCTGGCACATGAACGTCTGTCCATTGTCGACGTTAACGCCGGTGCTCAACCGCTATACAACGTGAAAAAGACGCATATCCTGGCGGTAAACGGCGAGATTTATAACCATCAGGCGTTACGTGCTGAATACGGCGATCGCTATCAGTTCCAGACCGGTTCCGACTGCGAAGTTATCCTTGCGCTGTACCAGGAAAAAGGGCCTGAATTCCTTGACGACCTGCAGGGCATGTTCGCCTTCGCACTGTACGACAGCGAGCAGGATGCGTATCTGATCGGCCGCGATCACATTGGGATTATCCCTCTGTACATGGGTCATGATGAACACGGCAACTTGTACGTGGCGTCTGAAATGAAAGCGCTGGTTCCTGTTTGCCGCACCATTAAAGAATTCCCGGCCGGTAGCTACCTGTGGAGCAAAGACGGGGAAATCCGTCAGTACTATCAGCGCGACTGGTTCGAATACGATGCCGTAAAAGACAATGTGACGGATAAAGACGAACTGCGTCAGGCGCTGGAAGATGCGGTTAAAAGCCATCTGATGTCAGATGTGCCTTATGGTGTGCTGCTGTCCGGTGGACTGGACTCCTCCGTGATTTCCGCTATCACCAAAAAATACGCAGCGCGCCGTGTTGAAGATCAAGAGCGCAGTGAAGCCTGGTGGCCGCAACTGCACTCCTTCGCCGTGGGCCTGAAAGGCGCACCGGATCTGAAAGCCGCTCAGGAAGTCGCCAACCACCTGGGGACCGTACACCACGAGATCCATTTCACCGTACAGGAAGGCCTGGATGCCATCCGCGATGTGATTTATCACATTGAAACCTATGATGTCACCACCATTCGCGCCTCAACACCAATGTACTTAATGTCAAGAAAAATCAAAGCGATGGGCATTAAAATGGTGCTGTCAGGCGAAGGTTCTGATGAAGTATTTGGCGGCTATCTTTATTTTCACAAAGCGCCGGACGCCAAAGAACTGCACGAAGAAACGGTACGTAAACTGCAGGCACTGCATATGTTCGACTGCGCCCGAGCCAACAAAGCCATGTCGGCCTGGGGCGTTGAAGCCCGCGTACCGTTCCTCGACAAGAAATTCCTCGATGTCGCGATGCGCATCAACCCACAGGATAAAATGTGCGGTAACGGAAAGATGGAAAAACATGTCCTGCGTGAATGTTTTGAATCCTACCTGCCGGCCAGCATTGCATGGCGTCAGAAAGAGCAGTTCTCTGACGGCGTCGGTTATAGCTGGATTGACACGCTGAAAGAAGTGGCGGCAGAGCACGTTTCCGATCAACAACTGGAAACCGCCAGCTTCCGCTTCCCATACAACACCCCATCGTCTAAAGAAGCGTATTTGTACCGTGAGATTTTCGAAGAGCTGTTCCCGGTAGCCAGCGCCGCCGAGTGTGTGCCGGGTGGCCCGTCCGTCGCCTGTTCTTCTGCCAAAGCCATCGAATGGGACGAAGCGTTCAAAACAATGAACGATCCATCAGGCCGTGCGGTTGGCGTGCACCAGTCGGCTTATAAGTAAGCCCATCATCCACTAAGAGCCCTGAGGGGCTCTTTTTTTATGTCGGTTTTACGTGCGGAAAAACAATTAATAACGAATAATTGCCGAATATTGCGTCACGCTGTTCGCAACCTAACCAAACAGTCACATTCCAGCTATTTTCAATGAAAAAGGGGTTGACGCTTCAAGGCTCAATACGCATAATGCGCCCCGCAACGCCGATAAGGTAACGCGAAAAAAAGATGGCTACGTAGCTCAGCTGGTTAGAGCACATCACTCATAATGATGGGGTCACAGGTTCGAATCCCGTCGTAGCCAC
>OJJJ01000433.1_pt1 | contig 21248 bp, 16 predicted proteins | sample 1596311 | NCBI WGS metagenome assembly OJJJ01 (sample SAMEA4350140, study PRJEB24818) | metagenome | biome: human; feature: gut; material: faeces | place: Denmark | collected 2013-09 | reverse complement strand
TATATGATGTCTAGTATTAAGGTCCAGTTAAAGAGGTAATGTCCATAACTTAGGATCTATTTAGTAAGGATGTCTGAAAGATAGGTACTCACTTAATAATGTGTCCACAGTTATGGGTACATTATAAACGTAAAGAAAAGATATAGGGATATATTATTGAAAGACTGAGAAACAAAGAAATAGAAAATAGTTGAAAAACAGTTGGAAAACAAGACAATAAAAAAGTGGCTATAAAGCCACTTTTTTATTGTTTATATAGTGAGGATTACTCAGCCATTTTAACAAGCTTTTCATATTTAGCAATAGCATCTTTTTCTGCTCTTGCAAATAATTCAGCTGCTCTTTCAGGGTTAGTTCTTGCAAGTCTGTTGTAACGAACTTCACTCTGAATGAACTCTTGATAACTTGTCTTTGGAGCTTTAGAATCTAAGATAAATGGATTCTTTCCTTCTTCAGCAAGTAATGGATTGAATCTGAATAAATGCCAGTAACCAGCTTCAACAGCACGTTTTTCTTCTGTTTGAGAAGCCTTCATACCGCCCTTGATACCATGGTTAATACATGGAGAATAAGCGATAATTAAGGATGGTCCTGGATAGTTTTCAGCTTCAGTAATCGCTTTAATTGTTTGGTTGTAATCAGCACCTTGAGCGATTTGAGCAACGTATACATAACCATAGCTCATTGCGATCTGTGCTAAGTCTTTCTTCTTAACATCTTTACCAGCTGCTGCGAACTGAGCGATAGCACCTGTTGGAGTAGCCTTTGAAGATTGACCACCAGTATTGGAGTAAACTTCAGTATCAAATACCATGATGTTTACGTCTTGACCAGAAGCGAGAACGTGATCTACACCACCGAAACCGATGTCATATGCCCAACCGTCACCACCAAAGATCCATTGAGATTTCTTAGCTAAGAAATCTTTATTCTTTAAGATGTTAGCTCTGTCAGCATCGTCACAGTTACATGCTTCTAATGCAGCAACTAATTTCTTAGTAGCTGGTCCATTAGCTGTAGAGTTATTCTTTGTTGCAAGGAATTCTTCTAAAGCTTCTTTTACTTCTGCATTTTCTGCTTTTGCTAATAATGTTTCAGCAGAGTCTAGAAGACGTTTTCTTAAAGCCTGTTGAGCTAATTGCATACCAAAACCGAATTCTGCATTGTCTTCAAATAAGGAGTTAGCCCAAGCTGGACCTTTGCCTTCTTTGTTTACAGTGTATGGTGTGGAAGGTGAAGATCCGCCCCAGATAGAAGTACATCCAGTTGCGTTAGCAATGTACATTCTATCACCATATAATTGAGTGATTAATTTAGCGTATGGAGTTTCACCACAACCTGCACAAGCTCCGGAGAACTCAAGTAATGGTTGTTTGAACTGGCTACCCTTAACAGTTGTTTCCTTGAATTTTTCAAGAACTTCTGCTGGAGTTTCAAGTGTTACACCATAATCGAACATTGGCTGAATATCTAATTGTGTTTCAAGTGGAGCCATGCTAAGTGTCTTAACTCCCTTAACTTCTGGACAAACATTTACACAGCTACCGCAACCAGTACAGTCAAGAACAGAGATAGTCTGAGCAAATTTCTTTCCTGGGAAGCCTTTCATGTCTACCATCTTAGATCCTTCTGGAGCCTTAGCTGCTTCTTCTTCATTCATAACAACTGGACGAATAACTGCGTGAGGACATACATAAGAACATAAGTTACATTGTAAACATGTATCTGGATTCCATACTGGAACGTCGATAGCGATACCACGTTTTTCATATGCAGAAGTTCCTAGTGGAACAGTACCATCTACGTAATCAACGAATGCAGAAACTGGTAAGCTATTACCTTCTTGTCCATTGATTTTATTTTGAATGTTATTTACATACTTAACAACATCAGGAAGACCATTTGTGAAGTTTAATTCTAAGCTTTCATCTTCTGCATCTGCCCAAGAAGCTGGAACCTTAATTTCAACAACACCTTCAACACCACGATCAATTGCAGCATGATTCATCTTAACGATATCATCACCCTTCTTGGAGTAAGAAGCAGTAGCAGCATCTTTCATGTATTTAACAGCATCTTCGATTGGAATAATGTTTGCTAATTTAAAGAAAGCAGCTTGAAGAATTGTATTGATACGTCCACCAAGTCCTACTTCTTTACCAATCTTGATACCATCGATTGTGTAGAATTTAATGTTGTGTTTTGCCATGTAACGTTTTACTTGGCCTGGTAAATGTTGTTCGATTTCTTCCATATTCCAAGAACAGTTAAGAAGGAATGTACCACCATCTTTTAAGTCTTGAACCATGTTATATTTTCTAATATAAGCAGGCATATGGCAAGCTACGAAGTTTGCTTTATTTATAAGGTAAGTTGATTTGATTGGGCTATCACCAAAACGTAAGTGGGAGATAGTTACACCACCAGATTTTTTGGAGTCATAATCAAAGTATGCTTGAGCATATTTGTTTGTATGATCACCGATGATCTTAATGGAGTTCTTATTTGCACCTACAGTACCATCAGCACCAAGACCCCAGAATTTACAAGATGTAGTTTTCTTGTTTGCTGTATCTGGATTTTCGCCGATTTCAAGTGATAAGTTAGTAACATCATCAACGATACCGATTGTGAATTTCTTTTTATTAGCATTTCTATAAACAGAAATGATTTGTGCTGGTGTAGTATCTTTAGAACCTAATCCGTAACGACCAGATAAAACTGGAAGATTTGCGAACTTAGTATCTTTGATTGCTGCAACTACATCTAAGTATAGAGGCTCGCCAAGTGCACCAGGCTCTTTCGTTCTATCAAGAACAGTGATTGTCTTAACAGAATCAGGGAATGCTTCTAATAAATGTTTAGCGGAGAATGGTCTGTAAAGACGAACTTTAATAAGACCAACTTTTTCGCCATTTTCAAGCATATAGTCAATTGTTTCTTCAATTGTGTCACATACAGAACCCATAGCTACGATAACGTGTTCTGCATCAGGTGCACCATAGTAGTTAAACAATTTATAATCTGTACCAATTTTAGCATTAACCTTATCCATGTATTCTTGAGTTAACTCAGGAACTGCATCATAGTAAGGGTTGCTAGCTTCTCTTGCTTGGAAGAAAATGTCAGGGTTCTGAGCAGTACCTCTTTGAACTGGATGTTCTGGGTTTAATGCTCTCTTACGGAATGCATCAACTGCATCCATATCTACCATTTCTTTAAGATCTTCATAATCCCAAGCTTCGATTTTTTGAATTTCATGAGAAGTTCTAAAACCATCGAAGAAATGTAAGAATGGAACACGGCCTTTGATTGCTGTTAAATGAGCAACAGCTCCTAAGTCCATAGTTTCTTGAACATTTCCGGAGCAAAGCATTGCAAAACCTGTTTGACGACAAGCGTAAACGTCTGAATGATCTCCGAAAATAGATAAAGCATGGCTTGCTAATGCACGAGCAGATACGTTGATAACGCCCGGTAATAATTCACCAGCGATTTTGTACATATTAGGAATCATTAATAATAATCCTTGTGATGCAGTGTAGGTAGCTGTTAAAGCACCTGCCTGTAAAGAACCGTGTACGGCACCTGCAGCACCTGCTTCAGATTGCATTTCGGATAAAATAACTTCGTGTCCGAAGATGTTCTTTCTTCCTTGAGTAGCCCACATATCAGTGTAATCAGCCATAGGGGAAGAAGGTGTAATAGGATAGATTGCTGCTACGTCAGTAAACGCGTAAGACACGTGAGCTGCTGCAGTATTGCCATCCATGGTTTTCATTTTTCTAGCCATGATAACTTTTCCTCCTTATGATAACTGAAAAGGTTTGTCCTTTTCTTGGTAATAAGTTTTGCTTAAGCGCACAAGTACTATATAAGCAAAACAGAACTTGTTTATTAGTAAATTTAATAACTGTTGCAATGGTATTGCGGCTGTTTTGCTTATAAGATACTTGACACAACTTAAGCGGTATGTTAAACATACACCTTAAAGAGTATCACTAATCAAGAAATTAGTAAAGGGCTAATTGATAATATTATGCAATTTTGTTAGTTTTTTAACCTTTATATATAGGAAAGAATAATTTTATGTGAGAAAAAATCATAAAATATACAATATATTACTTTAATTAGTGATGCATGAAATATTGAAAAAGTCATATATTATTATAAATCTTCCGAGAGATATAATACCTTTTGTTGACAAGATGTTATTCATACGATATAATATTTTGAATATGAACGAAGTTATTTAATTTGCTTAGAAGAATTGACTGCAGGTGTTTCATTTATTGATAACTACTGAATCAATTAGTAAGATAAATGTAACACTGTATGGTTTACAAGAGAAATATTTGTGTGGAGGAAGGGTATTTCAATGGCAGAAAAGAAAAACATTTTGACCTATGAAGGACTTAGGCAGTTAGAAGAAGAATTACAAGAGTTAAAAGTGAACAAACGAAAACAGGTAGCAGAGAAGATTAAAGAAGCTAGAGAACAAGGCGATTTATCTGAAAATGCTGAATATGATGCAGCCAAAGATGAGCAAAGAGATATTGAAGCAAGAATTGAAGAAATCGATAAGATATTGAAAAATGCAGAAGTAGTAGTTGAAGATGAAGTAGATGTTGATGTTATTAATATCGGCTGCATGGTTCGTATCTTAGATATGGAATATAACGATGAACTTGAGTATAAGATTGTAGGATCTACTGAGGCAAATAGTCTTAAAGGAAAAATCTCAAACGAATCACCAGTTGGAAAAGCACTTATGGGTGCTAGAAAAGGTGATGTGATCTCTGTGGATACTCATTCAGGTATGATCCAATATAAAATTCTTGAAATTCAAAGATCTAGTTAATCAAAGAGTATTTTAGTGGCGACCGTAGATGCAGAAATGCAACTTGGTCGCTATATTAAAATGATTAGGTATTTGCCTATTTAAAATATAGAAAAGAGAGGAATGAATCCCGTGTCAGAAGAAAAGAATAATGAGCAAAATGCGCAACCAGAAGTTAATGTAAATGAATTAATTAAGGTGAAAAGACAGAAATTAGCGGATTTGCAAGCTGCAAATAAAGATCCATTTGAAATTACAAAGTACGATGTTACGAATCATACAAAGGATATAAAAGATAATTTTGAAGAGTTTGAAGGCAAAGTTGTTTCCATTGCTGGCCGTATTATGAGCAAACGTGTAATGGGAAAAGCTTCTTTTATGAATGTGCAGGACAAGCTTGGAAACATTCAATCCTATGTTCAAAGAGATGTCCTTGGTGAAGAACCATATAAAGAATTTAAGAAATATGATATCGGTGATATCATTGGTATTAAGGGTGAAGTATTTAAAACACATGCTGGTGAAATCTCAGTTAGAGCAAGTGAAATCACTTTGTTATCAAAATGTCTTCAAGTATTACCTGAAAAATATCATGGTTTAACAGATACAGATACAAGATATCGTCAAAGATATGTAGATTTGATGATGAATCCAGAAGTTCGCGATACTTTCATTAAGCGTTCTTTAATCATTCGTGAAATTCGTAATTTCCTTGATGGTAGAGATTTCATCGAAGTTGAAACACCAGTATTAACTAAAAATGCTGGCGGTGCAGCAGCTAGACCATTTATGACACATCACAATTCTTTAGATGAAGATCTTAATTTAAGAATTTCTCTTGAGTTATACTTAAAAAGACTTATTGTTGGTGGCTTAGAAAGAGTTTATGAGATTGGCCGTGTATTCCGTAATGAAGGATTATCCGTTCGTCACAATCCTGAATTTACTTTGTTAGAATTATACCAAGCATTTACAGATTACCATGGTATGATGGACTTAACAGAAGACTTATTTAGAACAGTTGCACAGAAAGTACTTGGTACTACTGTAATCTCTTATGATGGTGTGGAAATTGATTTAGGCAAGCCATTTGAAAGAATTACTATGCTAGATGCTGTTAAAAAGTATGCAAATGTAGACTTTAATGAAATAAAATCCGATGAAGAAGCTAAGGCGATTGCAAAAGAACATCACATCGCATTTGAAGATAGACATAAAAAAGGTGACATCTTAAATCTATTCTTCGAAGAATATGTAGAAGAGAACCTCGTGCAACCAACATTTGTTTTAGATCATCCAGTGGAGATTTCCCCACTTACAAAGAAGAAACCAGAAAATCCAGATTACACAGAGCGTTTTGAACTTTTTGTTACTAAGAGAGAAATGGCAAATGCGTATTCTGAATTAAATGATCCAATTGATCAAAGAGAACGTTTTGTTGCTCAAGAGGCATTAAAAGCTGCAGGTGATGAAGAAGCGAATTCCATGGATGAGGACTTCTTAAATGCATTAGCATATGGTATGCCACCTACTGGAGGTATTGGAATTGGTATTGATCGTTTTGTAATGTTATTAACAGATTCAGCTGCAATTCGTGATGTACTTTTATTCCCAACAATGAAAACAATAAATTAATTCTATAACAATTAGGGGGAATGTTGCAAAATAGGTAATTTTTAGATACTATTTTGTAACACTCCCTTTTTTAATGTTATTGAATCGCGGGTTATAGCTGCAAATGAAGGTGCGTATTACGCAAACCGCTTATGCGCGATGTATGTTATCATGTTTAGCGAAGGAAGTCATACATTTAACTAAAGAAGATATTGAAGTAAGAAAAGGATAAGTTTATGAAGAAATTTGTATTAGCGCTATTGTGTATTTTATTAATGACATTCTCTGTTACAGGTTGCGACATAATAGACATTGAAGAATTTATTACATCAAGTGGGTATTCAGATGATAACAAGGCAAGTGAAGATGTAGATTTAAATGTTCATTTTATAGATGTAGGCCAAGCGGATTGTATATTAATTGAATCCGATAATCAGTATATGCTTGTAGATGCAGGGAATAATGCAGATGAAGATTTAATATTAAATTATCTGGACAATCTTGGGGTACAAAGGCTAGAATATGTAATAGGAACGCATCCCCATGAAGATCACATTGGATCATTAGATGCTGTAATTAGAAATTATGATATTGGAAAAGTAATTTTGCCAGAGAAAGAACATACCACAAAAACTTTTGAAAATGTGTTAGATGCTATTGAAGAGAAAAATTTAAAAATTACAAAACCTAAGGTTGGTGACAAATATCAAATTGGGGATGCTAATTTTATAATTATAGCACCAAACGGGGATTATAAAGATGAATTAAATGATTGGTCTGTAGGAATTAAATTAAGTTTAAATGATACTTCTTTTGTGATGTGTGGTGATGCAGAAAGAGACGCAGAGGATGATATATTATCAAATGGCATTGATATTTCTGCGGATGTTTTAAAATTAGGACATCATGGAAGTAGGACTTCTTCATCAAAAGAATTTGTGGATGCTGTTAATCCAAGTTTTATTGTGATAACATGTGGTATGGACAATTCTTATGGACATCCACATAAAGAAACGATGAAGTGGTTAAAATCAAGGGGAATTCCATTTTATAGAACAGATATGCAGGGGACGATAATTGCAAGTTCTAATGGAGTGGATATTACATGGAATGTTGAACCGAGTCAATCCTATGATTCAGGTTCTAAATAAATTATAAATTACGAGAAAGGGTATTGTAACTGATTGTTATGATATAGTTACATAGGTATAGTATGAAATATATAATTGATCGATTTGAAGGCGCTATAGCAATTTGTGAGGATGAAGAAAAAACAATGATATCAATTCCTAAATATAAGTTGCCATTAGATGCAAAAGAAGGAGATTGTATTATTGAAGATAAGGGGTTTTTACAAATTGATAATGTAACAACAAAAGATAGAAAAAACAGCTTAAAAGAACGAATGAGCCGATTGTTTGAGTAAGAAATTTTTAATTTTCTAATAAAACAAAAGTATTACGGAATTCTTAAATATTAAAAATTGCTCGAAATTATAGGGGTGCTATGATATAATAGGTACGATAGAGACTTTTATGATGTCATAGCATAACGTTCTATCATCCTGTCGGTAAAGTGATATATTTTAATTGGATAGGAATATATGAAGTAAAAGTTGTAAAGAATTATTAAATAACCTACATAATTCATTATAACAGCTTTTACGATAGGAGGTATTTGATGCTAAATAACAGAAAAATTAGACTTATGACGAAACTTGCCTCTTATGAGGAGAAGGAAGGCAAAAGTGACATACGTCTTAGTAAATATTACAAAACAGATTATGTACGATTGGAAATTCTAAAAACAATCATTGCGACTACGTTTGGGTATTTGCTTATTTTAATTATGACAGGAATTTATTATTCAGAAAAATTAATTGAAGATGCAGTAGTTCTTGATTACAAAAGCATGGGAATGAGAATACTTGGAATTTATATTATGCTGCTTACGATTTTCATTGTTGGTACATTGATTGGTTATTCGATAAAGTATACTAACTCTCGAAAGAAACTATCCAAGTATTATAAAATGCTAAAACGTCTTCGAATTATTTATAAAGAAGAAGACGGACTTAATGATTCTGATATATCAGAGGAGGACGAATAAAAATGATGACTTTATTAGAATTTCGTGCGAGGATACGAGAACTGTATCAAAAGTTCTCTATGTATATTGATCCAATGGTAAAGTTCTTAATCGCACTTCTAGTATTTACTATGATAAATACATCCATAGGGTATGAAGATAGGCTAACAAAAGCGCCGATATTATTATTACTATCATTGTTATGTGCGTTTACACCTTCTTCTGTACTAGTTCTTGTGGCAATGTTTGTTTCGATTGCACATATTTACAAAGCCTCTATCATTCTTGCGATACTAATAGTGCTTATCTTTATAGTGTTATATTGTTTCTTTTTAAGATACACACCAAAGTATGGCTATGTTGTATTGGCGATACCAATTTTGTTCCCAATTCATTTACCATATGCAGTACCAATTTTACTTGGTTTAATAGCGAATCCAATTACTATTTTACCAACTTCTTGTGGTGTAATCGTTTATTATATATTTTATGTAATAAAAGAAGAAGCATTATCTCAAACAGGAATATCATTGGACGATACTTTAGTACTATATCAAAGAGTGATTGAAAAAATACTTGGTAATAAACAAATGATTATGACAATCATAATGTTTGCAGTAATAATTTGTGTTGTTTATGTTGTACGTAGACTAAAAATCGAATACGCATATGAGATTGCAATTGGTGCAGGTGCAGTCACAAGCATATTAGGATTTTTAATTGTAGATTTACAACTTGACATCTCTAAGCAGATTGGTACAATGGTCTTAGGAACGATTATTTCAGCGGTACTTGTAGTAATCATACAATTTTTCAGAAGAGTACTCGACTATACTGCAGTTGAAAACGTGCAATTTGAGGATGATGATTATTACTATTATGTAAAAGCAGTTCCTAAAATTAATGTTAGTGTTCCTCAAATTCGTGTAAAACGTATTAGTGCGCCAAAGGGATTGGCATCGGATGAGGATGATTTGTTAGATGAAGATACTATTTCAGACATCGATAAATCAAAAGAAATTAAACGAAAGATATTAGAGCAGAGTTCTAATAATGAGAAAATTCAAAGTGGAATTACTGCCAAAAGATATGAACATGATAATAAATAGTAGCGAATAGTCACAATAAGGGTAGGGTATAGGAGAGCATGGATACAATAATAACATTTTTTCAGGACTTTTTGGTCCGGTTATCATTACCACAACTAAAAATAACGGATATTATTGAAATATTAATAATTGCTTTCTTAATATACAATATTATTAAGTGGGTGAAATCGACAAGGGCTTGGTCATTGATGCGTGGTCTTGCTATCCTACTCCTTTTTTGGATTTTAGCTTCGATGTTCCATTTCAATGCGATTATCTGGATATTTGTTAAGACAATTAATGTTGGAATTATAGCAATTATAATTGTATTTCAACCGGAATTTAGAAAAGCATTAGAACAGTTAGGCCAGAAAAATATAATGTCGCCATTATATACATTTGGTGAATCGAAAGAAAAAGAAGAACGTTTTTCAGATCATACGGTAAGTGAATTACTACGTGCAACGTTTGAGTTAGCAAAAACGAAAACTGGTGCACTGATGGTAATCGAACAAGATGTAACGTTAAGAGAATACGAACAGACTGGAATCAGTGTAGATGCACTGATTAGCAGTCAGTTATTAATTAATATATTCGAACACAATACTCCACTTCATGATGGTGCAATCATTATTCGAGGAAATCGTATAACATCTGCAACGTGTTATCTACCATTATCTGATAATATGACACTTAGTAAGGATCTTGGAACAAGACATAGAGCTGGTGTTGGTATTAGTGAAGTAACGGACAGTTTGACAATCATAGTATCCGAGCAGACAGGAAAAGTTTCAATAGCAAAAAATGGAGACTTGATTCGTAACTTAGATGTGGACTATTTGAAAGCTAAGTTGACAGAAGTACAAAAAAAATCAACGGGTGAAGTCAAAAAGATAAAGCTATGGAAGGGAAAGCGGAAGAATGAAACAGGTATTAACTAGAAATGTCGGTTTAAAAATTCTATCTCTTTTTTTGGCTGTGTTATCATGGGTAGTCATTATGAACATTGATGATCCTTACATAACCAAGACAATTGATGATATCCCTGTGAATATTTTAAATGAGAATGCGGTAGAAGAGAACAATAAGATGTACGAAATTGATTCTGGAGATACTGCAACAATTAAAGTAAAGGGAAAACGATCAATTATTGATGGGTTAAAGGCGGAAGACTTCAATGCAATTGCAGACTTTAAGCAAATGTCCATGACATATGCAGTGCCGATACAAATTTCTCTGAAAGAATCAAGTAGGTTATCAGAGTATGATGTTGAGATTTTAAAGCAAACCGAGATGATGACCTTATCATTAGAAGATGCAGATGTCCAGACCTTTCGTATCAATGTTGTGACAATTGGTGAAGTACCTGAAGGGTATTATATAGCAGAAACAATTGCAACTCCGAACTTAATAGAAATAAGTGGTTCTAAGAAGCAAATATCAAAAATTAAGGAAATTACAGTAGAAGTAGATGTTTCTGGACGAACAGAATCTTTTGAATATCCTGCAAAACCAGTTGCATACAATGAAAATGGATATGCGGTGGAGTCTTCTAAACTCGTGTTTGAAACAAATCAGGTACTAGTTGAGGTAAAAATCCTACCGACGAAAGATATTACATTAGAAATCGTTCAAGAGGGTGTTCCATACTATGGATACGAATGCTCCAATATCGCTTGGCAACCACAAAAAATAACGATTGCCGGTGAGATTGATGATTTAAAACATATTTCCACGTTAAAAATACCTTTTAATGTGGAAGGCAAGAAAGAGACGATTGTCTCTGATATTAGTATTGAAGATTATTTAGATGAAAACTATATTTTAGTAGATGAAAATAAAAGTGTTGCAGTAACGGCAAAAATTGAAAAATTAGATAGCAAGGACGTAATGGTTCGAGCTGTTGATATCAATGTAAGGAATCTTTCGAACGAATATGAGGTACTATTTGTTACGAGAGGCACAATAACATTACGGGTGATGGGATTAGCAGATAAGTTGGATGGTATTCTTGGAAGAGATTTAGAACCATATATTGATTTGGACGGATATTCCGTTGGGACATATTATGTTTCTGTAAAATCGGATGTTAATTCTAGCGTCTCGGTTAGACCTACAACAATAGGAATAGAAATTGTTGAAAAAAATATAGATTGATGGTAAATATGTTGATATTGAATCAGATTGTCAAGGATGGCAAGTGTAACGACCGCAAATGAGTATGCTATATGCAGCCTATCTGCGGTCGATACCTTAAGGAGGAGCAATTATGGTTAGCGGTAAGGTAGTTGTAATTAATGAAGTCGGGTTACATTTAAGACCAGCAGGATACTTATGTAAGTTAGCGATGAAATATCCTTGTAAGATAGAGTTACGTATAGACGATCGTACCGTGAATGCAAAAAGTGTGTTGGGAGTATTATCAGCTTGTGTAAAACATGGCGATGAAATAGAAATTATTTGTACTGGTGAAGGAGAAGAGGAGGCATTGCGTGATTTAATAAATGCAGTAGCCTCTGATTTTGTAGAAAGTGTTAATAATTTAAAATAAATGATATTAAGTTTGTAAGATTATCTAAATGACATCTAATATAACAGTTGATATAATATTGCATGTTGTAGGAAATGAAAAATTTTCTATTAACATATAAGCATGAGAAGTGTTGTCCTTATGAGAGATTACACAAGTCACACTTCAAAATGCTAAGATACATAATATAAAGGAGTTGATGTTTATAGAAAAAGAAGAGTTATGAGTCTAATATGTAAAAGAGAGCATTATAAAAAATAAAATTGTAGATTACAGTTTATAAATAATAAAAAAAATGGATAAGATTAATATAAATATAATCTTATTAAATGGAGAGAACATTGAAAAGAGCAATTGATAATTTTAAAAAATATAGATTTCTTTTAGTTGAATTAGTAAAAAAAGATATAAAACTGAAATACAGAAATTCTGTATTAGGTTTATTATGGACATTATTGGAACCACTTTTAACAATGCTGGTTCTTACATTGATATTTGAGAATTTCCGTGGAAATGATAAAATTGTTAAGTTTCCAATCTATGTATTGTGTGGACGATTGATTTATTCATATTTTTCCAATGGTACAAAACTAGCACTGAAATCGATACGACGTAATAGTAGTATGATACGTAAGGTATATGTCCCTAAATACATGTATCCACTGTCCTCCTCCTTATCAGGATTTGTAACATTTTTGTTATCCTTGATTGTATTAGTTGGAGTTGCAGCTGCTTTAGACTTACACCCTACAGTTTATATGTTGAACGCAATTTTTCCACTTATAACAATTTTTATAATGACGACAGGAATTGGATTTATCTTGGCAACGCTAGATGTATTTTTTAGAGATGCTGAGTATCTATGGAGCGTCATTTTAATGCTTATTATGTATATGTCAGCCATTTTCTTTGACGGAGCTGATTTTATTGCAACTAATGTGAATGGTTGGATTGTAAAATTTAATCCACTGTATTGTGTGATTGCTAACTTTAGAAATGCCATCTATGGAAGGCCGATGAACGTAAAATATTTTGCTTATTCAGCGACATTTAGCATAGTTATGTTAGTAATAGGTGTAATTATGTTTTATAGAAAACAAGACAAGTTTGTTCTCTATATTTAGCATTCAAGTTGGAGGAATAGTGTGAACGATATAGTTTTAAAAGTAGATAATGTTAGTGTAAAGTTTCACTTAACAAAAGAAAAAGTTGATAGTTTAAAAGAATTCATGATTAAAAAAGTACGACATGAACTGCGTTACCAAGAGTTCTGGGCGTTAAATAATGTAACGTTTAACCTACGAAGAGGTGAACGATTGGGCGTTTTAGGGCTGAATGGTGCCGGAAAAAGTACTCTTTTAAAGGTGATAGCAGGTGTATTAAAAGCAACAGAAGGTAAAGTGACGACAAAAGGGAAAATAGTACCTTTACTAGAATTAGGTGCTGGTTTTGATAAGCAATACACTGGTGCTGAAAATATATATTTATATGGTGCGGTACTTGGTTACCCAAAAAGTTTTATAAAAGAAAAATTCGATGAAATTGTAGAGTTTTCTGAACTTGGAGATTTTATTCATGTACCAATCAAAAACTACTCATCTGGTATGCGTGCTAGATTAGGTTTTTCTATCGCAACAATTGTAGAGCCTGAGATTCTTATATTGGATGAAGTATTATCTGTTGGTGATGCGAAATTCCGTAAGAAGAGTGAGAAAAAGATAAAAGATATGTTTGATAAAGGAATTACAGTATTATTCGTATCCCATTCTTTAGCACAGGTTAGATCGCTATGTGACCGTGCTATTATACTTGAAAAAGGACGTTTGATTGCACAGGGTGATGCACCAACAATCTGTGATATGTACGAAGAAAAAATAAAGAAGTAGGGGTTATCATGGGCGCAATAAAAAGGGAAACAAAACGCAAATTGTTAAGTCTGATTCATGACGTAATGGCCAGAGTAGATAAAGTTAAGGTCAATGCATTGCTTAAGAATTATAGCACCAGCATAATAAAAAATGAATCGCCAATGCAAGTGAAATCGATTGTATTTATCATAACACGTATGGTACGTTTTCACGGTGGACAAACTTCAATTTTACGATTGGGTACAGAGTTATCTAAACTTGGGTATCATGTAGGCTATGCGGTATATAAAGCTCAGACAAAACAAGAAATGGAACTATGTGCAAAGAGTAATCTTGAAAGTTTTCAAGGTAAATTATACACGATGTATGATTTGGACGATTTAAAGAATATACTAAATCCAGATGTTGTTATTGCGACATCTTGGGATACGGTAAGCTTTGCGAAACAATTTCGCTCCTATCGCATGTATTTTGTACAAGATTATGAGCCATACTTTTACTCATTTGGAGAACAGTTTTTACTTGCAAAAAAAACATATGAACAAGGGTTACATATGGTGAGTCTTGGTAGTTGGAATAAAATGATGATTGAGAAAAATTGTAATGTAGTTTCTCCAATTGATGTAGTGGAATTCCCATATGAAAAGAAAGAATATCCATTAAAAAACAGATCATATGATGATTACAAAACCAAGAAGACATTTGTAGTTGCGGTTTATTTAAAATACTATGGAAAAAGGCTTCCTTGTATTCTACAGTACATGTTAGTTGAAGTTGTAAAAATGTTTGCCAAAGAAGGAATTACGCTAGATGTTCAATACTATGGTGAAGCCAAAAACTTTCGAGTAAAAGGTGGTAAGAATATAGGTATGCTAAATAAAAAGGAACTCTTAGCACTTTATCAAAGAGCTGATTTTGGAATTGTAGCATCGATGAGTAATGTGTCTTTAGTGCCATATGAAATGTTAGCAACAGGCCTACCAGTGATAGAGTTTAAAGACGGTACGTTTGATTACTTTTTCCCTGAAAATTGCGCCGCATTGGTTGATATATCGCCAAACGATTTATTTGTAAAAATGAAAGAATGTATTCAGAACCCTGAAATTATGCATATACGTCAAGAAAATGCGAATGCATACTTAAAGACATTAAGTTGGGAGAAAACAGGCAAAGAATTCGCTCAAATATTAGAACAATTATAGGGATTTTATTGGAGGCAAATATGCGTGATAAAATAAAAAAGTTAACACCTAAGCCATTGATAAGACTTTATCAAAAGCTTAGATATTTATGGATTGTTGCTTTTTTTTATTTGTTTCGATTGTATCCCATTCAGAAACGAAAAGTAGTACTATGCAATGTCTGGGGTTATGGAGACAATGCAAAGTACGTTACAGAAGAGCTCATAAGAAGGCAATTGTCTTATGAGCTTATTTTCATTACGAACGCACCATCCGAAGTATCTTCTGTGTCGGGAGTACAGTTTTTGAAAACAAATTCTTTAAAAGCCATAAAAGCGCTTGCAACGGCTCGTGTTTGGGTTGAAAGTAACAGAAAAGAAGCCTTTATTAGAAAGCGCAAAGGTCAGTATTACATTCAGTTATGGCACGGAGGCTTACCTTTAAAGAAAATAGAGGGAGATTGCTCGGATTTTTTAGGGGAATCTTATATAAAGCGTGCAAAGTGGGATTCTCAGTTAACAGATTTGTATATTTCTAATGGGAGATTTTGTACGCAAATGTACCAAAGAGCATTTTGGTTTACTGGACCAATTCTAGAATGTGGTACACCACGCAATGATATCTTATTTAAGAATGACCTTAATTTACAGGATAAAATAAAAGTAGCTTTAAAGATTGATAGGAATAAGAAAATCTTATTATATGCTCCAACATATCGGGGTGAAGATGAAAATTATTCTTATAATATGGAGTTTCAAAAAATACAGAAAGCAGTCCATAAACGTTTTGGTGATGAATGGGTGATTATTGTGCGATTACATCCATTGGTCTCAAACCATAGTAATAACTTCAAATACGATGCCGATTTAGTGAACGGAAGTAATTACCCGGATATGTATGAATTGATGAGTGCCAGTGATATCTTAATTACTGACTATTCAAATACAATGTTTGAATTTAGCATGATGAAACGACCAGTATTTTTATATACAAAAGATTTAATAAACTATAAAACGGAAAGAGGCTTATATTTCTCAATGGATGAGTTGCCTTTTACATCCGCACTTGATGATGCAGCATTAATAAGAAATATAGAGAATTTTTCAGAAGAAGATTATCTTGAAAAGGTTGAAGAATTCTTTGATCGAGTTGAATTAATAGAAACAGGAAAAGCGTCTCGTATGGTGGCTCAAAAAATTCAAGAAGTGATTGATAGAAAGACGTATTAGAAACATTATTAAGGGTTTGGAAGTATTTAAAACGTTGAATACGGGTCTTTAAACGACTTAAGAAATATAGGTTAAAACAAAACAGACTCAGCTTAGTTTAAAAAGCATGAGTCTGTTTTGTTTTGTAATTTATTTTTAAGGCATAACTCTATTAAAGAATTCGTTTAAATCATTAAATAGGTCGGTGTCAGAATCAGAAGGATTGTTATTTGGATTCTGGTTTTCAGGTATTTGGTTATCTAATTGACCTTGGTTAGAACCATTGCCATAGCTATTAGAATTGTTATCACTATTATTAGAACCATTTTTATCTTGTGAGTTATCATTATTTTGTGAATCTTCATTTTTTAGTGCGTTATCTGTATCTGATGGATTGTTTTCATTTGAAGATACACTTGTATTTGCAGCTTTTTGTAGTACTGCATCTACAGTATATTCTTGGTAAGTGCCATCTTTGATACGCTGATACGTAACTTTAACGGTAGTATCATAACGATAGGAGGTTACGATTTCTTGTAGTTGCTTTGCAGAGGTAACTTTAACGCCATTAATAGCGGTGATGATGTCTCCTTGTAATAAACCTGCTTTCTTCGCAGCTCCATCTTCAGTAACCAAACTTATATATACACCTTCTGGCCAGTTAAATGATTCAATCATTTCGCTATCAATGTTATTTATTTGAATGCCAAGGTATCCTTTTTCATCATCAGTTAGGATTTCACGGTCTTTTAATTCGTTTACGATAGGTAAAGCATTGCTAATAGGAATTGCATATCCAATACCTTCTACATCTGTATTCGCAAGCTTTGCGGAATTGATGCCAATGACTTCTCCATTCATATTAATCAAAGCACCACCACTGTTACCTGGATTAATGGCAGCATCTGTTTGAAGAACTGTCATTTTACTAACTGAGTTGTTAGTGTTGGATATTGAAATTTCACGATCTTTTGCACTTATATAGCCAACGGTTACTGACTGCCCATATCCAAGTGCGTTACCAATCGCTACGACCATCTGTCCTACTTTCACAGAATCAGAATCACCTAGACTTGCAACGCTTATCTTCTCAAGGGTATCCTTTGATAGTTTCGTGATATCAACCGATACAACGGCCAAATCAGCTTGAGAGTCTCGCCCCTTTATTGTTGCTTCTGCAGTTGTGTTATCGATAAAATTAATAATAATTTTTTTTGCATCTTCTACAACATGATTGTTGGTTGCAATAAGTAGTTCAGAATCGGTTTTACCTATAATGATTCCAGAACCTCCGCCTTCTGATTCTTGTTGGTATTGTTGGCCCCACATATAGTAGGAATTATCAAATACACTAGATATTGAAACCGTCGCAGGCATAGTTTTTTCAACGAGTGCGGAAACATCGGAGCTATTAATTTTAACGCCTTGGGATACTGTAGTAGTGGACAAGGCTTCATTCTTGCTAGGTCGTTCTAAGTTCAGCATAGAGTTACCAGTATGCATTCCTTGGGAATAGCTTTTTGCATCTGGATTTAAATGATAGTACATCGAATTAAAACCAAGAAACGCTGCGGATGCCACAACACCAAAAATAGCAGCTTTCGCAGTAAAAGAACAAAAACGTCTCATACGTTTTCTAGATTTCTTTTCTGGTTCTGTGTTAGAACTTTGGAATTCTTGATTATAATTAAATCCATAGGATGTGTTATTGTTGTAAGTATTATAATATGAATTTACATCATATGAATTTGACTCAGTTGTTCTTTTGTTTATATCATCGTCCTTGGTAGCCGCTTGTTCTGCCCAAAAACTATATCCTTTATTGGTTGAACCGTTATTCATGTTGTCAGTTTGAGGAATATTATCGTTATATTCTGACATAGAGAAATCCCCTTTCATTATGATAATAATATTTTTCTTGCAAATTATAAAAAACTGTCTATAATAGTATTCTTGGTGAGAACTTTGCTCAATAAGCATAAGTTCAATAAACAATTATGAAAAAGTTTTACATGTAGTTACTCATATTTATCTTGATATTACTACTTTACCATAAGTTTGTGTATATAGTGTGAAGAAAAGTTTAAAAAATCATGAATCCGTGAAAGATTTACTTATATTCTATATTTTGGTAATAAAAAATTAAGAATAAATTTGTTGAGGGAATAATTGTTATATTGTATGATAGTAACATATGAAGTTTGTCCTATGTAAGGGGAGGAGTAAGTAATGATTAAAGAAAATCAAAAAGTATTCAATCGTATACACATAATTGTGGATGGGATTTTAATTATACTTGCATATATATCAGCTTATTATATCCGTTTTGGTATTTTATATCGCTATTCATTATTTACATTGGGCCCAAATGAAAATTTTTACGAAGTGGAAGTTTATGCATCGTATTTATGGTATTTGGTACCAACCTATTTAGCAGTATATTTGTTTTGTAATTTATATAAGCGGTTTCGTGGAAATAGCCGATGGGCTGATTTATGGAATTTAATAAAAGCGAATACGCTTGGAGCATTGATATTTATGTCCTTATTATATCTTATGGGAGAAGGGGACATATCTCGTGCGCTACTTGCAGTCTTTTCTGTGGTTAATATCTTTTTATCTATGACATTTAGGTACTTGGTATCTAGAGTTTTAAACCAAATGAGGAAAAAAGGCCTGAATCAGAAACATATACTAATTGTTGGATATTCGTATGCAGCAGAAGGTTATATCAATCGTTTGTTAGCCAATCCACATTGGGGTTACCATATTTATGGTATATTGGATGACACGATGGAAATCGGTACAATGTATAAAAAGGTAAAAGTAATCGGTACAACAGAAGAATTAGGTGCAATTCTTGAGAAGAATGATTTAGATGAAATCGCTGTAGCACTAAGTATCAACGAGTATTCTAAATTAGAGCATATTGTTGGAATCTGTGAAAAAGCAGGGGCACATACAAAATTTATTCCTGATTATCATAATATAATTCCTACGATACCATATATGGAAGATCTAGAAGGATTGCCAGTTATTAATATTAGAAATGTACCACTGAGCAATACGTTAAACAAGTTAAGTAAACGAATTGTTGATATATTTGGTGCGATTGTTGCAATTATACTTTTTTCAATACCTATGGCAATTGTTGCAATCATAATTAAGCTTACATCACCAGGGCCGATCATTTACTCTCAAGTGCGTGTTGGCTTGCACAATAAAAACTTTAAAATGTATAAATTCCGTTCTATGGAAGTTCAATCAGAAAGCAAAGAAAAGAAAGCTTGGACTACTTCAAACGATCCACGTGTAACGAAGATTGGAAGAATTATAAGGAAAACAAGCATTGATGAATTACCTCAGTTGTTTAATGTGCTTATGGGAGATATGAGTTTGGTTGGACCAAGACCAGAGCGTCCTTATTTTGTTGAAAAATTCAAAGAAGAGATTCCCCGCTATATGATCAAACATCAGGTGCGCCCGGGAATTACAGGCTGGGCACAGGTCAATGGTTTAAGAGGGGACACTTCCATTACAAAACGGATCGAACACGATTTGTATTATATTGAAAACTGGACCCTGGGATATGATTTTAAAATTCTGTTTTTGACAATATTTAAAGGGTTTGTTAATAAAAACGCGTACTGATATTGGATACGAGACGATTAGGATGAGGATAAATAAATGAAAAATGAATTTGATGATGAATTAGACCGTGAGAAAAGAAAAAGGGGAAGACACGGGGATAATTCAAAACCAGATCCGTCCGATGGAGATTACTACCTGGATGATGACTATGAAGAATTTGAAGAGGAAAAAACCGGCGGTGCAAAAACACCACCCCACAGGGCAGAATCCTCCACAGGGAACCGTTCTGCAGGTCAGGGGATACCCCGCCCTGGCAAGGCATCTGGAAATCAACAAAACAGAAGCCGGTCAGCAGCGGGAAGGCAGATTGTGATCGGAGACGGCGGCACCAGACAGCAGTCAAGAATTCCGGCCAGGGAGAAACCATCGGCTTCCAGCCGTGGTGCTTCCCATAACGGCAGAAAGAGAAAAATCAAACGGGTCATTCTTCTGGCAATTGCCGAATTATTTACTCTGGCACTTATTTTTTCCTATGCATATGTTGCAAGAATTATGGGAGCCATCCAGCGCCCGGATAACTTTGATGAAAAGCAGGTCCGGAATGAAGAGATGTCTGCCGAGCAGAAAAAGCATATGACCGGATACCGGACCATTGCCGTTTTCGGCGTGGACAGCCGCGACGGGAATGTAAATAAAGGAACCAATGCCGATGTTATTATGATATGTAACATTAACAGGGACAACGGAGAGATCCGGCTTGTGTCTATATTCCGTGATACATATCTTAATACCAATGATGGGAATACTTATAACAAAATCAATTCCGCCTATGCAGTCGGCGGACCTTCCCAGGCACTGGCGGCTTTGAATAAAAATTTGGATTTGGATATTTCTGAATATGTAACCTTTAACTGGAAATCTGTTGCCGATGGCATCAATATGCTGGGTGGCGTGGATGTAAATATTACAAAGGCAGAATTTCGTTATATTAACGGCTTTATTACCGAGACAGTGAAAAAAACGGGAGTACCTTCTGTCCATTTAAAGTCGGCAGGGTATAATCATCTTGATGGTGTTCAGGCAGTGGCTTATGCAAGGCTGCGAAAGATGGATACGGATTTTCAGAGAACGGAACGTCAGCGTCTAATTATCAAGGAGTCGTTTGAAAAGGCAAAAAAATCAGATTTAGGTCTTCTCAACCGCATTCTGTTAATGGAAGTGGAACAGGTGGGAACCAACC
>OJJJ01000432.1_pt1 | contig 21256 bp, 20 predicted proteins | sample 1596311 | NCBI WGS metagenome assembly OJJJ01 (sample SAMEA4350140, study PRJEB24818) | metagenome | biome: human; feature: gut; material: faeces | place: Denmark | collected 2013-09 | reverse complement strand
TCTTGGTATCAAGGCAGAGTTAAAAGATACTAAAAACCAATAAATTCATAGAATACCATGGCATAAAAGGGGCTGTGTCTAAAACTTTGGATACACCCCACAATCTAATGTCTAAATTTAAGGTTCTCGCTAAAATGATTGTGTCTAAAAATTAGGTACCCTTCTTTTTAAAAATGTCCTTGACAAGGGGTACGGTTTACTATATTTTTTCTTAATTTTTTTATTATCTTTATTTTATAACCTTACTTTTCTTAATTTATATTCTCACTTTATCTTTTCTTATTGTAATATTCCGCACACAATTTAATCTCTTTAAGTAATACCTAAGAATTATTCCAATCGTTTCATTAATTCCTGTTCAGCAACCATTAGTCCCTGTTCATATCGGTTTATTTTATCATTTAGTAGCTCTAATGACTCCTGCATATCATTGATACGATTAATTAAATGTTTTCTTTGTTCAATTAGTATTTCTTTTCTTGTGTCTGCTGTCGCATCTCCCTGTTGGAATAATGATACGTACTCAATCAAAGCCTCAATCTGAACACCTGCTTTTCGCATACACTTCATAAGTTCAACCCAACGGCAAGAAGCCTCATCATAATCACGATTACCGCTACTATTACGAGGTACTGGTGGAATGATACCAATCCGCTCATAATAACGGAGTGTATCTGCGGTGAGATCATACTTTTTACTTACTTCTGCTATCGTCATACCGACACCTCCTAATTATGTATTCTATCACTAAAGGATAACCCTGTGTCAAGATTAAATATCTTATTAAAATTCATATAACTTAAATATTCTTACCCATTTCAAAGGCTTCCTGTAATGCTTTATTATCATTAATTTCACCCTTATGCCATACACCCAAGCCATAGATAATTCCTTTTTCCTTTGCACCACTAAGGCAATCTGTAAATCCTCGGAAACCTTCTATTGTTCGTTCCAATGCTCCTTTTGTATTATCTGCAGCTGTAGCAATAAAATAAAATTCTTTGTTCACAATTTCGGTATAACGAGAACAAGTGCGGTCAATCAAAGTTTTCATTTGAGCGTCCATTGTATAAAAATAAACTGGTGTAGCCATAACGATAACATCCGCTTCTATCATTTTTTCAAGTATTCCAGCCATATCATCATTTTGTGGACAGGCTTTTCTATGTATCGAACAAGCACCACAGCCTGTGCAATAATTTATTTTTTTATCTCCTAAAAATATTTTTTCTACTGAATTGCCTGTCTCTTTAGCCCCTAACATAAATTGATCACATAATATATCTGAATTTCCACCTTTTCTTGGACTTCCAGATAATATTAATACTTTTTTACTCATATAAAAACCTCCTTTTTAATGACTATCATCATCTTAGCACTTGGAGTTAAGTCTAAGTCAATACTTATTTGTACCATGTATAAAAATTGTATATAATTATATATAAATACATAAAAAAGAAAGATTTATCCCTCTATTTAATAGAAAGATAAATCCTCGCTTCTTAATTTAATCAAAATCTAAAATTTTATATCCATTGTTCTGCAAATGATTGTTAATCTCTTGCACCGATGTCTGCTCATCAAAATCAACATCTACATAATCTTGTCCTTCACTTACCTTAACATTCGTTACACCGATAATTCCTTCTATCTGATTTCTAACTCTCTCTTGTGTTTCATTAAACTGTAGACCTTCAATATTAATTCTGATACTTTGATTCTCCATATGACCATACCTCCTATAAAATCAATCGGTTTACAAATATTTCAATAAGATTATCTATCTTCGTCCGATATTTTAGATGTTATATGATCACTTCTAATTTGTGTTGGATTATTATCATCTCTAAGTCCAAATACTGCTCGAGCACTTTCTGCTTGAGGATCATGTTTTATATGTTTTGAGTGGAATTTCCCATCTGATTTCTTACCATTTTTAGTACTTTTCATTTTATTTCCCATAGACTTCTCCTTTAATATAATTGTTATAGATAGTATTTCATATTTTAATAAAATCATGCCATCAAAACAATTCCAGTGCATTTCACTATAATTCGTGCTAAGTATGGATAAATAGAAACGTAGTTTGGAACATTATAGAAAGTATTATGCACATAAAATGTGCAAATAATTTATGTTAGGAAATCCCAAAATAAGAGTCTACATTATTATAGACACATAATATTTCCATAAACAATTTATTAAATTAATATAATCTTTTTACATATTTATTAATATGTGGTATTATATTCATCAATTGGTGGTTTCAAAAACTACCTAAACATATGAGAACTAGAAAAAGAAAAGGATGAACTGAAAATGCAATATCAAATAATTAGCGATAGCGCTTGTGATTTAGAAAAATTATATATAAATGAAAATAACTTAGAAGTTGTACCATTTTACGCTTCCTTTGACGGCGAAAATTATTACAAAGAAAGAATCGAAATAAATCATGAAGATTTCTATCAGAAGATGATAGATGAACATATCTATCCCAAGACTTCTCTACCTTCTATTGAAGATTATATGAAAGTATTTAAAAAATATCTCGATAAAAACATACCTATTATTTGCATATGCACTACTTCTAAATTAAGTGGGTCTTATCAATCAGCAGTGAGTGCTAAGGATATTATGATAGAATCAAATCCTACTGCTAAAATAACTGTAATTGATTCCAATGTTATTACTGTCTTACAAGGATTGCTTGTTAGGGAAGCTATTCGTATGCAAAAAGATGGTATCTCCTATGAAAAATGTATTGAAAATATTGAACGTATTAAATCCAGTGGAAGAATTATATTTACAATTGAAGATATGGACTACCTAAAAAAAGGTGGTAGAATTGGTAAACTTCTTACTATTGCAAGCGATGCTTTAAAGATTCGACCATTGATTATTCTTAAAGAAGGTGAGATTTTCCCAGCTGGAATTAGTCGTAGTAGAAAAAAAGCAAAAATCAAATTATTAGAATTAGCAAAAGAGTTCTTTTCAAAGAACAATGAAAACCTCGATGATTATGAAATTGTAGTTGGTACAAGTATCGATTATGAAGAAGCAGAAGAATTTAAGCAAGAGCTTGCAACTACATTAAATAAAGAAATCACATTACCAATCGGTCATATCGGAATTACGATTGGAAGTCACACGGGACCACATCCGATTGGACTTGGACTTCTAAAAAAATACGATGCCTAAATTAGATCAATAAGGTCTTTCATATAATTAACTAAGGTATTTTAACGGCAATCATTCTCCTAGTGATTGCCGTTAAAAGCATCTATAAAGTATTCTTATCTTGATTGATTTTCAGCAAACTTATCTAAAATATCTTTTACCTCACCTTTGAACTCTGGTTTCGTTAGTGCAAGTAATTTTACATTTACTTCGTTTAAGTATTCTATCGTAAACGTTCCTTTTTCTTGACGTTCAAAGCATTCCTTTAATAACGAGCTTCCTTCATCTTTTTTATCATCCAAAATCTTTTCAATCATAAAATTATAAAATTTAGACTGACCTTCATGCATTAAACAAACCTCCTACAATCTTAAGTAATACTTCTCCGCTAGTATATAATAAAGTTAGTATACACACAAATAAAAAGTTTATTAAATAAAATCCATACGTAGTTCGTTTGAAAATAGTTTTTATAAGACATGAAACATTATTGGTATATAAAACGAATTCATTAAAGTAACTATCGAACGATTTTATAAACTTAAATATAAAAAATAATTTATCCTAAATATTTTTTAGCCATGTTTCAACTAATGGAATCCAACTTTTACATTCTTCTTGAATTCCATAACCATTTGGACAAGCGGTTTCCTTCGTCGCAAGTCCTAAACCATGACCGCCGACTGGATACATATGAAATTCTGTTGGAATATTTTTATCCTTTAGTGCCATTACAAATAATAATGAGTTTTCTACCGGAACGCAATCATCGGTAAAGGTATGCCATAAAAATGACTTAGGTGTATCGTTGGTAACTTGCTGCTCTAAAGACATTTTACTAAGTAGTTCATTATAACGATCCCCTAATAATTTATGAAAAGAGTCGCGATGTGCAAATTCTCCCGATGTAATAACCGGATAATTTAAAATTAAAGCATTTGGCTTTAATAATTCAGAATCACAATTAAAATACTGTGCGATAAAATCCTCTTTCCAAAACACACCCATACTGGCTGCTAAATGGCCACCTGCGGAAGACCCTTGAATTATAATTTTATCCTTATCAATGTGCCACTGCTTCGCATTTTCTCTAAGCATTTTAACAACCGCAGCTAATTCAAGCAATGCAGTCGGATAAACTGCTGGTGAGCATGAATATCGAAGTACTGCAGCATGGTATCCCATCGACAAAAATTTAACCGCTATCGCTTCCGCCTCACGGTCAGAAGTCATAGAGTAACCACCGCCTGGACAAATCACGATAACCGGTCTTGTCCCCTCTAAATTGATTTCTGGTGAATTGTCAAGAAAATATGTATATAATTTTGTATTTGGTAAGGAACCTTTCACTTGAATGTCTATTACTTCGTGCAGCATACACAATCCTCCTATTTTTACCATTTTTTATAATTATAGCATGTTTTATCTATATACGCACGAGTGGGTTGTGAAGTATTTTATGAAGTAACTTGTGAAATATTTTATGAAAAACCTTACTTCGATTACATTTTTTCTATATCTTCTATTATTTTCATTATTAGCGATTTCAAAATACTTAGCAACTATTTATATATAAAGAAAGTTCTTTCAATAATTTAAAAAGCTCTTCTTATTGCATCTGCAATAAAAAGAGCTCTTAATATTTGATTATTGATTACTTATAAAGTCTTTTATTAGACTTACGCTGATTCTTTGTTGTTCGTCCCTTGTAATGGTTGCATCCCCATCACCCTTTTGCTCACCATAATTCCCATAATACGCATGGTTACCACCTTCAATTTCTTTTCGGTTTGGAGATGTAAGAAGTTTTTCTTTATTCACCACCTCATCTTTGGAACCATAAATCGTTATTACTGGTATCTTATGTTCGCCACTTGCATAGGCACCCAATAACACAACGCCAGACAATGCCTCCTCATGTTTTAAGGCATAGGAACTTGCCATTGCCCCTCCAAGAGAATGCCCTCCAATATACCACTGATTTACCTCAGGAAGAAGTTTATATACTTCATCTGCTTTATTTACACCAAATACCGCCAAATGGAATGGCATTTTAACTAGTACACAGGTAATTCCCTCTTTTGCTAAACTCTGTAACAGCGGTAAATAAGCTGTTTCATCTACTTTACCACCTGGATAAAAAATAAATCCCACCTCAGAATCCTCTTTGGGTGATATTATTGTATAATCTCCTTGTGTACGAATTGTTATATCTTCAATAGCTTGCTGATAATCACTTTCATTAATTTCAGCTCGGTAATAATCCGATGTATATACGAAAAACGCACCAAAGCTTACTAATAAAAACACTAATAAAATGATCAGTATATGTTTTATTCCTTTGCGTTTCTTCATTCCTTTACCTCTATTTCTTTATAAGCTAGTTACAAACCCTGCTCCCTCTCTTATCTCTTGTTCTGAAAATAATAGTTGAACCGCATTTTGATAATCTGAAAAACGTTCGGATTTACGAATTTTCTTTGCATATTTTTCATAGTTAGTAAACATGCAAGACCAGTAATGCCACACTTCTTTCATTTTAAATAATACATCACGATCACCAGATAATATAGTTCGATATTCAACCACTAAGCGATCATGAAACTCTTTTAGTATTTCTTTTTTTAGTCGAGTTCCTTCGGTAATTTCATAAGTAAAACTTGGATTTGCTATGATGCCTCTACCTAGCATGAGACAGTCAATCGTAGGGAATGCTGTTGTAAAGCTTTGATAATCTTTTAATGTGAAGATATCACCATTATAGCATATTTTATTTTTACTTAATTTAATCGCATCTGCAAAGACCTCTAGATTCGGCTTGTTTTTATAGAAATCTTTTTGCACTCTTGGATGAATGATAAGTTCTTCCATAGGATATTTATTATAGATTTCTATCAAGTCATAAAATAGTTCTGGTTGATCGATCCCCAGTCTAGTTTTTACCGATATCTTAGTTATTCCAGCTGTGAAAATACAATCTAAAAATTTATCTAATTCCTCTTTTTGTGATAAAAATCCAGACCCTTTACCTTTAGCAACCACTGTACCAGAAGGACAACCAAGATTTAAGTTGATTTCCTCATAACCAAATTCCTTTATTTTTTTTGAAGTTTGAATAAAATCATTTGCGTTATTAGTTAATATTTGTGGGACTACATACATCCCTTCGTTGTGCTCTGGTAATATATCTCGTAATTCTCGTGTTTTAAAACTGGTGCTTTGATTCGCCACAATAAATGGCGTAAAATATTTATCAATCTTTGGAAAGTACGAATGATGAATGTTTCTATAAACATACCCCGTCACACCCTCCATAGGTGCGAAATAAAACTTCATTGATTAACTCCTTCTAACTAAAAGATATAATAAAATATAATTACTAACTTTGATTCAATGTTCACTATCGGCTATTATACATGGTTTTATGAAAACACGCAATAAAAGCAGAGGCATCCTATCCTCTACTAGAAGACATTATGTTATTATTCCAAGACGCTCCATATCTTTTTTAAAGAACTCTACTGGATACCCATATTCCTCAAATCCGATTGGCGAACATATATCCCTATTGATAATCTTACAATGTATCTGTTGATATAAACAATCAGAGTCAATGGGATCTGCAATATAATACAAATAATCTATTGCTTTATTTAGCCCCGCTACTGGCTTTCTTCCATGTGTTTTTGTTATAACAGAATCACCCGCTAAATTAAAATAGGAATCAATTTGTTCTTTTGTATAGCCTTCACCAAGCATCCCTAATTCAATCGCCTCTTCTACTCGTGTAGATAATTCTTTCCAATCCGCTGCTTTCATTCCTACCAATAAAACTATAAATCGATTATTTGCATTCACTACAACCAACGTGTTTTTCCCTTGGTATTTAATTACATGTAATTCCCAACAGAAAAATAGGTCAATTGGTTCACCATAAAAGGGTACCTTCATTTTCAAATATTTCTGAAGTGGAATTGTTATTCCTAATTGCATCTTATTTCTCCAATCACTTCTTCTGCGATTTTACTACATATGCATTATAAATAGTTTACTAGTTGTTTACAACATAAAAAAGTGCCAATGATTTTTTTCATCAGCACTTTCTATGCTATCCTATAAAAACTTAGAATCTAAATTAAATTATTTCGTATACTCGATTTTCAGCCAATCTTTTGGATTCATATTAACGGCGTCTGCACCAGCATATTTCTTAATTGTTGATTCCACTTTATCTAAAGGAAGTACATTATATGTATAAGCTAGTTCTTCATCATAATTGTATTCAAATGTAAAAGGATCGGATGGAGGATTTGATTTGCTCATATTCTCGCTTCCTACTATTTTAGAAGACCATGCCCAATTACCAATGGTTGACTTATCATACCATCTAAAACCTGGTGTAAATAGATTTTCACCATCATTATCCCAACTACTTCCAATGTAAGTACCATTTTTGTTTGTTATCTTAGAATTTACAATTAAATTTCTATTGTACGCACTCTGAAATAATGTATCCCATGGTGCATTCATATTACTTGTATCCATACCCTGGATTTCCGCACCTACAATTGGTTCTGTAATTCCATTAAATACACAAGTATCCGCTGCGATAGATGCACCATTTCTTGCGTTTAGTGCACGTGACAACTTGTCCGTTCCATAAGTGGCAATTGCACTAACATTCTCTAAAATTTCCTCATGGGTAGAATTATCAAAATAACAATTATATAAATGTCCAACACCTTGTCGAATCATAGGAATTCGTTGTCCAATATTGCTATAACTGTTATAGGCAAGGGTTAATCGAATTCTTTGATTGCCGTCCTTATATTCAACACCATTCTTATCAACATAGTTTACGTAATCTTTATCGCCTGAACCATTTAAATGGCATTTGCTATGATATGCTGCATAAGCCATGATTTGTTCTTTTGTTGCACCTGCATTTCGCATATTCGAATACACGCTTGTTTCCCCAAGTTCATTTGCCATATATTTATCTTCCATAAAATTTATGGATTGATAGATGGAACTATCTTTATCTGGTTTTTCGGTCGCTTCTAAACCAAACTCACACCATGAAAGTGTAATGTTAAAGGCACCATTTTCAACATCTATCATTCCATCTGCTGCTATGGAAAACTTACAATGGTCAATCCATACATTGTTTGCACCATTCACTTTTATGAAAGACCAGCCAACTTCTTTATGCTTTCCAGTATCATCCCATTGCCACATTTCATCAAAATTTAAATTTCTTATTACAATATCGTTAACAGATCCTTGTAACTTAATCTCTGCATGCTTAATTGTTTTACCCTTTTTTGAGAAAATAGTTAAGCCATCAATATTTGCAATACTTAATTTAGACACACCAGATTCCGCTAACAAAGGATTCGTAAAACCATTCGTTGGGTTCGGATACTTTGTTACAAAACTATATGTTTTAGCTTCCTCTTTACTAAGATTTAATGCTAGCCAACCTAAATCTAAATCTTTTGCAACTTCAATAACTTTTACAGTGCCATTGCTAGCATCTAGAATTGCTTGTAAAAATTCCCTACCATTCATAACCTTACGGTAATAGGAAGTCCCGTGATATTCACTACGGTCCTTAACACCTAGCGAAGCAAAACCGGTAACTGACATAAAACTTTTGTCATAATTTTTAAACGTTTTACTTGTATTTGGTATGGAATCAAAATCAGCAGCCTTAATTGCCTTACTTCCCCCGATTAAAAATGTTGAGGTTAGAAATGATATCACCAGTAACCAAATAATACTCTTTTTAAATTTCATAATGTTCCCCTCCAAATCATATGTTTTTAAAGCAACTTTGTAAATATTGTGTTTTTTTAAACTACATCCAATGTATTTTTGTATCGAATGTATATTACTTAAAACTCCACCTCATTTGTTTTTAAATAATATAACAATTATAACACAGTATTTCCTTATTTTTATGGTATTTTTGCACTAATACCGCACACCTTTTTATGCTTCCAATTACCTACGTTTTTACATTTACTTTAAAACATATGAAATTTAAAAACATCCACATATAAAAAGTAGCCCACGCTACTTTCTATATATGGATGAAAATAAAGACTTATAGTATTCATCAAATACACTATGTTTTCTCCAAATATAATTAAATTCATGACTAATTTTAAACCCAGGAATTTGAATCGTTCGTAGTTTTCCTTCTTCTAGTTCCTTACGTACTGCAATTTCATACATAAAACTAATTCCACAGCCTTGTTCCACGAGTTGCTTAATTACATGAATGCTATTCACAGTCGATAATTTTTTAAAGTCAGATATGGAATATCCCTTTTCTGATAAGAATCTTTCTAAAATTTCTTTGGTTCCGGAACCATCTTCTCGTACAATTAGGCTCTGAGAAAATAAGTCTTCTAGCTGGATACCATCTTTTAACGGATAGTCTTTACCACAAACTAAAACATATTCTTCATTGGATACTACGATTGATTCGTACTGCCCCTTTTGAAAATATCCTTCAACAATTGCAAAATCTATAATTCCATCTTCTAACATTCTTAATAATTCCTTCGTATCACCTATAACAAACTCGATCTGTGTCTGTGGATTTGCCTTTAAAAATTCTATTATTTTTACTGGTAACATAAATTCACCGATTGTTAATGTTGCACCAAATTTTACGGTATGAATCTTCATAGAATTATCTCGAATTGTCTTTTTCAGATGCATACTATCATGATTAATTGAAATCATAGCATCTCTAACCCGTGTACCTGCTTCTGTCAACGTTAAAGTCCTGTTTCTATATGTAAAAAGCTTATCCCCGTAGTGATTTTCTAAATATTTAATGTGCTGTGAAACACCAGGCTGAGTCATACGTAATTCTTCTGCTGCCTTTGTATAACTCATATGTTTACATACACATAAAAACGTTTCTATTCTAAAATCTAGCATTCTTTTTAACCTCTTATATACTTTTTTAAAATTAATTATCTTCTCTAAATTAATATTTTTTTCTACTAGTATTCCTTTTAATTCCTTGGATGCGTTATGAAAACGGAAATAGAATTTTTATATTTTTTTAAGTTTATCATAATATTTTTTTATGGAATAATCAATATAAATAATTTTACTTTATTAATTTATTTTTATAAGATAATAAAAGTAAAAAGTTAAAACAAAAGAAGGAGTAACATCATGAATGTTTTAAAAAACAAAAGTAAAGGTATTTTATTATGTCTGATTGTATCAGTTCCAGTATGGTTTTTAGTAAAATCAATCAGCATCCTTGAAGTAATCGGTGCCCCTGTTATTGCAATGATCATAGGAATGATTTTATCCATCCTTATCAAGGATAAAAAAAATTATGCAGATGGAATCAGCTTCACTTCAAAAAAAATACTGCAATATGCAGTTATATTGCTTGGATTTGGGTTAAATCTTACAACCGTAGAAAAAGTAGGTTTCGTATCACTACCAATTATACTATCCACAATTACAACCTCACTCGTTGTAGCATATATCATGCATAAAGCATTAAAGATACCTACAAAAACGGCAACCTTAATTGGTGTTGGTTCTTCCATATGTGGTGGATCCGCAATTGCAGCAACTGCGCCAATCATTGACGCGGATGATGGAGAAATTGCACAATCAATATCCGTTATTTTCTTATTTAATATTATAGCGGCAATCATCTTTCCTACCCTAGGTTCTCTACTAGGATTATCCAATAATGGATTCGGATTGTTTGCTGGTACTGCCATCAATGATACATCGTCTGTGACCGCTGCCGCTGCTACCTGGGACACTTTGCATGGTACTGGTGGAGCTGTTTTAGAATATGCTACAATTGTTAAACTTACAAGAACCTTAGCTATTATTCCAATCACCTTAGTTTTATCCTTTCTACGGATTAGAAAAGAAAAGAAACAGCAGCATACGGATGTAGAGAAGGCAATCTCAATTAAAAAAATATTTCCAATGTTCATTTTATATTTTATAATAGCTTCTCTAGTCACAACAGTTATTACAAGTTTTTGTACTGGCGCAACTCTTAGTATTGCGATTAAAACATTTGATTTTCTAAAACAATTGAGTAAATTCTTTATTGTTATGGCCATGTGTGCAATTGGCTTGAACACAAACATTATCACTTTAGTTAAAAAAGGTGGCAAGCCAATCATTATGGGATTTTGTTGTTGGATTGCTATTACCCTCGTTAGCTTATTCATGCAAAATTTAATCGGACTTCTTTAATTACATACAAGTATAAAAGGCGAAAGAATGTTTTTACATTTTTTCGCCTTTTGTATTCTAGCAGAAGCAATCGTGTTCTACCTTAGACATTTTCCCAATAATGTATCTTTCTCAGTGCTCTATTTATTGATTGTTCTTCGCGAAATACTTTAGTTTTTCTATCATTAAATATTTATTCACTAATATTGAAACAACAATCCCAACGGTTGTTTCAACCACACGATAAATCGTATACTCTAATGGCTTTACGTCTTCGAGATTTATTAATATTGATAGAAAAACTACACAAGACATTGAAATCGCTTCTTTTTTATTTATAACATTACCAAAGTAGATTAATATAATTATTCCTAAGGTAATAAATACCGGATTATTCCCCAAAAATATTGCAAAAATGTACGCTAAAAAACCACCAAAAATTGTACCTAAAACTCTTCCTTTACTAACTAAAAAAGAATTTTCTATTGTATTTTGTGTACAGATTACAGCAGCGATACAAGCATATACCGAATATGGTTGCCCAATCAATTGGTATAGCATCAAGCATATAAAAACAGAAACTGCTGTTTTTATATTTCTTGCACCTATCCTTTTCATATAAGTTCCTTTCTAACCGATTATTCCATCGATTTATCTTTCTCAATTGCCTAACGGATACTGGTAATATTACATATGTTTGAACTTTAAAATGTTTCCCTATTAACGTATTTTATTTATATCAGTATTATATCGATTCCTTGATCTCTATTCAAGATGTAAGTATTTATCCCCACTCTAAGAAAACTAGCTATTTGACTTTTTTTAAGAGCTAATTTATAATTATTTTATATATGTAAATAAATGGAAGGAGGCATGTGCTACGGAATTTTTCTCTACTGTAAAACATATTTTTCATAATATGAGAGTAAAGAAACAATTATATTTCATCTATTTTTCTGCTATTTTTATACCGACTCTAATTATTGGAAGCTTTTTGCTAACAAATACGCTAAACCTTTTAATAAACCATTATAAGAACCAAGTTGAAGCAGATAATATACGCGTAAAATCAATTATGTTTGATGTCACTACCACCGTTAGCAATTTATCAGATGAATTATTTATTGATAAAAATTTACAAGCATTGCTTAAAACAAGATATGCAACTGTAAATGAAGCAGTCAATTATAGCAGTAATTTTACAAAAATAAATAACTTTATAAAAAAAAATGCCTTTATTTCATCGATTGAAATTTATACCAGTAATTCAACCCTATATAATAATGGTTACTATAAGGCGATAACCGATGAAATAAAAAATATGGAGTGGTACCAACAAGCGGTAACACATGCAGACATCCATTGGAAAAGTCTAGAGCGGCAAGACAGCTGGAATCACGCCACTCAAGAACTTTGTTTAATTCGAAGAATTCCTGTGATAACAACCACTGAATATGCCGTTTTGGTAATTCGAATTAGTAACAATTATTTAAAAAATAGAATTCAGAATAATCAACTTACGAATATAATTACAGTTGGTCAAGATCCTATATTTTACAGTACAGAACGAAATATTACAGGTACTATCGTTGACTTACCTATTGATTACGATAAAACACAATATGTTTATTCCGGTAATGTACGACTGCATCATAAGGATAGTATTGCTTATATTTCAACGTTACAGTCTTATACTTCAAAAGATAAAATATATATATCAACCCTAGATTTCCATGCATACAACGATGCCAAAAATATAATCTTAGTATGTGGGGCAATTGTTTTAATCTCCTGTCTATTACCTTTTATTGTGATTGTAATATTTACAAAACAATTCAGTTCTAGAATTGTTACACTTCGTAGAGAAATGCGTAAAGCAAGTGAGGGTAATTATCACATTATTGATACGTTCAAAGGAAAAGACGAATTATCTGAGGCCTTTTCTGACTTAAAACTTATGATACAAAGTATCATAGACATGAATGCATTGATGTATGAAGCCAAATTAAAAGAGCAAGTTTTTATAAACCAACAACAAGAAATGGAGTTTAAAATGCTTGCAAGTCAAATTAATCCTCACTTTTTATATAACACATTAGAAACCATTCGTATGAAAGCTTTAAAAGAAGGGAATAAAGAAGTTTCGAATTCTATAATGTTGTTAGGTAAATCGATGCATTATGTATTAGAGAATACCGGAAGCTCCAAAGCTACTCTTGATAAGGAATTAGAGTATATATCTACGTATTTGGCAATTCAAAAGCTTCGATTTAAGGACAGGGTTAACTACACATTAAATATACAAGAAAATCTAAACCTCAAAGATTTTTTTATTCTGCCGTTATTATTACAACCCATCGTGGAAAATGCAATTATACATGGTTTAGAGGGGATAGATGAGAATGGACAAATCGTAATTCATATAAAAACGATCCATAATGAATTTCTACATATTGATATATTGGACAATGGTTTGGGTATGGATGAAACAACTTTGTCCTCTCTGTTATGCAACACAAATACAAAAGATGGAAACAAAACTTCTAGTATTGGTATTTATAATATTAACCGACGAATTAAATTATTTTATGGCGATGCTTATGGTATGCACATAAAAAGCCATCCAAATGAAGGAACTTTAGTTTCCTTAACGCTTCCTATACATAATATAATGGAGGGATAACTGGTATATGAACGTATTTATAGCAGATGATGAGGAAATTATTCGTGAAGGTTTAAAATATATCATCGAATGGGACAAACTAGGTTTTACAATTTGCGGTGAATCTAGCAATGGTGAGGATACTTTGACTGGAATCTTACAGCTAAATCCAGATTTAGTGTTATTGGATATTCGTATGCCAAAATTACATGGAACAGAAATTGTAAGGCTTGCAAGAGAAAGAAATTTCAAAGGACATTTTATTATTTTAAGTGGTTTTTCTGATTTTCAATATGCTCAGATTGCAATTCGCTATGGTGTAGATTTTTATCTAACGAAACCAATCCACGATGAAGACCTACTAAATGCTGTTGTATCAGTGAAGCAAGCATTGGAAAAGGAGCGTAAAAGTTCCATTACAATGAAACACTATAAAGAGAAAGCAAAGTCTATTATACTACAGGATATTCTTCTAAATTCAAGTGACTATACTCATATTAACTTAGAGGAATTAAATCTTGCTGCCCCAATCTATCAGGTGGTAATTTATGAAAATTACAATCATGAATTATTCCATGTTTCGTATGACTTTACCGATTTTTTAAAAGTAACAAATCAAGGTTTTAGCTCGTTTGAACATATCAAAATCCAGCATAATAATATAATTTTACTAAAGGGCGAATTTGCATTAAAGCGTTTTCAGGATTTTCTTTTCCATTATGAGTCTATCCCTCAAAAAGGCTCTCTACTGGACTCTTTGTTTATAAGCTATGGAAGAATTGTTTACCATGTAAAAGACATTCATTTTTCGTATGAGGATGCCTCGTATTTAATAACGCGAAGGTTTTTCTGTAAGAAAAACCAGCATACCCTTGGATATGAGCAGCTTCCTATGTCATCAGCAATAAAACAAGATTTCACTCCAACAGATGTTAATTTTTATTGTGAAACTATCTGTAATTACATTCAAAGCTTCAATCGGAATATGATTGCTGATACCTTACAAGAATTAGAAAATAAAATATTTTCAAGCAATTGTAAATTAAATACTATCAAATTGTTTTTAACTGACTTCTATCTTCAGGTAAAACAAACCATCAACCATATATATAACGTAGTCGAAATTCCTTTTCCAACGAATTCGGCTGTGATTGAATTCATCGAAGGTAAATATTATCTTTACGAAATTATTTTATTTTTTTCAGAACAGTTCGAAATGATAATGAACGCTATTGGTAATTCAACAAGCGATAGCATCATCGGTGATATCGTATATTATATCATGCATAACTTTTCTGATAATATAAAACTTGATACAATCGCTCCGTTATTTGGTTACAATAGTTCTTACTTAGGTAAAATTTTCAATAAGAAAATGGGAGTAAACTTCAATTCATATATAGACCAGGTACGAATTAATCATTCCAAAGAGTTACTTCTAGAGAAAAACTTAAAAGTTTATGAAATAGCAACCCTTGTTGGCTATAACGATGTAGATTATTTTCATAAAAAGTTTAAAAAGTATGTTGGCAGCAGTCCTGCCGAATTTAGAAGAAATAACCCATCATCATAGTTTAATTTCCTTTATGTAAGTCATCGTTTAAATGAAGCTTTATTGTCTTTATCACTTAAAGACTTCCTAACAATAAATTTATTTAAAAATTTAATTGTTAGGAAGTCCTTATAATGTCTTATTTGGAGGCTGCAACTGCTTGCTCTCTTGTAGTATTTTGATCTTTTGCATTTTGCATATCAACAGCTAAAACTTTATCATACCCCAAACCAATCACCGTGTCTTGCATTTCTTTTATAAGGTTATTAAATTCATTTTCATTGGATGCAAATACTGCTTTCCATGAATTTTCGATAATAATTGATTTACATTGTCCTCTTAATGTAGTGATTTCAGAATCCTCTTCTGGAGCAATATAAGAAGCACCTGGTGCTACCATAAGTTGATCATTCTTCTGTAAGAATTCAATCGTAGTTTTTGCATCCATCTGAGTTTGCCAATCGGTATCAAGTGGAGTTGTATTTTTTTCTAAAACAGATTCCCATAAAGTATAGTTATATGGAAAATTAGTTTTTGGATTTATATCACTTGGTATAACCGCAGGGAAGTTAAGCGCTGAAACGCCATCTTTCCATAGACCGCCGCCCCATTCCTCAGGAACTAGAGTATCTCCACCTTCATAAAATGCTTTCCATCCAAATTCTGTTAATTCGGGTCTATTATTTTTCATTTCCCATGTTAATCCCTCTGGACCACTTGAGCTAGAGGTCTGAGCTGCTGACATCTGTATTCCCTCAGGAGAGTATAACCAATCAATAAAATCTGCCAATCTTTCAGGATCTTCTGCCTTGGTACCTATCGCAATTGTTTGTCTATCACCATTTGGTCTACATCCATAGGATAAATCTTTCATATCGGCAATAGAGGAAATCATAAAACCTTTTCCTTCTTCTTTATTCGTAGGTGTATTATAGGCTGCTTGCCCTAACCAAGGCCATGGAGAATATAAAATCTGTCCATCCTGATATTTTGCATACATCGTATCATAGTTCTGTGTTGTTGATTCAGGGTCAACAAGACCCATTTGATTTGCATTAAAATAGAGTTTTAACACTCTTATATACATAGAATTACTATCAATTATACTTTGGTAATCAGAACCATCTGCTTTTGCTAAAACAAATCCTAACTCATCATATCCATAGAAACAAGTCGGTTGTTTTGCTAAACACATCATATTTCCATCCCAGTCTTTGAACAATGATATACTATAGGTTGGTTTTCCAGAATCGCTTTTTGGTACTTTATCTTGCATTGCCTTTAATACTGGAAGTAAATCTTCTAACGTATTCATTTTAGGATAACCAGCCGCTTTATATGCATCCCAACGTAAATATGGACCAAATGTTGGATCAAGTCCTTCCGAAGGATTTGTTGCTGGTTGCTCCGAAACGCTAGAAGGAATACCCCAAATTCCATCTTCTTTTACTAAAGAATTTAACGAATCGATTGCATTTTTATATTTTGTAACAATCGCTTTATCTTTTAACATATCCGTTAAATCTAGTACCAGACCTGCTGTTACCATATTCTGAAGCTTGCCATCATCCGCTCCATATATGATCAAATCTCCAAGATCACCTGCTGTAGATCTCGTCTGAAATAAAGTATCGCCACCACCTGCTACATTGGGAGCAATGATATTGAGCTCCATATTGAATTTGTCTTTCACAATTTTTGCAAACCATCCAGACTGAATCCCTTGATAATTCGCCAAACCATCAAAGACGTCTACTGTTATAAACTTTGAGTATTTCCCCGTCCCCCCGGAAGTTTGTGTATCTTTCTTCCCACAGCCAGCGACTATGGTTGCCACTAATGCAACACAAACGAATACACTTAACAGTTTCTTTTTCATACCTAAGTCCTCCAATAATTTATATTAGCAAAATAAAACGAAATCATTTATTTTGTTTTGCCCAAACTAAAAAAGCAAACCATTACAGCTACATAATAATCTTGTAATTCATCGTTCGTCTTTGCGGATCCGATCATAATCTCATTATCCTTTTACAGATCCGATCATTATCCCCTTAACAAAGTATCTTTGGAACATTGGGTAGATAAATAAAATTGGTAACACTACGATAACGGTAACTGTCATACGCACGGATGTCGGTGTTTGTTTTGTTGCTAGCGCCATTACATTTGCAGCAGAGCCAACACTATTTTTTATCAAGGCAGCAAGTGAATTGGCTTGATTAATATAAGTGTATAATAGATATTGCAACGAATACAGCTTCTGGTCAGTAATATAGATTAATGTATCATAGAAAGAGTTCCACTGTCCTACTGCTGCAAATATTGCTATGGTAGCTAGAATAGGTGTACTTGTTGGAAGTATTATCTTGCGAAATACAGTAATAATGCTTGCTCCATCAATCTCTGCGGCTTCTTGAAGAGAGGATGGAATAGATTCTACATAGGTTTTCACTAAAATAATATTAAATGGTTGAACAATTGCAGGAATAATATATACCCAGAATGTATTGGTTAAGTGAAGGTTCATCATCGTTACATACATTGGAATAAGACCTGCATTAAAGTACATCGTAATTATTATAAAACGGTACCATATTCTTCTTCCCCACAGTTTTTGCTGTGTAAACATAAATCCTAAAAAAGCGGACGCAAGCACTGTACATGCCGTACCAACGACTGTTCTTGCAATGGATATCCATAAGGCGGTCCCAAGACCTCTAATTTTAAGAACATTAATATAATTTTGTATATGTAATTTTTTCGGTATAAAATTAATTGCTCCATTGGCGCTAAGATTATTGGCGCTTATGGTATTAATTATTAAATAATAAAATGGATAGATACATATTAGAGCAAAAATAGCAAAAAATGAATAGTTTAATATATTAAAGATAATATCTACTGTCGTATATGACTTTTTGGTTTTCTCTTTCTGTTTCATATCCTCTTCCTCTCTATATTTGCTTTTCAAGTTTCCGCCGAGCTTATTTTTTTACACTTTTATAGGTTAAAGAGATGTCATAAGTCGCTTTTTACTATCAAATGATAGACTCGCCTCGTGCACGCTTAGAAACTTGGTTCACTATAAATAACAAAGTAACACTAACAATACTTTTTAGCATTCCAATTGCAGTGGCCATGGAAGGGCTGCGTCCTGTCATACCAATGTTATAAACATATAAATCTAGTACCTGTATGTGCTCTTTATTGAAGGAATTTTGAAATACATAATATTGATCCAGTCCATTGTTAAGAAAATTCGCTATGGATAAAATTAATAAAACAAAAAAGGTAGGCATTAGGGCAGGTAGTGTTATGTATCTCATCAATTTGAAACGCCCTGCTCCATCAACCCTAGCCGCCTCATATAATTCTTGATCAACTCCTGCTATCGCTGCTAGATACATAATGGCTCCCCAACCAAGACTTTTCCAAGTGTACCATAAAAGCATACTCAGCCAAGTATGAGAGTCACTGTCTAAAAATTTTATTGGTGCGTCAATAATTCCCGTATTTTGTAAAATTGCATTCACCATTCCAGTGTTTGAAAATAAGCTAAATGCAACGGAATATACCATAACCCAACTTATAAAATTTGGTACGGTCGTAAAAGTCTGCACAAAATTTTTAAACCATTTACATTTTATTTCACTAATAAAAATTGCGAAAATAACAGGTAAAAATGAGGTAACTATTGTTAATCCGCTCATCGCAAATGTATTTAATATAACCTTTAGGATTTGTTTTACTTGCGTCGGATTCGCGAATAACATCTTAAACCATTTCAAACCAACAAATGCACATTGTGATAATTTTAATGGTGGCTTGAAATCATAGAAGGCATAAATCCAACCATGTAACGGAAAATATGAAAACGCAAAGGACAACAATAAAAAGGGTAATATGTATAAAAACATTTTTTTCCCTTGCCTACATCCTCTTTTTCGAGATATCCTGTTGTCATACGTCTGTTCTGACACTAGTCTCTGCATGTCGCAACCTCCTAGCTTTGGTACAATATTTGTAGATGTATCGTTATTGCTTTAATGCTATCATTTTTCTTTTTTGTTCGATACGGTAAAAATTGAATATAGTATATAGTATTAATTGCACTTTTATTTTACTGTAATTAAAATGTCTAGTTTATCAGGTATTTTACATCGGAAGTTTAATGTAGACAGCCAAACTACTATCCCTTATCCTATAAAAGAATATGTTTATAAGTACTTTATCTTAAATCAGTGTAAGGATTGACATGATATAAGCTTAAGGATAATAGGATTTACGTTTAAGAATTTATAGATATACGTTTAAGAATTTATAGATATACGCTTAAGAATTTATAAGATATACTTTTAAAAATAATAGGATATACTTACGATTAACGGGTACAAGTTAACGAATTATTCGGTATATCTTTAGAAATAACGAATTTAAGTTTATGTATTCGCGGGAAATATTTTAAAGTATAATAGATAAAAGTTTATAATTAACGAGTTATATCTTTAGGTATAACAGATATAAGTTTATGTATTAAGAGGATATCATCTGAAAAAATACTTGATTAAAAAAGGTATCCCTTCGGTAAGAACTGTTCAAGTATAATTATGATTTGCATAATCAGAAAAGTTGATTAAGTTGATTATTCATTGGGAGGACCTATATGAAATTTAATATTGAAAGCCCACTTTTTAACTTTATAACTACTCTTACAGAATTTATTTTACTAAACATAATATTCTTAATAACCTGCCTTCCATTATTTACAATCGGCACTTCTTTGACTTCTCTTTATTATGTAACAATGCAGGAAGCTCGATCAGAACACGGTTATATAGTTAAAAACTATTTAAAAGCTTGGAAAGAAAATTTTATCCAGTCAACTGTTATCTGGGTTTTATATAATATCGTTAGTTATGTTTTTTTTACTGCGTTAATTGTTTATAAAGGTCTTGGTACTATTGTGAGCAATGTGATTTTTATTTTAATAACGCTATCTACTTTTTTATTAGTTCTTAGTTTTCTTTATATTTTCCCGCTGTTAGCAAGATTTAATAACACCACAAGCAGGAGCATAAAAAACGCTATGCTACTAGCTTTACATAATATAAAAACAACAATATTACTTGTTGTAATTCATTGTACTTACATTTACTTATGTATAATACTTCCTTGGTCAAAAGTTTTTATGGTGCTCCTTGGTTTTGCATTTTTTGCATATTGTAATTCATTCTTATACACGCGTGTCTTTAAAAAATATGAACCGCAGGATGTAAATGATAATAAAAGCAATCAAAAATTCTCAGATGTTTAAGAATTCTATTTCGTATGAATTATAAGTATGTTACTAGTTATTTACAGTATAAAAGGAAAGCTCCTTATGCGTAAGTCTACATTCAAAAAGAAGCCTTTTTCACTACGAGTTTCAATATCCATAGTGAAACCTTAATAAAATATTTCCTCCTTATTTTTAACAATATTTATAAAGCACAAAATCATGACCACCGGCTTAGCCGGTGGTTTGTACTGCCCCTATAAGGGGCTCTTGCCTGCTTGCGCCCGGAAGGCGCCTGAAGGATTTGCCAACCGCACTTCTTTCTCAGGCGAGCCCTAAAGGG
>OJJJ01000430.1_pt1 | contig 21292 bp, 18 predicted proteins | sample 1596311 | NCBI WGS metagenome assembly OJJJ01 (sample SAMEA4350140, study PRJEB24818) | metagenome | biome: human; feature: gut; material: faeces | place: Denmark | collected 2013-09 | reverse complement strand
GCACTTACCCTGGCTTTTGCGGTGTCTTCTCAGGCCGCCGACAAACTTGTTGTAGCAACTGACACGGCGTTCGTTCCGTTTGAATTCAAACAGGGTGATAAATACGTTGGTTTCGACGTGGATCTCTGGGCCGCCATCGCGAAAGAACTGAAGCTGGATTACACCCTGAAGCCAATGGACTTCAGCGGCATCATCCCGGCGCTGCAAACTAAAAACGTTGACCTGGCGCTGGCCGGTATCACCATTACTGACGAACGTAAAAAAGCGATCGACTTCTCTGACGGCTACTACAAAAGCGGCCTGCTGGTGATGGTGAAAGCCGATAACAACGACGTGAAAAGCGTAAAAGATCTCGACGGTAAAGTGGTGGCAGTGAAGAGCGGCACCGGCTCCGTTGATTACGCGAAAGCCAACATCAAAACCAAAGACCTGCGCCAGTTCCCGAATATCGATAACGCCTACATGGAACTGGGCACCAACCGCGCTGATGCGGTTCTGCACGATACGCCAAACATCCTGTACTTCATCAAAACGGCAGGTAACGGCAAGTTCAAGGCAGTTGGTGAATCTCTGGAAGCACAGCAGTACGGTATTGCATTCCCGAAAGGCAGCGACGACCTGCGTAATAAAGTCAACGGCGCGCTGAAAACCCTGAAAGAGAACGGTACGTACAACGAAATCTATAAAAAATGGTTCGGTTCTGAGCCTAAATAATTCAGCCTGAATTCAGGTTTGTAACGCCCGGTAGCGCTTACGCTTGCCGGGCCTACATTTTTTGTTTTTCACCACGGTATACAGGAATACATCATGCAGTTTGACTGGAGCGCCATCTGGCCTGCCATTCCTCTCTTGCTTGAAGGCGCTAAAATGACCCTGTGGATTTCGGTCCTCGGTCTGGTTGGCGGGTTGATTATCGGCCTTGTTGCCGGTTTCGCCCGCACCTATGGCGGCTGGATTGCTAACCACATCGCGCTGGTTTTCATCGAAGTGATCCGCGGCACGCCAATTGTCGTGCAGGTCATGTTCATCTATTTCGCCCTGCCAATGGCCTTTACCGATCTGCGCATTGATCCGTTCAGCGCGGCCGTTGTGACCATCATGATCAACTCCGGTGCCTACATTGCGGAAATCACCCGTGGCGCGGTGTTGTCGATCCACAAAGGTTTCAGTGAAGCGGGTCTGGCATTAGGGCTTTCCCGTCGCGAAACCATCCGCCACGTTATTCTGCCGCTGGCACTGCGCCGCATGCTGCCACCGCTCGGTAACCAGTGGATCATCAGCATTAAAGATACGTCGCTGTTCATTGTGATCGGCGTAGCTGAGCTGACCCGTCAGGGTCAGGAAATTATTGCTGGCAACTTCCGTGCGCTGGAAATCTGGAGTGCGGTCGCCGTTGTCTACCTGATTATCACGCTGGTTCTGAGCTTTGTTCTGCGTCGTCTTGAAAGAAGGATGAAAATCCTGTGATTGAATTTAAAAACGTTTCCAAGCACTTTGGGCCAACCCAGGTGCTGCACAATATTGATCTGAACATCAAACAGGGTGAAGTGGTGGTGATTATCGGGCCATCCGGTTCCGGTAAATCGACGCTGTTACGCTGCATCAACAAGCTGGAAGAGATCACCAGCGGCGATCTGATTGTTGATGGCCTTAAGGTCAATGATCCGAAAGTGGACGAGCGCCTGATCCGCCAGGAAGCGGGCATGGTGTTCCAGCAGTTCTACCTCTTCCCACACCTGACGGCGCTGGAAAACGTGATGTTTGGCCCACTGCGTGTGCGCGGAGCCAGTAAAGCTGCCGCCGAAACGCTGGCAAAAGATCTGCTGGCGAAGGTCGGCCTCGCGGAGCGAGCGCACCACTACCCTTCTGAGCTGTCCGGTGGTCAACAACAGCGTGTGGCGATCGCCCGTGCGCTGGCGGTGAAGCCGAAAATGATGCTGTTTGATGAACCCACTTCCGCCCTCGACCCTGAGCTGCGTCACGAGGTGCTGAAAGTCATGCAGGATCTGGCCGAAGAAGGGATGACGATGGTTATCGTGACCCATGAAATCGGCTTTGCTGAGAAGGTGGCGTCCCGTCTGATCTTCATTGATAAAGGCCGTATTGCGGAAGACGGCAATCCACAAGCACTTATTGCGAACCCGCCAAGTCAGCGTTTGCAGGAGTTTCTGCAGCACGTGTCGTAAAACGACACCGTTCAACAAGCCGGGCATGCCCGGCTTTTTTATGCCAGATTGTTCCCAAAAATCCCTCTCCGCTCCTCGCACTCTATACTTATCATTTTGTTGAACATTTTCACCGGAGGACGCCGTGCCGTGGATATTGTTGCTGTTGCTGAGCTTGTTTAGTGCGCCATCGCTTGCCGTCACGATCCCAGGTGTTACCACCGGAACCGCCACCACGCAGGAAAGCACGCCGCCACCGGAACCTGACGTTGAACAGAAAAAAGCGGCCTACAGCGCCCTGGCTGATGTGCTTGAAAACGACACCTCGCGGCAGGAGTTAATCGATCAGCTACGTAAAGTGGCTGCCACTCCGCCACAGGAGCAGGTCCCGACCATTACGCCGCCGGAGGTTAAAGAGCAAAAAACGGTGCTGGAGAATGTTACCGACGTCAGCCGTCACTATGGTGAAGCTCTCTCCTCGCGTTTTGCCCAGCTCTACCGCAACCTGATTGGCTCCCCGCACAAGCCTTTTAATCCGCACACCTTCTCTGCGGCCGCTACCCAGTTTTTAATACTGGCTGGCGCGGTATTCATCTTTTACTGGCTGGTACGCCTGTGCGCCTGGCCGTTATACCGAAAAATGGGCCACTGGGGGCGTAAAAAGAACCAGCAAAAAAGCAGCTGGTTACACCTGCCCGCCATGATCGCCGGAGCCTTTATCATTGATTTGCTGCTGCTGACGCTAACGCTTTTTATCGGTCAGGTACTGGCCGACCATCTGAATACGGGCAACAAAACTATCGCCTTCCAGCAGGCGTTGTTCCTGAATGCTTTCGCGCTGATTGAATTTTTCAAGGCGTTGCTGCGTCTGATTTTTTGCCCGCATGTGCCGGACCTGCGCCCCTTTTCGATACGGGATGAGAGCGCCAGATACTGGGCTGTTCGTTTAAGCGTACTCAGCGGATTGATAGGTTACGGCCTGCTGGTGGCCGTGCCGATAATCTCCAACCAGGTCAACGTGCAGTTTGGCGCGCTGGCGAATGTGCTGATCATGCTCTGCATCACCGTCTGGGCGCTCTACCTGATCTTACACAATAAAAAAGCGATCACCGAGAGTCTGCTGCATCTGGCCGATCGAACGCTCTCTTTCTTCAGCCTGTTTATTCGCGCCTTCGCTCTGGTGTGGCACTGGCTGGCAAGCGCGTACTTTATTGTCCTGTGCTTCTTCTCGCTGTTTGATCCCGGCAACAGCCTGAAGTTTATGATGGGCGCAACGTTCAAAAGCCTGGCGATTATCGGCATTGCAGCCTTTGTTTCGGGCCTGCTGTCTCGCTGGATTTCAAAAACCATTACCCTGTCGCCACAGGTCCAGCGTAGCTATCCGGAACTGCAAAAACGGGTTAATGGCTGGATGTCGGTATCGCTTAAAGTGGCGCGCATTCTGACCGTCTGCGTGGCCATTATGCTGCTCCTCAACGCCTGGGGCCTGTTTGATTTCTGGAACTGGCTGCACAACGGCGCAGGGGAAAAAACCGTTGATATTCTGATTCGTATCGCGCTGATTTTGTTCTTTTCCGCCGTCGGCTGGACGCTTCTTGCCAGCCTTATTGAGAACCGGCTGGTCTCGGATATCCACGGCAGGCCGCTACCCAGCGCGCGCGCCAGAACGCTGTTAACCCTGTTCCGTAACGCGCTGGCGGTAATCATCAGCACCATTACCATCATGATTGTGCTCTCGGAAATCGGCGTGAATATCGCCCCGCTGCTGGCCGGTGCAGGTGCTCTGGGGCTGGCGATCTCCTTCGGTTCGCAAACGCTGGTGAAAGATATCATCACCGGCATCTTCATCCAGTTTGAGAACGGCATGAATACGGGCGATCTGGTGACCATTGGGCCGTTGACCGGTACGGTGGAGCGGATGTCCATTCGCTCCGTTGGCGTGCGTCAGGATACCGGTGCGTACCACATTATTCCGTGGTCTTCGATCACGACCTTCGCCAACTTTGTGCGCGGGATTGGCTCCGTTGTGGCGAACTACGATGTGGATCGTCACGAGGATGCGGATAAAGCGAAGCAGGCGCTACGGGATGCGGTCAGCGAACTGATGGAGATGGAGGATATTCGCGGGCTGGTGATTGGCGAACCGTCGTTTGCCGGCATCGTCGGGCTGACCAACACGGCGTTTACCCTGCGCGTGTCGTTCACCACTCAGCCGCTGAAGCAGTGGACGGTGCGTTTTGCCCTCGACAGCATGGTGAAAAAGCACTTTGATCTGGCGGATGTGCGAATGCCGGTGCAGACGTATCAGGTATTGCCATCGCCTGTGGCACCACCGCCGCCACAGGAGCCGACGTTGTAGCGTGGTTGCCCGGTGGCGTAACGCGACCGGGCCGAGCGGTTACTTACTGCGTTTGTTATCGTCCATAAATGTCCAGGCGATAAAACGACTCTGTTTCTGGCCTTGGGCCATCTCTTTTTTCACCACTTTTACCGCACCGACGTCGGTCAATGCACGATACAGCGGCGGCAGGTTATCGCCACGCGATACCAGCGTGGTAAACCACTTCACCTGACGGCCAAATGATTGACTTTCGGCAATCATCCGCAGGATAAACGCCACTTCTCCCCCCTCGCACCACAGCTCCTGCTGCTGGCCGCCGAAGTTCAGCGCGGCGTCTTCAGCCTGCCCGAGGTTGCGACGCTTACGCTCGCTGCCCGCACGGGCGGCGGCGGCTGAGTCATGGAACGGCGGATTACACAAGGTGGCATCGTACTGCTCGTTCTTATGAATGATGCCGTTGAAGATTGAGGCAGCATCTTTTTGGCGACGCAGGCGGATCGCGCGGCTTAAACCTGCATTTGCGCTGATAATCGCCTGTGCGCTGGAGAAGGCTTCAGCGCTCGTTTCACTGCCGGTAAAACGCCAGTGATATTCGTGAGCACCAATCAGCGGGTAGATGAGATTTGCCCCCGTACCGATATCCAGAACGGACGCCTGTTCTGGTATCACACCATGATTATCGTCTGCCAGCAGGTCGGCGAGATGATGAACGTAATCGGCCCGGCCAGGAACTGGCGGACAGAGAAAGCCTTCGGGAATGTCCCAGTGCGTCACACCATAAAAATGAGCCAGCAGCGCTTTATTCAGGGTTTTGACTGCCTGCGGGTCGGCAAAGTTAACCGAAGGTTCGCCAGCAGGCGTCTGCACGATAAAGTCCTGCAACTCAGGGCAGCTCAGGCACAGCGCTTTCATATCATAGCGGCTGCGATGGCGGTTACGCGGGTGCAATCCCGGCTTTTGGGAAGTCATGGCATTCTCCTTTAAACAGCGGCGTAAGATACCCTTTGCTGACCCAACGGTAAATATCTCTCTGCGAAAGGGGAAAAAGCGACCAAAATCAGCCGCCTGTATGTCTATGATCTGTCAATGATTTGTCAATTAATATCGTTCAAAAAATAAGCAGATCATAATCAAATTTTTGCGCTAAATCACACTCGCCAGGCTTCTAAACTTAAGAGGAATCACCTGTTGTTTCCCTGAGGATGTGATTATGAAAAAGTACCTGACCCTTGCTGTAATCGCTGGTGCGCTGACGACAGCGTCATTCTCTGCCTGGTCAGTTCAGCCTCTGACCGACGGCACAGATACCAGCCAGCTTCGACCTGCTGGTACGGTTTCAGTAAGCCGTGCGAGCAACCTTGACGATCTGCAGGATAAACTGGCTGAAAAAGCCCGCCAGGAAGGTGCCAAAGGTTTTGTGGTGAACTCCGCCGGTGGAGATAACCATATGTATGGTACAGCCACCATCTATAAATAATGTCTTAACCTGTCCCCTGACTGCATCTGCCCGACAGATGCAGTTTCTTTTTGTCCCGTCTTGACTGTACGATTTTTAACCCCATATTCATGTTATGCGTTCTGGATACCACTCAGGAGGGTGATATGGCTTCCGGCTGGGCAAATGACGATGCCGTTAACGAACAGATCAACAGTACAATTGAAGATGCGGTTGCCCGCGCTCGCGGTGAAATTCCGCGCGGGGAGAGCTTATTTGAATGTGAAGAGTGCGGTGAGCCAATCCCTGAAGCGCGCCGTAAAGCCATTCCCGGCGTGCGGTTATGTATCACCTGCCAGCAGGAGAAAGATTCAAATAATGCTTCTCACTCAGGATATAATCGCAGAGGATCGAAAGACAGCCAGTTACGTTGACTTTCCTTTACCAAAGTTAACCGCGCAAGCGGTTACCTTTACGCTCACGATTTTAAGTGAAACGTGTAGCAGAATGTGCCTTTCATACTCACTCTGTAAAGCGCAGCGACAAGAAGTGTAAATCGCCTCTCTGAATTTATTAATATTCAATAAGTTATTTGTCGTTCAGTTTTTTTGAGCAATGACGTCAATTCTCTTCGATTTTATCTCTCAGAAAAAAACGTGATACTTATCACATCGACGGAACATCGTCCCCTTAACAGAATAACCTGCGAGAGATTAATCATGAAAACCATCAAATATGCTGTTGCTGCTGTTGCCCTGTCCGCTCTGTCTTTTGGCGCATTCGCTGCAGAACCTGTCTCTTCTGCTCAGGCGCAGAGCCTCAACAAAATCGGTGTTGTCAGTGCTGAAGGCGCGACCACGCTGGACGGTCTGGAAGCCAAACTGGCTGAGAAAGCCGCAGCTGCCGGTGCAAGCGGTTATACCATCACTTCCGCGAACACCAATAACAAACTGAGCGGCACTGCGGTTATCTACAAATAATCGACCACATTATGCTCCACCCTCGCCATACCCTCTGGTGAGATGCTCCAACCCTCATTGACCCTGTTGTTGTTACCCTTGTTTGCCCGTCCGCCACTGGACGGGCTTTTTTTTTGCTAAAACGCCTGCGCAATACGTTCCAGCCCGGCTTCTACCGTCTCTGCCTCACCCGTTGCCAGCAGGCAGCAGGCCATCTGCAGCCTGATAGCGTGTGGAACAGGGACATTTCCGGCAAGGCACTGCGCAATCCAGTGGGCGGTGGTCTGCGGATCTTTTGCCTGCGGCAGGATCACATCGCTATTTTCTTCGCCACGCTCAAGCACAGCACGCGTGCCTGCGGAATCAATCAGCGTCAGTTGCGGACAACGCTGCGGATTGGCATACACCTCACCTTCCGTCCCGTGCATCAGCAATGCCCGGCCACCGATCTCTTCAAAGAACTTACCGACCCGCGTCACGTACTCCGGGTGCGACACGCTGGAAAGGCGCAGCGCAGCATCCTCAGCAAACGGGGTAGCCAGTTTCGCCAGGGTGTGTGCGCTGTTGCGCACGCCCATCCGCCAGCGCATGTCCAGTTGCTTTTCCAGCGGCGGACAAAGCGCGCTAATCGGAATGTATACCGGCTGGTGGCCATCCAGCTTCGCCTGCGCTTGCCCGGCGTGCAGAGTCGGTTCAATCCCCAGTAGCGCAAAAATGGTTTCTGTCAGAACTCGGGTCGGATCTTCACTAACACCATGCACAACGACCGGAAAACCCAGTTTATTCAGCAAAATAGCCAGCAGCGGCGTCAGGTTCGCCTGTTTGCGTGCGCCGTTATAGCTTGGGATCACAATCGGCATCGGTTTCGCCACGGGAGGCGTCAGGCGGAGGGTCTGCGCTTGCATTGCGTCGTAAAAGCCCCGCATCTCAGCCTCACCTTCACCTTTGATACGAAGTGCGATCAGAATACCGCCCATTTCAAGCTCAGGCACATCACCATTCAACATATGTGTGTAGAGCGCACGGGCGGTTTCCAGATCCAGGTCACGTGCATGATTTTTCCCACGCCCTACCTCTTTGATAATTTTGCGATAATCCACGACATCTCTCCTTACGGCATCATCTTGTTAACAATATAGCCCTGAAGAAGACCTCCACGGTAGTTTTTTATCATCGTTATCAAATCGCTGATTTAAATGAAATTAATTAAAAACAAGCATTATTTAAATTAATTGTGATTTATGCAGAAGATTCTTACACATCCTTTTTTTGGTTAAATACTCAGCGAAACATCATTGAGGATTAACGCTGAAACTGTCCAGGCAACATTTTTAGCGAAAAACATATCAGGATTTATTATGAACAAGGTTGCTTTAGGTTTATTCATCGCTGCAATGGTGGGATGTTCAGCATCCGCATTTGCAGCAACAAACGGTGAAGGTCAGATTAACTTCACGGGCGAAATTATTGATTCTGCTTGTCAGGTCGTTAATGGATTAAGTAATCCATTAAATGTGCAGTTGGGTAAAGTCTCAAAAACGGTATTCACCGGTGCAGGCTCCACCAGCACATTGACGAAGTTTGATATCCAGTTAAAAAATTGCCCGGAATCGGTCACCTCCGCTGCTATTAATTTTGGCGGTACGCCGGATACAAATAACAACTCTACGCTGGCAGTCACGCCAGAGGAAGATGCCGCAACAGGCGTCGCTATTCAGCTGGTTGATGCCTCAGAGCAGCCGGTCAGCCTGTATACGCCGTCTCAGCAGTATCCGTTAGCATCCGGAACCACCGTGAATGATCTGGAATTTGGTGCACGTTATATTCAAACCGAAGCGGCTATTACAGCGGGTCCGGCTAACTCTGTATCCACTTTCACCGTCATCTACAATTGATATTGTCAATCAAGAGATATGAGTTCTTTCCCCGGAACTGATATCTCTTCTTCTTATTGAGAAAGATTTATGCGTCACGGTTATTTACTGGCTTCTCTTTTACTGGCAGCAGCAACGGCACATGCCGGTGTCATTATTAATGGCACACGTCTGGTTTACCATGGAGATAAAAAGGAATCGTCTCTCGGTCTTTCAAACCCGGATTCAATGGATTATCTGGTCCAGTCCTGGGTCGACTCTGGCGGTAAAAAACTGAATAAAGCCCCCTTTCTTATTACTCCGCCGCTTTTCCGTCTTGATGCGAAAGAAGATAACGTTCTGCGTGTCGTGCGTACTGGGGGAAATTTGCCGGAAGATCGTGAGTCTCTGTACTGGCTGAATATTAAAGCGATCCCGTCATCAAAACGTGTGGAGGGGATGAACACTCTGCAAATCGCCATTAATACGCGTATTAAATTGTTGTATCGCCCTGCAGCGGTAAAGGGTCAACCTGAAGACGTCGCGGACAAACTTGAATGGCATCGCGAAGGTCACGATCTGGTTGTTAATAACCCAACACCTTTTTATATGAATTTCCAGACGGTCACACTGAACGGCCATAAAGTTGCTAAAGCAAACTGGGCAGTACCCAAAAGCGAAACCCATTTTGCCTTGCCTGATAATACCGGGGGCACAAACGTGTCATGGTCAATTATTACCGATTACGGCAGCATCAGTCATACCTGGTCTTCAACCGTTAATTAAGTCATTCATGTACAGACACGCTAAATAATCATGTACAGCACTAAAAAGCCCTTTACCTGCCGCTTATCCCCTTTGCTGACCCTGTTGTGTGGTCTGGCAATGGCGATCTTTGCACAGCAGGTCTGGGCTGATGATTATTTTAACCCGGCGTTACTGGATATTGATAATCCCCAGCAGGGAAAAACGGATCTGTCTCTCTATGAAAAAGGGCCAGGCCAGGCACCGGGTAAATATGAGGTGTCCATCTTTATTAATAATAATAAAATTGACACCCGTAATGTCACCTTCAAATTACAAAAAGATGCTAAAGGGAATAGTTCTCTTCAGCCATGTTTCAGCGCGGATGATTTAAAAAGCCTCGGCATTAAAACCAAAAAATACCCGCAACTGCTGGCTCAGGGACAGTGCGCTGACCTGAGTGCGATACCTGCGGCCTCTGCTTCGTTTCATGTCCGAAATCAGCAGTTGCTGCTCAGCATTCCGCAAACTGCGCTGGGCCAGGTGCCGCGCGGCTATATCGACCCGAAAGAGTTCGATGAAGGGATCACCGCAGGCATACTCAACTACAGCGCGACCGCCAGCCAAAGCCGTGCCCGGCAGCAGGGTGAACAGGACAACAGCAGCCAGTATGTCAACCTGCGCCCCGGATTGAACGTTGGAGCCTGGCGCGTTCGCAACTATTCAACATGGAATCGCAGCACCACGGGTAAAGAGGAACAGCAGAAGTTCTCTTCTGTTTATACCTATGCACAACGTGACATCGTGGCGATGAAAAGTGATGTTACAGTCGGGCAAAGTTCCTCACCTTCAGATGTGTTCGACAGCGTGCCCTATACCGGTGTGCAGCTCAAATCAGACAGCGACATGCTGCCGGATAGCGAAAGAGGCTATGCACCGATTATTCGCGGCACCGCACACAGTAACGCGCTGGTGATGGTACGCCAGAACGGCTATGTCATTTACCAGAACACCGTCGCACCGGGCGCGTTTGAAATTAACGATCTCTACCCGACAGGCAGCAGCGGCGATTTGCAGGTCACCGTCAAAGAGACGGACGGCAGCGAAAGCCATTTCGTGGTGCCTTACGCCTCTGTTCCCGTGCTGCAACGTGAAAAAAACCTCCGCTACAGCGTGACTGCAGGACGCTATCGCTCTTATGACAAAGATGTCGAGAAAACACCCTTTGCTCAGGGGAGTGCTATCTACGGTCTGCCTTATGGTTTTACCGCCTATGGCGGCGTACAGCAGAGCAGCCATTATCAGTCGCAGGCTTTTGGTGCCGGGAAAAACATGGGCGATCTCGGCGCGTTCTCCGTCGACGTGACGCGCGCAAAAGCGCTGCTGAAAAAGCAGCAGTCCAGCAAGGGGCAGTCCTGGCGCGTGCGCTACAGCAAAGATTTTGCCGGTACGGGGACGAATTTCTCGCTGGCGGGTTATCGCTACAACAGCAAAGGGTTTTACACCCTGGAAGACACCATGGAGTCGTATACCCGCTCGGACGACTGGTCTGCCCCACAGCAGCGCCGTGCCCGCACTGAAGCTACCGTCGATCAAACGCTGCCCGAGGGCTGGGGCTCGTTCACCCTGAGCCTGGTAAAAGAGACCTACTGGAACCAGAGCCAGGACATGACCTCAATGGGCATCAGTTATAACAACAGCTGGCACGGCGTGAGTTACAGCCTGAGCTACAGCATGAATAAAAATACCCAGGACAGCGATGAGGATGGTGAATCTGTTACCAATGACAACCAGTTCTCGTTAAACATTTCGGTTCCGCTTGATCACTGGATGCATAACACCTGGGCCACTTACAACCTGAACAACACCAAAGACGGGACGACGCAGAATTTCGGTCTTAACGGTACCGCGCTGCCGGAAGACAACCTGAACTGGAATATTCAGGAGGGGCTCAGCACCACTGGCAGCGGCAGTTCAACCAGTATGACTGCCGATTACAAAGGCACCTACGGTGAAGCGAGCGGCGGCGTCAGCCAGGACAAATATCAGCAGACGGTGAACGTCGGGCTGCAGGGCGGCATGATCGCCCACGCTAACGGCATCACGCTGAGCCAGCCGCTGGGTGAAACTATCGCCCTGGTAAAAGCGCCCGGAACGCACGGCACTCATATTGCTAACCAGACCGGTGTCGAAACCGATTTCCGCGGCTATACCGTGGTGCCGTTCATCACCGCTTATCGCCATAACACCGTTGCGCTGGATACCGAAACGCTGCCGGACGATGCCGACGTCACTCACGCTGCGCAAATTGTCACGCCAACGCGCGGTGCCGTGGTGCGCGCCAGCTTTAATACCCGCGTGGGTAACCGTGTACTGATGACGCTTACGCATAACGGTAAACCGCTGCCCTTCGGCGCAACGGTCACCACAGACGATAAGGACAATGAGTTTATCGTCGGTAACGATGGGCAGACCTATCTCTCTGGTTTGCCGCAGCAAGGACACCTTGCCGTCTCCTGGGGGCAGGATTCCAGCGAACATTGCGTCGCTGACTACGCGCTAACGGATGAGAAAGATAAATCCAGCATCATTAACGCTGCCGCGCAGTGTCATTGATTCAATGTTCAGGCTAAACATTATGCAAATGATTAAACAGTGCTTTTTCTTACTGGTTCTGGGAACCGCAGCGTTATTTATGCCCCATGCAAAGGCCACCTGCACCTCGCCGGACATGCCAAAAATGATTAACGTGGCCTCTATTTCAATCCCGACGACGCTTGCCGTGGGCGAAACCATTCCGGGTACGGAGCAGACGGTACACGTTGCCGGTAATTGCAACCAAAGTGTCGATAGCGGGCAGGAAATCGTCTCCTGTTATTACGGTACGGGAGCAGAGATCCCCGGACTGCGAGGCGTGTATGACTCCGGCGTACCTGGCGTGGGCATCGCTCTGATGAATGACAAAGGCCAGCGAATCAGCGGCGCAGGCGGCGTACAGTGCGATTCGCGGGGGACACCCGTTGGCTATGTCTCTACCGACGGGCAACAATCGTTTAGCTTCGAAGTCACGCTGGAACTGGTGAAAACGAGCAATACGGTGTCAGCAGGCACGCTGGTGCAGGGGCAGACGGAATTCGGCATCGGCGTTTTTGGCCATGAAGGGATCGGCAACCCTAACCATATCTCCTATTCCGGCAACGTTACTCTCCACGAAGTGACGTGCAACGTGTCACCGAAAAATCTCACCATCAATCTGGGTGATTTCCCGGTCAGTGATTTTATCGGTGCAGGCGTGCTCTCCTCACCGGCACAGAAATTCTACGTCAGCGTTAATTGCGACACCACGGTGCAGCCTGAAATCAAAATAAACAGTGCCAATGGGTATGAATCCGGCTATGAGGGCGTCATCAAACTCACTCAGCAAACCGGCATGGCGACGGGGGTCGGCGTCAGAATGCTCTTTGACGACAATATCGCCACCTTTGACACCTATATCCCGACAAAACAGCCAGCGAATGCCAATGAAACGTTAGCGATCCCGTTCGAGGTGCGCTATGAGCAGGTCAGCGACACGGTGACTCCTGGCCCTGCAAACAGTATTGCGACCCTCACCCTTGCCTATAAGTGATCATTATGAAAAAGACAGCATTGCTCCTGGCCCTGGGTCTGATAGCCCAGGCGCACGCAGAGGATATCCAGATACAGATGACAGGCAATATCTACGCCAATACCTGTGTCATCGACAGCGCCAGCCGCAATCTGACGGTAGATTTAGGTCAGGCGGTGGCGGGTAATTTTAAAGACGTGGGGGACACTGGCGAGTGGAAAGATTTTTCCCTGTCGGTGACACATTGCCCGGCAACGCTCGCGCTGGCTACCGCCTTTTTTTACGGACAGGCAGACAGCATACACCCGACAAAATTTGCCAACACCGGCAGCGCGAAAGGGCTGGCGCTGGAGCTGGCAGACCGTCAGGACAAAATACTCATCGCCCCGCAGGCGGCGTTTAACGTCCCGATCAACTCAGCCGATCACACCGCAACGTTTCCTCTGGCTGCACGTTACTACGCCACCTCTATGCCCGTCAGCGCCGGAACCTTCAACAGCGTGATTCAGGTGACCTTTACATACCAGTAGGACCGCGCCCCTTAGCACGGATGCTTTTCTTACGCCCGGCGGTCAGTTTTGCCGGGCGTTTTTTTACCTCTGGCACCTCCGGCTGTTCGATCGGGAAGACCGGCAGCGCGTTCAACAACCGTTGGCCGTAGTTTTTAGTGAGCAGACGTTTATCGTAGATCACCACCTCGCCCCAGCAGCCGTGGCTACGGATCAGACGCCCCACCTGCTGGATCAGGTTAAACGACGCCGCAGGCAGGCTTTGCACCTCAAACGGATAGCGATTCAGGCTTTTCAGCCATTCGCCTTCGGTGATCACTACCGGGCTGTCGATTGGCGGAAAGGCAATTTTGTGGATGTGTACCTGCGTCAGGTAGTCTCCTTTCAGATCCAGCCCTTCGGCGAAGGACTGCAACCCGACCAGCACGCTGCGCTCGCCGTTATCAATACGTTTACGATGGGTTTCCACCAGCCGGTAGCGTGGCTGATCGCCCTGCACCAGCAGGAGTAAACGCAGGTCGGTGACGTATTCCAGGAAACGCTGCATCGCGCGCCCGCTGGCAAACAGCACCAGCATGCCGGGGTATTTTTTGCTCTCAACCTGCTCGCGGAAGTAGGCTGCCATTTCCGCAATGTGCTGCTCTTCGTTATCGATAAGCGGCTCATAGTTCATGCGCGGGATCACCAGCTTGCCCTGTTCGCAGTGGTTAAACGGCGAGTCCAGTGCTACAAAGCGGTCGCCCGCTTTCTCTTTCAGGCCGCTCATCTCCTGCAAGCGTGAGAAACTGTTCAGGGATCGCAACGTCGCAGAAGTGATGACCACATGGGGTACGCTGCGCCAGATAAGTTTTTCCAGCTGATCGGCGACACGAATACCCACGCAGTGGAAAAACAGATGCACCTGCCCCTCTTTCACTTCACGCGTTGCCCATTTGGTCACTGGCGCGCCGGATGCCTGGGCTAAAGAGGCCAGCCGCCACAGTTTGCTCTGCGCCTCAAACATGCCGAGCGCGCGGTTCATCTGGAGCAGTATGCGGTGCAGGCGGACCACGTCATGCGTGCCGGTTTTCTCACTCAGATCGTTTAAAAACAGCTCCGCCAGCCCGCGCAGCTTTTCGAGGTGCTTCGCCAGCTGCTGGCAGATCTCCATCACCTCTTCCGGCAGTTCCCCCATCGCAAAGCGGTGTTCCGCCTCCTGGGTCGCCGGAAGATAGAGATTCAGGATGTTGTTGAGTGATGAAATGAGGCTGTAAACCTCTTCGCAGTGCTCGCTCAACCGCTCAGGCACCGCCAGCGGCGGCGTGGTTTTCGGGCGAAACTGCTCCATGCAGGTTGCCACCAGCTTGCAGAAAAGATCGAGCTGCAGACGAAACCACGGCGCGGTGATTTCAGCGCTCATCTCCAGCGCGTCGCGCGCCACGTCCGGCAGATGGTGGCCTTCATCAAGCACCAGCAGCAGGTTTTTCGGCTCCGGCAGTACCGATTCGCTCTCCAGCGCGGCCATCACCAGCGCATGGTTAGCCACGACCACTTCCGCTTCCTGAATTTCGCGCCGGGCGACAAAAAACGGGCATTCACGGTAGTAGTGGCAGTTGCGGTTCAGACAGCTGGCTTTATCGGTGCTGAGCCTGCGCCACAAATCGTCACCAATTGCCTGGCTGGTGTGATCGCGCAGACCGTCCCATTTGTAGCCGTCGAGATCGGCTTTCAGCTTCGCGCATTGTTCCTGCTCGACCTTGTTGTTCGGCGTGAGTTCATCGTCGAGAAATGCCAGCAGATCCTGTTGATTAGGCTCACTGCTGGCAAGCGCGGCCAGATTGCGCGGGCAAACGTAGCGCCCACGCCCAAAGGCCGCCGTAAACCGCAGGTCGGGGATGATTTTGCGCAGCAGCGGTAAATCTTTGCTGAAGATCTGATCCTGCAGCGCCACGTTGGCGGTGCTGACCACCAGCGTTTTATCCTCTTCCCGCGCAATAGCAATACCGGGAATCAGATACGACAGGGTTTTCCCGACGCCGGTCGGGGCTTCAATCGCCAGATGTCGCCCGTCATCCCCGGCGAGCGTTTTTGCCACGTCAGCAATCATCTGCCGCTGCGGTGCTCGGGGGATAAAATCGGGGATCTGCTGTTGTAGCGCCTTATACCATGCGCCAATTTGCGCTTTGAGCGCAGCGGTTAAAGCCATTGGAAAACCTGAAATACTGTATAAACAGCCACTATTGTGGCACTTTCTCTTCGCTGCCGCAAAAAGAAAAGCCCGGCTTTACGACCGGGCTTCCAGATTACTGCGGTTTAGCAGGCTTACGCGGGCGGCGTCGGCGCTGCCCTTCCCCTGCCGGTTTTGCCTCACCGCTGCGCCACGGGTTTTCTCCACCAGATTTAGCCTCACTGCTGCGGCGCGGAGGTTTTCCCGGTTTTTTCGGTGCGCCGCCTTCTGAACGACGCGGCTGCTGACCTCGACCGCCGCCGCCGCGCTGCTGGCGACCGTTTTGAATGGGCTCAGCCTGAATGGACGGGTCCACCTCATAGCCCGGCGTTTCGATACGCGGGATCTCTTTTTTCAGCAGACGCTCGATATCACGCAGCAGTTTGTGTTCATCCACACAAACCAGTGAAAGCGCTTCACCGGTTGCCGCCGCACGACCGGTACGGCCAATACGGTGAACGTAGTCTTCCGGCACGTTCGGCAGCTCGTAGTTCACCACATGCGGTAGCTCTTCAATATCCAGCCCACGCGCCGCGATGTCGGTTGCTACCAGCACGCGGATATCGCCAGATTTAAAGTCCGCCAGCGCACGGGTACGTGCCCCCTGGCTCTTGTTGCCGTGGATGGCGGCACTGCGAATGCCGTCTTTATTCAACTGCTCCGCCAGGTGGTTAGCGCCGTGCTTGGTACGGGTAAAGACCAGCACCTGCTGCCAGTTGCCCTGACCGATCATCTGGGAGAGTAACTCCCGCTTACGTTTTTTGTCGACGAAATGCACGTGCTGCGTCACCTGCTCGGAGGCGGTGTTACGGCGCGCCACTTCCACTTCCAGCGGGTTATGCAGCAGCTTTTCCGCCAGCGCCTTGATCTCATCGGAGAAGGTCGCAGAGAACAGCAGGTTCTGACGACGCGCAGGCAGTTTTGCCAGCACGCGGCGGATATCATGAATGAAGCCCATGTCCAGCATACGGTCGGCTTCATCCAGCACCAGGATTTCGATGCTATCGAGCTTCAGCGCGTTCTGGTGTTCCAGATCCAGCAGGCGACCCGGCGTTGCCACCAGCACGTCCACACCGCCGCGCAGCTTCATCATCTGCGGGTTAATGCTGACGCCACCGAAAACCACCAGCGAACGAATGTTGAGATAGCGGCTGTAATCACGCACGTTCTCACCAATTTGCGCCGCCAGCTCACGGGTTGGCGTGAGGATCAGCGCACGAACCGGACGACGGCCTTTAGCGTGCGGCTGATTTTTTACCAGCAGTTCTAACAGCGGCAGGGTAAAGCCCGCCGTTTTACCGGTGCCGGTCTGGGCGCTGGCCATCAGGTCACGCCCCTGCAGAACAGCAGGAATAGCCTGCTGCTGGATTGGGGTTGGCTCGACGTAACCTTGTTCTGCGATCGCGCGCAGAATTTCCGGGCTCAGGCCAAGGGAATCAAAAGACATAAAAACTCCGAACCGCCCCGACCATCACAGGTGTAGTTTTCAGGGAGATATAACAATTGGGAGGACAAAAACCACAATGCCATGAAGCAGCGGAGTGTAGCAGCTTTTGTGACGTGGCGCATAAAATATCCCTCAGGGATTCATCGACGAAATATTTCCCGCCAAAGGGGCAACTGGACAAAATGGCGAACCGGGCATAATCTTAATCAATCGATTGATTAATTTTTAATGCCGCCATGAATACGACACCCACAACAACCAAAGGTGAACAGGCCAAAAGCCAGCTTATCGCCGCTGCGCTGGCACAGTTTGGTGAGTATGGACTCCATGCCACCACGCGGGATATCGCCGCGCAGGCCGGGCAAAACATTGCGGCGATTACCTACTATTTTGGTTCAAAAGAGGATTTATACCTCGCCTGCGCCCAGTGGATTGCCGACTTCATTGGCACAAATTTTCGCCCGCATGTTGAAGAGGCCACCGCGCTGTTCAGCCAGCCAGCACCTGACCGTGCCGCTATTCGTCAGCTTATCCTTAACGCCTGCCATAATATGATCCGTCTGCTGACGCACGACGATACGCTGAACCTGAGTAAGTTTATCTCCCGCGAACAACTTTCCCCCACTGCCGCTTACCAGCTGGTACACGACCAGGTGATTGCGCCGATGCACACCCACCTGACCCGGCTGATTGCGGCCTACACCGGGCGAGAGGCCGACGATACCGAGACAATTTTGCATACCCATGCCCTGCTGGGCGAAGTGCTGGCCTTTCGTCTGGGCCGGGAGACCATCCTGTTACGCACGGGCTGGACACAATTCGATGAGGATAAAGCCGCGCAGATTAGCCAGGTCATCACCTGTCATGTTGATCTGATCCTGCAAGGCTTAACGCAAAGGAGCCTGAAGTCATGAAAAAACCTGTCGCCATCATTCTGGTGGTTGTCGTGTTGCTTGCTGCGGGCATCGGCGGCTGGCTGTGGTATCAGAGCCAGCAGGATCGTGGCCTGACGCTGTACGGTAACGTCGATATTCGTACTGTGAATATGAGCTTCCGCGTTGGCGGGCGTCTGGCCTCGCTGAACGTTGACGAAGGCGATGCGATTAAAACCGGGCAGACGCTGGGGATGCTGGATAAAGCGCCCTACGAGAACGCCCTGTTGCAGGCAAAAGCAGGCGTTTCCGTGGCTCAGGCGCAGTATGACCTGATGCTGGCAGGCTACCGTGATGAAGAGATCGCCCAGGCCGCCGCTGCCGTTAAGCAGGCGAAAGCCGCCTATGACTACGCGCAGAACTTCTATAACCGTCAGCAGGGACTGTGGAAAAGCCGCACCATTTCCGCCAACGATCTGGAAAATGCCCGTTCATCCCGCGACCAGGCACAGGCCACGCTGAAATCCGCGCAGGATAAGTTAAGCCAGTACCGCACCGGTAACCGCGCGCAGGACATCGCCCAGGCGAAAGCCAGCCTTGAACAGGCGCAGGCGCAATTAGCGCAGGCGGAGCTGGATCTGCATGACACCACGTTAATCGCGCCGTCTGACGGTACGCTGATGACCCGCGCCGTGGAGCCGGGCAGCATGCTCAGCGCAGGCAGCACCGTATTAACGCTCTCTCTGACCCGCCCGGTATGGGTGCGTGCCTACATTGATGAGCCGAACCTCGGCCAGATGCAGCCGGGCCGCGAGCTGCTGCTCTATACCGACGGTCGCCCGGACAAGCCGTATCACGGCAAAGTGGGCTTTGTCTCCCCTACCGCCGAATTCACGCCGAAAACCGTTGAAACGCCGGATCTGCGTACCGACCTGGTGTACCGCCTGCGCATTATCGTCACCGATGCGGACGACGCGCTGCGTCAGGGTATGCCGGTCACCGTAAAAATCAACGACGGGGAACGACATGAATGATGCGGTTATTCAGATTAACAATCTGGTCAAACGCTTCGCGGGGATGGAGAAACCCGCGGTAGCGCCGCTGAACTGCACCATCCAGAAAGGCTATGTGACCGGGCTGGTCGGCCCTGATGGTGCAGGCAAAACCACGCTAATGCGCATGCTCGCGGGGTTGCTTAAGCCGGATGAAGGCTCGGCCAGCGTGCTGGGCCTCGATCCGATTAAAGATGACGGTGCGCTCCACGCCATGCTCGGCTATATGCCGCAGAAGTTTGGGCTGTATGAAGACCTGACGGTGATGGAAAACCTGAATCTGTATGCCGACCTGCGCAGCGTCACCGGTGAAACGCGGCAGAAAACCTTCGCCCGTCTGCTGGCGTTTACGTCGCTTGGCCCGTTTACCGACCGGCTGGCGGGCAAGCTCTCCGGCGGGATGAAGCAGAAGCTGGGGCTGGCCTGTACGCTCGTGGGCGAGCCGAAAGTTCTGCTGCTGGATGAGCCCGGTGTGGGCGTGGACCCGATTTCCCGCCGCGAGCTGTGGCAGATGGTGCACGAGCTGGCGGGCGACGGGATGCTGATCCTCTGGAGCACCTCCTACCTCGACGAAGCGGAACAGTGCCGCGACGTGCTGCTGATGAACGAAGGCGAGCTGCTCTATCAGGGTGAACCAACAAAACTGACGCAAAGCATGGCCGGGCGCAGCTTTCTGCTGCACAGCCCGCAGGAGTCCAACCGCAGACTGCTGCAACGGGTGCTGAAACTGCCGCAGGTGAGCGACGGGATGATTCAGGGCCGTTCGGTGCGGGTGATCCTCAAAAAAGAAGCCACCGCTGACGATATCCGTCACGCTCAGGGAATGCCTGAGGTTGAGATGGAAGAGACCGCGCCGCGCTTTGAAGATGCGTTTATCGACCTGCTGGGCGGGGCGGGCACGTCGGAATCACCGCTGGGTGCGATCCTGCACACGGTTGAGGGCACGCCGGGCGAAACGGTGATCGAAGCGAAATCCCTGACCAAGAAATTCGGGGATTTTGCCGCCACTGATAACGTCAATTTCGCGGTGAAACGCGGCGAGATTTTTGGCCTGCTCGGGCCGAACGGCGCGGGGAAATCGACCACCTTTAAAATGATGTGCGGCCTGCTGGTGCCTACCTCCGGTAAAGCGCTGGTGCTGGATATGGATCTGAAGATCAGCTCCGGCAAGGCGCGACAGCACCTGGGCTATATGGCGCAGAAATTCTCGCTGTACGGCAACCTGACGGTTGAGCAAAACCTGCGTTTCTTCTCCGGTGTCTACGGCCTGCGGGGTCGCGCGCAAAACGAGAAAATCAGCCGTATGACCGATGCGTTTGGCCTGACGAATATCGCTTCGCACGCCACCGATGAGCTGCCGCTCGGTTTTAAGCAACGCCTGGCGCTGGCCTGCTCGCTGATGCATGAGCCGGATATCCTGTTTCTCGATGAACCCACCTCAGGCGTTGATCCCCTCACACGCCGTGAATTCTGGCTGCATATCAACAGCATGGTGGAGAAAGGCGTTACCGTAATGGTGACAACCCACTTTATGGATGAGGCGGAGTATTGCGACCGGATCGGGCTGGTTTACCGCGGCAAGCTGATTGCTCACGGCACGCCAGACGATCTGAAAGAACAGGCCGCCGACGAAAAACGGCCGGACCCGACCATGGAGCAGGCGTTTATCACGCTTATCCACGACTGGGATAAGGAGCATACCAATGAGCCATAACGTGATGTCGTTGCGCAGGGTGCGCGCGCTGTGCGTTAAAGAGACACGCCAGATCGTCCGTGACCCGAGTAGCTGGCTGATTGCGGTGGTGATCCCCCTGCTGCTGCTGTTTATCTTTGGCTACGGGATTAACCTGGATTCCAGCAAGCTGCGCGTCGGGATTTTGCTGGAACAGCAGAGCGAAGAGGCGCTGGATTTCACCCACGCGATGACCGGCTCGCCTTATATTGACGCCACGATCAGCGACAACCGCCAGGAACTGATCCAGAAAATGCAGGCCGGGAAAATCCGTGGTCTGGTGGTGATCCCGGTGGATTTCGCGGCCAACATGGCGCGGGCGAATACCGATGCCCCGATACAGGTGATTACTGACGGCAGCGAACCGAAC